>Ga0209751_10003538_pt1 | contig 15118 bp, 16 predicted proteins | sample RifCSP13_1_FD_184019 | JGI IMG/M metagenome (GOLD analysis project Ga0209751, IMG submission 184019) | Soil microbial communities from Rifle, Colorado - Rifle CSP2_sed 13_1 (SPAdes) (version 2) | ecosystem: Environmental > Terrestrial > Deep subsurface > Rock core/Sediment | place: Rifle... | reverse complement strand
AACCGGCTCGTGAGCAAACCCCGGTCAAGGTGAAAAAGTTGGGGCATGTGGTCTTTCACGTAAGCGATATTGAGCGGTCCACCAGATTCTGGACCGAGATCATGGGCTTTGAAGTGTCGGACCGTAACGAGCATGGCATGGTTTTTCTCCGCTGCGCTTCGGATCATCACACGATTGGTCTCACATCGGCGAAGGAAAAGATCGACTTGCCCAATCGGGACCAAGTGGGGTTCGACCATTGCGCCCTGGAGGTCAGCAGCGTCGGGGAGCTTTTCAGGATCCGGGAGTTTTTGAAGGCCAAAGGCGTGAAAATTCATTATGAGGGAAGGCGGGGGCCGGGCTGCAATCCGGGGATCGAATTTTACGATCCCGACGGCTTCTCGATCGAGCTTTACGCTTGCATGGACCAAATCGGCTGGGACCAAAAAAGTCGCCCGGCTGACCAATGGCGGCGTGCCACGTCGCTTGAAGAAGCGCTGGCAAACCCGATTCCCGGAGTCAAATACTAAGCTCGCTGTCTCTTGCGCGTTGCTGCTGCCGGGACGGGGCGAAAAACTGGGGGGGCTTCGGAGGAGGGCCACCTCTCCTTATGATCTCGATCCGCAATCTGACCAAAGGTTTTCCGGTAAGCGGCGGCAAAGTCGTGGCCCTCAAGAATCTACATCTGGACGTCTCAGAGGGCGAGTTTTTCGCCATCGTTGGGGCAAGCGGGTCGGGAAAGACAACGCTGCTCAGATGCGTAGCCGGCCTTGAGGTTCCTGACGGTGGAGAGATCTGCATCGCCGGCCAGGTGGTCTCGTCAGACCGCCCGCCAACGTGGGTCTCGTCGCAGCAGCGAAAACTGGGAATGGTCTTTCAGTCCTACGCGGTCTGGCCGCATCTGACCGTGTATGAAAATGTGGCGCTTCCTCTGGCGGAAGGCGCGCAGCGAATAGCACGGAGCGATCTAGATCGCAGGGTTCGCGAGGCATTGCGCCTGGTGCAGATCGAGCAGCTCGCCCAGCGCTCCGCGACGCTGCTCAGCGGCGGGCAGCAGCAGCGCGTGGCTCTCGCCCGCGCCATTGCGGTCAATCCACGACTGCTTCTGATGGACGAACCGCTGAGCAATCTCGATGCCCGCTTGCGCGAAGAGGTCCGCGGGAAGATACGGGAACTCGCGAAGCAGCTCGGTTCTACCGTGCTCTATGTCACCCATGATCAGGTCGAGGCCATGGCGGTTTCCGACAAGATCGCTCTCATGCAGTTGGGGGAGCTGCTTCAGGTCGGAGCCCCGATGGAACTCTACCGCAGTCCGTGTCGGGCCGAAGTCGCGGAGTTCTTCGGACAGGTTAATTGGGTCCCCGCGACGATCATCGAGTCCGGTTTGGTCGAGACGCCGATCGGCAGACTTCGGATCGAGCGCTCTGCCAACCCGGGAGACTCGGTCCTGCTTGGTATTCGCCCGGAGTGTCTGTCGATTGTGGCGGGAGACCCGAGCGGCCAGAGTAATGTATTGCAGGCCGCTCTGCGGTCGAGCACCTTTCTGGGCGACCAGTTTGTCTACAGCGTTGTGGTCCGGGACCGTCTGCTGGTTGGCAAGAGCCGGATTTCACCCGTGTGCCCGAACGGGCAGCTTTGTCTTCGCGTGGATCCGGCCGACCTTTTGGTCTTCCCGGCTACGGGAGAACTCGGCGCCTCGGCCGTCCCGGCCGAATCACGCGCGGCGGCTAGCGCTTAGGAAAATGTTCCGCAATCGTCGGAAAATTCATTGTCTGCAGATAAGGATAAGGAGGATCGAACTATGATGGATCATTCGGTGTTTTTCAGGTTCATTCGGGTTTTCGCCGTTGCCGCCGGGATGGCTTTTACCATCGCGGTTCATATGCCTGCGGCTCAGGCGGCGCAATCGGCGGCGCTGCAAAAGCTGATCGAGGGTGCGAAAAAGGAGACGACTGTAAAGGGGCTGTGGTCGGCAACGAGCTTCGGTGGCAGCCGTGGATTATCGGAGTTCGTAGCCGGGATGAATAAAAAATATGGACTCAACATCAAAGCGGAATTTACCCCTGGCCCGAATATGCAGGGGGTAATGGCGAAAATAGCAAGCGAGTTGGCGGCAGGCCAGCCGGCCAGCGCCGACGTTTACATGGGAAATTCGCAAGCTATTCACGATTCCATCAAGGTTAACGCATTGAAGCCTATAGAATGGGCCGCCGTTCTCGACCGACCGCTGCCCACCGAGCCGGGGTTTGATCCGTATGCGCCTGGTAATATCGCCGTAGGGATCACCTCCACCGTTGTTGGTGTTCTCTATAACTCCGATCGGGTTAAGGGAGACGATATTCCGCGCCGTCTCGAGGATGTTCTGAAGCCCAAGTGGAAGGGCAAAATAGCCTCGACTCCTTATGCGGCGGGACTTCGGGAGTTTGCCATGCCGGATATGCTCGGCCGCGAGCACATGGTCAACTTCACCAAGCAGCTTTCCAAGCAGATCGCTGGCCTGATGCGGTGCGGAGAACCAGACAGGATCACTAGTGGCGAGTTTCTCATGCTGGTTTTAACCTGCGGCGGTGACGATGCGGTCGTGCTTCAAAGGACCGGAGCCCCGATTGCCCACACGCTTTTGGAGGAAGGTACCATTGTGCACACGAGATATGCCGGCGTGCCGAAAAACTCCACCTCGCCGAATGCGGCCGCCTTACTCGTTTCCTATCTGCTGACTCCAGAGGGTCAGGCGCTTCTTTGGAAGTACGATGGAATGGATCTCCATCTCTTCCCCTACACGAACATGAAGAAGGAACTGGACAAGGTCCGGGCAGCCGGCGGGAAAGTGGTGGTGAACTCACCGCAATGGCTCGGTTCCGTGAAAGGGTACAGCGCCATGCAAAAGGAACTCGAGGCGATACTCCGCGAGGGGAAGAAATAGCGCTCTCCGAGTCGTTGGGTAAATAGCCAGGAGTACTAGAGCGACTGGGGTCCGTTCCAGTAAGGAGGCGGAGCGATGCAGGAGGTCTTACGATTGCCGCGCGCCTTGAGCGCGCGAGTGAAGATGCCGTCCCCGTTTCTGCTCGTGGCATTGCTCCCTATGGGTCTGATTCTCATCCTCGTCGCCGTTCTGTTTTGGGTAAGCCTTCAGAGGGGGGTCATCGGGACAGCGGCAGTTACGTATTCGTGGGAAAATTATGCCGTCATCTTCGGTGACCCCTTTGTCTATCGGGTCTTTGTCAACACCGCCGTTTTTGCCTTCTCCACTGTGTTTTTTGCGCTCCTGATCGGGCTTCCCATTGCCTGGTTGACCGAGCGGACGACGATACCGGGCAAAGTGGCCATTTACACCATCATGACCCTTGGCCTGCTCATTCCGGGAATCTATACGGCGATGGGGTGGACTTTCATCGCCCATCCGCGGATCGGATTTCTGAATCAGTGGCTCGTCGATCTCTTCGGGCTCGAGAGCGCGCCGATTAACATTGCGACTCCGGTCGGGATGGGTTTTGTCCAAGGCCTTAGCTTGTCGGCCCTCGCCTTTATTCTCACGGCGCAGGTGTTTCGGGCGATGAACCCGAGCCTCGAAGAGGCAGCCACGGTCCACGGGATGGGTTTTTTGGGAACACTTTCCCGTATCACGTTGCCCCTTGCATTACCCGGGATACTGGCGGCGATTATCTATATGGTTACCATTGGAATTGCGACCTTTGATATCCCGGCCATCATTGGTCTCGGAAATCGCATCTATATGCTCAGCACGTTCGTCTATCTTAAAGCCCACCCACCGGATAGCGGGCTTCCGGAGTATGGTATCACCGCTTCGATGGGGACCTTCATGATTTCGGTTGCGGTGGTTCTCACGTGTTGGTATGGGCGGGTGCTTCGCCAGGGGCATCGGTTCGAGGTGGTTACGGGTAAGGGGTATCGCCCTACCCTGATCAAGCTGGGCGGATGGGCTTTTGTCGGGTGGGGTTTTATCCTCTTCTACGCCTTGCTCTCCAAGGTGCTCCCTTTACTATTGCTTGCTTACGCAGCTTTCACCCCTTATCTTGCTCCACCGTCCTGGAAGATGATGGGCCGACTTTCTCTTGTCAACTATTACAATATGGACTGGGAATTGGTAATGCGGGGACTAAAAAACACTGCCTTACTGGTCGTGGTCGTCCCCCTGGTCGTGATGGTGTTTTCGTACTGTATCTCGTGGGTGGTGGTGCGCTCGCGGAGCCAGTGGCGCTATGTACTTGACTTCGGAGCGTTTCTGCCCCACGCGCTCCCGGAAGTGATCATGGCAGTTGGGGCGTTGCTGCTGGGTTTGTTCGTCGTTGGGGATTTTTTGCCTCTTTACGGTTCCGTGTGGCTCATTGCGATGGTCTACGTGATCGCTCGCTTGGCATTTGCCACCAGGGCAATAAACAGCTCCTTGCTACAGATCCATCGGGAGCTCGAGGAGGCGGCCTATGCAGCCGGCCTCTCGACGGTTCGCACGTCTTGGCGAATTCTGTTTCCGCTCTTGCGACCAACGCTTTTATCGGTGTGGATTTGGACGACGCTTTTGGTTTACAGGGAGCTGACCGTCGCCGTCTTCTTGGCAAGTCATCAAAGCATCACCCTGCCGGCTATTATATGGAGCTATTGGTTTGGAGGAGGAAGAAACGAGGCGGCGGCGGTTACACTGCTCATGACGGTCGCGGTGACGCCGCTGATCTTGTTGTTTTGGTGGTTTGGCCGCCGCAGCGTCGTCCCTTCCCAGTGAGCTACACGCCCTCGTTCACTACGCGTTCACGATCACCACGCCTTTAGGCTCCAGGTAATAGTCCAAGGCCTCCGGGCCATGCTCGCGTCCGACGCCGCTCGCCTTGACCCCGCCGAAGGGAAGCTCGTCATAACCGTAGTGGAGCGAGTTCACCCAGACGTTTCCCGCATCCAGTTTGTCAACCGCCTTGTTGGCATAGAGGAGGTTGCGCGTCCAGATCGAAGAGCCCAAGCCGTAAATGGAGCTATTAGCCTTCTCGATCGCCTCGTCCAGAGTTTTGAAGGTAAAGACAGGCAGCACAGGTCCGAACGTCTCTTCACGGCTGACCTTAGCGTCATCCGGGACATTGGTGAGAAGTGTCGGGAGATAAAAGAAACCTTTATCAAGCTCGCCTCCTTTGGGCCTCTCGCCTCCGAAGACAACCTTGGCGCCGCGCGCCTTGGCATCCTCAACCTGCTCTTCAATCTCTTTGCGCTGAGATTCGAGGTGGATCGGCCCCATGCGACTCTCTTTGCTCATACCGTTGCCGACGGTTTTACTTTTTAGGATGTCGGCCAGCTTGCCGACGAAGGATTCCGCGATAGATTCTTGTAGGAAAAGGCGCTTCACTCCCAGGCACATCTGGCCACAGTTAAAGAAGCGCCCGATATCCGCCATTTTGATTGCCATGTCGAGATTGGCGTCTTCCATGACGATCATGGGGTCGCTCCCTCCGAGCTCCAGCGTGATCCTTTTGATCTCACGCCCGGCTACTTCCATCACGTGCCTGCCCACCTCGGTGGAGCCGGTAAACGCGATCCGGCGAACCCGGGGGTTGCGGAGCAGTTCCTCTCCCACGGTGCTCCCCGGGCCGGTCACGACGTTGACGGCGCCTTTAGGCAGCGTCTTCTGCTGCTTGCCTTCGCCGTAAGTCGCTTTCTGGATCTGCTCGATGCAAATAAGGGTGGCCAGAGGAGTGGTCGTCGCCGGCTTGATGATGATGGTGTTGCCGGCGGCCAGGGCCGGCCCTAACTTCGTCCCCATCAGTGTCAAAGGAAAATTCCACGGCACGATGCCGCCGCACACCCCGATCGGCTGGCGAATAACCATTCCATAGGCGCCTTTCTGGGGTAGGGGCACGTGCGACCCTCGCACCTTCGAGGCGAGGCCCGCGTAGAATTCCAATCCGTGGAGCAGGTGATGGATTTCCAGATTGGCCTCAAACAGTGTCTTCCCCTGCTCTTGGGTCAGGAGTTGAGCGATCTCCCCGCTCTTCTGCCGGATCAGCTCGCAGGCATTCATCAGCGTCTTGCCTCTATCTTCCGGCGTGGTATCGGACCACTCCTTGAAGGCCTTTTCTGCCGCCTCGATGGCATGCTCGACGTCTTTGGCTGTGCCCTTGGGGACCCGGTCCACCACCGCACCGGTGGCAGGGTTGCGCACTTCGTAGGTTTCCTTACTCACCGAGTCTACAAGCTCTCCTCCGATTAACATCTTTGCCATCTTAAAGCCTCCGAAAAGATAAGTAAAAAGTGAAAAGTTAAAAGTAAAAAGTTTTATCTCAGTTGTTTGTTTTGCCTTTTTCCTTTTGAATTTTGCCTTGATTATCTTCCTTTGAACTGGGCCGTCCGCTTTTCCAGGTAGGCCTTCACGCCTTCGCTTCCGTCCTCGCTCGCAAAGGTTTGATAGAGGACCTCCCGCTCCAGGGTCAGGCCGTCGGCCATCGACATTTCCACTCCCGATTGGACCGCCCGCTTGACCTTGCCCACTGCCAGGCTGGCCTTGTTCGGCGGCACGAACTGGCGCGCGTAGTCCATGACCCGTTCCGGGAAATTCTCGCGTTCGTAGATGTAATGGATCAGTCCCATTTCCAAAGCCTCCTCGAACGCGATCGTCCTGCCGGTCGCGCACAGCTCGAGCGCCTTCGCCTTTCCGACCAGACGCGGAAGCCTCTGGGTTCCGCCCATCCCGGGCATCACCCCGAGGTTGATCTCTGCCAGCCCAAGCTTGCCGCCTTCCTTTTTGGCGATGCGGATGTCGGCCGCCATGGCGATCTCCAGGCCGCCCCCCACCGCATGGCCGTTGATGGCCGCGATAATGAGCTTCGAAGTGTTCTCCATACGCAACAGCACTTCATGGCCGTGCAGGGCAAAGTTATACTTGTAGGCCAGAGGCTGGTTGGCCAGCATGTTGATGTCGGCCCCGGCAGAGAAAAACTTCTCTCCCTTTCCCATGATGACCAGAACATGGATGTTTTCGTCGAACCGCGCCCGCAAAATGGCTTCGTCCAGCTCCCGCAGGAGTTCGTGCGTGTAGCTGTTCACGGGCGGCCGGTTAAGCTCCAACAGCGCAATCCCGCTATCCGTTCTGTACTCCACCGTCTCTGCACTCGCCATAGCCTAGACCTCCTGAGGATAATTCTCTTTTTCAATTATCTGGCATCCCGGCGCATGTCAAGCTCGCCGTTGAAGCTCCGCCACGTCTTGACCGGGGAGCTGTTCTTTTTAAGATGCGCTGGACGTTGACTTGCCGGTTTGTTTTCGGGTATGTTCTGCCTGAAGAAATCAGTCGTCGAACGGTGACACTATGGGAACGTTAGAAAATTCTCGCCAGATCCTGGAGGGGCTCAAGGAGGCAGGGATCAATCTCGTGGCCAGCGTGCCCGACCTCAATCTCAAAGAACTCATCGAGCTCCTCTATAAAGAGAAGCAGATCACGCATGTGCCGGTCGGACGTGAGGAGGAGGGCATAGGGGTGTGTACGGGCGCCTACCTGGCTGGGAAGAGGCCGGCGCTTTTGATGCAGAACGCCGGACTGATGAACAGTTGTAACGCCATCACGACCACCGCCCACCAATTCGGTATCCCGATTCTACTCTTGGTTTACTACGCGGGGGACATGGGCGACGATGCCTTTCACATGCTGGGCCTCTTGACCGAGCCCGTGCTGTCGGGCCTGCGAGTCAAGTACGCGGTCCTGCGTGATCCCGCGAAGGTGAGGCGTGAGATCGCGGCAGCGGTTACATCGGCACACGCTTCCAAGCGCCCGGTCGCGCTGGTTTTAACTCGGGCCGTTTTATAAGGAGGCACCGATGAAGCGTTACGAATGTCTTCAGGCTATAGCCCCCTTGATGCGGGATCAGCTCTTCGTCACCACCGCGGGCGGGGCCACCTCCGAGTGGAACGCGGTTCGGCCGAGCGATGGCAATCTCCAGGTGAAGACGCTGGGGCTTTGCTCCTCCATCGGCTTGGGCATGGCGATCGCCATGCCGCACCGGAAAGTTTTTGTCTTTGATGGGGACGGGGCTCTATGGATGAACATGGGATCTCTTGCCACCATCGGCTTGCACCAACCTAAAAACCTGATTCACATCTGTTGGGACAATCAGCAGTACGAGTCTTCGGGTGGGGAACCGACGGTATCGACGGCTGAGAAAATCGACTTCGCCGGCGTGGCGAAGGCCGCTGGGATCCAAAGCTCGCGTTGTGTTTCGACGGTGGAGGATCTAAAAGAAGCCGTCGGTCATGCCTTGGGCCATGATGGGCCGCACTTCATCTGGGCGACGATAGAGGCGGGAAGAACCAATGTTCCCCCGCTCAAATATGACGAGCTTGAGAACAAGTACCGGTTTATGCGCCACATCGAGGAGACAGAGGGGGTAAGCATTCTCCAGGTCCCCGTACCCCATAGTTACGAGCTCAAGACAGACCGGCACTGATCTCAAGAGGCCACGATCTCCTCGTAAGTGGGTTTCGGCATCCCTGGCTTCCACGTAGCATCACGCAGTTCGAGCATATTGCCGCTGGGATCGAGGAAGTAAAGCTCCCGCCCGGTAAAGAAACCGTGCTCGCGGTAGACGATAGGCTCGGCGATGCGGATGCCTCGCTCGTGGAAGAGCTTGCATGCCCGCTCGAACATCTCCGGGCTTACGTTGAAGGCATGGTGGAGACGATTGTCCTGCTGCGGGGTCCTAACTACGGGGTCGTGGCGCTGGCAGAGCAGAATCGAGTGCCCCCCGACGGTTAAGCAAGACATGCCGGAGTTGCCCAGCCGCCCCTGATATTCCAGGCCCAGAACCTCACTGTAGAATTTCTCTGATTCCTCCAGGTTGTTGACCGGGATAGACCAGTGCGTGACACCGTCGAGTTTCAGTAGAGCCATAAGCACCTCTCTGAACCGCTATTACCTTAGACAAGACCAAAAGTCCATGCCTATTCGCTCTCAAAAAATCCGTTTGACAGCCTCTTTTCACCCGTGTTATGCGTGGCTCGGTTTTTTGACTTGTGGTTGATTCGCCGTTCTTTCCGGCGGAGATACAACTTTGGTACGACATCAGGAAAGCCCGGTTGGGTCATCCCAATCGGGCTTTTTTATGGTTCTTCAGGGTTTGGAGTGGGTAGGGAGAATCTCTCTGAAGTAACTGAATTCCGTTCGCCCCTTCGTCAAGCTCCGGGCTGGTAGGTCGAGCTTATGGGGAGTTCAGGGAAGCAAGCGAGCAAGAAGCGGCGGAGGCATGAGTTTTTATTATTGATTGGCTGGATCAGAAGATAAGGAGGGTACCATGGAAACCGATGGGAAAGCGTTTAGCTGGCTAAATTGTGTGTGTGTGTAATTTTCCTACTTGCTTTCGTTTTTGTAACCCCCGCTAAGGCCACAAATGATTATTCGTTTACCACGATTGACTATCCTGGCGCTATTGGAATCAGTGCCACAGGGATCAACAATGCGGGCCAGATCGTGGGAACGTTTGTCTTACGTCTTGGTTGCCTGCGCTGCGTTTCCGGTTTTGTTTATAGCGGCGGTAGCTTTACCACGATCCTTCAATTCCCCGGCGACTTCGCAACCAACGTTCGGGGAATCAACGACGCAGGCCAAATTGTAGGAGCTTACGAGTCATGCTGCGGGCTCCCTGCACATGGTTTTCTGTTTAGCGAGGGCAGTTTTAGTACCATTGAGCCCCCTGGCGCCCAAGCCTCGACCGCCTACGGGATCAACAACGCGGGCCAAATCGTAGGAAGTTACCTAGCTCTCGACGGGACCTATCACGGGTTTCTACTTAGCAACGCCAGCTTCACTACGATTGACTTCCCCGGTGCCTCCCAGACCGTACCCCAGGGGATCAATGACGCAGGCCAGATCGTAGGGTATTACCGTACCGGCGGGGTCGATCATAGTTTTCTACTTAGCGGAGGCAGTTTCAGTACGATTGAGTTCCCCGGTGCCTCCACCACGGTCTACGGGATCAACAACGCAGGCCAGATCGTAGGAAACTACGTCCTCGACGGAAGTCATGGCTTTCTAGCAACACCGATTAACCACCCACCTACGGCGAACGCTGGGGGACCATACACGGTTGCCGAGGGCGCGACGCTTGCCACATTAACCGGCTCAGGGAGCGATCCTGATGGAGATCCGTTGACCTACTCCTGGGATCTCGACAATAACGGAACCTTCGAGACGCCAGGGCAAAACCCAAGCTTTTCTGCCGCCGGGCGTGATGGCCCAAGCAGCCAAACCGTCGTTCTGAGGGTTTGCGACAGCCACGGTGCCTGCGCCACGTCTACTGCTACTGTCAACATCACCAATGTGGCGCCGACTGTGGGGACGATCAGCGCGCCGGTAGCTCCGGTCCAGGTAAACACGGCTATCACCTCCAGTGCCACATTTACGGACCCAGGTACCTCCGACACCCACACAGCGGTCTGGAGCTGGGGAGATGGCACCACCTCAGCGGGGACCGTTACGGAGACGAATGGCTCCGGCTCGGTGACCGGTAGCCACACGTATATTGCCGCAGGTGTCCACACGGTTACCCTAACTGTGACTGACGATGACGGCGGCTCGGGCCAATCCGTTTTCCAATTCGTCGTGGTTTTTGATCCAAGCGTTGGGTTCGTAACCGGCGGCGGTTGGATTAACTCGCCGGCCGGGGCGTACGCGGCGGATCCTTCGCTCACCGGCAAAGCAAACTTTGGCTTCGTCTCTCGGTACCGGCCAGGGGCGACTGTGCCGGAGGGGCAGACCGAGTTTCGGTTCAGCGTTGCCAACTTAAACTTCCATAGCTCTAACTACGAATGGCTGGTGGTTGGTGGGGCGCGGGCACAGTACAAAGGGACGGGTACGATCAATGGGGCCGGTAGTTATAGCTTTATCCTGACCGCGATCGATGGGCAGGTCTCCGGAGGCGGAGGAGTAGACAAGTTCCGCATCAAGATATGGGGATCTGGTGTCATCTACGATAACCAGACGGGTGCTTCGGACACTGCTGATCCGACTACACAACTAGAGGGTGGAAGTATCGTGATCCACACGCGATAGCCGGTCTCCGTGGGGGCTCAGCAGTATCTGATAGGTGCCGAATCGAAAGCGGTCGAAAGTAAACCCTGCTGCGAAAATGTTTTTCGCGGTAGTGACCTTCAGAACCACCCCACAGGCCCTCCTCGCCCTCCTCTGGAGCTGACTATGTCCCACATCTTTTTGACTGGACACAGGGGTGAGCAGCAGACTGCTGGTAGTTATGGGTTTCCCCCTTTTGGAAAAGGGGGATCAAGGGGGATTTGATTTTCCGATGGAGACGTTCTTGAGGATCTCACGGGTCTCGTTGAGAAGATTAGGGGGCAGCGTAGGACCAGGAAATCTCCCCTGGCCCCTCTTTTCCAAAGAGGGGTTATAGAGGGCTCGGGGCGCCTTTCCACTGGTTTACTAACATCCGTCACCGTTTTTTCAAGAACTTACAGACCTGTGCCCACACCCCCGTGTCCAGCCCAGACTTATGGGTGAAGGTCAGCCTCTGGAGGGAGAGGATTAAAGGTGAGGGTGCTTCGTGGATCTTGCCCTCACCCTGCCCTCTCCCGCCTGCCGGGGCGCGGGCAGACATCGCACAGGCGCGAACGGGAGAGGGAAATTGATGATGTAGGGTGGAAAATTCATTGCGGATTGAGGTGAATTCGCTCCCGTTTCAGCGAGGTCTTATGCAAGAGAATGCCGGTGCCTGTTATTCACGTCAGCACTTCGGCCTTGGAGGTCAGCGAGACGGACGAGGAAGCTGTCTTAGAGGACAGACCTCTGACGGGACTCCGATCAGAGGGACGGACACGGTGAGGGTGGTGCCTCAATTTGAAAAAGGTTGCCCGGTAAATGCAGAGGAGAAATCAGTAAAGATTTATCTGCTTTGAGCTAACGAAAAGGGAACTGCTTTCCTGACGTAGGCTATCTTTGTGATGCGTCGAGAATTGTTACGCCGACCAAGCGGCGGTCCTTGTAATCCAGGATGATTCCGTCATCGCGCGTCTCACTATGGGTGGACTTAGGTTTCTCCTCAAAATGGAGATAGAGGACATCCGCCTCTTCGTCATAGTCTAGCCACATGTGTGTCTTCGGTAGTTGCACGAGGTGGGAGGCCGCTTTCAGCAGGTGCAATATACTTTTCTTTTCTAATGTCTCTCTTTTGGCCATATGATGTCACCCCTATTGATTCTCCTTGAGACGAAAGCTGTGATGATGAAACCGTCCTGCCGGCTGACCTCTCGATAAAGCACGTTGAGAAACTGCCTTCTGCCAAGAGATAGGACCGCTATCAAAGCCCCTCCATAGCCACGCAAAATCCAAGTGGGATTCTCGACCGTGGCCAGAACCCTCTCATAATATGCCTTCATATAAGGCTTATTTTCAACAATGTGTCCCCATCTTTCTTCCGTAAGACGAACCGGGACTCCGTTGACGGAGTACGCAATTTCCACAGGCTCACTCCAGGGCCATTTAGCAGGCAGACATAATAGATCTTTCCCTGAAAAGCAAATTCGCTGTCGTTCGGAGATGTCAATGGTGATGCTCTCTCGGATGTCGTGGCCCATATGACCACCTCAGCCTTGGAGCTGAGCGAGACTGATACGGAGGCTGTCTTAAAAGGCAAGACCTCTGATGGAACTCCCATCCGAGGCAAGGATACGGTGAGGGTAGTGCCTTAAAACTATTGGGCTAGGAATTTGCGGACCGTGATTATCGGGATTCCCTTGAATTTCCTGATATCAAGCAGGTGATGATCTCCGGACACAATGGCGTCAGCCTGGCCATCTATCGCTAGGCTTAAGAAGATGAGGGCTCTACGGGCCGGACCAGTCCAGAGGTAAGCGGAAACGAGGACATTTGTATCAAATACTGCCCTCTTAGCCACGAGCCTCTCGACTCTTGTGGATGATTTCCTCGATCTGTTTCATGGAATAGCGTGGTAGGCCCTTTCTTCGGGTAAGCGAATCTGTGTAAGTGTAAATGGTTTCCGGTCGCGCACCCTTTTTCGGCTTCGAGCCCACTACGATTATCTCTACCTGACTTCCAGGCGGGAAGGGGAGGTCAGTGATTTCGGCTCGGCGCCCTTTTTGGACCCTTACTTTTTTCCTTATTGCAACTACAAGTTTTCCCTTTTCCATTCGTTTGGCTCCTGTTTTGGTTATTAAGACGTGGCTGTCACTTTCGTCAGCGAGAATTTACATGAACTCGCGGCCTCCGACAATGGCAATTTGCGTGATGCGACAGATTGCCGAAGAACATAAGCTGGGGATCAGGTGGAACCATGCCAGTGGCTATCCTCAGCACGCCAACTTTTGATGCCAGGACCGTGGACTCGACGACTGTTACGCTGGCAAGCGCGCCGGTGGCGCTAAAAGGGAAGGGGAGGCTGATGACTTCATTTGAGGATGTGAACGGGGATGGGCTTTTGGGCTTATAGTGACGGAATTAAATAAGTTGACATCAAATCCTCCCTCGCTCTCCTAAATCCCCCTCTATCCCCCTTTACCAAAGGGGGAGAAAGGGGGATTTGAGGGAGGATAAGGTGATTATGGTAATTTTCTTTTTTCCTTCACTATAATTTTTCGCTCGATTAAGAACGATGCTAGGCGGGCATGCCATATTCTATACGAGGGCGGATGATTCTAGACTTGGAAGGGGCAAGCTTCTTAATTCGAACAAGAACGACCTTTTTCCCCTGGCAACGCTCTTTTTGGCCAGCTTGAGATTGGCCTCGTAAAGCTCCTCATCATACTCCGGTAAAAAAACCATGGTGGATCTATTCGGAATTCTGTCGATAATCTCCGGGTGTTCCACCAAATACTTGTCGAATTCGACCCTCAGCAGAAGGTTTTTGTATGCTAACTCCTTTTTTTTCATCTTATTGCTTCTCCAAGTATCCTTCGACGTAGCGTTGCCAATTTGTTACCAGATCGGCAAAGGCCATATGAAGGGCCTCGTTGAAACGCAGGCTCTTGAGCTAAGCGAGACGGACGAGGAAGCTGTTTTAGAGGGCAAAACCTCTGACGGAACTCCTATCAGGGTGATGGACACCGTCAGGGGTGTTCCTTAGAAGCTGAATGTAAAGCTTGGGCGGCCGGTTGGTACGGTCGTTTTAGGCGTCACGCGGTTAGCTTCTCGCCGTGAATTGCCCTAATTCCAGCGCATAGCCGAGGGCTCGGTTGAGTTCAGCGATCTTTCTCGGCGGAAGAGATCCGACAAAGCGGGTCAGTTTGCGCTTGAACATCAGCATCAGGAAGTCACAGCGGATTGCGCATGTCCGTGGCAAGCCTTCATCAAGGCCGAGAATCACCTCGCTTTCTAAACCCAGAATCTCACCGTAGACGGGCGCGCAGATAACTGTTGAGACATCGTCGTTTCCGGCGATGAAAGATCGCGATACGAGGACATAGAAACCCGGCTTGTCCCCTCGCTCCGCTATCTTCTCCTCGGTGCGATAGATCTCGCCTCGTTTCATGGCTTGGCCTGCTCGGAAACGAGGATGCGCGCTTGCCGCTTCAGCCGCGCCCGGTGCCGTTTAAAAATTTCTCGCTCCCGGGCCTCACGTTCTTGTTGACGCTCTTTTGCGACGAACTCCCTTACGGCTGCGCGAATAAGACGGGAGCGGCCTCTTCCCCTGTGGGGAAATTTTTGAGCGATTTCGTCGATAGACTTTAGAATGTCTTCTTCAATAGTAATCGCAATAGTTTTCATATTGTTCCTTATTATATCTTTCAAGGCGGCTTTGCAAGGAGCCCTTGAGCATGAGATCGGCGACGCAAGGCCGCTGCGGGTCGTGCGGGCAGTCGCGTGCCGCGGAGACGACTGATTGAGTCTTTCGCGAATCTCCGACTAGGGTCGCGGCGACTGGCAAAGCCAAAGGCGCCTGGGAAGATTGGCGCCTGGACTTAACGGCCCTTGGAAACTGTTCCTAACTATGGCAAGAGTAATTGAATTTGCTCTCCGGAGGGGAATATGAAGAGGAAGAGATCGCCCATCAAGTGGCCGGACGGCGCCCGCATTGCCATCACTCCCTGCATCGCGTTTGAAACCTGGCCCGACGACCTGGGCGCCGCGGGCTCGCTACAACAGGAAAATCGCCGGTCGCTCCCCAAAAATGCGGTGACGAAGAAAAAT
>Ga0209751_10003537_pt1 | contig 15123 bp, 14 predicted proteins | sample RifCSP13_1_FD_184019 | JGI IMG/M metagenome (GOLD analysis project Ga0209751, IMG submission 184019) | Soil microbial communities from Rifle, Colorado - Rifle CSP2_sed 13_1 (SPAdes) (version 2) | ecosystem: Environmental > Terrestrial > Deep subsurface > Rock core/Sediment | place: Rifle... | reverse complement strand
CGCAGGGCGTTTCGAATTTAACGCAGAAGTTGCCGAAGCCTTCGATGATATGGTCGTTCGAAGCGTGCCCTTCTATCTCGAGCAGCAAAATATGATCACGGAGATCGGAAAAAAGTTCTGGGTGTTGGGCACCGGAATCTATGATCTCGGCTGCTCCACTGCGACCACCCTGATCAACTTATGTCAGGAGATCGAGGGGCAGGCTGGCTTTGTCGGATATGACAACTCCCCCCCGATGCTTGAGCGAGCACGGAGGAAGATCAGAGAGAGCGGATTCGAGAGTCGTATCGAGGTACGATATGGCGACCTGAACGAAGACCTCTCAAAGTTGTCCCTGCAGAACGCCAGCATAGTCACCCTATGCTGGACGCTGCAGTTCATCGACCCGCTGCGCAGGGACAACCTAGTCAGCTGGGTCCATCACGGGTTAATCGAAGGCGGTGTGATGGTGGTGACGGAGAAGGTTCTCACGAACGACACCCACATGAACCGCCTCTTCGTTGACTTCTACCATGAGTTCAAGAGGAGGAACGGATATTCCGGGGAGGAGATCTTACGCAAAAGGGAGGCGCTCGAGAATGTCCTCATCCCCTATCGCATTGAGGAGAATGTCGAGATGTTCCGGCGCCACGGTTTTGCGATCGTCGAGGCCTTCTTCCAATGGTATAACTTCGTAGGATTCCTGTGCCTGAAGAATGCCCCGTAGGTGCGGTTGAGCAACGGAAAGAGAAAGGCTGTTCGATGATCGGAGATCGGCTGATCACAGTAGCAAGAGCCGTGCTTCCAGAAGGAGTCACTCGGTGGCTCCGGGCACAGCAGCGGCGATACCGCTTGCAGTGGCCGCGGGCGGGGATGGTGCAATTCGGCAGCCTGCGGCGCGTGACGCCCATCAGTCGGAACGTTGGCTTCGATCGGGGCATACCCATTGACCGCTACTACATCGAGCAGTTTCTTGCTACCCACGCCGCGGACATACAGGGGCATGTGCTGGAGATCGGAGACGACTCCTACACCCGGAAGTTCGGAGGCGACCGAGTCACCAGGAGCGAGGTGCTTCATGTTGTAGCGGGCAACCCGAAAGCCACCATTGTGGCGGATTTGACCTGTGCCGACCATGTCGGGTCGGATACCTTCGAGTGCATCATCTTCACCCAGACGCTCCAGATGATTTACGATGTGCGGGCGGTGCTATGGCACCTCTATCGCATCCTGATGCCCGGTGGAGTGCTCCTGGTGACCTCCCATGGCATCAGCAAGATCTGCCGGCGCGAGGGGGTAGATAGGTGGGGTGAGTACTGGCATTTTACCACTCAATCGGCGCGGCGGTTGTTCCAGGAGATCTTCCCGCCTGCGAATGTCAGGGTCGAGGCGCACGGAAATGTCCTGACGGCGGTGGCCTTTCTGCACGGACTTGCGACAGAGGAACTGCGTCAGGAGGAACTGGATTACTGCGACCCCGATTATGAGGTCTTAGTCGCCGTCAGGGCAGTGAAACCCGGAACAATGGCAGGATAAGTGATCGTATGTAAACCACGGTGGCGCCTGTATCGCCGAATCAGGTTCGGCGTCGGCAGCAGACGAGCAATTCAGAAAGGTCGGTAAACGGGAGAAGCGTCCACATGAGGACCCTGCGGGACATGCTGGTGGCCGTTGCGAGGCAGCACGCCGGGCGAACTGCAATTGTCGAGGGCGGAACGGCAGTCAGTTATGCGGAGTTGGAGAGCCGCATCGCCTGTCTGGCGGCGACGCTCCGCGATGCGGGGATCCGCCGAGGCCACCGCGTTGCCTTACTGCTCCCAAATGGTGTGGGCTTCGTCACGAGCTATTTTGCTGTTGTGGTCGTGGGGGCCATTGCTGTGCCCTTGAACGATCATTATCAACGGACAGAACTGCATTCCTTCCTCACGGAGAGCGGGGCGTCGTGTCTCATCACATCGCTGGGTTTTGCACGGCTATGTGACTCGGTGCTGTCGAGCTTCGAGACCCCATGCACGCTGCTTTTTGTGGAGGATCACAAAAAGGCCTGCGGACGGCAGGTGTTGTCGCTTGGCGATTTCGAAGCCGACATCGATCCGAACGCTCCAGCGATGTATCAGTTTTCATCGGGTTCGACAGGACGGCCCAAGCGAATTGGCCGAACGCATGCCAATCTGCTTTTTGAGCTGGACAGCCTCATTCACGCACTCGATATTACGAACGAAGATCGATTCCTTGGCGTGGCCCCGTTTTCTCACGTCAATGGTTTGATGCGCAGCATGATGGCGAGCCTGCGGTCCGGAGCGACGTTATACCCACTGGCGAAATTCGAGCGTCAGGCCGTCGTGCATGTGATCGAGAAACACAGGCTCTCGGTCTTCGTTGCCGTGCCGTTCATGTTTGGGATGCTCGCCAAGGCCACCTTCCGCAGACAGGCGGATTTCTCGTCATTACGCCTTTGTGTCTCTGCGAGCGCTCCCCTGCCTGCAGGGCTCAACCGGCTATTCCACGAGAAGTTCGGCATCTACGTTCGACAGTTGTATGGCTCGACCGAGACCGGAACCATCAGCGTGAATGTGAGCCCGGACATCGAGGGCTCCTTGGAATCGGTGGGAATCCCGATTGGTGGCGTTCAGGTGGAGGTGTTCACCGAAGACGGGCGCATGGCACATGGAGGCGGGGTGGGCGAATTCGCCGTCAAGAGTGCGGCTGCGATCAGGGGCTACGACGGTCCGGACCCGGCGAGCGAGGAGGCATTTCGGAACGGGTACTTTCTGACAGGAGACCTTGGGAGGAAGGACAAGGATGGGCTGCTGTACCTCATGGGACGAAAGAAGCTGTTCATCAACAAGGGAGGATACAAGATCAACCCTCGTGAGATAGAAGAGCTTTTGGAGAGTCACCCCAAGGTCGAGGAGGCGGCGGTCGTTGGCCAGCCGACGCAGTACGGCGATGAAAGGGTGAAGGCCGTGATCGTTCCAAGGGCTTCTTGCGGGGCCGAGGAGATCGTCGAGTATTGTCGCGGGAAGATCGCCGACTTCAAGATTCCGAGCGTAGTCGAGTTCAGGGAGAGTCTGCCGAAAAGCCCGACAGGCAAAATCCGCAGAATGATGTTGCGGTGAACGTCATGGGCCGGCCATGGCATTCGTGAGAATCAAGGATTTCTATTTCCTCCTGGTAGCGGGACTGATAAAGGGAATCAGTTGGTCTCCCTCGCCCAAGGCCAAAGGGTTCATCGTAAGATGTATCGCTCTTGCCGCGTATCACCGTTCGAGAGGCAAGAGACGCCTGATCGAAGCGAATCTCTCCGAAGCTCTTGACGGAGAATTCGGTGAATATGAAAGACGAGAAATCGTCAAACGCATCTTCTCTTCTTTCTGGGAGGAAACCTTTTCCCTCTTGCCAACCGGGCAGGAGAGGGCGGAGCTCAAACGGTCCGAACTCACTGGTACGACGACGCGCTGATTCTGCTGCCGATGGTCGCCCTCTTTCGGATCGCCAAACAGGGTTCGTCCGGCGATGGGGACGACGTCGTCGGTGGCCTATTGCTCGCGATCACCGTGGTTCTCATGATGGCTCCAGGGGGCCTGTACCTGTTCCCACGACCGTGGAAGATGCTGTAGTACCTCTCACTGCGCAGGTCGTCGTCTGGATAGGGGTATTGCCATTCCTCCTCGAACGGGGCCCGCCGAGAAGGCACTACCGCGGTTGTCGGATGAATGCCGCATTCCTGCGACGAGATGGCTGATGAGCGGACGTGGGTCTCCCGAGATGTCGGTCATCATCATTACGCCGGATCGGTACGAAACCATCCGCGAGACCATGAATCACCTTCGGGCACAGACGGCAAGACACCGGCTGGAGATCGTCATCGTCGCCCCGTCGACAGAGACGCTCGATCTCGATACGTCCGAGCTGGAGGGGTTTTTCGGTTTCGTGTCGCCGAGGTCGGCGAAATCAAGTCGCTGGGCCAAGGATGGGCGGCTGGAATCCGCCAGGCAAGCGCGCCAGTGGTGATCTATGCGGAGGATCACTGCTTTCCAGAGCCACGCTGGGCCGAGGCGCTGATCGAGGCGCACCGGCAACCGTGGGCGATGGTTGGACCGGCATAGGCAACGCGAATCCAGAAAGCTTGATCAGTTGGGAATATCTCTTCACCGCGTACGGCCGGTGGGCTGAACCGGCTGAACCCGGGGAGATCGACGATGTACCACCGCACAACAGCGCCTGCAAGCGTGGCGTTCTCCTGGAGTGTGGCCCTGAACTCGAAACGGTGCTGGAAGTGGAGACCAACCTGCACTGGGAGCTGCGGGCGAGGGGACACCGTCTCTATCTGGAGCCGGCAGCACGGACGCATCACGTGGACTTCATGCTGCTGTCGCCGTTTGTGCGGGCGGAGTTTCACTATGGGCGCCTCTTCGCGGCGGCTCGTTCGGCGCGTTGGCCTATTCTTTGGCGGTTCATGTACACATGTGGCGGACCGCTCATTCCGCTGGTTCGTCTGCTGCGCGTGCTGAGCGGAACGGCACCAGGCCGGTGCTTCGCTTGGCGAAGCGTGAATGACCCAGAGCCAGGTGAGGTCCAGTGGGACAGCAACAGCCTTTCATCTCGATTATCGTTCCTACCTACAACCGTCCAGCGCACCTGGCAGCCTGCCTCGAGTCGCTCGTTCGGCTGGACTATCCCCCCGACCGCTTCGAGGTGAACGTAGTGGATGATGGCGGCGAGATGCCGCTCGAAGCAGCGGTTGCTCCGTTCCTAGGTCGGCTCGATCTGGCGCTTGTCACGCGACGGCACGTCGGCTCGGCGGCGGCATGCAACACTAGCGCGGCGCGAGCGAGAGGCGAGATCTTCGCCTTCACCGATGACGACTGCGCGCCCGCCGCAGACTGGCTGCTGACCCTGGCGGCACGCGTTGCCACGACCTCGGATCACGCCATCGGCGGAAGGACGGTCAACGCGCTCCCCGAGAACCCCTACTCAAGCGCCAGCCAGCAACTGATCGCCCACCTCACCGCGTACTACAACGCCGACCCTTCCCGGGCTCGATTCTTCGCGTCCAACAACCTGGCTATGCCCGCGGAGAGTTTCCGCGCTATAGGTGGATTTGACGCGACCTTTCCAACGGCCGCGGCAGAGGATCGCGAACTGGGTGACCGCTGGCGCCACAAAGGATTCCGGATTACGTATGCCCCGGAAGTCGTGGTCTATCATGCCCATCCTCTGATATTCCGCACGTTCTGGCGGCAGCACTTCAACTACGGTCACGGTGCCTTCCGGTTCCATCACATTCATGGTAGGCAAAGCCGGGACCGCATCAAAGTGGAACCTTTATCGTTCTATCTGGGTTTGTTGCGTCAGCCGCTCGTAGACGAGTGGGGCCGGCGAGCGCTCTTGCTGGCGGCGTTGCTGGTGATCTCTCAGGGCGCGAACACGGCAGGTTTCTTCTGGGAGGGGCTGAATCATTTCGTAAAGAAAAAGAAGAAGATGATTCAGGGCTAGTGGCGTGCTTTTCCCTTGACAGGTTTGAAGGGCGTATGCTACAAATTTCACGAAGTCGGTCGGGGAATTCCGAAAGACGGTTCCGCGAACGATCGCGAAGCTCTTCAGGATGCCCTGTACGGGGCATTTTTCTTGTCATCGTCAAGATCATCGGCCTCGCTGATCCCCCCACGGGGCCACTCCTCAACGCACGCCTCGCCCGAGTCGGACCCGCGCGACGAATGTAGGTGATAGCATGGCGGCAGATTACGCAGTCGTAGGCGTTTTCCTGGTGGTGGGCCTGCTTTTCGTCGTCGTCAATATCGACATCGTTTCCCGCCTGCTTCGCCCGAGGAACCCCCAGCCGGAAAAGTTGACCACGTACGAGTGCGGTGAGGACGCGATCGGCAGCCCCTGGATTCGCGTCCACATTCGCTACTACCTGTATGCCCTGGTCTACGTCATTTTCACCGTGGAGACGATTTTCCTGTATCCCTGGGCGGTCGTTTTCCGGAAACTCGGACTGTTTGCATTTGTGGAGATGATGCTTTTTCTCGCTATCCTTCTGGTGGGCTTTGCCTATGCCTGGCGGAAAGGCGCCCTGGAGTGGGTCTGATGACGCCCGAGGAGGTGATCCAGGCGATCGGGTCGCAGTTCGGCGAGGCCGTCAAGGCTTCGGAGGTCAAAGGTGTCGAGGCCCGGATGGATATCGATCGGGGGAAAGGTTATGAGATTCTCGCCGGGCTGAAGGGGATGGGGTTCGACTACCTCAACTGCCTCAGTTCCGTGGACCGGATCGCCAGTGGTGAGCTCGAGGCGGTCTATAATCTCTCCTCCCTCAGGGAGGCGACCAAGGTTCTGGTCAGGGTCAGGGTTCCGAGGGAGGACCCTGTCATCCGGAGCGTCGTGTCCCTCTGGAGCACGGCGGATTGGCATGAGCGGGAGGCCTATGATCTGATGGGGATCCACTTCGACGGCCACCCCGATCTTCGGCGGATCCTGACATCTGAGGATTGGGTAGGCCATCCCCTGCGGAAGGACTATCAGGACGAGCGACTGGTCCCGTACGAGCCGGCGTAGCGCGAGGCGCTCCACTGGGCCGCCGGGGCAACGCCGTAAGGGGATTGTTGGAACAGATCTCAGAGCAAGAAGAGAAGGCCGAGAGTTGGAGCATGAATCCGCCGGAAACCGTGGTCACTGAACACCTCCAGGAAACCATGGAGGAGATGTACGTCAACATGGGGCCGCAGCACCCCAGCACACACGGGGTCCTGCGCCTGATGTTGAAGCTGGACGGCGAAGAGGTCACCGCGGTGATCCCGTACATCGGCTACCTGCACCGCTGCCACGAGAAGATCGGCGAGAACCGGACCTATATCCAGATCATCCCGTATACCGATCGACTGGACTATCTCGCCTCGATGTACAACAACTTCGGTTACGTATTGGCGGTGGAGCGCCTGATGGGGCTCCAGGTGCCGGAGCGGGCCGAGTATATGCGGGTGATCCTGGCGGAGTTGCAACGAATTGCCAGCCACCTGATCTGGATGGGCACCTTCGGGCTCGACCTTGGGAACTTCACGATCTTCATGTACTGCTTCCGGGAGCGGGAGAAGATCCTTGACCTGTTCGAGTCGGTCTCCGGGCAGCGCCTGAACTACTCCTTTTACAGGATCGGCGGGATGCCGATGGACTTTCCGATGACGTTCCTGACGGACTGCAAGGCGTTTCTGGAATGGTTCAAGCCCCGCCTGCCCGAGTACGACGCCGTGATGACCGACAACATCATCTTCCAGAAGCGTGTGCAGGGACTCGGGAAGCTGGATCAGAAGACCGCCATCGACTACGCGATCAGCGGGCCGATGCTCCGGGCCAGCGGCATCAAGTGGGACCTTCGGAGGAACGACCCGTACTCGATCTACGACCGTTTCGATTTCGACATCCCCGTGGGAAGCGCCGGCGACGTCTGGGACCGCTACATGGTCAGACGGATTGAGATGGCGGAGAGCGTGAAGATCGTAGAGCAGGGCCTCCGGGCCCTGCCCCCTGGTGAGATCATGGGGAAGGTCCCCAAGAAGATCAAGCCGCCTGTAGGAGACATCTACTCCAGGGTCGAGTCGCCCAGGGGCGAGCTGGGATTCTACATCGTGTCCGACGGCTCCGAGAAGCCTTACCGTTACAAGGTCCGCGCTCCGACATTTGTCAACCTGAGCGTGCTTCCCGTGATCGGCCCGGGGCACCTCATCGCGGATATGGTGGCAATCCTGGGCAGCATCGACATCGTCCTGGGCGAGGTGGACCGGTGATATCGCGGTGGGGCCGACGCACCTGACATTCGACTAGTGCTGTTCCAACTGTATCCGCCTAACGTCACAATGACCCGCAGGCAACTGGATCGGTCGTCTTAAAGCCTTGTCATTTGTCCGAACCAGTTGGAACGGCACTAGGACGCCTTCCGTGCCGGAGATGAGTGTGCCGACCATGGGCGCGACACGCTGATGGAAAACGCCTTGCAGAGGTTCTACCACGCCTTTGCCTTGTGGGGTGTCCCCGCAGTCGTCCCCCAGTTGATCGTGATGCTGCTCGTGGCGACCGTGGTCATTCTCTTCATCGCCGTCTCCGTGATGTTCATGATCTGGTGGGAGCGGAAGATCAGCGCGCACATCCAGGTCCGATACGGGCCGATGAGGGTCGGCGGCTGGCACGGCTGGGCCCAGAGCATTGCCGACGGGATCAAGCTCCTCCTCAAGGAGGACATTATCCCGACTGGAGCGGATAAGCTGGTGTTTGCCCTGGCGCCGATGGTGGTCTTCGCGGCCGCATTCGCCGCCTACGTGATCATCCCCTTCGGCCCCAACCTCATCGTCCGCGACCTCAATATCGGCGTCCTCTTCTATATCTCGATCTCCTCCCTGACCGTGGTGGGGATCATCATGGCGGGTTGGAGCTCCAACAACAAGTATTCGGTGTTAGGCGCGCTGCGCTCGGCTGCCCAGGCGGTCAGTTACGAGGTCCCTCTCGTCGTCTCGGTCCTCGGCGTGATCATGACGGTGGGCTCACTCAGCATGATCCAGATCGTGGAGGCCCAGCAGCGGATCTGGTTCGTGATCCCGCAGTTCTTTGGGTTCCTTGTCTACCTCACGGCGGCGATCGCCGAGTGCAACCGGCTGCCGTTTGACATCCCGGAAGCCGAATCGGAGCTGGTGGCCGGCTTTCACGTTGAATACAGTGGAATGCGCTTCGCCATCTTCTTCCTGGCGGAGTATGCCAATATGTTCACCGTGTCGGCCATCGCCACCACGCTCTTTCTTGGCGGATGGCACGGGCCGCTCCTTCCGCCGTGGCTCTGGTTTCTCATCAAGACCTACTTTCTCATCTTCGTCATGATGTGGCTCCGTTGGACCCTGGCGAGGCTGCGCGTCGATCAGCTCATGTACCTGGGCTGGAAGGTCTTGCTGCCGCTGGCGTTTCTGAACATGGGAGTCACCGGGCTGGTCTTGGTCCTTCGCGGGTAGCGGCGAGGAGGTCGCCCATGACCGTCACCCAGGTTGTGTTCTATGTCCTAGCTGCCTTCACCGTGGGGGCGGCTTTCATTGTGGTTCTGGCCACGAATATCGTTCACTCTGCCATCGCGCTGGTTTTTACCTTCTTCGGCGTGGCTGCACTGTACATCCTCCTCGATGCCGAGTTCCTGGCGGCAGTTCAGGTCCTGCTATATGTCGGCGGAATTACCATCCTGTTGCTCTTCGCCATCATGTTGACCAGCCGGATCTCAGCGCGAGGTGTGAGGATCCTGAACGAGCAGGCGGGGATCAGCGCCCTGGTGGTCTTCGCCATTTTCGCGCTCATGGCCTATGCCAACCTGAGGGTGGTCGTTCCTGCGGGTCCACCCCCTCCGGCGTCATATGCCACTGCCTCGTTAGGACGGCTTCTGCTGACCACGTATGTCCTGCCATTCGAGGCCGTCTCGATCCTTCTCTTGGCAGCGATGGTCGGCGCCATCATCCTGGCCAGGCGAGAGCGGGAAAAGGACTGAGGGATGGTGCCGCTTTCGCATTACTTGATCCTCAGCGCGGCCCTCTTCGCCATCGGGATGTTCGGGGCCCTGACGCGCCGCAACGCTATCGGGATTCTCATGGCGTTGGAGCTGATGTTCAACGCCGTCAACCTCGACTTCGTGGCATTCTCCCGCTATCTTCCGCAGACGATGCTGCAGGGTCAGATCTTCGCCATCTTCGTCATCACCGTGGCCGCGGCTGAGGCGGCAGTAGGGCTTGCGATCATCCTCGGGCTGTATCGCAACTTCAAGACCGTCAACGTGGACGAAATTAATCTCATGAAGTGGTAGACAGGCAAGCGATGTTCCGAGTTCCGAGTTCCGAGTTTGGGGTTGAAGAGATGTCCCAGGGTCCGAGCGTCGAGTTTCAAATCGAAGCACGTTTCGCGTCTGTCGAAACCCGAAACCCGAAACCCGAAACCCGAAACCCGAGCCTCCCATGAAGCTCGTTGTATTGGTGCCGCTGCTGCCCCTGATCGGGGTCCTGATCAACGGGCTGTTCGGGAGCAAGATCAGGGGCCGAGCCCACCTGATCGCCGTTTCCGCTTCGGGGCTGTCCTGCCTTATGGCGTTCATGGTCTTCTTCCAAGCGGTTGGCGGTGAACGCCTCGATTGGGACATCTACTCCTGGCTGAAGGTCGGCGACTTCCAGGCGCCGATCGGGCTTCTGGTCGATCCCCTCTCGGCGATCATGGCGCTGGTGGTCACCTTCGTCGGGTTTCTGATTCACGTCTATTCGATCGGTTACATGCATGACGACCGCGGCTACGCCCGCTTCTTCACCTACCTCAACCTCTTCATGTTCTCCATGCTGGTGCTTGTGCTCGCCAACAACTATCTCCTGATGTTTCTGGGGTGGGAGGGTGTCGGGCTTTGCTCCTATCTCCTCATAGGCTTCTGGTACGAGAAGAAGTCGGCGTCGGACGCCGGGAAGAAGGCCTTCGTCGTCAACCGGATCGGCGATGCCGGATTCCTGCTCGGCCTCTTCCTCATCTGGAGCACATTCGGCTCGCTGAAGTACGTCGATGTTTTCAAGACGGCCGACCCCGCTCTTGGTACGGGGATCTATACCGCGATCACGCTGCTGTTGTTCGTGGGGGCGATGGGAAAGTCGGCCCAGCTTCCGCTCTACGTCTGGCTACCCGATGCGATGGAAGGGCCGACGCCGGTCTCGGCGCTGATCCACGCGGCCACCATGGTGACGGCTGGTGTCTACATGGTGGCCCGGTCGCACCCCCTCTATAACCTCGCGCCGTTCAGCCTCGAACTGGTGGCCTGGGTCGGGGCGCTGACTGCCGTCTTCTCTGCCACGATCGCGCTCGTCCAGAACGACATCAAGCGGGTCGTGGCCTATTCCACCATCTCCCAGCTCGGGTACATGTTCCTGGGTGCTGGCGCGGGAGCCTACGCCTCGGCCATCTTCCACCTGGGCACCCACGCCTTTTTCAAGGCGCTCCTCTTCCTTGGCGCAGGCTCGGTCATCCATTCGCTGCATGGGGAGCAGGACATCCGAAAGATGGGCGGGCTCTGGAAGGCGATGCCGATCACCGCCTGGACCTTCCTGGTGGCGTCGCTGGCGAACGCCGGGATCTTCCCCCTGGCCGGTTTCTGGTCTAAAGATGAGATCCTGTTCAATGCCTTCAAGCGCGGAATGACGGTCCCCTGGCTCCTGGGCGTCATCGGTGCCTTCCTGACGGCCTTCTATATGTTCAGGCTCTTCTTCCAGGTCTTCACCGGCCGGTTCCGTGGCGATGCCCAAGTGGGCCACCACCTCCACGAATCCCCGCCGAACATGGCGTATCCGCTGGTGGTCCTCGGTTTCTTCTCCGTGATCGCGGGGCTCGTGTTCGGGTTCCCCCCCGACCACGGGTTGTACCATCGCTTTGTGGCGCCGATCTTTGAAGCCGCTCACGAGGCGGCAGGGCCATCGGTCCATGCCACGGTTTCATCCGAGGTCGGCATGGCCGCGCTGTCGCTGGCCATCGCCCTGCTGGGGATCGGCCTGGCCTACCAGTTTTATGTCAAGCGGCCCGAGCTTCCCTCGGCCCTCGCCGACCGGATGAAGGGCCTCTATCTCCTTCTGTTGAACAAGTATTGGGTGGACGAGCTGTATCAGGCGATCTTCGTCGACTTCGGGAAGCGCGTCTGCGGCTTCCTCTGGGGTGTCGATTCTGGGGTTGTTGACGGCGCGGTCAACGGAAGCAGTTGGCTGACCGTCCGGTTGAGCCTGCTCTCGGCCTGGAACGACCTGAAGATCGTAGACGGGCTGGTCAATGCCGTCGCCGATGTGATCCAGGGCGGAAGCTTCAGCCTTCGTCGGGTGCAGACGGGCATCGTCCAGAACTATATCCTGGCCATGGCGCTGGGCATCCTCGGCATGGTCGTTATATATCTCTTCATTTTCCCCTAACAAGGTCCAGTGGCAGGTCCCAGGTTCCGAGTCGAGCTGCGCAGTTCCAAGTTCCCGGTTCGTTGAAATTTTGAACGTTCTTCAAGCTGGGACTTGGCACTTGGAACCTGGGACTTGGCACTTGGAACCTGGAACCCGGAACATGGAACTTGGAACAGGAGGCTTGTTGCGAGAATGAATGTTCTTCAGTTCCCGATTCTTTCCTTGATCGCGTATCTCCCACTCCTCGGGGTATTCTTGATCTTGTTGATCCCAAAGGAATCCAAGGGCGCCATCCGCTGGACTGCCCTGGCCTTCTCGCTGGCCAGCTTTATGGCCTCGTTATGGATTCCGGCCCACTTCGACGCCTCCACCCCTGACATGCAGTTCGTGGAACAGTTTTCCTGGATCCCTTCCCTCGGGGTGACCTATCACTTTGGCCTCGACGGCATCAGTATCTGGCTGGTCATGCTGACCACCTTCCTGTCGGTGATCGGGGTGATCTGTTCATGGGAGTCGATCACGGAACGGCTGAAGGAGTATTTTTTCTTCCTCCTGCTGCTGGAATCGGGGACCCTCGGAGTCTTTGTCGCGGTGGACCTGTTTCTGTTTTACGTGTATTGGGAAGTCACGCTCGTCCCGATGTACTTCCTCATCGGCATCTGGGGGAGCGACCGGCGCCTCTACTCGGCCATAAAGTTCTTTTTGTTTACCCTCTTTGGCAGCGTGATCATGCTGCTGGGGATCCTGGCGGTCTACTTCCACCATGGTTCCCAGACCGGGGCCTACACGTTCGATGTCCTCCAGCTCATGAATGTCTCGTACCCCTCGACCCCGCTCTTCACCCTCCTGGGCGTTCCGTTCTCGTTCCAGGATCTGGTCTGGCTCTCCTTCTTTCTGAGCTTTGCGATCAAGGTTCCGCTGTTCCCATTCCACACCTGGCTGCCGGACGCCCACACCGACGCCCCGACGGCGGGGAGCGTCATTTTGGCAGGCGTCCTCCTCAAGATGGGGACCTACGGCTTTATCCGGTTCAATCTGCCGATGTTCCCCGAGGCAACGCGGCACTTCGTTCCCATGATCGTCGTCCTCTCGATCATCTCCATCATCTACGGCGCGATGGTCTGCATGGTTCAGCCCGACATGAAGCGGCTGATCGCCTACAGCTCCGTCAGCCACATGGGCTTCGTCATGCTGGGCATGTTCGCCCTGAACACGCAGGGTGTCCAGGGGAGCATCATCCAGATGGTCAATCATGGCCTCTCGACCGGCGCCCTCTTCCTGATCGTCGGCCTGATCTACGACCGGCGCCACACGAGGCTCATCTCGGAGTTGGGAGGACTCTCCAAACAGATGCCGATCTACGCCACGCTGTTCGCCATCATCATGCTCTCTTCCATGGGGCTTCCCGGGCTTAACGGGTTCATCGGGGAGTTTTTGATTCTCGTGGGCGCCTTCAGGTCACCGGGATCGTCCTCGGCGCGGCTTACATGCTGTGGCTCTATCAGCGAACCATGTTCGGCGCCCTCGAGAACCCGAAAAACGCCGCCCTCAAGGACCTCAGTCCCAGGGAGATGAGCACCCTGGTGCCGATCGTCATCATGTGCTTCTGGATCGGGCTCTACCCCTCTCCCTTCCTGAGCCGGATGGAGGCGTCCGTCGAGAACGTCCTGACCCGGGTCAATAAGGCGCAAACCGTTGAGGTCGAACCTTCCGCCAGCCGCGTCGAAGCCTGTGCTGAGCCTTGTCGAAGCAGGCCCGCCCTGAGCTCTGTCGAAGGGTGCGCTGAGCCCTGTCGAAGCGGGCCGCCTCAGATGCATCCCTTGGCCGCACTGCCGTCCCTGGAGCCTCGATGACCCAGGCGTTCAACCTGGCAGACCTCTCCACCGCCGCGCCAGAAGTGATCGTGAGCCTGGTCGCCATGCTGATCCTCATGCTCGATTTCATCGCGCCGAGAGGCAGACGGGACTGGCTGGGATACCTGGGCATCCTGGGCGTCCTCCTCACCCTGATAGTCCTGATCAGGCAGTGGGGTGCCCCGCAGTCCGCCTTCAGCGGGCAGTATCTCAGTGATCCCTTCGCTCTCTTCTTCAAGATCGTGTTCCTGATCTCGGCCGCTCTGATCCTCCTCATGTCGATCGGCTACTTGAAGGAAGAAGGGGTTGACAAGGGGGAGTTTTACGCCCTGATCCTCTTCGCCACGTTGGGGATGATGCTGATGGCCAGCGCGGTAGACCTGCTGATCCTCTATATCGGGCTGGAGACTATGTCGATCTCCATCTACGTCCTGGCCGGGTTCTTGAAGCGAGAGCGGCGGAGCAACGAGGCGGCCCTCAAGTACCTGCTCATGGGGGGGTTTTCGTCAGCCATCATTCTCTACGGGATCGTCATGTTGTACGGCCTCACAGGTTCGATCGGCCTAAAGGAGATCGCTTCTGGCCTCACGGCGGGGGCCGGCAAGCTCTCGAACCCGGCCCTCATCCTGGCCATGGTGATGCTGGCGGCAGGCTTCGGCTTCAAGATCGCTGCCGTCCCGTTTCACATGTACATCCCTGACGTGTACGAGGGGGCCCCCACCCCGGTGACGGCCCTCCTCGCGGCCGCGTCAGAGATCGCCGGCCTTGCGATCCTCCTGCGGGTCTTTCTGGTCGCCATCCCGGGGCTACAGGATCGTTGGACCCTCCTCTTCTACGTCCTTTCCTTGCTCACCATGACGGTGGGAAATGTCGTGGCAATCGCGCAGAGCAACATCAAGCGGATGCTGGCCTACAGCTCTATCGCCCACATCGGCTACCTCCTGATCGGGTTGGTGGCGGGACGGCCGATAGGGATCTCGGCCACCCTTCTGTACACCATGGTGTATGCCTTGATGACGCTCGGCGCATTTGCCATGGTGATCCTCCTCTGTGTGGGAGAGGTGAAAGGGGAGCGGATCGACGACTTCACCGGCCTGGCTCAGCGGAGCCCCATGGCAGCCGCAGCCATGTTGATCTTCCTTCTCTCGCTGGCCGGTGTCCCGCCCACTGCCGGTTTCGTGGGCAAGCTCTATCTCTTCGGCGCAGCCATCGAACGTGGCTATGTCTGGCTCGCGGTAATCGCCGTCGTCAATTCTGCCATCTCGCTCTTCTATTACATGAAGGTGGCGATGGCGATGTACATGCGGGATCTTCCGCCGACTGGCTTGGCCCTGAGCTCGTCCCGGCCCCTGCGGGTGGCGCTC
>Ga0209751_10003536_pt1 | contig 15125 bp, 16 predicted proteins | sample RifCSP13_1_FD_184019 | JGI IMG/M metagenome (GOLD analysis project Ga0209751, IMG submission 184019) | Soil microbial communities from Rifle, Colorado - Rifle CSP2_sed 13_1 (SPAdes) (version 2) | ecosystem: Environmental > Terrestrial > Deep subsurface > Rock core/Sediment | place: Rifle... | reverse complement strand
GCGCGGATGCCCGAGGCGGAGCGCGCGCGTGTCGACGCCGAGGTGCTGGCCGCCTACGACCACTCGCTTGACGTTCTGGCGGGGCTCGGGGCGGAGATCGTCGAGATCGTCTTGCCGCGGCCGTTTGACGACCTCGTCGCCGTCGCCGGTCGGATCATCGGCGCGGAAGGCTACTCGTGTGTCGGCCACCTCGTCGACGACCTGGAGCTTCCGATCGACCCGGCGGTGCGTCCACGGATCTGGATCGGCAAGGACATGTTGGCGCGTGACTATCTGCTGGCCCTGCGCCAGCGCGAGACGATCAAGCGTGAGTTCGCCGCGGCCTTGGTCGGGATCGACGCGCTTCTGACCCCGACCACGCAGACGCCAGCGATTCCTGTTGCCGAGGTCGACGAGAGCGGGACGCCCGCGATCTTCACTCGTCCCTTTAATCTGCTGGACTTCTGCGCCGTTGCCGTGCCGAACGGATTCGCCCGGGGCAGACTGCCGATCTCGCTGCAGATCGCCTGCCGCGGATACGACGAGGCCCGCGCCCTGCGGATCGCCTGGGCCTACGAACAGGCGTCGGGCGTGACGAATCGCGTGCCGCCCGGCCTGGAGGCCTGAGAGGCGGCCCTGCCGCCTCGAAGGCCTCACCCCTCGTCGGCCGCTTCACCGGCCGTTTGCGATTATCTTGACTCCTCTCACGGCGGGCCGAAGTTGATTCCGCCGGCGCGCTCGGTCAGCATCGGCGCGGCGTAGCTGCTCGCCAGGACGACCGGCAGGTCGGCGCGGCGCCTGCGCAGCGCCTCCGCGGAACGCGCCGGCGCCCAGCAGACCTTGAAACTCAGTCTCGTGTCCTGCCACCGGACCACGCTTCCCTGGGTGGGGTTGATGTCGAGAACTTCTGCGTCAGGTGAACGGCGCCGCACCGGCCGGACGCCCTACCCCTGACCCTGCTGCTCGAGCATCTCCGAGATCCGCCTGGCACTGCGCTTCAGCGACTCGAGATACCGGCCGGCTGCTTCCGCGCAGGTCAAGGCCGAGGCGATGAACGTGACATTGACACAGGCTGCGACCCGTCCTGCCGAAATGACGGGCACGGCGATGCCGGCGACCTTTGGGTCGATCTCGCCGTGCTGCTCCCCGTAGCCATTGCTGCGGGTGCGCGCGATAAGGCTGGCGATATAGCGGCGGTCGCGCGCGCGCGCGTTCTCCGGCGCCCGAGAAGCGACCAGACGCTCAAGAATCGCCCGCCGCTCTGCGTCGGGACAAAAGGCGAGGTATGCCCGCCCGGTCGCAGACCGGAGCAGCGGAAGCCTCGCGCCCGGTCGGAACTTGTCGATGGTGAGAGGACTGTTGCGGCGCGTCGTTTCCGCGAGCACTACCGCGTCATCGTCGAAGACGACAATGTCGGTCGGCCAGACGATCTCCTGCTGCAGTTGCTGCAACACCGGAAGCGCGATCTCGCGGATCCAGTGTTCGTCCTTGTAGCCGCTCGCGAGGGCACGAATCCGCGCCGTCAACTCGTAGCGTTCGTTTTCCCGCTTGCGTACATACCCGCACGTGCAAAGGGTTTCCAGCACCCGGTAGAGCGACGGCCGCGGGATGCCGGTCGCACGATGCAACTCCACCATCCGCGAACCGTTGTGCTCGTTCATTGCTCGCAGCACCTCGATCGTCCGCAGGACGGCGCGCGTCGTAACCGGTCTCTGGCTTCCCTTCTGCATGCAAGACGTGCGGGCGGACGGCAGCGTCCAACGCGCTGTCCGCCAGGCGGACATTCTGACCGCTGGCGTTGACGGATTCTAGCCGAACGGTGAGACTAATCTGTTGCGCGATGCTGGCGATAGTCACCGAGGCGGTCTCGAAGGCCTAAAGCCAAGCATAGGGGCACAGCGTCGCTTGATCCCGCGGTGGTCTTGCTCGACGATGTTATTCAACTACTGACACACCCGAAGCTCAGCGCGACGCCACGCCGGATCGTCGAGGCGATGGGAAACTCCAGCAACGGAGGGAACGAAAGATGAAACAGAACCGGACCTGGGCGGTAGTCAGTGTTGTGGCAGTCTTGGGCTTACTGCTGGGCAGCCTCGGCCGTCAGGCCGAGGCCCAGGCCGAAAAGCCGATCGAGCTCATCTATCATTTCCCCTTGGCCCAGGGAACCAACACGGGGGTCGTGCAATGGTGGATGGACGAGGTGGAGAAGCGCGCACAGGGAAAGGTCAAGTTCAAGAGAGTCTGGGGTGGGGCGTTGGGAAAACTGCCGGAGCAGCCAACGAACATCAGGGGCAGAGTATTCGACCTCGGCAACGTCAGTGCCGTCTACAGCCCTGGCATATTGGCGGTGGAGACGGTGACTACTTTGCCGTTCCTCTCGGATAACCTCCGGGCGGTGCAGAAAGCTCAGTACGATTTTATGAAGAGCAAAGTCGTACAGGGACAATATGCAGCGTTGAATGCGCAGCCTTTGCTTACATACACGAACGAGGCGTTGGAGGTGATATCGTACGTGAGGGCCACTACGATAGAGGAGTTGAAGCCCTTAAAGATCCGAGCCCACGGCGGGGCTGCTGATGCTCTGACGGCAGCTGGCCTGACCTCGGTGGGAATAGGATGGGGTGAGCTACCGGCCGCTTTCGAACGGCGTGTCGTTGATGCAGCCGTGGTCCCCATCGTCTCTGCTCGGGACTCTGGATTTCACGAGCTGACCAAATACGTGCTCAGGGTTCCCATCTACTACTTCTCGTGGACTGTGGCCATCAACCTGCAGGCTTGGAATGCGCTGCCCAAGGACATCCAAAGGGTAATGCTCGAGGTTGCCGCGGAGACGCCGAATAAGAATGCCGATCTCTTCGAGCAGAAGTACATACCGGAGGCCTGGGCGGACTTCAGGAAGGTTGGAGTCCAAGAGGTCACATGGAGCGGGAAAGAGCTGGCAAAGTTCAGAGCGTTGGGAGGCGAGCCGGTGTGGAACGCTTGGGTGAAAGACATGACTGCCAAGGGTCACGACGGCCGGAGGATCCTCGACGACTACCGGGCCTTGCTGACCAAGCACGGGGGGTAAATGAAATGAGGACCGGAGGACTGGTGAGCTAGGAAGCGGGCACGCACTCCGAGCACGTGGTGGCCACAACGGCAGGAGGGGCAAGGGTGGCGGCATATCCTCGGTTGTTTTCGCCTTGGCGCATCCGGAACACAGAAGTCAAGAACCGGATCGTGTTTCCGCCCACGTGCCCCACCTGGGTGTCGGACCCATGGAACGGGGTGTTCACCGACCAGGCGACCGCCTACTATGAAGAGCGAGCGAAGGGCGGCTTGGGGCTCATCATCATCGGCGGCACGCACATCCACCCCAGCTCCATCACTGCCCCGATCCTTGCCCCGCAGCTCTTCGACGATCGCCAGATCGAGCCGCTTTCCAAGATCGCCGGGGCCGTCCACGCCCATGGTTGCAAGTTGGCCATCCAGCTCTGGCACTCGGGGGTTCGAGGCTCGCCCGCCTTCAGGCAGGTTCCCGGCTACGATCCGGACGCGACCTGGTACACGGTATCGCCGAGCCAAGTGCCGCTGGGGGAGTTCCCCGGGGCGTCGACGCCCAAGGCGCTCGACGCCGAGGAGATCGAGGAGCTGATCGCGGCCTACGCAGCCGCCGCCCGGCGCGCCATCGCGGCCGGCCTCGATGGCGTCGAGCTGCACCTCAGCCACGGGTATCTGCCCTGGCAGTTCCTGTCGCCGCTCTACAACAAGCGCACCGACGCATGGGGTGGGTCTTACGAAAAGCGCCTGCGCTTTCCGATCGAAGTGCTGCGCCGGATCCGTGCGGCGATCGGCGATCAACCGTTCATCGGGTACCGGATCAACTCGACGTCGTTCTGGCCCGGCGATCTCGAAATCGAAGATATCCGTCGGATCGTGCCTGACATCGAGAAAGCCGCGGACATCGACTACGTCAACGTCTCAGCCGGCGTGCACCACGCCTACATTCATACGCCCATGGAGTTCAAGGGGGGTTGGGAGAGCCGTTACGCCCGTAGTATTCGGGAAGTCTCGAGCAAGCCGGTCCTCGCGGTGGGCCGGATCACCACGCCCGACGTGGCGGAGTCCCTGCTGGAGGCCGGTGACGCGGACGCCATTTGCCTCGCGCGTCAGCTGTTCACCGACCCGTTCTGGGCGGCCAAGGCCGAAGCGGGTCGGGCGGACGACATCCGTAACTGTGTCGCCGCCAACTTCTGCTGGAAGAGTGTGGCTCGCGGCGGGCGCGTGCAATGCATCTACAACCCGACGATCGGCCGAGAGGCGGCGTGGGGTGAGGGGACCCTCGTCAAGGTGAAAAGCCCGAAGAGGCTCCTGGTCATTGGGGGCGGGCCGGCAGGCTTGGAATACGCCCGCGTCGCGGCGGCGCGCGGCCATGGCGTCACCGTGCTGGAGCGTGAGTCGGAGCCGGGCGGGCATGTGCGTCTTCAAGCGCTGTTGCCCAGCCGGAGCGAGTTCGGTGAGATCGCCCGCTGGCTTGCGAACCAGGCGCGCAAGAACGGCGCGGAGATTCGCACGAGTACCGCCGTCACCGAGGAGAACCTAGACAACGTGCTGGCCACCGAACGACCGGATCATGTGGTCGTCGCGACCGGCTCGCGCGTATGCGCCGACGGTTTCCAGGGCTGGACCGCCGACGGGTTGCCCGGATGGGAGAGTGGACACTGCCTCGGTTGGGACGAGCTGGTGACCGCCCGGACGCGCCCCGCAAAGGTGTCGTTCCCGGGCGAAGCCGTGGTGCTCGACGACACGTGCGAGATCGTGGGTCCGCTCGCGGCGGTTGCGCTGACCGAGTCCGGGGCGTCCTCGGTGACGCTGGTGACTCGCTGGCCAATGGTCGGTCTCGAGCTCATGTGGGATGTCTATCTCGAATGGATTCTGCCCAAGCTGTACAAGAGCGGCGTGCGGATGCTGTGTGACCGCTTCGTGCGACGCATCGAGGGAAACCGGATGATCTTGTACAACGTGCACAACCCGGAAGACGAGACCGAGATCAAGGCCGACTGGATCGTCATGGCGACCGGGCGGCGCTCCGAGAACGGGCTCCACGGCGCGCTCAAGCAGCGCGGGGTCAGCGTCGAGATGATCGGCGATGCCATAGCGCCGCGAAGCACCTATGAAGCGGTCTATGAGGGACACCGCGCGGGCCGCAAACCTTGATCCCGGCGGGTGTAACGGCGATCGCAAGCGCTTCGCGCGTGAATTCGTCGCTCACGGTGAGGCATTTCAGGCTGTGGCCGTTCGCGCAGGCGTCGAACAGGAAGTCGTAGACTCACGTGGTTCACCCCCGAGGCCGGCAGCGGACGAGGCCGCGAGTTCGCTACGCGCCGTTGCGGTCGCCGCCGGGGCGGCCACGACCCTAGCCCACCGATGATCTGGGAAACTGTGCGACGACGGGCATTTGGGGTAGAGCGGTTGGGACGAGTCCTGTCGAAGCTCCAGGTGAATGTCGAACAGGGGCTGACTTTAGCGGCTGCCACGATCATCGGAGTCATGATGCTGCTTGCCACAGCGAGTGTGGTGATGCGCAGGGTGTTCAATTCTCCGATCAGGGGTGACTATGAGTACATCACGCTGCTTTTCGTGTTTACGGTGTTTTTCGGTCTCGCCTATGCCCAGTCCCGGTATCAACACATTTACATCGGGGTGGTGCACGATCGGCTCTCTCCACGGTTGCGCCGCTACGTCGACATTGTAGTCCTGACGATTTCCCTGGGTGTGTTTCTCATCGTGACGTGGCGGAGCGCCGTCAACACAGCCTGGGCCCTGGAGATGGGAGACACGATTCTGGGGGCCATACAAGTCAAGACCTGGCCCCCGCGGTTGGCGGTCGCCGTGGGTACAGGCCTACTGTGTCTGCGGATCTTCGTGCAGCTCGTGCGCCGAGTGAGGACCGCGCCCGGTTCACCCGACGATCGTGTAGCCTGACGCGTATCGCCTTCGAGGTTACAAGATGGCGGCTCGCGTGCTGAAACACCACCGTGAGCCACGTCCCATTGTGGGTGTTCGAACTCGGGGCCTGGAGCCCCACCCGGCGGCGCCCCTCCGCCGGGGAGCCGCGGAACCTGGGTCGAGTTCCCCTGTGCGCGCCAACGCGCGGGTAGGTCCTCAGACGCCGCGGTGCAGGCTCTGCGCTTGATCCTTCCGTTCATCTAGCCTTGCGGTCACCACTCGGTCATTAGCCGGATATTCGAGGAGACCCGGACATGGACCTGTCGACAGTAGCACTGCTTGGTGCCGCAATCGTGCTACTGATCTTGGGGATGCCGATTGGTTTCCTGCTGATCCTCGTCGGCTTCGTGGGGATTGCCACGATCAGGGGTCTCGAGCCAGCTTTGACGATGATCGGGAGTCGACCCTTCGAAGTGAATTCGAGCTACGAACTGAGCGTCGTGCCCCTCTTCGTCCTCATGGGACATCTCGCCTACGCGTCCGGAGTCACCCAAGGCATTTACACGGCCTCCCGCCAATGGCTGGGCAGCCTTCACGGGGGTCTCGTGATCGCCACCACTTTCGCCAACGCGGTATTCGGGGCCTGCTGCGGTTCCACTACGGCGGCAACCGCAGTCTTTGGCCGAGTGGCCATCCCGGAGATGCTGCGTTCCGGCGTCGACCGGCGGCTGGCGGCAGGCTGCGTGGCGGCATCGGGCTGCTTGTCGGCCATCATCCCTCCCAGCGTGCTCATCGTGGTCTACGGGATCATCGCCGGCGTGTCCATCCCGAGAGTCCTGATGGCTGGCATCATCCCCGGTGCGATCACGGCCATCGCGTTCATGGTCATGATCTATGTGAGGGCGCGCCTCAACCCCAGCTTGGCCCCACCCTTGACCGGGATCACCTGGAACGATCGGTTCCGTTCGATGCGAGGGGTGTGGGGGGCATTCCTGCTGGCGACGGTGGTGCTGGGAGGTATCTGGGCCGGCATTTTCACCCCAACCGAGGGTGGTGGGATCGGCGCCATGGGTGCGTTTGTGATGGTCGTGGCCAGTGGCAGGTTCACCCGAGCCGTTCTGCGCGAGTCTTTTCTAGAAACCGCCCGAACGACAGCGGTCATCTTCATCATCGTGACCGGGGCACTGGTCTTCACCGTCTTCTTGGCCCTGACGGGTATCCCCGCGGCGGTGACCAGCTTCATCGTGGGTCTGCCGGTGCCGCCCATTGTGGTCATCATCGGCTTCATGCTTATCCTCATCGTCGCGGGGAGCTTCGTTGAGCCAGTGTCCATGCTGTTCTTGACGATGCCCTTCATGATCCCCATCGTGAAGGATCTGGGGTATGACCTCGTCTGGTTTGGGGTTCTGGTCGTGACAACCTGCGAGATCGGTATGGTGACGCCACCCGTAGGCCTGAACTGCTTCATGCTGAAGAGCGTGGTGCCAGAATTGTCTTTGGCGGACATCTTTCACGGGAGCGGCTGGTTCATCGCCATGTTTTGTGTTGTGCTCGCCCTGCTGATGGCGTTCCCCGAGCTGTCCTTGCTCATACCCAATGCGATGCTGTCCCGGTAAACGATAGGAAATTCGGTTCACCCGGGTTTCGCGTGGGTCGGTAGGGGCGGATGGTGTAGAAATGGCCTCGAAGGAGGGTCGAGGCCACGCGAGACGTCGAACTGTACCAACAGCTTTTGGGCGTAGTTTTTCCGTGGACGGTGAATCGCGTGGAGCTGTCGGTGGAGTGCGAACGGGTCGTGGGTGCAGCACGCGCCCGATGAGCACTGGCCTTGCCCGGAGTGCGGGACCTACGATCATTCGAAGGAGCGAGAGTGGAGGCATCTGGACAGCTGCCAATTCAAGACCCACAGAGGAACGGGACGGGGCTGTCCACGAGCAGCGCGGCGGCGGTCCGCTCGATCCGCTCGTTCGCCTCGCGGAAGAGCGACTCGTTCCTCGCGATCCGGCGCATGCGTTGGTCCACGCGTGGAGTATCTCGCGCCGGGCGCCGGTGATCAAAGACTTGATCCGAACGCAGCAGAACTGAGGGGAGAGCCATGAATCTCGAAGGGATGGTCTTCGTGATCACCGGTGGAGCCAGCGGCATCGGCGCCGCTACGGCCGCGGTCGCGGCGGAGAACGGCGCGAGGGTGGTGATCGCGAGTCGAAACGCCGACCAGGGAAACAAGGTCGCCCGGGAGATAGCTGGCGGCCGCGAGCGGGCGATCTTCCAGCAGTGCGACGTCGCAGTCGAGGAAGACGTGCGCGCGCTGATGCAGACCGCGGCGGACGCGTACGGCGGGATCGACGTCCTCGTCAACAATGCCGGGGTCACCGACCGGGCGCTCACCGACCAGAGCGACCTCGAGCACATGGACGTCGCCGACTTCCGGCGCGTCCTCGACGTGAACCTGGTCGGTGCGTGGCTGTGCGCGAAGTACGCGTTGCCGTATCTCCGGCAGAGCGACAACCCCTCCATCGTCATGGCCGGGTCGTCCGCCTCGTTCCTCGGCTTCAAGGGCCTGCCCGCGTACGTCTCGGCGAAGGCGGCGCTCAGCGTGCTGACGAAGGAGCTGGCCGTCGAGCTCTCGCGCGACGGGATCAGGGTCAACTGCTACTGCCCACACACCATCCGCACGCCGATGGTCGAAGGGCTCTTCGCCAAGGCGCCCAATCCCGAGGAGGCGATGGCCAAGCACGTGAGGACGGCGCTCGTCCGCCGCTTCGGGACGCCGCGAGAGGTGGGGAACCTGATCTGTTTCCTCGCCAGCCGCGAGGCGGCCTACATCAACGGCGTGTCGATTCCGATCGACGGAGGCACCCTCGCGTGGCGCGGCACCGTCGACCAGCTGAGCTGACGCTTATGAGCCGAGCTCGGCGAGGCGGCCTGCTGTAAGCCCTACACCGACCCGGAGATCCGAGCCAGTTTCCCGACCCCTGGTGAGGCGTCGCCCGATAGGGTATCGGCGGCGTGACCGAAGGGTCGGCTCGGCTCGTGGAGCAGGCACCGTGGGAGGACAACGGCGTGGTAGGATTTCTTGCTTTCTCACTGCGACATCACTGTCAATTCCTGGAGGATTCCGTGGCCAAGGCATATTGGATTGCGTTTTACCGCTCGATCAAGAACCCAGACGCGCTGGCGGCTTACGCGAAGCTCGCCGCCCCGGCGGTCCAGGCCGCGGGCGGGCGCTTCCTCGTGCGCGGGATGCCCGCAAAGGTCTACGAAGCGGGCCTCAACCAGCGCACGGTGGTGGTCGAGTTCGACAGCCTGGAGAAAGCGATCGCCGCGCACGACAGCCCCGGCTATCAGGCGGCCCTGAAGGAGCTGGGGAAGGACGCGGTGGAGCGCGAGCTGCGGGTCGTTGAGGGAGTCTCCTGACTCCAGTGACGCAGTGACGAAGAAGTGCATCGAGTTCCATCAGTCTCGTCATAGCGTCATCTCGTCACTTCGTCACCGAGTCCAGCCGACCCACGAGCCACGAATCACGATCCACGTGGTTGGGATACACTATTCCCGAACCTTCACGTAGGTCGCATCGATCCACAGGTAGGGCCAGTCGCCCTCGATGGGGCGGGCGAGGAACGCCCCGACCCGCTCGTCGATCTCGGCGGCAAGCCGCGAGGCTTGGCTCTCTTGCTGATCCCGCTCATGCCCAGCGGCGGACCCCGCGGCAATCAGCGTTGGTCGACGTTTCTCCACGCAATCACGCTCGTGCGATCGTGGCCAGCGATTGCTTCGTCGCCGTGACTGTGACCTTTCGCATGCTCCACGTGTTTGTGGTGATGGAGCACGGCACGCGTTCGGTTGCTGCACGCGAATGTCACGGCGCATCCCGCGCCCGCTTGGACATCGCAGCAGCTTCGCGAAGCGCTCGGATACGAAGATCGATATTGCTACCTGATCCATGATCGCGACAGCATCTTCGCGAAGAACCTGGATGAATCAATCGAACGGCTCGGCCTCAAAGTCCTCCAAGCAGGGCGTCCTGCTGGATCCGGCCATGAGCTTGCAGCGTCTCCACGATGGATACCGCCATATGGGTGTCATCCGTCCAGACCCATGGGGGCGCGGGAAGGTCCCTGTTTCGCAAGAACTCGCCCGGGGCAGAGAAGTGAAGTTGACCCGCTTTGGTGGACGGGTTCTGTTGCATCGGGCGCGGGTAGACTCGTGACTCCGCCACGCCGGAGATCGCCATGGTTCGTTGTTGCTGTCATCCGATGTTCAAAGGTCGCCACTTCGACCAAGAGATCATCATCCTGTGCGTGCGCTGGTACGTGACCTACAAATTGTCTTACCGCGATCTGGCCACCATGATGCTCGAGCGCGGGGTCGCAGTGGCGCCGAGCACGATCTTCAGGTGGGTCCAGCGCTACGTGCCCGAGTTCGAGAAGCGCTGGGATCGATTCTCTCGCCCGATCGGCTGTTCCTGGCGCGTTGACGAGACCTATATCCTGGTCAAGGGTCGGTGGGGTTACCTCTATCGAGCGGTCGACAAGCAGGGCCGTACCGTCGACTTCCTGTTGCGCCAAGACCGCGGCATCGCTGCCGCCCAGGCGTTCTTCCGCAAGGCCTTCGCCTCGCATCCCAGCCGGCCGCCGCAAAAGGTGACCCGCGATGGCCATTGGCCTAGCCACCGCGCGCTCAGGCTGCTTCGGCGAGAGCATCCGGCGTGGCGGCGCGTGCGGGTTCGAACCTGCCAGTACCTCAACAACATCGTCGAGCAGGACCACCGAGCGATCAAGCGACGATGTGCGCCGATGCTCTGGTTCAAGACCTTCGAGACGGCGGCGGTGACGATCGCTGGCATCGAGCTCGCGCATCGGATTCGCAAGCGCCAGTTCGTCTGCCAGCCGATCGATCGACGCGAACCCCCGAACCTTCGCACTGCTTGGTTTGCGGCGGTGATGGTCTAGAAAGTCCTCACCTCCTGAAATTCACACGGTCCGCGGTCGCCAGTTTCGCTCACGGCGATCATGCTTGCAACAGAACCCTGCAGGGCAAGCTCCTCGGATTCCTCAACCGGCAAGCGCGATGCACTCGATCTCGACCTTCAGGCCGCCGCTGAGCTGCACGCCGCAGGTCGTGCGCGTCGGCGGGTCCTTGGGGAAGAACTGCCGGTAGACCGCGTTCATATTGTCGAACTCGAGCATGCTGTAGAGGAGGACGTTGATCTTCACCACGCGCTCCATCGAGGAGCCGGCCGACTCGAGCATGTGCGCCATGTTCGAGAGGATCTGGCGCGTTTCGTGCGCGACCGTGCCGAGGCTGCGCTCGCCGGTCTCGGGATTGATGGAGACCATGCCGGACAGATAGATGAAATCGCCCGCCCTGACGCCCGGGCTGTGCGGAATGTTGAAGTTGCGCGACACGTTGAGACGGTCGTTCTTCGGATTGATGATCTCGCGGCGGACGGGCATGTTCATCTCCTGGCGTTAGGCTGCGGCGACGGCGTCGAGCTGTATCTTGAAGGCGTCGGCGATCTGCACGCTCCACACGGTCCGCGCGGGCGGGCCCTCGGGCACGTATTGGCGGTACACGCGGTTCAGCGCGTCGTACTCGATGCGGTCGTAGATCATCGCGCGCACGTGCACCAGGCGGTCGAGCGACGTTCCGGCGGCCTCGAGGACCAGCTTCAGGTTCTGGAAGGCGCGATGCGCCTCAGTCGTCAGGGTGCCTTGCATGCGTTCCCCCGTGGCGGGATCGACGGGAAGGACGCCCGACACGAATACAAGGTCGCCCGCGCGGATGGCCGTGCTCTGGGGCCAGCCGTATTGCGCGGCCATGTCGAGGCCCGGGGCGGGCGGTGGAACGAGGATGCGGGCGAGGGGCATGGCCCGGGTTGCCTCCTTCAAGCCTTCAGTGCGACGCCGCCTGCCTCGCGGTCGCTCGGGCGCCAGCGCATGACGCGGGCGTCGATGCGGTCGGCGACGGCGGTCAGCGCCATCATCAGGAACATCATTATGAGGATCATGGCGATCGCCCCGGTGGTGTTGTAGCCCGTCGCGTAGCCGTTCAGCCGGAAGCCCAGGCCCTCCGACGACACCAGGAACTCGCCGAGGATCACGCCGACCAGGCCGAACGGCAGGCTCATCTTCAGGCCGGTGAGGATCCAGGCCGATGCGTGCGGCAGCATCACCTTGGTGAAGATCTGCCATTCGCTCGCGCCCTGCACGCGCGCGACGTCGCACAGGGCCTTGTCAACGCCGCGGATCCCGGACAGCGTGTTGAAGAACGTGATGAAGAATACCAGGGTCGCGGCGAGGAACACTTTCGAGGCGATTCCGATCCCGAACCACACGATCAGCATAGGCGCCACCGCGATGCGCGGCACACTATTGACTGCGAGCAGGAACGGGTCGCAGATCCTCGCGACGTAACGCCAGCGCGCGAGCAGGATGCCGAGCGCGATCCCGGCGGCGCCGCCGCTCGTGTAGCCGAGGACGAGCTCGAGCCCGGTCACCCAAAGGTCGTTATAGAAGCCCGGATCGACCATCTCCTTCGCGAAATGCGCGACGATCAGGGACGGCTTGCTGAAATAGAAGATGTCAAAAAGCCGGCCCGCGCCGAGCTCCCATACCGCGAACAGCAGCAGCACGGCGCCGAGCCGCCCGGCATTGACCGACCAGGGATTGTCGGCATCGAATAGGCGCCCTATCAGCGGCTTCCTCGGCGCCGGCGCGTGCCCCGCCGCAGCGGCGTCAGTGGCTGAGCGCGTTTGCATCCCGGACCTGCAGCCTCAGCTCGTTCCAGATCTCGTTGTAGAGGCGCCGGAACTCGGGGTTCTCGTGGATCTGGAAGATGTCGCGCGGGCGCGGAATGTTCACCCGGTCGCTGCGCACGATGCGTCCGGGGCGCGCGCTCATGAGCAGCACCCGGTCGGCAAGCGCGATCGCCTCGGTCAGGTCGTGGGTGACGAAGACGATCGTGCTGCGGGCGCCTTCCCAGATCGAAAGGAGCATGTCCTGAAGCACGATGCGAGTCTGCGCGTCGAGCGGCCCGAAGGGCTCGTCCATGAGGATGACCGGCGGCTCGTAGATCAGGGTGCGCACGATGGACCCGCGCTGGCGCATTCCGCCGGAGAGCTCGTGTGGGTACGCGTCGCCGAAGCCCCCCAGCCCCACGCGCTCGAGCCAGCGGTCGGCCTTCTCGTGCCGCTCCTTCGGGTCGACGCCGGCGATCTCGAGGGGCAGGGCGACGTTGTCACGCAGGGTGCGCCAGGGGAAGAGGTTGTCCTGCTGCGTGATGTAGCCGACGCGCCGGTTGACCCCCGTGATTGCATGTCCGTCCAGCAGCACCGAGCCGCCGCTCGCCGCCGTCAGCCCGGAAATGATGTTGAGGATCGTGGACTTGCCGCAGCCGCTCGGGCCGACCAGCGTGACGAACTCGCCGGCGGCGATCGTCAGGCTGGTCGCCTCGAGGGCGCTGACGACACGATCGCGCCCGTCGAAGCGCTTCGCTACGCCTTCGAGGGTGAGAGACGCGCGCTCAGCGCGCCGCTCTGCGGTCACCTCGGGAGGAACTCGTTGCTGGCGACTGCGCTCCACACGGGCAACTTGGTCACGACGCCGGTCTGGAGCATGAAATTCCCCGCCTTGTTCACCGATTCCTCGGTGATGCGGGCATCGCGGGTGAAGATCGGCCGCATGTTCTTCATCGACGCGAGGAGAATGTCGTCCGGCGCGCCGCTGAAGTTCTTCTTCAGGATCACCATGTGGTCGGCGTCCGAGCCGTCGTGGATGAAAGCGATCGCGTCGAGGAACCCCCGGATCATGCGCCGCACGGTATCGCCGTCGCTTTTCGCGAACTCCGGCCGCACATAGAGCAGCTCGAACAGGAAGTTGTTATACATCGGGTCGCCGCCGTTGATGTTGTTGGTGAACGCGACCGCCTTGCCGCGCGAGATGGCGACCTCGGGCGCCGGGCTGCCGGTGCAGGCGACCGCGACCTGGTTGTTCTCCACCGCGGGAATCATCGCCGCCGGACCGCCGATGCCGATGATCTTCACGTCCTTCTGCGGCTCCAGTCCGAAGCGCTTGGCGTACTCGATAAGGAGGAGGTAGGTGAAGGCCCCGGGCCGGGTCCCGGCGACGGTAAGGCCCTTGAGCGCCTTGATCCGCTGCTCGAGCGGAGTGTTAACCGACACGCCGAGCTTGGTGGCGACTTCCTTGTTCATCCAGCACTCGATCGCCATGCGGTTGCCCAGGTTCGCCACCGCGAGCAGAGGCTTGCCCTGCTCGTAGGCCATGAACAGGCGGTTCGGCGTGGACACCGTGAATTGAACGCTTCCGGAGATCAGGGCATCGACATCGGGGCCGTCGCCGGAAGTCTGGATGATCTCGACGTCGAAGCCCTGCTTCGCGAAAAAGCCCCGGTCGCGGCCGACATACAGCGGGTAGAACGTGAGGACCGGCACGGGAATCGTGACCTTGATGTTCTTCAGCCCCTGCGCCTCCGCGGGTGCGGCTAGGGTGAACGCAGATGCGACCGCGAGAACGGCTGCAGCACGAAGGACGCGGGCCATACCGACCTCCTTTGTCGTTATACAGATTTCTCGGACCTTATACAGGCTTCTCGCCCGTACCGTCTAGTTTTCCGCAGGCCTTGTCAAGAGACTGGCGCCGGGGGCGCGCGCAGGTATTGCAGCGGCAGGCGCAGGGCCGCGCCGAGCTCGCGCGCCGCGTGCCAGCCCCAGCGCGGGTTCCAGAGCAAGCCGCGCGCGAGCGCGATCATGTCGGCCTTGCCGCCGGCGAGAATGCTCTCGGCGTGACGGCTTTCCGTGATCAGGCCGCCCGCGATCGTGGGGATTCCGGTCTCCCTGCGGATCCGCTCCGAGAAGGGCGCGTGATAGCCGGGCGCAAGGGGCACGACCTGTTTTTTCGCGAGGCCGCCGCTGGTGCAGTCGATGAAGTCGCATCCGAGCCGCTTCAGCCCCTTCGCCAGTGCCAGCGTCTGCTCGATCTCCCAGCCGCCTTCCGCCCAGTCGGAGCAGGGAAGCCGGATGCCGAGCGGCTTGTGCGCGGGCCAGGCAGCGCGCACCGCTGCGAAGACTTCCAGCGCAAAGCGCATGCGATTGGCGAGCGAGCCGCCGTATTCGTCGCTGCGGCGGTTGGATAGCGGCGACAGGAACCCGTGCAGAAGGTAGCCCATTCGCAGCGTGTGCCCTGCAGAACTCCACCACC
>Ga0209751_10003534_pt1 | contig 15128 bp, 11 predicted proteins | sample RifCSP13_1_FD_184019 | JGI IMG/M metagenome (GOLD analysis project Ga0209751, IMG submission 184019) | Soil microbial communities from Rifle, Colorado - Rifle CSP2_sed 13_1 (SPAdes) (version 2) | ecosystem: Environmental > Terrestrial > Deep subsurface > Rock core/Sediment | place: Rifle... | reverse complement strand
GATCCTCAATGCGCTGTATCTTCCCAGGGTAGATACGGGTGATCTTTATCCCTCGATGACGCCGGTGAATACTTTCCGGTTTATTTTTAACAAATATTTCGGGGCGGATCTGAAGCTCCTGCCGGATAGGAATTACGTTTACCAAGACGAAGACCACTTTTATAAGTATATCGAGGTAACGGGCCGCATTAGGTAGGATCTGTCGTGACCGCGGAATATAAATCCAAAATTAAACGCAGAGTTTTGATAATCCACCCATTCCTTATAGCGGTCTTTCCTATCCTTTCCCTTTACTACCATAATATTGCCGAGGTAGGCTTGTCCTCTGTACTTTTACCACTAGGAGTGGTTTTTATTGTGACGCCCATTTCTCTTTTAGTTTCTAATCTCGTCTTTCGCAACTGGCAAAAATCCGCAATTTTTACGACGCTCCTTTGGTTGATAACATTTTCCCACGGGCACCTGCATAACCTCATCGCCAGCTGGTTTGGAAACGGGTACTTTTCCTTCGGTCCCGCCACGTTGGGAATTGACGATTTCCTTTTTGGAACTTGGCTAGTTTTGGCAGTTACAGGCATCTACGTTCTACTGCGCGTGCAAAAAAATATGGAAAAATTTACCATGTTTATTAACATCACCTCTTTGTTTCTGGTCATTCCTATCATCGCCGGCGTGGTTCCTCGAGAGATTGAAAAGTTTCGAACCGTTCTCCCCGATTTTACAGTCGGCCCTACAAAAGAAGACCCTGGCGGCCAAGATGAGAAGCCTGATATTTATTACATTATCCCAGACCGCTACGCAGCAAACTCCACTCTCAAAGACTTTTACGGTTACGATAACAGCTACTTTACTGACTTCCTTAAGGAGAAAGGTTTTTATGTTGCTCGGGACAGTGTTTCCAATTACCCGAGAACGCATCTTTCTTTGGCCTCGTCTCTGAACATGATGCATCTTGAAAGCGTCGGTACTTTCCGGGAAATGATTCAAAACAACGCTTTGGGGCGCTTTCTTAAAGGAAATGGCTATCGCTACTTAAACGTTGGTTCCTGGTATGGCCTCACCAGCCGGAACGCGCTTGCGGATATTAATTTTGATGCGGGTGGGGAGCTCAATCTTGGTCTTGATGAGTTTTCCTTAAACTTATTGGAAAATACGGCGCTTCTACCGATAATGAAGAAGCTGTCCCCGGGTTTAAATTCTTATCGATCTCCGGTTCAACAACGCAACTATGCTTTTTATCAATTTTCCCGCCTAAAAGAAATTTCGAAGACGCAGTCCAGCCCCAAGTTTGTTTTTGCTCATGTTCTACTTCCCCACGATCCTTACTCTTTCAGCCCGGATTGTGGGGAAATTAGTCTTTCCGAAAAGGAGGTTGAAAACTATCTCTCTCAACTCTCTTGCACGAACCGGCTACTGATGGAGGCGGTTGAGGATATTCTGGAAAACTCAACCCGGCCACCGATAATTATTATCCAGGCGGATGAGGGCCCTTACGAGATCAAATATTCTTATTTACCAAACAGTGGGTATTTGGAGGTGGATCCTCGAGCCTTGCGAGAACGCGCTCAGATTTTTAACAGTTATTACTTGCCGGGTGTTAACCCCGATGACTTTCTTTACCCATCGATAACCCCAGTGAACTCTTTCCGTTTGATTTTAAATATTTACTTCGGTCAGAAACTAGATCTTTTGCCAGATCGAAGCTACATCTTTAGGGAGCAGGGTGAACTTTATCGTCTTCCGAAAGCTTTTATCGACGTGACGGAGCTCTTGGGGCGATAAAAATCCGAAATTCGAATATCGAAATCCGAAACTTTGCGAAGCAAATTTCAACTGAGCGCAAGCGGAGACAGCACAAAAAAGCCCCGCGACGAATTTCTTCGTGCGGGGTTTGACGATCAAACTGTAGACAGGTATCGCTCCCGTTCCCACGGCGAAACGTAGAGGCGAAAGTCGTCCCACTCCTGTCGCTTCATCCGCAAGAATGCGGCGGCGGCCTTGGATCCCAGCGCTTCCTGAATAACCGGGTCCTGCTCGAACTCATCGAGCGCTTCCGCGAGGGTCGCCGGGAGCGTGCCGATGCCCATCTTGGTGAGTTTGGCGTCGTCGAAGTGGTAAACGTCTTCCTCGACCGGCTTGGGCGGCAGCAGCCTGCGCTCGATCCCGTCTAGACCGGCCGCGAGCATCGCCGCAAACGCCAGGTACGGGTTGCAGGAGGGATCCGGAAAGCGCAGTTCGGCCCGGGTAGAAGACTCGCGTCCCGGGGCGTACTGGGGGATCCGGATCAGCGCCGAGCGGTTGATTCGCGCCCAGCAGATGTAGACCGGGGCCTCGTATCCGGGAACCAACCGCTTGTAGCTGTTGACGGTCGGGGCGACTACGGCGGCGAGAGCCCGGGCGTGAACCATCTGGCCGGCGATGAAGTAGTAGGCGAGCAGGCTCAACCAGTACTTCTTGTCTTTCGAACCGAAAAACACGTTCTCACCGTTCTTGAAGAAGCTCTGGTGGGTGTGCATTCCGGAGCCGTTGATGCCGGCGAGCGGCTTTGGCATAAAGGTCGCCCAGAGTTCCCGCTTCGCCGCCAGGGCTTTGACGACGGACTTGAGCGTGACCACGTTGTCGGCAGTGGTTAGCGCATCCGCATAGCGGATGTCGATCTCGTGCTGGCCGGGAGCGACTTCGTGATGGGACATTTCGACGGTCATCCCCATCGCTTCGAAGGCGTCCATCAGGTCCATCCGGACCCCATGGGCTGCGTCCTGGGAGAAGTCGAAGTAGCTGCCGACGTCGTGGGTCACCGGTTCGAGCGTGGAACCGTCCTTGAAGAGGAAGAACTCCAATTCGCTTCCGGTGTTGTAGTTGAAGCCCAGCTTCTCCGCCCGCTTGAGCATCCGCTTGAGAATTCCCCGAGGGTCCATGGGGAGTGGCTTGCCGTTGGGCTGGTAGACATCGCAAATGGCCCGGGCAACCTTGCGTTCTTCCGGTTCCCACGGCAAGAGCCGGTAGGTGTCCGGATCCGGCCGGAGCAACATGTCGCTCTCTTGGATCCGGGCGAAGCCCTCGATCGAGGAACCGTCGAACCAGATTCCGCGCTCCAGTGCTTCATTCAACCGATGAGAGGGGATGGTGGTACTCTTGACGCTCCCGGACAGGTCCGTGAATTGCAGGACCACGGCCCGCACCTTGTCTTCCTTCACCTTCGCCAGAAGCTCTCTTCCTTTATCGTCCACAGAAACCTCCTTCTTTGGTATTTGGTTTTGCTTGCACAATTCTACAACGCCAGTGCAAGAATTTAATCACACCTGCGTTATACTTGGTGACTGATGGTTACTCCTTTGAATGGCGATGTTTTGATGGTGCGCAGAGGGGTGTATCCGGGTTACGATTTTCCCGAGGTCCATCAGTTCGCGGAGGAATTGGTAAAACTTGGGAAAAGGGTAACGATTTTGTGTTTGGCTTCTCCCGGAGAATCTCCTAATGAGAGGTTGAATGGGGTGGTTGTCCGTCGTTTGGTTCCGGATCGGATTCTCTATCGTTGGTTTTTCCCTCTGATCCTAATTCTTAGTTTGCGCGGTCAACACTATCAGGTAGCACATGTTTTTTGGGGAAAAGGAATGTTTGCCATTCCTGTTTTGGTGCGCGGTATCGCTCACAAATGGATTTTGGATGTGCGTTCCGGTTATGTTGGCAGTTTTTTTCTTTCGATTCTGATTAACGGCTTAATTGCTTTCGAATCTTACTTCTTTGATCACGTTGTTACTCTGGACGAACGACTTGCTCACAATATTTGGAGGTTTCTTCCTCGTCCCCGCCACCTGTCGTTTGTGCCGATGGGGGTTAACACCGATATTTTTCGGTTTTATTACGATCGACGGTTGGCGGCTTCACTCGGAATATCTAGAGAGGATCTGGTTTTGGTTTATCAAGGAACGCTGGGGGAGTCCAGGAAACTGGACGTCTTTCTTAAGGGGTTTGCCATCGCAGAAAAGGAAATTAGAAATCTAAAATTGCTCGTGGTTGGCGGAGCGGATCGTGATCGGGCAATTTTAGAGAGACTAGTTCACGAACTTGGTGTCTCAGAAAAGACAATCTTTATGGGACGGGTTCCTTTTTCGGAGGTACCAAAGTACATATCTCTCGGCAGTGTGGGCATCTCCTACGTCCCTCAAAATAAAGTATTTGAATCCCAACAGGTTACAAAAACCTTGGAGTATCTGGCCTGTGGCCGGCCGGTTTTAGCGACTAGGATTCCTTTCCATCAAGATCTTTTCAGCGGGAATTTCGGTTTCAGAGAGGGTCGGGAAGGAATTCTGACCGGAGATGATTCCCAGAGTGTGGCGGCGGCAATTGCCAGAGTTGCGCATCTTCACCGAGAGGGTAGGATTAAGGTGGATCCTGCCAAGGTTAAAAATTTTTCCTGGCTCGAAATTGTTAGGAGAGATCTGTTGCCGATTTATCAAGATCCGATTACCAATAGAAATGTTTAAGGAAATCGTCAAGGTTTTTGGGGAAACTGTTGTATACGGTTTCGCTGGGATCGCCAGCACACTAGCATCGTTACTCCTGGTTCCAATCTACACTAGGGTTTTGAATCCCGCCGATTACGGTGTGGTTACGATCCTTACGACCATATCTAATATCGTGGGGGTGGTGGCCGTTGCCGGTATAGGATGGGCTCTTTTTTGGGCCTATTTTAAGGCCAAAAAGAGAGAGCGCAAATCCGTCGTTGGAACTGCGCTCGTTTTTCAGACTATTTTTCCACTCGCTATTACTCTGGTTGTTTTTGCTCTATCCCACTCTTTAAGTTCCTTTCTATTCCGTAGTGACAGGTACGCAAATTTGATCACTCTGTCGGCAGTGATTATGTTTTTCAATGCCGGAATTGGAATTCCATTGGCTCTCCTTAGAGCCAACAGCAGACCGACAAAATATGTAGTTGTTAATCTGATCAAGATCGTCTCTACTGTGGTTCTGGCCTTTGCCTTAGTGGCAGGTTTTAATATGGGGGTGGAGGGGGCGATTTGGGCCAATCTTTTGGGTTGTGCGCTGGGGTACCTGGCGGGTTTAGTCTTCACGTTTGGAGACCTGAGTCTTTCATTTTCAGTCCGATGGTTAAAGGAGATGTTAAGTTTTGGCGCCCCTTTGATACCAGCCGGTTTGGCGATGTGGGTACTCAACTCCTCGGACCGTTATTTCTTAAATGCTTTCGTGGGCACAAGCGAGGTGGGACTTTACAACGTGGGGTACAAGGTTGGGATGTTGGTTTCCCTGGTGGTAGGGGCAATTACCCTAGCGTATCCCAGGTTTATGTTCTTCGTCTACAACGAAAAACCAAATCCCCAGGATTACTATAGAAGAGCAAATACCTATTTTTTTCTCATCACATTTTGGTTCGCTTTATCGATTTCGATCTTTGCCAAAGAAGCGATAGGTATTCTAACCGGCCCACTGTTCCACGACGCCTACCCGGTGGTCCCGTTAATCGCTTTCTCCTATGTCGCTTCGGGGCTGTATCAGAATTTTGGGACCGGAGCCACGGTGGTTAAGAAAACTTACCTATCGACCGTGGCCGCGGCGATTGCCGGAGTTGCCAATCTGGTAATGAATTATCTCCTAATTAAATCCTTTGGTATGATGGGAGCCGCTATTTCGACTTTAGTGTCGTTTATTCTTCTGGCTTTTATTCAGCTCTACTTTTCCCAAAAGGTTTACCCGATTTCTTTCGAGTTTCGCCGAATGTTGATTATTACAATTGTCGGTGGCCTGCTGGTTTATCTTGCGACATTGATTGAATTCGGATTTGTTCTTTCTCTGGTTGTAAAGGTAATTATCTTCGCCGTTTTTCCAATTCTGCTATTCTTTCTCGGGTTTTTTGAGGAGGGTGAGCTTCGAAAGTTCTCTCAGATTTGGGATCTGATTAAGTCCGGCCGAGAGGGGTTTGGGAGAATTTTGGATACAATCAAGCAGGAGGTAATATCTTAAATAAACAATGAGCAGAACCAAAGAGGATCCTAAGGATTATATAGAACTCTTGTCCGTCGATTTGTTGAAGGATACTAGGCGGCGAAAGCTCGTTGAACGCTGGAGCAAGGTTCTTGGCCGGGAACTTGGTTGGCACTACATTCTAGATCTCATCTGGATTGTGAAACAGGTCGAGGAGAGCGGTATCCCGAGGGATTCGGTGATTCTGGATGCCGGTGCGGGGACGGGCTTATCCCAATTTCTCCTGGCTTCTCTCGGATACAACGTTCTAAGCGTTGATTACAAATCCCGAAATTTTCCGGTGCGTTACCGTCTTGTCTTCAGGATTAAGAACCGTTCCGATGGGAACGTCGCCGATAGTAGTTACATCGAACATGTTTCTGAGAAAGAAGCGTTTGATTTACGAAGGAATTGGGATCGTCTACTGGGGAAATGGAACAAACTAATGGGGATGCCGTTACTAACAAGTGAGGCTTTGAAATTCGAACAAAAGAATAGGTACGGGGAGGTGTCCCTCTACCAAGAAGATCTGAAGGATTTGCGTTCTATACCGAGTAATTCGGTCGACTGCGTCGTTTCTGTTTCTGCGATCGAGCACAACGATTTTCGAGGCGTCGGGGCGGTAATCTCGGAGTTGGGACGGGTTACCAAAAGGGGTGCGTCGATGTTTATTACTACCTCCGCTGCCAAAGGAAGGGATCGGTTCCACGAACCAGCCCACGGCTGGTGCTTTTCCGAGGCGACCCTAGCTCGTTTGTTCCATTTAATAAATCCCAAAAGTAATTTTGATAGGTACGACGAGTTTTTTGCCGACCTTGTGAAGAACGAGTACCTCAGAAATAATTTGTCCAGATTCTATTTGCATTCTGGAAAGGGAGGTTTGCCGTGGGGGGAATGGAATCCGCTCTATTACCCGGTGGGAGTGGTTAAGTACAACCGGTGACGAACTACCTACCATGTTGAATCTAAGAAGATATCTAAAATACCTAGCGGAATCGGTGAGGATCGTGAGAACTTTCAGAAATTTTCCGTACGTGATCGGGATGAACTACTTAGGTGAAATCCGAGGCCGAGATCCGTTAGGGGATTGTACGGCCGTGACGTGGGGAGGTACACGCTTCAACTTACGCGGTAGAAATCTATACGTGGGAAGAGTGGTGGTCGAGGACATTTGGACCAGCAATATCTACCGAATTTCGAGCGAAGACTTCGTCGACCGTCGCCCCGTGTTTCTAGACATCGGTGCCCACATTGGGGCTTTTTCGCTTTTGGTTGCGGGTAAGTCGAAAGAAGCCCAGGTTTACGGTTTTGAGCCGGATCCGGGCAATTTCGCGGTTCTAGATAATAATATCGAGATAAACGGTTTAGAACGGCGTGTCCATCTCTTTATGGCCGCGGTTTCTTCGGTCGGTGGGGATGCGAGACTTTTCTTAAGCGAAAAATCTTCCACGCGAAATTCTCTATTCCGGGACGAGTTTCTTGCCACCCGTGGTAAGGCGGTCAAGGTGCGCTCCACCACCCTGGAGGAGATCTTTAGGGTGAACAAGATCAAAAAATGTGCCGTATTAAAGTTGGATTGTGAGGGAGCCGAATTTGAAATAATTCTCAACGCTCCCAGTCTAATTTTGAATAATATCCGAAGAATTGTTATGGAGTATCACGACGGTATCTCATCGTATAGTCACGAAGATCTTGTTCGTTTTTTAAAAAGACAGGGATTTGTGGTGGAGATATTTCCTGGCGTGCCGAACTTCGGTGTCTTGGACGCTAAGAATTATGCCCAAGAATAATGGTTCGGTGGTTAAGGATAGGATTTCCGTCATCATCCGAGCTTTCAATGAAGCTCAGCACATCGGGAATTTACTGGATAATATTTTTGAACAAGAACTCGGCAACCGACTCCTGGAAGTGATCGTGGTTGACTCCGGATCCACCGACGGAACTATCGAGATCGTAAAGGGCTATCCTGTTAAGCTGGTGCACATAAAACCGAAAGAGTTTTCTTTCGGCCGGTCATTGAACACCGGGATAAAGGCTAGTCAAGGGTCGATTCTGGTTTTTGTCAGTGCCCATTGCTATCCGGATAATAAGAAGTGGCTCATAAATCTTGTCACCCCTTTTGATGGAGACCGGATGGTTGGGCTGGTTTATGGGAAGCAGCGGGGCGATTGGAGGACCAAATTTTCTGAGAACCAGATTTTTTTAAAACTCTTCCCTGATGAATCTAACTCCAACCAGTTCCATCCGTTTTGCAACAATGCGAACTGTGCTATTCGTCGCTCGCTCTGGGAGGAGACTCCCTATGATGAAGATCTGACCGGACTAGAGGATTTGGATTGGGCTAAAAAAATTGTACAAATGGGTTACCATCTGTCATACCGAGCCGATGCCGAAATCATTCACGTCCATGAGGAGAACTGGTCAAAGGTTTTTAGACGATACGAGCGGGAGGCAATTGCCTTGAAGAGGATTTTTCCTGAAATGAGGTTTACCTTTTTCGACTTTCTCAAGCTGTTTTTCATTAATGCACTCATCGATTACGCGCGAGGACTGGGGGGAGGGATTCGCTTAAAAGACATCGGGTGGATTTTCGTGTTTCGGTTGATGCAGTTTTGGGGGACCTATCGGGGAACCAACTACGGGAGTGGGGTGACCGACAGACTCAGGCGGCAGTTCTATTATCCCAAATTCGGCAAGTAAGGCGTGATGTAGAATGCAGTGATGGCGGAAAAAAGGACACTCTTTTTGCTTAAAATTGATTCACCGACCAAGGCGCCCCTAGTTAAAAATTTGGGCCTATCTCGAAAGTTTGTCTGGTGCGGTTCCGAAGACACCGCTAAACTATCAGTTCGAGAATTATCTGATTGGGCGGAGAGGATTTTTGTTTCGGATGCATTCTTGGATACCTTGAAAAAGGTGGGTTTGAAGTCTAAGTTGTTCCCTTTTGCTGAGGCAGGATTCAAGGAAATCGAGTCGATACCCAAGAATAATCTGCGGGTTTCCTTTTTCCCCTCTAACGACACGCATGTGAAGACCTTTTACCCAATTACAAGGTTTTTTAATCGCCACATGATTTTTATTTCCTCTAGGAAGGGGGAGGGGGCGGAGGCGGCAGCGGATAAGCTTGGCCTGACGTGGGAGAGATACCGGAGCGTATCCCTTCCCACCTACCGGCCGGATGTAGTGGTGCTGGCTAACGATTGGGGATTGGACGAAAAACTAGTGATAGCAGAATCTCGAAGTCTCGGAATTCCTACGGTCTGTATCCAGGAAGGACCTCTGGATTTTGGTCCCACCGAGCCACATCGGATGGAGTGGGCTGATTTTCCATTTATCCAAGGTCCCATCATGACCCGGTTTTTGGATCGAGAAAACTATTTTGTCACCGGCAATCCTAGGTTCGATTCGATCCGTCGATCCGGTTTGAAGGAAAAACCTTTGGTGATGGTTAATCTTAACTTCACCTATGGGGTCGAGGAGGAGTTTGCGGAAGAATGGTTGAGAGGGGTTGCCGAGGCCTGCCAAGAACTTGGATTAGATTTTTTTGTTTCCCAACACCCTCGAGATAGGCACTCCTTCCCGAATTTACCGGTTGAGGTTTCTAACCCAGGAGTTGTGCACGAACATCTCTCTCGCGCGACAATTCTGGTGACCAGATTCAGCACCTTAGCTTACGAGGCACTGCTTATGGACAGGGAGGTTGTCTATCACAACCCCCACGGCGAGAAGATGCGGATTTTTAACGAAGACGAATCCGGGGCCTTCTGGAGAACGAAAAACAAAAAAGAGCTTAAGGAGGCATTGTCTCGTATATCTCGTGGTGTCCGGAGAACGAAGGAAAAAGAATTGTTTGTTTCTCTCCATTGCACTTCGGCGGACGGGAAATCCGCGGCTCGCTGCGCCGATGCTTTGACAACCATCCCATCTCTGTATCGTTATTTGAGGCCGCGAGACGTGCGGAAAACGAGTCCCACATTCCTCCGAACTAAGGTACAGATTCTTGGTACCTCTCGTAGAATCTCAAAATTTATCAGCGCTTATTTTAAATTTCAATGACAAAATTTATGGAAAAATATAATCTTAAATCCCGAATCGGGATCTCGTTCTTCCTGGTTTTTTTTGTTTTAACTCCGCTTTTTCCCAAGATTCGGATTAGTGAGGGTATTTTCATAGAGCCCCTTCTACCCTTCCTTATACTAGGGATTGCCCTTGTTCTCTGGAGTTGCCTAGAAGTCCGAAATCTGACAGGCATACTGAAAGATATCAGAGGTTTGATTTTTTCCCACAGACTCTCCTCACTCTTTTACGCCCTGATTGGTTTTTTGTTGATATCCTTCTTGTACGGTTTTCTCCTGACTGGGATATTTTCGATAGACGACTTTCTCCACCTACCCAAGTTCGCCCTTTACTTCTTGCCATTTCCGTTAGCGCTCTATGCAGGGAGGTTTTTGAAGATTAGAGGAATCAATGTGGTACTCTCCGCATTTGTGGTAGTGGGAGTTGTTACGGCGTTAATTTCATTTTTGCGCGTTTATAACTTTATTAAATTGCACGGAGGAGTTGATTTTTGGGTTTATAGTTTTGATAGCCGCAGCACGGGATTTCTGGGGCAATTCCTTAATTTCGTTACTTGGGGAATCGAATCTACCGGCAAGGCTGCTCATGCTACTTATGGACTTTACGCCTCCGTAGTTTTAGCGGTTTGCTTAGGCTTTATTTCTAAAACCAGGGATTTTACCTGGCGTTGGTTTGGTTTCGTATTTTCCGCGATCATTATTATTTTCGGCGCAATTGTATACGCACTCTCCCGCGGAGCTTTGATGACCGCCTCTTTGGTAACAGTTGCTTGGTTTGCCTATTTGATTTTCACAAGGAAGAGATTAGTGTTACTTCTCTCAACTATTCTCTTGGTAGGAACAAGTTTCGTTTTGATTTCGCGAAATACCGCCGTAGTCCAAAAATATTCATCCACTTTTCAAGGGTCGGGGGGCCCGTCCCAAGGTGTAGATTCGGAATTTGATCCATCCACGGTCGGCAGGCTGGAGCGGTGGAATAAGATATTCAGTTTGTTTCGGGAACGGCCCGAGTTTGCCGTTCTGGGAGTTGGCTATAGTTCTCCGAACTTGCAGAGTTTTGCAGGGGTAAATCTAACGCACAGTTTTTTCTTGGACATGTGGGTTAGAGGTGGACTCGTGGCACTGTTGCTGGCGATTGCTGTTTGGTTCCTTTTATTCAAAACCGTTCTTGGACTGGTATTTTCCAAAAACGCCAAGATTCGGATTTTCGGATTTCCGCTTTTGGGATTCGTTCTAGGTTGGTTCATTGATAATTTGATTTCGGGCGAACAGTTCTTCTCAGATGCGCCGATGATTGCTTTCTGGGGGGTTCTCGGTTTGGTGGAGTCTCTTAGACAGTTGGATCGGGAGAGGGGATCGAAAAAAGTTTTGATTGCGTTAACTAGTTCCGGGCTCGGGGGTGCGCCCAAGGTCGTCTACGACTTGCTAAAGCAAGCCAGGGTTAAGGGTTTAGGGTTTAGGGGTCAGGGGGATAACAAATTTGAATTTGTGGTGGTGGCGCCGGCGGGTGGGGAATTCAACAAGAAATTCAGGGACTTGGGGTATAAGGTTTATGGGGTTCCATTAGACAGGATAGGAGTCAAGGGATTTACCAAACTTTTAAGGATTGCCCGGAAGGAACAGATTGATCTGATCAACTCCCACGGCAAGGGTGCCGGTCTCTACGCGCGGAAGGTTGGTTTTATCCTGGGCGTGCCGGTGGTGCAAACTTTCCACGGCTTGCACTATGATTACCGGAATCGGTTGGTGCGATTCCTCTATATTTCCTTGGAGAAGCTGTTGGCTCACTTCACGACCCGATTCATCAATGTTTCCGCAGGCCAACAGCGGGAGGGCCTGGCGATGAAGCTTTTCCCCGGGTCCAAATCCCGGGTGGTAGTAAACGGTATTGATACCGCGGTGGTTGAACGAGTTAATTTAGATAGAGCCGCTTTTCGGAGAAAACTTGGGTTGGGACCGGGAGATTTCGTGGCAACCATGGTGGCGAGATTCGATCGGGTCAAAGGCCACGAAAGGTTGGTAGGAATGTTGCCGAATCTTCTCAAAAAGATTCCTAATTTGAAAGTTGTTTTTGCCGGAGACGGGGAGCAGCGTTACGGTACGGAAAAATTGGCGAAGAAACTGGGAGTATCTTCGGCAATCCGTTTCTTAGGACAGCGGTCGGATGTTTTCAAAATCTTTAAAGCTAGTGATGTGGCGATCCTGCCGTCTTACCATGAAGGAATGCCGCTGACGGTCTTGGAGGCGATGGCCTGCCGCCTGCCGGTGGTGGGGAGCGATGTGGTGGGAATTCGGGACCTGGTAAAGGATGGGGAAAACGGTTATCTGGTTGATTTTGACAATGTGGCGGAAGTTGCTAAGGCGCTCAGGAAGTTAAGCAGTTCAATTTCATTACGTCACAAGATGGGTGAGCAGGGGAGACGGCTCGTCGAAGATAAATTCTCGATGGAAAAATTTGTTAAAAATACACTGACGGTCTATCAAGAATCCCTCAAATAGAGTGGCCCTCTGTTAAAATTCAATCACTATGCGCATTGGGATTGACGCTCGGATCTGGGGTTCCTCCAGCCGCGGGGTGGGGAGGTACATCCAGAATCTGGTCGAGAACCTCGAGAGGGTGGACCGCAAAAACCAGTACTTTGTCTTTCTGCGGGAACACGGATTCAACACCTATCAGCCAAAAAACAAAAATTTCCACAAGGTCCTGGCGGATGTGACCTGGTACGGCGCCAAGGAGCAGGTGATGATGCCGGGGATCTTCTCCGCCTCGAACCTCGACCTCCTGCACGTGCCGCATTTCAATGTTCCTCTACTGTACCAAGGAAAAATGGTGGTGACGATCCATGACCTGACGATGCTCAAGTTCGGTGGAAGAGAAACATCGACTCTCCCGGCTCCTATTTTTCTGATAAAGCGCGCGGGGCTGAGATTTATTCTTCAGGATGCCGCGCAGAGGGCCGCCGCGGTCATCACCTTCTCGCAGTTTGTGAAGGACGACATCGTGAAAACTCTCGGGATCCCCGCCAGGAAGATATCTGTGACCTACGAAGCGGGGATCCTGGCGGGAAAGGGCCGGGCCGACCGGGAGCGGGAGATCGAGAACGTGCTCGGGAAGTACCGGATCACCAAGCCCTACTTCCTCTACGTCGGTGCCTTCTATCCCCACAAGAACGTTGACAGATTGATCGAGGCGGTGAAGATCCTGAACGAAAAGATGAAAAAGTCAGCTCAACTGGTTCTGGCGGGGAGAAAGGACGCTTTTCTTGAGAGAATTATCCACTGGGCTCTAGAGGTTGGGGCGCTTCGTTACATCTCTTTGACCGATCACATCACCGATGCCGATCTCATCGATCTTTATCGGGAAGCGGAGGCCTATGTTCAGCCTTCCCTGTCGGAGGGTTTTGGCCTGCAGACGGTGGAGGCGATGGAGCTGGGGGTGCCGGTGGTTCAGGCCAACGCTTCCTGTTTGCCGGAAATCGGGGGAGAGGCGGCGCTGTACTTTGATCCCAACGATCCTCGGGATATCGCCGATAAGCTCGCCAAGGTGTTAGGCAACAAGACGCTGAGGCAGGGGCTATTGAAGAAGGGTCTGGCACGAGCGAAGGAGTTCTCCTGGGAAAAAATGGCGCGGGAAACGTTGGATGTGTATCGGAAGGTGGCGATATGAGAGTACTTGTAACCGGGGGTGCCGGTTTTATCGGTAGTCATATTACGGATACGCTTATGGCGAGAGGAGATGATGTCTTAGTGATCGATAACTTGTCCACGGGCCTGCGAGAGAACCTCAATCCCGGAGTTCACTTTGAACAGGTGGATATCCGTGATCTTTCTAAATTGGAAAAAGTTTTCCAAGATTTCAAGCCTGAAGCGGTTACCCACCTCGCCGCACACATTGATCTGCGCGAGTCGTTTAAGGATCCGGTCCATGATGCGCAGAATAATATCGTTGGGAGCCTCAACATCTTAAAGCTGATGTCCGATTTCGGTACAAGGAAGATCGTTTTCTCCTCCACCGGCGGGGCGATTTACGGAGAGGCCAAGCAAATTCCCACCCCGGAAAATTATCCAGAGATTCCGGCTTCTCCATACGGCATTTCCAAACTGGCCGTCGAGCATTATCTGGACGTCTGGCAAAAGCTGCACGGAATCGAATACGTGGCTTTGCGCTACGCTAACGTTTACGGTCAGCGTCAAGGAGGAAAGGGCGAGGCTGGAGTGACCGCGATCTTTGCCAAGAAGATGCTCAGGGGTGAGCCGATTGAGATCTTTGGTGACGGGAGGCAAACCCGCGATTACGTTTACGTGGCGGATGTGGTCGCGGCGAACCTGGCGGCTTTGGAATTTAACGGAAGTGGGGTTTTCAACATCGCTACCGGGGTAGAGACGAGCGTGAACGAAATCTATGAAAAACTTTCCAAACTCTTGAATTACACTGCTCCCTCTGTGAATGTTCCTGCGGTGAGAGGAGAGATACTGCGAAGCGCTCTTGATGCGTCGAGAGCAAAGAAGGAGCTAGGCTGGGGGCCGAAAGTTTCGCTGGACGAGGGTTTGGCGAAGACGGGGGAGTTTTTTAAGAAAGCAAATGCCAAATCTTCCTGACGGTTTGAAAAATCTCAAGATTGCAGTTGGCCACGATGATCTAACCGTTCCTTATGCCGGGGGGGAGAAGGTTTTTATGGCGATCGCCGAAGCTTTTCCCAAGGCGGATATTTTTACCAGTATGATCACCGACCAGTGGCGGTCCCGATTGCCAGACCGGAAGATTCTTACCACTTTTATGCAGGGCTTCCCGCTAAAGAGAGAGCTGCAGAAACCTCTGTTCGCTCTCTATCCTCTTGCCTTTGAGTCGTTGGATCTGTCCGATTACGATCTGGTGATTTCTTCTTCATCGAGATTTGCCCACGGAGTGATTACTCGTCCGGAAACAAAACACATCTGCTATATGCACAGTCCCGGGAGAATGTTCTGGGAACCGGATTTTTACTTTGGTCCAAACTCCCGACTCAAGACTCTTTTGACCCCCGTCTTAAGTTATCTTCGCCTTTGGGATCACACCGCGGCGCAAAGAGT
>Ga0209751_10003533_pt1 | contig 15137 bp, 6 predicted proteins | sample RifCSP13_1_FD_184019 | JGI IMG/M metagenome (GOLD analysis project Ga0209751, IMG submission 184019) | Soil microbial communities from Rifle, Colorado - Rifle CSP2_sed 13_1 (SPAdes) (version 2) | ecosystem: Environmental > Terrestrial > Deep subsurface > Rock core/Sediment | place: Rifle... | reverse complement strand
AGTAAGGGATGCTAATACAAACCAACTGAAAATATATGTCGATGGAGTTTTAGAAAATACAGTGTCAGCCACATACACAGCTGGATTTGCCTCACCAACAACGGAAATAAACATGGGATGGAGAAGCAGTACAAGTGCTGGTTTTTTTGATGGAATTATTGATGAAGTAGCTATATATGACGCTGCTCTCGATGCGGTTTCAATTAGTCAACATTATAGTAATGGTTTGCAGAATCAGGGGTACTGTAATGAAATTCAACCAATTAATGTTCCAACTAATTTATCTGCTGTTCTAAACCCATCAGATACTACAAACGTAATTCTATCCTGGTTAAATAATTCTGATAATGAATTAGGTTTTGTAATAGAAAGGAAAACTGGTGATTCACTCAGCATCGAATCTTTCGCAGTAGTTGATACTGTTGGCGCTGATGTTACAGGATATGAAGATACAAGTGTCGACGACACAACTACGTATACATATCGTGTTTATGCGTTCAATGCTGATATTGTTTCCGATTACAGCAACATGGCTCAAGTTGTTACTCCAGTGCCTGTAGAGCTGACATCTTTCTTTGCTACATTACTTAATCAAGGAGTATTACTTGAGTGGGAAACTGCATCAGAACTTAATAATGCAGGTTTCAATGTTCAGCGAAGCAAAGACAATAGTAAATTTTTTGATATAGCTTATATTAAAGGTCAGGGGACTACTACTAACAAGTCGTTTTATAGTTACAATGATCAATCGGTATCAACTGGAAAATATTCTTACAGATTAAAGCAGATAGATTTAGATGGTTCTGTCACCTACTCTCAAGTTGTAAGTGTTGATCTGGGTATGGTTAACAGCTTCGTTTTAGAACAGAACTATCCGAATCCGTTTAACCCATCAACTCAAATTCGATTTTCCATTCCGGAAGTAACAAATGTGAAGCTGATCGTATCGGATGCTTTGGGAAGAGAAATAGCACTATTGGTAGATGGTAAATTAAATGCTGGAGATTATAAAATAGACTTTGATGCGGATGGTATTTCGAGTGGAATTTATATTTGTACATTGATTACTGATACTTTTAAACAAAGCCGAAAAATGATCTTAATGAAATAACGACAAATGTCGCCTCGTAATTGATTTAATTTTAGAAAATTCGCTTGGTAAGAAATGAAACCAGGAAAGACGAAATTTAACATAGAGCAGATTAAAAGTTTGGATTGCTAATTCATATAGGTAGGAGAGAACTCATATGAACTTTCTCCGAAAATTAATTCTTGATTGTAAAACAGCAATAGAATACTTACTAAAGGATCATTGCTTTATATTCAAATATAGTTATAATAGTTTTTTAAAAAAGACTCCGAATTATTTTAATATTTTAAAACCCATTGTGAAGTAATTCCAAGGAGTCTTTTTTTTGTATCACCCTAAAGAGATGAGCAATAAAAGCATAGCTAAAACTTGGACAATATGAAAGTTGCTTAATGCTTCTCCACCTCGAACAGAATTAACGGAGTCTTTGTATCTCAACTTGGCTTGATTGTATACTGATAAAGAGATGAATGAGTTATTCCTGATAAACCATTAAATTGCTGGTGTGCAAAATGAGAAAATTATTTATCCAAAATCAAAAAAAAGTATATATAGGTCTCACGTTATTAATATTTATTTTATTAAGAATTGTCGCATGGAATAATGTTAAAGTAGTTGAAGATCATGATAGTATTTATTATTTGTCTATTTCCAAACTCATAAGTAATCTTGATTTAAATGCTATTACTGAAATCGGTCCTGATGCAACATTTTTGTATCCCTTATTTATAGCTGTATTCAATTTGCCCGGATGGTTTCCCGAATTTGGTGCTCGGCTCGTTAGTTTATCCTCAAGTATTTTACTCTTTTTAAGTTTATTCAAGTTAGGTAGTAAAATAAATAACAATACGGGGACAATTCTATGTTTACTTATTCTATCGTTCAATCCTTTTTTTATAAATTTTTCGGTCAGCATACTTACAGAACCGTTCTATATTACAAACATATATTTTGGCCTTTGGTATTTCTTGAAATATTTAGAAAAGCCTTCTTTTTCGAAAGCTTTTCTGCTAGGAATAATATTCGGCTTATCCTTCCTGAACCGTACCGAGGGCGTTGTGTTTTTAGCTTTCATCCCTTTCATTATAATAGCAAACTATTTATTATTCAATAAAAAGAGAGATCTATCATTTTCATATACAGTCAAAGGAACAAGTCTCTTTATCCTAGGTTTTCTTTTGCTTAGTATTCCGCAAGTTTGGCGTACTAGCTCAAAGATGGGTACTTTCGCAATAAATGGCAGGCAAGTATGGCAAACCATCTTACATACACCCGATGGAAGATCTTATGATGAAAAGCTGAGAGGGCTGGATTATAGTGAAAAAGATATCAATCTAAAATTTTTACAAAGCAATCACCATGCATATCAATCATTAGGATCAGATAAATATATTAGAAATGCAATTAAAAATATTATTGAAGGATTTAATAAAGCTTACTCCTTTCAAATTAGTATGCTGGTTGGTATAATTGTACTTATGACTTTCGGTATGGGGATTATATCGCTCATCTCGGACAAGAGAATTTTTGAATTATTCTTTTTTTTCATATTTACTATTGTGATTCTGATACCTCCATTATTCCATAATTTTGATTTAATAAGACATATTGCCTTAGTAGGCCCGATATTTATGTTATTAAGCGGGATAGGTATATCCTTTTTAAGCACTAAAGTTATACAGAGTATTGATAATGAAAAGATTAAATCATTATCGGGAAAATACCTTGCATTCTTTTTATTTCTTTTAATTCCTTTTTCCTCTTTAACTCCTATTTACACATCACTTAAGAATCCAGCAATGAACAGGGAGTACTCACCAACAGATCTAAGTAATTCTATCAATGCACTGAGAAAAAGCTCAAATGATAAATTTGAAGAATTGATAATAATCTCAAGAAAAAATTATTTCCCTTATTATGCAGGCAATAAACGGGTGGATTTACCTTTTACAACTTATGAAAAACTTGTTCGGTATGCTAGATTAAATAAAGCCAATTATATTTATTTACAATCCAATGAAATTGAGAATTATCCGTACGGTCCTTTATTCTTGAAAAATAAAACACCGGATTTTGAGTTAGTGTATTCCGCTAAGGATAAAAATGGTCAAAAAGTATTTTTATACAGATTAAAATAATCATTTTTCTAATGGGAAAATTTTGTTTTACTGTTCATCTAAATCATTAAAAATCTGCGAGAAACAATAAAAGCGGAATTGAACTTCAACAACCAAGGCAGCTCAATTAGATAGAAACTTCAGCCTCAACTAATTTTGATTTATAATGTTAAGTGAAATCTTTCTCCCTATTTTATTCTTTGTTAAATTCTAATTAAATAATATTTGTGAAGCTGAATTTTTATGGAATTTATGTCTAAGATCGTATTTTCAATCTATCTGTTTTGAACATAGATGTGATGAATAGTATAAGCAGGAGAAACAACCCGGCATAGGAAAATAAATCACGGTTATGATGAATGTGATATTCAATGATTTGTATCTCATCCTTAGAGATAAATTTTGCACGAATTGACATTTTCTCGGATGAACTAAGATTAAGGTTAGCAACCTCAAGTTCCTCATCAAATGGTGTTCTGAATTTATCCTGAACTGGAGAGTTAATAAAAAATCCTCTATCGGTCTCAAAATATTTTCCAATTCGATACTCCTCATTCCTAAGAGTTTTTACAAAATGATTATCTACCGATTCAGCACTATTCATAAAAAGTAAGGGAAGAAAAAAATAAATAATGACGCAAAAAATAAAAACCAGAATATTTTTTTGAACTTTGATCGAAAAAGTTATTGAAGTTGAAAGGGTCTCTCTCCAATTCAAAACCATATACAATAAACCGAATCCTGTGGCACAATAAATTATTATATCTTCAGGCCAAAAAAATCTAAAGTTAACTAGTTCCCAAGTGAATGGTGAAAAAAAATGAACACCGTTTCCCCATTTAGTTTCAAATGAATCAAGGAGTAAATGGATTAAAGATCCTGCTGAGAAAATTATGAATGTTCGTTTGGAATTTATGAAAAGGTTGGCCAATCCGAAACTAAGGATTATTGAAAAGAGAAGTGATGCGAGTACAATAGAATACAATCGCAAATCGTAATTATTTACATTTGGATTAAGCCACGAAACTAATCTTTGAATAATCCAGGGAAAATCAGGTATTACAGAACCAATATAAATGAGGAACAAATCTGATTTTTTAATTAAAGTTCGGGTCACCAGCCCGTTAATTCCTAAATGAACAAGAGTATTTGGCATAGTCTTCCAGCTTTATGATTTTTTATTTCAGTATTTATAAAAATAGATAATTCTTTAGTAACCTTTTAAGCTATGTTTTATAAAATCCACTGCAATTTATAAAAATATTTCTCACTGTTTTAATTCTTCTAAATGGATAAATTAAAGCATTCGTAACACCAATTGAAATATAAGTTAATTGAACTTTCATATATTTTAAAATTGACTTTTTTCAACTCAGATTATTTCGAAATTTTTCGATTAATAATTATTAACTTTAAAAGTGTTTTGTGTATCATTTTTCTCGATTTATAATCATGGGTGAAAGCTCTGCCCATTAGTTGAGGATAAAATATATGCTTAAAATAATCATTAACGCTGATGACTTCGGTCTTAACGAAAAAGTAAATGAGGGAATTCTAAGAAGTTTTAGAAATGGAATACTCCGATCTGCATCTTTAATGGCAAATGGAAATTCATTTGAACAGGCTGTGGGAATCATCAATTCCAATCCTAATTTGGATATTGGAGTACATCTGACTTTAGTAGAAGAAAAACCAATTTTAGATATTGATAAAATACCTACTTTAGTAAATAAGAACGGAAATTCTCGAACGAATGCAATTGAATTTGCAAGAAAATACTTTTCTGAGAAAATTTCTCTTGAAGAAATTAAAAAAGAATTTACTGCCCAAATTGAAAAAATATTAGATCATGGGATCAAGATTAGCCATATAGATAGCCATCAACACTTACACATGCTGCCCAAAATTCTCGACATCACAATTGAGCTTGCTAATCAATACAATATAAAATTTGTTCGATTCCCTAAAGAAAAATTCAGTTCATATATGTTTCGTAATTTTAAATCAATTTATAGAATTGTTCAAATGGTCGCTATTAACCATTTTTGCAATAGAGCAGTGGAAAAAATAACTACTAAGACAGATTATTTCACCGGTTTTTATTTCGGGGGAAAATTAAGTAAAAAAAATTTATTAACCCTAATTAATTATTTGCCTTCAGAAGGAATGTGTGAATTAATGTGTCACCCTGGATTGAATCCCAATTCTAATATTTATGATCAAAGGCAATATCGGCAGGTTGATGAAACTCTGACATTAATCGATAAAGATGTTGCCGAGGTAATCAAACAGAAAGATATTGAAATCACATCTTTCCGAAATCTTTTACTCTCATATCAACCCCCTTTATCAACTTTACGTATTATTGTTAGCTATTTTTTTTTAATGTAATTTCTCATAGTGAGATTCTGTTTGATTTTGTAGTAGTTTGAACCACTTTCTATTATTTTTTATTTTATTTATATACCTTATCCTTTTAATCATTGGTGGTATAAAAAATGTATGAAAATATTGTTAATTCAGTTACTTAGATTAGAATAATAACGTTAAAAATTGCCAAATGGATTTGTCTGTTGTGATTCCCGTTTATAACGAGGAAGAATCTGTAATACACCTTTATAAAGCCGTAACAAAAGCACTTTTAGATCTGAAAAGACCTTATGAAATTCTATTGGTTGATGATGGTAGTAAGGATGATACATATAGTAATGCTTTAGCTTTAGCAAGGTCCGATTCCCGATTAAAGATTGTCAAGCTAAAAAGAAATTATGGCCAGACAACTGCACTTCATGCTGGTTTTCAAAATGCTAGAGGCAAAGTGATTGTAACCATGGATGGTGATTTACAGAATGATCCTGATGATATTCCGGTGATGTTAAACAAAATGGATGAAGGTTATGACATTGTTCTGGGATGGCGTCATGATAGAAAAGATTTTTTTATTTCAAGAAAACTTCCCTCGAAAATTGCAAATTGGCTCGTAAGAAAAGTAACAGGAATTCCTGTAAAAGATAATGGGTGTGCCATTCGCGCTTATCGGGCGGAAATAATAAAAAATTTTCCGATGTATTCGGAAATGCATCGATTAATGCCTGTGATTACAGCACTTGTTGGAGCAAAGTTCACTCAAATTAAAGTAAAGCATCATCCGAGAAAATTTGGACATTCAAAATATGGACTTTCAAGAATCTACAAAGTTTTACTTGATTTAGTTGCATTGAAAACGATTTTTTCGTTTTTTTATATTCCATTGTTTGGATTTGGGTTTCTTGCTTTAGCAGCAGGTTTGATCAGTTTTGCAATTTTTACGATCGGGATATTATTTTTATTCATATATCCGGGGCAATCATTAGTTACATTATTTGGAGCGAGCGCTTTGTTTGCTGCTCTAAGCTTATTCCTTTATTTCCTGGGAATTATATGTCACCTAATTTATCGAACTGGAAACTTGAAGATTGAAAATTTGTACAGAATAAAATTTAGATAGCAAAAAAATGGTAATACAAATGTTAAAAAAACAAATTGATCTCTCAGCAATAATCATTTATTACGAAAAATATTCATATGATGATGTGATTGAATTACATAATGCATATAAAGCAAGTCTTGAAGCTGCAAATCTCAATTATGAGTTTATTTATGTAGTTGATGGTGAACTTCCTGCAGTGATTGATAACCTAAGTAAGTTGTATCAATTAGGTGAGAAACTTAAAGTTGTAAAATTAGGGAAATGGTTTGGTGACGCAACCGCTCTTCAAGTCGGATTTGAGCAAACTTCAGGGGAACTTATTCTAACTCTTCCTTCTTTCAAACAGGTTGATGAAAAAGATATTCCCAAATTAATTCAGGCTATAAATGATAAGGACATGATAGTTTCTTGGAGATGGCCAAGACTTGATGGCATGTTAAATAATTTTCAATCCAGGGTTTTTAACAAAGTGATAAAATGGATTGTTGGTTCAGATTTCCATGATTTGAAATGTGGTGTTAAGATTTTCAGAAGGGAAGTATTAAACAAAATTTATATGTATGGAGATCAGGATAGGTTTTTACCTTTGCTTGCAGATAAATACGGCTTTAAGGTGGAGGAAGTAAAAGTGACTCAAGCTAAAAAGGATGCAGTCCAAAAATTTTATCCGTTTTCAAATTATATCGCAAGATTTCTTGAACTGATTTCTATTTTCTTTTTAGTTAAGTTTACAAAAAAACCGATAAGATTTTTTGGAAGTACTGGTCTAATAACCTTTGCAATAGGGCTTATTATAGCAATTATATTATTTATTGAGAGAGCTTTCCTCGGTGTAGGTTTAGCTGATAGACCTATAGTGCTTGTTAGTATTCTTTTAATGATTTTCGGTATCCAATCCTTCGCCATTGGTTTAGTGGGTGAATTAATAATTTTTACACATGCGAAAGATCTTAAGGATTATATTATCGAAACTGTGATTGACTATGAAGTGGATAAAAATAATAAAGACGTTAAGCAAGAATATCCACAACGTGTGGAATCGACAATTGTTTAAATTTATCCGGCAAAATTAAAAGATAAAAACTGATTGAGATAATAATTTTGAAAGTAAAAGTATGATAGGTATGATAAAGGGTAGATTCTTACTGATAAGAGTTAAAGCCAATATTATTTTATTTGGAATGAATGAATTATCACTACGATTTATAGTTATCACATCTTTTTTATTTACATTTTCCGCTGCCGCATCTGCCCAAATTACATCTATTACAATTACTTCACCCTCACAAAATGTAGTTTGGACCTCCGGAGTGGACAGTACTATTGCATGGACTATAACAGGATCCGGTAACGTTAAAATAGAATATTCACTAAATGGCGGATTAAATTGGAGAGAAATTGCAACGAATATTAACGCAGGTTTAAATCAGTATTCCTGGAATAATATTCCAGATACACCTACAACACAAGCATTAATAAGAGTAAGTGAAGTGGGTGGTACTACTGCTGATACAAGCGAAGCATATTTTATGATAATGTCACCACAAGCAAGTTTGAGTGATACAGTCAAGATTTTACCTTTTGGTGATTCAATTACATTTGGAAATTTCAATCCTTCATTGCATGCTGGAGAGTTAGCTGGGTATAGATTTAAATTATGGGATTCACTAAGGACAAACGATTATAACTTTGATTTCATCGGGAGCGAATATTCTGGATATAATTATTTCCCGGATTATCAGAATGGTGGGTTTGGGGGGATATTAACCGAATGGCTAGCCAAAATGTTGGTTGATGGTACAAATGAAAAATATGGCGATATTGTTACACCTGGACCATATTTAGACTATCATCCCGCAAATGTAGTTTTACTTCATATGGGTACTACTGATGTTAATGATGTAAGTATTGCCGATTCAACCGCATATGGGGCTATATTGGATATCATTAGAGACAATGATATAAATACCTGGGTAGTAGTTGCCAAGATTTTAGATTTATCGCCTACTGGTCAGTATCATGTTACTGAGTATAATGCGCGAATAGAACATGCCGCTCGTGTTCGAATCAATTCGGGATACAAAATACTAATTGTAGATATGGAAAATATTCCTGGATTTGACTATACAATTGTTACTGGCGATATGTATGAAGATGGTACACACCCAAATCCAAGCGGCTATGCAAAAATGGCGAATGTGTGGTATCAAGCATTAAAATTAATTTTACCTGCCGGCACAGCAACAGCACCGAGTTTTTCACAAACTAGTATTGATACTGTTGCTTATATAGGGATACCATTTAATTATCAGGCAGTGGCTTCTGGCATAGGAATCCCAACCTATTCAACAACAAGTGAACCAGTTGGAATGACGATAAATCAATATACAGGGAAGCTAAATTGGACTCCAAGTGTCGTAGGAGATGAATCGATGACGATTACGGCGACAAATGGAACAAATCCGGATGTCACGCAAAATCTAACAATACATGTTTTGGCAGCACCATCACTGCCAGCGCAGTTAGTGTCTTATTGGAAGTTTGATGAGAATAAAATTTCCGGTCCTTATACAGACACATATAATACCAATAATGCATATGCCTATATTGGACCAGATACAATTTCATTGGGTTCTGTTACAGGACAAGTAGGTGGAGCATATAGTTTTGATGGAACAGATAAAGTTAATGTGTTGGATAATCCCGATATAAATTTTTCTACAACAAACAATTCATTTACGGCAGAAGCATGGATCAACATATCGGGCGGTACTGGCGATAGGGTAATAGTTGGAAAATATGGAAGAACAAGTGTGGATAGTTATTGGTGGTTGGGAGTAAACGGCAGTGAGCAAGCAACATTTGGAGTTAGTCAGTATACTGGGATCAGGGATTCTACCCAGGTTACTGGTGCAACAATTGGCAGTGGATGGCACCATATTGCAGGAGTGAAGAACGGCAGCACTGATATAAAAGTGTATGTGGATGGGGTAGCAGCATCAACAAGTTTGAGCTTATCTGCTTCTTTCAATTCACTTCGTCCTCTTAACATCGGACATTTATACAATACCGCGTTGTTTAATGGTTTAATTGATGAAGTTGCAATTTATAATGGAGCATTAGATCAAGCGACTATCACTAACCATTTTAGCAGAGGTACAAATAATGAAAGCTACTTTGGCCAAATTGAATTAGTTGTTGCAGATCCTGTGCAAGATACTATTTTGACTTATGGTGAAAACTTTTTTATTAAATGGACTTCAACCGGAACATGTAATGTAAAATTAGAATACTCACTTAATGGTGGATTAAATTGGAGAGAAATTGCTGCGGGAGTAAGCACAATTGCAGGATTAAATCAATATTCATGGACTACCATTCCTGATACACCCACAACCCAAGCATTAATTAGAGTAAGTGAAGTGGGCGGCGCCGCTGCTGATACAAGCAGCGCGTACTTCATGATAAAATCTCCACAAACCAGTTTAAGTGGCAAAGTAAAAATATTACCCTTCGGTGATTCAATTACTTTTGGATATATAGATTCACCACCTCCACCTCACGCAGGTGATTTGGCAGGGTATGAATTTCGTTTATGGGATTCTCTGAGAACTAATGATTACAACTTTGATTTTATCGGCAGCGAATATTCGGGTTATAATTATTTTCCCGATTACCAAAACGGGGGATTTGGAGGAATTAGAGCTGAATGGTTAACACAAATGTTAATTGATGGTACAAATCTGAAGTTTGATCCGACTGAAACCATAACACCCGGACCATATTTGGATTATTATCCGGCAGATGTCATATTGCTTCACATAGGAACGACAATTGTGCCCAGCACAGATACTACCACTTTTGGGGAATTGTTAGATAAGATTAGAAGTCTCGATCCTAATATTTGGGTTGTGGTTGCCAAAATAATCGATTTGGCGCCACCTGGTTTTTATAACGTGACAGAGTACAATGTCAACTTAGAAAAAGCAGCAAGAGTTAGAATCAATTCAGGTTATAAAATATTAATTGTGGATATGCAACATGGTGCAAACATAGATTATGATATTGATGCTACTGAACCTTACGGAGCTGTTGGCGATATGTATGATGGTACATATCCTAATTTGAGCGGTTACGCAAAAATGGCAAATGTATGGTACCAAGCATTAAAATTAATTATACCGGTTGGAACAGAAACTTTCCCTACTTTTTCGCAAACAAATGTTGATACCGTAGCATATGTAGGTATTCCATTTAATTATCAAGCGGTTGCAACTGGTGTAGGAACACCGACATACTCCATTACAAGCGGACCGGGTACAATAAATCAATTTACAGGTAAAGTAGTAAATTGGTCACCAGTTGCAGTTGGTGATACATCTATGGTTATAACTGCAACAAATGGAACAAATCCGGATGCTGTTCAAAACCTAACTATTCATGTTTTACCGGTTCCATTGCTTCCAACCGAATTAGTTTCGTATTGGAGGTTTGATGAAAATAGAATGGCTGGACCATTTACAGATGAATATAATATAAATAATGGATACCTTGGAAATGCTGATAGTTTACTTACTTCAATAACCGGACAAGTTGGAGGAGCGTACAGTTTTGATGGAAAAGTCAAAATTAATGTGCTCGATAATGCTGATCTGAATTTTTCATCGGCGACTAATTCTTTTACTGCAGAGGCATGGATAAACGTGACTGGTGTTTCAGGTGATAGAGTTGTAATGGGAAAATTCGGAAGAAATGTAGATTTTTCTCCATCCAACGATAGTTACTGGTGGCTTGGTGTGAATAATATCGGAAAGGCAACATTTCTCGTTAGTCAGTATGATGGAACAAGAATTACAACTCAAATTACTTCCAGTGCTACTATAGGCAGCGGATGGCATCATATTGCTGGAGTAAAGAATGGAAACAGTAACATAAAAGTTTATCTTGATGGTGCGGAAACATCAGCATCTACAGGTACATCTGCTCCTATAAAATCTCTTCGACCTCTAAATATTGGACACTTATCTAATAGTAATTTGTTTGTTGGATCAATTGACGAAGCAGCTCTTTATAATGCTGCGTTAGGTCAATCTACCATTTTAAGCCACTATAACAAAGGTTATCTTAATCATGATGGTTATTTTGACCAAGTGGTTGAAATTACAATCAATCACCCGGAACAAAATGAAACTTTAAGTTACGGGCAGAATTTTACTATCGAATGGAATTCAGTCGGAACCGGTAATGTTAAGATTGAATACTCAGTTAATGGTGGGTTAAATTGGTCTGCCATTGATTCTGTTACCTCTTTAGCAGGTTTGAATAACTATGTATGGAGTAGTGTTCCTAATAAACCAACAACGGAAGGACTGATTAGAATAAAGAATGCATATGGGGATACTACGTTAGATGAAAGCACTCCATATTTTCTAATTAAATCTCCTCAGTTCAGCGGCGATAGTACTGTCAAGATCCTCAATCTTGGTAATTCAATTACTGGTGGAACAAATTCGGATTTACCAATTATTGGCAACACAGGTGACCGCGCTGGATATGAATACCGATTGTGGGATTCTCTACGAACCAATAATTACAATTTTGACTTCATCGGAAGTGAGTATTTCGGTTATAATTTTTTCCCCGATTATCAGAACGCGGGTTTTCCAGGTGCGACCACTTCTGACCTTTTGAGTATTCTTCAGACTGGACTGAATACTAAATTCGAACCAACAAGTGATAGAATTACAGACGGGGCTTATCTAAATTACTATCCGGCTAATATAATCTTAATTCATACGGGAACTAATGATGTAAGTACAGATACTACCCGGATTGGGCAAATGATGGATTATATACACAATAATTATCCAACTACCTGGATGATAATAGCAAAAATATTAAAATCCAATAATACTGATTCAACAACCTTTAAAAATTATAATACGAATTTAGAGGCTGCTGCAGTAGAAAGAATCGGTTTAGGTTACAAAATACTTATAGTCGATATGTATAATATCCCAGGTTTTACCTATACAGCAATAGGTGGTGATCTGTCTGATGAAATACATCCTGATTCTAATGGTTATGCAAAAATGGCAAACGTATGGTATCCCGCTTTAAAATTACTGCTTCCGGATGGAACAAAAGCGCCATCTTTTATATCTCCATCGGTAACATCTTCGAGTGTTGGAAGACCCTATAATTATACTGCTCAAGCTATTCCTTCCCCTAAAATATATTCATTAAGTGTTAATCCTACTGGAATGATAATAAATCAAAACACAGGGAAGATTAGCTGGACACCTGATTCGGTTGGAAATTATCCTGTAACAATTTTAGCACAAAATGATATAGGCTCTAACTCACAAAGTTTTACTATTGATGTTACAAATCTGCAAACATGGCCGGCAAATTTACTTTCTTATTGGAGATTTGATGATTCTGGTTCAACTTCAAAAGACTTTTTAGATTCTTATAATTTGAATAGCGGTTTCTCAGAAACTTCTCTGGATTCTTCAGCAGGAAAAGTAAAAAGCGCATTTAGTTTTGATGGTGCTACAAATAAAGTAAATGTGCTTGACCAGCCGGAATTTGATTTTGTAAATTCATCATTTACTGTGGAAGCATGGGTAAAACCAAATAGCAGCACTGGTGATCGCGCAGTTATTGGAAAATATGGAAGGACAATTGATGAAAGTTATTGGTGGCTTGGATTAAATAATTCAAATCAACCTACGTTTTTCACAAGTTTTGATAGCAAGACGTTCTCTCCCAGAAATGATGAGCAAGTAACTTCTTCAACTTCAATCACTACTGGTAGTTGGAATCATATTGTAGGTGTAAAGGACGGCGTAAATAATATAATAATTTACGTTAATGGTGGTTCTCAAGTTACTCTTTCTTTAGGTCCAATAGTTGATACTATAAATTCAACAAGACCGTTAAATATCGGACATTGGTATAACAAAAATTTCTTTAGTGGTTCGGTTGATGAAGTTGCAATTTATAACAAAGCTCTATCGCAAACAGAAATAACCGATCATTATCAGAGAGGAAACACTTACAGCAAGGGATATTTCGATAACTTTGTTTTAGTTAAGTCAAAAATCTTTTTGCAAGGGCCATATGATTCGCTTTCAAATAGCATGATTACGGTTTTAGATACTACGGGACTTATTCCTCTAACTTCGCCATACTCACAAGATCCAAGAACAGTGGATAGTATACCAAGTGATATTGTAGACTGGGTTTTGGTCGAGTTAAGAAGTTCGTTAATAGGCGGTGATACAATTGGATACAAAAGTGCATTTTTAAAAAATGACGGAACGATTGTTTGTGATGATGGTATCAGCAATAATTTAATCGTTGATGTTCCTCCGGGAAGTTATTATATTGTTATTAGGCATCGTAACCATCTTGCTGTCATGAGCAGCGATACTTTACTACTAAACGATAATTCTTCAGTAGCTGTTTTATATGATTTCACTACTGGAAGTAATCAATTCTACGGGGACAGCAGTGGCAGTAAACGTCTTGAAACAGGTGTCTGGGGGATGATGGCTGGCGATGCAAATGGAAATGGACAGGTACAGAATAATGATAGTGAAAATTACTGGAAACCTAACAACGGCACTGCAGGTTACAAAAATTCGGATTTTAATTTGAATGGACAGGTTCAAAATAACGACAATGAGAATTACTGGAAACCTAATAATGGACGGGGTTCACAGGTACCGAATCTTTAACAATTTTATTATTACAGTTTATTTAATTGAGATATAGAATTTTAGACTCTGTTTTATTGAGAAAGGAAACTATATGAAAACATATTTTATGAAATTACTTAATTTAATAATTACCATATTCTTGGTTTTTGTATTCGCAATACCAATAAATGCTCAAGAAGGAATAACCTTTAGTTTTGCCAATGGGCAAGTTACAACAAGTGGTTCGGATACGTTTTTTGAGTTTGATGTGATGGCGGTTGCCACAGCAAATACCCAATTCAAATTAGCACAAGTTTATATTAACTACAATACAGCTGGATTTGGTTCAAGTATTAGCGGAACTACAAACTTAGAGGTGACACCAGGATCATTATTAAATATTGTCAATCATTCAGGTAGTGGAGGTGATATCGGTAGCTATATAATAACAACGAATAATAATACATCTTCAAATCTGGCAATTCAGAATTCATGGCAGAAGACAGATTTAGGGGGTGGTGAAACAGGATTTGCTCTGACTAATACACTTGGTTCAAGCGCTCAAGTTTATGTTCACGTTAAAATAAAAGTACAAAATACTTCTGAAACAAGCGGTTTATCATTTGATAATACAGTAAGCCAATTTGACTTGCAGCAATTTTATTTTACAAGCGGAGACATTACGGCTAATTATAATCCTGTAAATGTTGGTGTTGGTTTGGATGGAGCGTTACCCGTAGAACTTTCATCTTTCA
>Ga0209751_10003528_pt1 | contig 15144 bp, 14 predicted proteins | sample RifCSP13_1_FD_184019 | JGI IMG/M metagenome (GOLD analysis project Ga0209751, IMG submission 184019) | Soil microbial communities from Rifle, Colorado - Rifle CSP2_sed 13_1 (SPAdes) (version 2) | ecosystem: Environmental > Terrestrial > Deep subsurface > Rock core/Sediment | place: Rifle... | reverse complement strand
CCAGGAGACGTTGCACGCGCTCCAGTACGCCAGGACGATCAGGTCCAAGGAGACCGTCGCCGTCCACATCGAGAAGAACCCTGATGAAACCCGGGCGCTTCGCTCCAGGTGGGAGGAACTCGGCCTCGGCGGGACGCCGTTGCGGGTGCTCCGCGGCGGGCGCGAGCCGGCTGCCAAGCTCGCCGACTACGTCGGCTCTTTCCCGCCGGGCGTCGACGTAAACGTAGTCGTTCCCGGGCCAGCCTCCCGCTCCTCCTGGGACCGGCTGCGTCACGGGCCGACAGGCGCGAGATTCACCAAGGCCCTTACCTGCTACGACAACGTCAGGGTGACCCTGGTGCGTGACCACCCCGGCCCCGGGCACCCGGTGGTCTCCGACGAGCGCGGGCACGAGAGGCCCAGGCTATCCCCGAGGGCAAGATCGTGGTTCTCGTCGAGGGCACCGATCGCGCGTCGCTGGCGGCGATCCGGTACGCGGCGAGCCTCGAGTTCAGCGAGGCCCGGGCGGTTCACGCGGCGGACGATCCCGCAGCCGCCGAGGAACTTGGGCGGACCTGGATGGAGCACGACTTCCCCTTCCCACTCGACGTGATCGAGTGCTGGGACCGCAACGTCTCCCGCGCGACCGAGCGGTACGTCGTCGAGCTCGCAACCGGCGGGAGCGAGGTCACCGTCGTGCTCCCGAGGCGCGACTACGCGCAGATCCGCCAACGGCTCCTGCACGATCGGACGAGTCGGGCGATCGCTCGCGCGCTCGGTCGCTACCCGCACGTCGATCTAACAGTGGTGCCGTATTTCCTCCGTCGATCCGCGCCCCGCCCTCCCAACAAGACACCCGTCGCGACGGACGCGGCCCGGGCCCACGACGCGGTCTGAAGTCGGCTACCCTAGTCGGCCGTGCACGTCGTGATCATGGGATGCGGGAGGGTGGGATCACTCCTCACCGTGGAGCTCGCCCAGGCCGGTCACTCGGTCTCGATCATCGACAAGCGGCCCGCGGCGTTCGACCGGCTCCCCCCAGGATTCGACGCCAAGACCTTCGTAGGGCTCGGTTTCGACCGGGACGTCCTCGAGCTCGCCGGGATAAAGGAGGCCGAGGCGTTCGTCGCCGTCTCTAGCGGCGACAACTCGAACATCGTCTCCGCCCGAGTTGCCCGCGAGCACTACCACGTGCCAAAGGTCGTGGCGAGGATCTTCGACCCCCGTCGTGCCGAGATCTACGAGCGCCTGAACATCCCCACGGTGGCCACCACCCGCTGGGGTGTGAAGCAGATCATGCTGATGCTCACCCACCCCCGCGAGGAGATGAAGGAGAGCCTGGCCGGCGGCGACCTCTTCCGGATGCGCCTCGAGGTCCCGCAGCACCTCGTGGGCAAGCCGGTGAGCTCCCTCGAGCTCGCCGGCAAGGTGCTGGTCGGGGGCGTCGATCGGATGGGCTCCGGCTTCATCCCCGTCGCGGGTAGCACCTTCCAGGAGAACGACGTGGCGCAGCTGCTGGTCCACCGCGATGCTCTCGACGAGCTGGACGAGCTCCTGAGCCCACCGCGCGAGGAGTAGGCCGATGCGTGTCGTCATCACCGGAGCCGGGGCAGTTGGGCGACACCTCGCCGCAGACCTCGCCGAGCGCGGCCACGACGTCACGCTGATCGAGCAGGACCCCGCGATCCTGGCGAAGGCACGCGAGGTCTCACCGAAGGTGAAGTTCCTCCTGGGCGACGCGTGCGAGCCGTGGGTGCTCGAGCAGGCGGACCTGAAGACGGTCGACGTGGTCGTGGCGGTAACGGGCGACGACGAGGACAACCTCGTGACGACGCTCCTGGCGAAGCAGGAGTTCGGTGTGCCGCGCTGCCTGGCCCGCGTGAACCACCCCCGCAACGAGTGGCTCTTCAACGAACAGTGGGGGGTGGACGCCGCAGTCTCACCTCCCCACATCCTGACCGCGATGGTCGAGGAAGCCGTGACGGTCGGCGATCTGGTGCGCCTCCTGCGGCTCGAGGGCGGCCGGGTCGGGCTCGTCGAGATGACCCTCCCAGAGGTGTCCCCCAACGCGGGCAAACCGCTCTACGAGCTCCGGCTGCCGCCCGATTCGGCGGTAGTGGCGCTACTTCGCGAGGGCCACGTGGTGATCCCCCAGCCCGAGACCGTCCTCGCCGCCGGCGACGAGGTCGTGGCGCTCTCCGTCCCGCAGGCGGAGGGCGCGCTACGACTGGCGATCGTCGGCGAGGGCGTCCCCGGCTCGACGCCCTCCGACTCGATGGGCGGCGCCGGAACCATCTAGTGCAGCAGCGGCCCCTCGTGCCGGGCCGCGCCGCTCCCATACGAGCCCGTCGGCCGACGTGGCGCGGACGATCGCGACCCCCTCGCCGTCTTCGCTCGCGAAGAACAGGTGGAACCGGCGCTCGTGCTCGATCACGCAAGGGTGCCCGGCCGCGACCTCTTCGGCGAGTGGCTCCAGCACCGGGCCGATCCTGTCCCACGACGCCCCGTTGCCGGACACGGCCGCGAGGACCCGAGCCCGACGGCCGTTGTCCGATCCGTCGTAGCCGGAATAGAACAGCCACCAGCCCTCGCCGGTCTGCAGCAGCGACGGGTGGCTGGCGCCTGCCTCGTCCTCCTCGCCGCGTTGCAGGAACGTGCCGAGCGGCTCCCACACGTCACCATCGGGAGAGCTCGCCATGTGCAGACGCGTCACCTCGCCGTCGAATCCGGCGTATGCCATGAGGTATCCACCGGGGGTTCGCACCACGCAAGGTGCCTGCACGCCGAAATCGTCCGTGTCGCCGCCGAAGCCCGCGTCGATCACCACGCCGAGGCGCTTCCAAGCTCCCCCGACCTGCACCGCCTCCAGGATCCGCCAGGTCGTGCCGTCGTGTCCCGAGTACCACATCCGAAGGGTCCCCTCGTTCTCTTCTAGGACCCACGGCCGCCACTGGCGCAGGGAGTCGGGCTCGTCCTCCCCGCCGGGTGCGAGCACGATGCCATCGCGCACCCAGGTCATGCGACAAATGTAGCTCGCGGGCAACCCGGCGGTAAGGGCCGTCAGGTCCCGAACTCGAAGCGCGGGTTGACCATCCGGCGCGCGCCTCGCTCTTCCCCGATCACGCCCTCGACGACCACCTTGGTTCCGAGAGAAAGCCCTGGGATCGAGCGGCGCCCCATCCAGCGCACGCGCATCTCGCCGGTTCCGTCCGCGAGCAAGACCTCGAGCGACTCGTGCCCGGAGACGGGCATGTAGGTCATCCGCCGGACGATCCCGGCGATCTTCACGGGCTCGCGCGTGGGCGCCTCGGCGATACGAACGGCACGTGGGACCGCCTCCGCCCACGTGCGGATCTCCTTGGCGAGTCGCTCCTCGTCGGTCTCGGCGAGGCGCCGGAAGAAGCGCTCCAGGAGACCCATGCGCCCGGCTCAGTCCGCCGGGGCCGGCTCCGGCTCCGACCCGGGCGGCAAGAGCAACTCCGACTTCCGGGACTTCGAGACCCAGATCGCCGCCGCGAGGACAAGGGCCGCCGCCACGCCGACGGCGATCCGGATGCCGTCGTCGTCCGCGTAGGAGACGACCAGCGGCGCGATCAGGAGCGCGACGAGGTTCATGACCTTGATCAGGGGGTTAAGCGCAGGGCCTGCGGTGTCCTTGAACGGGTCGCCTACAGTGTCGCCGATCACGGCGGCCTTGTGCCGCTCGCTCCCCTTGCCCCCGTGGTGACCCTCCTCTATGTACTTCTTCGCGTTGTCCCAGGCACCTCCGGCGTTGGAGAACATCACGGCGAGCAGCTGCCCGGTCAGGATCGCCCCCGCGAGGAAGGCACCGAGAGCCTCGGCCTTGAGGAAGAACCCGACGATGACGGGCGACAGTACGGCGAGGAGCCCTGGCGTCATCAGCTCGCGGAGCGAGGTCTTCGTGCAGATGTCGACCACGCGAGCGTACTCCGGCTTCTCGTCGAAGGTCATGATGCCCGGGTGGTCGCGGAACTGGTTCCGGACCTCGATCACGACCTGCGAGGCCGCGCGGCCGACGGCGCGGATGGCGAGCGAGGAGAACAGAAACGCCACCGACCCGCCGATCAGGAGGCCGACCAGCACGTCGGGCCGGTCGATCCGGATGCCGAGGAAGTCAAAGCCCGCGGCGCGCAGGGCCTCCTCGAACGACCCGAACAGCGACGTCGCCGCGATCACCGCCGTCGCGATCGCCATCCCCTTCGTGATCGCCTTCGTCGAGTTCCCGACCGCGTCGAGACCGCGGAGGATCTCCGCCGGCCGCCCCTCGAACTCGCCCGACATCTCCGCGATCCCCTGCGCGTTGTCCGAGATCGGTCCGTAGGTGTCCATCGACACGACGACGCCCACGGTCGTGAGCATCCCCATACCGGTGAGCGAGATGAAGTACAGCCGCTCGGCGGTCGAGTCCCCGAGCAGGAACGCCGCGACCACCGAGCCCGCGATCACGAGCACAGACCACACCGTGGACTCCAGCCCGACCGAGAACCCCGACAGGATCGTCGTGGCCGGACCCGTCTGCGTCGCCTCGGCGATCTCCTCTACGGGCTTGTACTTCGTGTCGGTGAAGTACTGCGTGAGCACCTGGATCACGGAGGCGAGCACCAGACCGAAGAGCACCGCGAACGCCGGCCGAAGATCGCCGCCCATGTAGACGCCTGAGATCACGAAGGCGGCGGCGGCCGAGATCGCCGCCGAGATGAAGAAGCCGCGGTTGATCGCCTTCATCCCGTGCTCGGTCTCGCTACGGGGCGTGACTGCGAGGATACCGACGATCGAGGTGATCACTCCGACCGCGCGGACGAAGAGTGGGAACATGACCCCGGCTATCGCGCCCATCTCGCTGCCGGAGAAGGCCGCCGCTCCAAGGATCAGCGAGGCGACCAGCGTCACCTCGTAGGACTCGAACAGGTCGGCGGCCATCCCTGCGCAATCACCGACGTTGTCGCCGACGTTGTCCGCGATCGTGGCCGCGTTCCGCGGGTCGTCCTCCGGGATGCCCTTCTCTACCTTGCCGACGAGGTCGGCGCCGACGTCGGCTGCCTTCGTGAAGATGCCCCCGCCCACCCGCATGAACATCGCGAGCAATGCGCCGCCGAACCCGAAGCCGACCAGCACGGAGGTGGCGTCCTGTTTGTAGACGAGGAGGATCACGGTGGCGCCGAGGAGGCCGAGGCCCACCGTGAACATCCCGGCGACGCCGCCCGCGCGGAAAGCGAGCTTCAGCGCCCGGCGCAGACCCGACTCGCGTGCGGCGTTCGCCGTCCGGACGTTCGCGCGGACCGCAAGCCACATCCCCGTGAAGCCGGTGAGCGCGGAGAACCCGGCCCCAAGGATGAACGCGAGAGAGCGCCCGACACGGATGAAGGTCTCGCCGTGCGCGGCTTTCTCGGGCACCGGCAGCACGAAGAAGATCGCGATCGTGAGTAGGACGAGGAACACGGCCAGGGTGCTGAACTGCCGACGGAGGTACGCGCTCGCGCCTTCCTGGATCGCGCGGGCGATCTCCTTCATCTTGTCGGTCCCCTCGGAGGCCGCGAGCACCTCGCGGACGAGGTAGTAGGCGAACAAGAGAGCGACCAGGGATACGACGAGAACTACCCACAGGGCGTTGTTCTCGAAGGAGCCGAAGACGGCCTCGATGGGACCGTCTTCGGCAGCGAGGACGTGCATAGAACCTCCTAGATCGGCGGGATGCGCCGGCGCGAGCTCGGGAAACCCGAGGATTATATGTGAACGGTCGAGCGCCCCAACGGACCATCCTCGCCGACCGGCGACCGTGCTAGCGTTTCGTACGCAGAGGCCTGTGGATGGAGATCCCGAGCCTGACCGATCTCCGAGACCTGACCCGGCCGGTCGCCGGCCCGTGCGTCACTCTGCACATGCCCACGCACCGGGCCGGTCCCGCCACCCGCCAGAACCCGCTTCGCCTGAAGAACCTCCTTCGCGCGGCCGAGGATCGCCTCCGCTCCGAGGGCATGCGTCCGAGCGAGCGCGGGAAGCTGCTCGCGCCGGCGGCGCTGCTGCTCGAGGACCCGGTGTTCTGGCAACACCAGAGCGACGGGCTGGCGGTGTTCCTCCGCCCAGGGTGGTCGCGCACCTTCCGCGTCCCGGTCACGCTTCCGGAGCTGGCCGTCGTGGCTGGGACGTTCCACGTGACGCCACTCCTGCCCCTGCTCACTGACGACGGCCGCTTCCTCGTGCTCGCGCTCAGCCAGCGCTCCGTGCGGCTCGTCGAGGGATCTCGTCACCGCGCGCACGAGGTCGCGCTCAAGGGGATGCCGTCCGGTCTCGAGGACGCGCTCAGGTACGACGAGACCGAGAAGGAGCACCTCTTCCACATCGCCGGTCGAGGCGGCGCGCCGGGCGCCCGTCCCGCCTTCCACGGACACGGGATCGGCGAGGAGATCGATAAGCAGCGCATCCGCCGCTACTTCCGCGTGGTCGACCACGGGCTTCACGAGACGCTCCGGGGCCGGCGCGACCCGATGGTGCTCGCCGCCGTCGAGTACGAGCAGGCGATCTACCGCGAGACCAACACCTACCCGCACCTGCTCGAAGGGGCGATCGGCGGGAACCCCGAACCTCTAGGAGCCGGCGAGCTGCGCGATCGGGCCTGGGCGCTCGTGGAGCCGCTCCTCATGCGCCGGCGGGAGGAGGCGATCGGCAGGTACGGGGCGCTGGCCGGCACCGCGCAGGCGACGAACGACCTCGCGGAGATCCTTGCCAGCGCGGAGGCGGGCCGGATAAAGACGCTCTTCGTCCCGACCGACGAGCAGCGGTGGGGATCGTGGGATCCCGCCACCGGGAAGGTCCGCCTCCGCACCGACCCCCGTCCGGGGGACGTGGACCTGCTCGACCTGGCGACGGTGCGCACCCTCCTATCGGGCGGTGCGGTTCACGCCATGCCGGCGAAAGACCTACCCGCCGGGCCACTCCCGCTCGCCGTCCTACGCTTCTGAGACTCGCCTCAGCTCTGGCGCTCGATCCCGGTTACCAGCCACCGCGTCACTCCGCCGGGCGCCCGGACCTCGACGTCCTCGCCGATGCGCCTGCCGAGGAGAGCCGTTCCCATCGGCGCGTTCTCGGAGATCCTCTCGTCATCGACGCGCGCCTCGAGATCTCCGACGATCGTGTAGCGTTCCAACTCGCCGCCCCCGACCGGCCGGATCGTCACCGTGTCGCCCACCTCGACCCTGTCGGGATCGTGCGGAGCGTCCGCCAGGGAAACCGCCGACACGAGCGTGCGGCGCAGCTCCTCCGCCTCCTCTTTGGCAGCGGACAGGGCTACGACGACGGCGGGGTCACCGGCGAACGCATCCGCCTCGAGCGCGGGGATCCGCTCGTGTTCGAGCCGGCGGAGCCGCTCCTCGAGCGAGCGACGGCCGACTTCGGTCAGTCTCGGTTGGTTCATGGCGCAGTCGTTCCAAGGGATGTTCGGGAGCCCTTCTATTATAGGGGGCATCCGCGACTAGGCGAGCACGAAGTAGCGCAGCCAAAGGTAGCCGGCGGACAACGCGACCGTGGTCACCGCAACGACGGCACCGTACTTCAGGAACTCCACGAAGCGGATCCGGTACCCGCTCCGCTCGGCTACTCCCAACGCCACGACGTTCGCGCTCGCCCCGATCGAGGTGGCATTCCCGCCGAGATCGGCGCCCAACGCTAGGGCCCACCACAGAACCGTCGTCTCGCCGGGAAGCGTTCGGGCAAGCTCGTGGACGAGTGGCGCCATCGTTGCGACGTACGGGATGTTGTCGACGACGGCCGAGAGCGGCGCGGAGAGAACGACCAGGAGCATCGTTGAGAGCAGGAGACTCCCGCCGGTGAAGTCCGTCGCCCACTCCGCGAGCTGATGCACGACACCGACCTTCACGAGCGCTCCGACCATGACGAACAGCCCCATGAAGAACAGGAGCGTCGGCCACTCCACCTCTCGCAGGAACGGTGCCGGTTCCTGCCTCGAGATCAACAGCAGGACACCGGCGCCGAGGAGCGCGATGACCGACGGCTCGTAGCCGAGGGCGCGATGGAACAGGAACCCGACAGTCACTACGGCCAGCACCGCGAGCGATCGGAACAGCAAAGGGCCGCGGGTGAGGGCCTCGCGCTCATCGAGCGCCATCACCTCCCGGACGCGCTCCGGATGGTAGGCGAGATCGTTCCGGAAGAGCACCTTCGCGAGAACGAGAAACACGACCAGCAGGAGCAGCACGATCGGCCCGAGGTTCAGCACGAAGTCCGCGTAGGAGAGCCCCGCCTCGCTTCCTATCAGGATGTTCGGCGGGTCTCCGACGAGGGTGGCGGTTCCGCCGATGTTCGAGGCCATCACCTCGGCGATCAGGAGCGGGACCGGTGAGGTGCCGAGGCGCTCAGCGATCAGAACCGTGACGGGTGCCACGAGCAGCACGGTCGTTACGTTGTCGAGCAGGGCCGAAGCGACCGCCGTGATGAGCGACAGCAGCACGAGGATCGTGAAGGGTCGTCCTCGAGCGCGTTTCGCCGACCAGATCGCGAGGTACTCGAATAAGCCCGTCTGCCGGATGACCCCAACGATGATCATCATCCCGAGCAGCAGGAGGATCACGTTCCAGTCAACACCCGTTCGCTCGGAGCTGAACGCGTCCTCCACAGTGATGACTTGCAGCCCGAGCAGGAGCCCGGCACCCGTAAGCGCCACGATGACCCGATGTACCCACTCTGTGGCGATCAGCGTGTAAGCGCCGACGAAGACCACGACGGTGATCGCCGTTCTCATCCGCGCGCCAGCAGATGCGAGAGAAGTCGGTTGATCGTGATGCCGCCGAGCAGGTGGCCGTCGTCGACCACACCGACGAGCGGCGTACGCGCCCGTACCATGACCGACGCAACCTCGATCAGCGTCGCGTCCGCGTCGACACGCACCTCGGTCTCCTGATCCTCCGGGAGGAGATCGGCGGCCGTCCGTCCGCCGAGCCACAGCCACAGCTCGTCGGCGGGCTCCTCCTCGACGACAGCGGCCAGAGCACGGTCCTCCTCGACGTAGGAGGGCAGCAGCTCGCGGAGCAGAGACGAGTCGGACACGACGCCGAGCAACTCACCGGCGGGGCCAAGGACGAAGATCGCGCGAATGTCAACACTGGCGAGCTTCTCAGCGGCCTCAGAGGCCGGCGCATCCGCGCGAACCGACGGCTGCGGCACGGCCAGGTCGCGAGCCCTCACGCGGCCTCCCGAGGGGAAGGCCGGGGCGAGACCGCCGCGGCCGCGAGGAGCAGCAGGCCACCGGTCGCGGTAGCGAGAACGCGCCGGGGGGGCGGACGACCACGCAAGTACAGAAGACGGTCGGACCGCGACCACGAGACCCGGGTGCCGGCCCTCCGGGCGGCTCGTCGTAGGTCGGACACGCACACTCTCCGTGCCGACCAGGCTTCCCGGCGCACCTTTGGAACCGATTCATCATACCGCACCCCTCGGGGCGCCTTCCGGAGGATCGGAAGAAGGTCCCGATGGTCGTTGTGAGGGCACCTCCAGCCCGGTAGCCTCTCGGCGCTTTGGCAGAAGGCCGTCACCGTGCAGAGTCGCGGCGGATCCCCCCCGCACTCATAGTCGTCCCGATCGTCCTGGTGGCGGTCGGTGCGGCCGCGTGGTTCTTCTTCCTCCGTGACGGCGACGGCCTGCCCTTCGTCGGAGACGACACCAAGGAGCGAGTCTTCGAGATCCCGGACTTCGAGTTCCGCGTCGCGCGAACGCTGCTCGTTCCGTCCACGGGGGATCAGACGGAGAAGTTCGCCCAGGTGACGCCGGAGGCCCAGGCCGCGATCGACGAGGTCGCCGGTACGATGTCGGACCTCTACGCCGGGGCCTTCCTGGACCCGAACAACTGGCGGAAGGGCCGCTATCACAGCGTCTTCGACCTGTTCCACGGTACTTCCAAGGCCGCCGCGAAGGAGGACCTCGAGATCCTCACCGCCGGCTCAGGTGCGCGGAAAGCCTTCCGTGGCATCGAGCCGGGCAGTGGGAGCCTCGACGCGAAGGTTCTCACCGACCCCAAGGGCAACCCGGTGTCGGTCGCGGTCCGGGTGAGCTTCGTCGCCCGCGCCAAGGGCCGTGGCCCGGAGCGGGCAAAGCTCATCAGCCGCGGGTCCTTCATCCTGGCTCCGTACGCCGGCGCGTGGCGGATCGTCTCCTACGAGGTCGAGCGCGACGACGTGACCAGTGCGCGCGAGGTGGGGGCCACAGCAGCCCCGACCACGGAGGCGACCCCGTGATCCCTCGTGTTGCCGTGGCCGCGCGCGAGTCGCTCCGGCGCCATCGGGCGTTCGTGGCCGCCGCGCTGGTCGCGTGGACGCTGGGAGCGGCGCTCGGCCTCCCTCCGCGCGACGCGAGCGCCGCCAGGCCACTCTTCCAGATCGGGAAGGCGCACGCTGAGTTCACGCCGGCCATGGACGGCTCCGAACCGATCTTCATCCTGTTCATCGGAAGCGACGCGCGGCCAGGACAGGCGGTGGACCGCCAGCGCGCCGATTCGATCCACCTCGTCGGGATCAACCTCGAGCAGCACCGGGCGGCCATCCTCGGGTTCCCGCGGGACTCTTGGGTCCCGATCCCCGGCTACGGGACCCAGAAGATCAACGCGTCGATGGTCTACGGCGGACCCCCGCTCGTCGTGGAGACCGTCGAGAGCCTGACGGGCATCACTATCGACTACTACGTCCTCACCTCGTTCGAGGGCTTCAAGGCCATGGTGGACTCGATCGGCGGGATGGTCGTCGAAGTCCAGGTGCCGATGTTCGATCGCTACGCCAAGACCCACTTCGATCCGGGGCGATACCGGCTGAACGGGCACGACACGCTCGGGTTCGCACGCGATCGCCACAGCCTCTCCTCCGGCGACTTCGGACGCTCGGAGAACCAGGGCCGGGTGTTCCTGTTCGCGCTCCGGCAGTTCCAGAAGGAGTACGCGAAGGACCCGAGTCGGCTGCTCACGTGGATCGGCGCCGGGCTGCGCAACACCGAGTCGACGCTCTCGATCCGCGAGACGCTCGAGCTCGCGTTCACAGCGGCTTCGATCTCGCCGAAGGACATCGAGAACATGGTGACCCCGGGCAGCACCGGGTCGCAGGGCGGCGCGAGCGTCGTCTACATCTCGAGCTCGGCGCAGGCGATCTACCGGGACATGGCAGACGACGGGCTGGTGGAGAACAAGAACCTCCCGCCGGTCCAGGTCCCCTAGGGGCCTCTGCTAGTCTCGCGCCACCGTTGACCACCCTCAGGGAGGATCTCGGCGACGTCCACCCCGCGAGGCAGGGTCTGTCGATCGCGCTGGCTCTTGCGGTCACCGCCCCCGGGCTGATCCTCCGGATCGGAGGCATAGAGGTCGCCCACCCGCTCGAGGCGCTGGTATTCGGAGCGGCGATCGTCGGGGCAGCGTTCATCCTGTCGTGGGCGGCAGAGGTGGCGCAGCTCGATATCTCGGCGGGTCTCGCGATCGCGGTCCTGGCGCTGATCGCCGTGCTCCCCGAGTACGCGGTCGACCTCGTCTTCGCGCAGAAGGCCGGAAACGCGGTGGAGGTGTTCGGGCCGGTCTGCAAGGCACCCGCAGTGACCACGGAGTCGTCCTGCTCGCTCGCCCTCGCCAACATGACAGGGTCGAACCGGCTGCTCATCGGGGTCGGCTGGTCGATGGTCGTGTTCATCGCGTGGTACCGGTTCCGACGAGCGGGGAGGCCGAGCTCCGGCATCGAGCTCGGCCGTGAGCACTCGATCGAGATCGCGTACCTGGCGCTCGCGACCATCTACTCGCTGTTCCTACCGCTCAAGGAGACCGTGACGCCGGTGGACGCCCTGGTTCTCGTCGGGATCTTCGCGGCGTACACGATCCGCGTGGCCAAGGCGCCGCCGGAGGAGCCGCACCTCGTCGGGCCGGCCCGCTACGTAGGCGGGTTCGGGGTCGCCGGGCGTCGGGCAAGCGTCGTCGCGATGTTCGCGGTGTCGGCGGCCATCATCCTGCTCTGCGCGGAGCGGTTCGCCGAGGCCCTCGTCGGCACCGGGTTGGACCTCGGCATAAGCGAGTTCCTCCTCGTCCAGTGGCTCGCACCCCTTGCTTCGGAGGCGCCCGAGCTCCTTGTCGCCGGCCTATACGCGTGGCGCCTCAACACGAACGCCGGGCTCGGGACGCTCGTGTCATCGAAGGTTAACCAGTGGACGCTGCTCGTGGGAACGCTCCCGATCGTGTTCGCCCTCGCTCTCGGGCAGCTCCACGGACTGCCGATCGAGGCCCGGCAGCGAGAGGAGATCCTCCTGACCGCGGCGCAGTCGTTCTTCGCGCTGGCGATCCTGGCGAACCTCTCGATATCGGTCCGGGAGGCCTGGCTGCTCTTCGGCCTCTTCTGGGCGCAGTTCATCATCGGCGGGGTGGTGCCCGAGTCGGTCCACGGGGTCGAGCGGATCGCGGTCTCGGTGATCTACCTGACGCTCGGCGCAGGCATCCTCCTGCGCGACAGGCGGCGACTGCCGCGGCTCCTGCGAGACGGCTTCCGCGTCCCGCACGACGAGCTCCACGGCTGACGGCGCGTCGGGGGCAACCGCTACGATGCCGTCCGTGGACGCGCAGGCTTTCCTCGGGACCCTCGTGGCCGACGAGGAGGTCGGGCCGTCGCTCGTCCACGTGCGCGAGCTCCCGGGACGAGCACCCGACCCGCAGTCGTTCGACGGCCTGCCGGAGATCGTTGCGGACCGGCTCGGACTCCTCGGCATCGAGGGACTCCACGCGCACCAGGCGGTCGCGCTCGAGACGCTGTCGGCCGGCCGCAGCACCATCATCGCGACGGGGACCGCCTCGGGGAAGACCCTCGCCTACAACCTCGCGTTCTCTCGCGACGTCCTCCTGAACGCGAAGGCGACCGCGCTGTACCTGTTCCCGACCAAGGCGTTGGCCCGCGACCAGCTGCGGCAGGCCCGCGAGCTGCGGCTCCCGCAGATCCGGGCGGCCGTCTACGACGGAGACACGCCGAGGGACGAGCGGCCGCTGATCCGGCGGAACGCGAACCTGGTGATGACGAACCCCGACATGCTTCATGCCGGCATCCTTCCAGACCACAAGCGCTGGGCCGACTTCTTCCTCCGGCTCTCGCTCGTCGTGGTCGACGAGGCTCATGTGTGTCGTGGCGTGTTCGGATCACACGTGGCGATGGTGCTCCGGCGGTTGAGGAGGATGGTTGCTCGGTACGGGGGCTCGCCGCGGTTCGCGCTGGCATCCGCCACCGTGGGCAACCCCGCGGAGCTCGCCGAGCGGCTGGTCGGCGTCCCGTTCGAGGCCGTGACCGAAGACTCGTCGCCGGCCGGCGAGAAGCTCTTCGTCCTGTGGAACCCGCCGGTCGTGGACGAGGAGTCGGGCGTGCGCCGAAGCGCGCTCTCCGAGGGCTCGTGGCTCGTGGGGCGCCTCGCCGAGGCCGGCGTGCGCACGATCGGGTTCGCCCGCTCGCGGAAGGCGGCGGAGCTGCTCGCGGAGTTCGCGCGGCGCGAGGTGTCGGCCGGCGTACGGGACCGCATAAAGGCATACCGTGCCGGGTACCTGCCGGAGGAGCGACGGGCGCTCGAGCGTGCCCTCGCCGAGGGCGAGCTCCTGGCGGTGGCCTCGACGAACGCGCTCGAGCTCGGCGTCGACATCGGCTTTCTCGACGCCGCGGTGCTGGTCGGCTACCCCGGCACCCGTGCGTCGCTCTGGCAGCAGGCCGGGCGCGCGGGCCGGCGGGAGGGCGGCTCGCTCGCCGTGCTCGTCGCGCAGGACGACCCCCTCGATCAGTACCTGGTCGCGCACCCCGCGGACCTGTTCGACAAGCCCCCGGAGGACGCGGTCGTGGACCCGACGAACCCGTTCGTCGTGGAACCACACCTGGCGTGCGCGGCGGCCGAGCACCCGCTCTCCGATGAGGAGCTCGCGTTCTTCGGCTCGGCCGCCGCGCCCGCATCCCAACGTCTCGAGGAGCGGGGCGAGCTCGTGAGACGGCGGGGGATGCTATGTCGTCCCGCCGGCCGAGGATCACCGCACCGCGGAGTCGACATCCGGTCAGCCTCCGGATCCGTGTTCTCGATCGTCGCCGAGGACACGGGTGAGCTCCTCGGCACCGTCGACGAGGCACGCGCCTTCTGGCAGGTCTACCCGGGCGCGATCTACCTCCACCAGGGCGAGCAGTTCGAGGTCCGAGAGCTGGATCTCGTGGGACACGCGGCACTGGTGGAGCGCTCCGATGCTGCCTACTACACACAGTCGCGCGACGTCACCGATATCGACGTCGTCGAGGTGCTCGAGGAGTCACGTACGGGCGATGTCGCGACTTTCTTCGGGACCGTTCGTGTGACGAACCAGGTCGTGGGATTCGTACGCAAGCTGGTAGCGACCGGCGAGACGCTCGCCACCGTTCCCCTGGCCCTACCGCCGCAGACCCTCGAGACCAAGGCGGTCTGGTGGGCGGTACCCCCGTCGGTGATAGAGCTTGCTGCGGTGGAGGAGGCCGCGCTGCCCGGAGCGGCGCACGCGGCCGAGCACGCCGCGATCGGGCTCCTCCCGCTCGTCGCGACGTGCGACCGCTGGGACGTCGGCGGCGTCTCCACACCCCTTCACCCCGCGACCGGCGTCTGCACGATCTTCGTCTACGACGGCTACCCGGGCGGCGCCGGGATCACGGAGCGCGGATTCCGCTCGGCCGCAAGGCTTCTGAAGGCTACCCTGGAAACCGTGAAGGCGTGCCCCTGCTCGCACGGCTGTCCATCGTGCGTGCAGTCGCCTAAATGCGGCAACGGCAACGAGCCGCTCGACAAGCAGGGCGCCGTCGCGCTGCTCGCAGCTATGCTCGGGATCACATGGGGATGACGCGGCCCTACGTCGCTGTGTGCGGCCCGGCGAGCGGCACGCGGCAGGAGCTCGCTTGGGCGGAGGAGGTCGGGCGCCTCCTCGCGCGCTCTGGCGCCGTCGTCGTGTGCGGCGGGCTCGGTGGCGTCATGCACGCGGCCGCGCAGGGCGCGGAAGCCGAGGGCGGCACCTCGATCGGCATCGTCCCCGGCGACGATCGAACTCCCGCCAGCCCCCACCTCTCCGCGGTAGTGGCGACGGGGATGGGCGAGGCCCGGAACGCGATCATCGTGCGCACCGCCGACGTCGTGATCGCC
>Ga0209751_10003524_pt1 | contig 15152 bp, 16 predicted proteins | sample RifCSP13_1_FD_184019 | JGI IMG/M metagenome (GOLD analysis project Ga0209751, IMG submission 184019) | Soil microbial communities from Rifle, Colorado - Rifle CSP2_sed 13_1 (SPAdes) (version 2) | ecosystem: Environmental > Terrestrial > Deep subsurface > Rock core/Sediment | place: Rifle... | reverse complement strand
CGGTCCACGGCCGCGGCTGGACGCTCCCCGCGCGGCAACTGAAGTACGGGGAGGACCCGCGGGTCGCCGCCCGGAGCATCGGCGAGGAGATCCTGCAGATCCCGGGCATGGCGTACGGGGAGCCGCGCGTGGAGACGGACCTGTACGAGCCGAAGCGGTCCCCCGGCGCGCTGCACTACGATGTGTGGTTCCTCGTGGACGCGACGCCGCCAAAAGGGCACACGTTGGCGGTGCCCCCGTGGTATGCGGAACTCGCGTGGCACGATCCGCGGGCCGTTCCGCCAGAGGCGTTTGGGCGGAGCCATGAGGACGTCGTCGCGCGGTGGCTGGGAAGGCGGTAGCCCTTCGCTTCGAACCACTCTCGCTTCTCCTTCGCTCCTAATTCGCTCCAAATAGCCTCCGAAGAGCCGGCGCCCGGCGAGCCTCGACCGCCTCTCGTCGGCGCACTTTCGGCCCCCTCCCCGCGACAGGTTCATCCCCCGCCGCCGAAATGGTTTGGGTCCCCTCAGGGGGAATGACAGCACATGGCAGAACGTCCAAAGCCGGGAAGCATCGTGCACGTCGAGTTCCACGTGAAGGAGCCGAAGAAGGTGGAGAAGTTCTACGGGAACCTGTTCGGCTGGAAGTTCAATCCGGTCCCCGGGATGGACTACTCGCTCTTCGAGGCGCCGAGCGGGCCGCCGGGTGGCATCGGCGGCCTGCAGCCGGGGAACTGGGACGAGGGGGTCATCAACTACATCCTCGTGACCTCCGTCGACGAGTACATCCAGCGGATTGAGAAGGCGGGCGGAACGGTCCTCACGCCGAAGCTGGAGGTCCCGGGCCAAGGCTGGTTCGCGGTGTTCCAGGACCCGGCCGGGACGAAGATGGCGCTCTGGGAGCAGAACCCCGCGGCGCTCAACACCCCCAGCGACCGGCACCCCGACTAGGCCCTCGCGCATAGATTCAAAGGCTCCGGAGCCGTTCGCCCAGACCCCAAGGGGGAGCGAAGATGGCCCAACCGAAAGAAGGCAGCCTCGTGCACGTCGAGATCCACTCGAACGACCCCGTGCGGACGAAACAGTTCTACGGGAACGTATTCGGCTGGAAGTTCACAGACGTCCCGGAGATGAACTACATCCTGTGGACGGCCCCGAAAGAGCCGGGCGGCGGGCTCCAGCACCACGGCGGCCGCGGCCCGCACGTGCTCGACTACCTGTACTCGGACAACATCGACGCGACGCTCCGGCGGGTCAGCGCCGCGGGCGGCACGGTCCTGCAGACCCGCATGGAGATCCCGGGCCAGGGCTGGTGGGCGATGTTCCAGGAGCCCGGCGGCACGGTGATGGCCCTGTACCAGGCCCTGCAGCGGCCGCGCCCCGCGCGGAAGCCCGCACGGAAGGCGGGCGCGAAGAAGTCAAAGGCGCGGTCCAGGGCGAGGAAGAAGAAGTAGGCGCGCGACCGCCGCAACCTTATTCGGGAACCGCCAATCCCACGGCGTGCCCGAGGTCCGTGAGTTCGGCGTCGGGACGGAGCCTCCCGGCGTACTCGCGGTCGGGATCGGCGGCGCCGGCTGCAACACGCTCCGCGTCCTCCCCGCCACGCCCGGCCTCGACGTCTTGGCGGTGAACGATCACCCGCACCCCTCGATGCTCGGCGTCCGCAGGAAGCTCTTACTCGACAAGTCGGGCCTCCGCGAGATCGCCGGGATGGACGAACACGCCGTGAAAGCCCTCGCGACGACCGCGGAGCAGGCCGTGGCGGTGGAGCTCGGCGACGCGGAGTTCATCGTCCCGCTCGCGGGCCTCGGAGGGGAGATGGGCTCGTGGGGCGCGAGCCTCGTCGCCCGCGTGGCGGCGCTGAAGGGCGCGACGTCCATGGCGGTCGTCACGACGCCGTTCTCCGTCGAGGGCCCGGCCCGGCGGCTCGTCGCCTCGTCCGCCCTCAAGCTCCTCCGGACGCACGCCCACGGGACCCTCGTCCTTCCGAACGACCCGCTGCTCCGCGTCGCGCCGAACCTGCCCGTCCTCCGCGCGTTCGAGGCGATGTCGAAGCTCGGACTCCAGCCGATCCTCGACCTCCTGCGCGTCCTCACCCGGGACGATTTGGCGGCGCTGAAGACCGTGCTGCGCGGGGCGGACGACTGGCAGCTCGGGATCGGAGAAGGGATGGGCGACCATCCGGAGTTGGCGGCGGTCGACGCCGCGTTCCGGTCCCCGTGGTTGGCGCGACCTCCCGAGGACGCCCGTGAGGCTATCGTGCTAATCGCCCAACCGGAAGGGGACGAGCGCGCGGTTCGTGAGATTCTCCACGATGTCGACCTGCGGGCCCCGCGAGCATCCGTGATGTCAGGCGCCTTCTCGGGTCCCGATGTGACCGCGACGCGCGTGACCGCGCTCCTCGGATTCTGACTACGCCGCCTCGCGGAGCCACGCCGCGAACGCCTCAAAGCTCGGCTCCCGACCGAGGTACGCCCGCACGAGGTCCGCTGCGGGCCTCACGCTCCCCGACTCGAGGATCATCGTCCGGTACTTCGCCGCCTGCTCCCGGTCGAGGATCGTCGGCCGCTCCAAGAACGCGCGGAACAGGTCCTTCGCGATCACGAGGGACCACATGTACGTGTAGTAGATTGCGGAGTAGCCGTTCAGGTGGCCGAAGCCGCACTGCAGGTGCGTGCCCTCGAACCACGGGACGAGGTCGTACTTCGCGTTCGTCTCCTTCGCGAGCGCGGTCGTGTCAATCCCCGCGGGGTCGCGGTCGTAGCAACCCAATGAGAAGGCCGCCAGGAACATCTGGCGTCGGGCGTCGAGTCCACGGCCCACCGCGTCCGCGCGCTTCATCCGATCCACGAGGGCGGCGGGGATTGGCTCGCCCGTCTCGTGGTGCCGCGCGAACGTCTGCAGGGTCGCCGGGTCCCGTGCCCACTCCTCGAGCATTTGCGACGGGGCCTCTACGAAATCCCACTCGACCTCGCCGGGCGCGTTCTTCGACCAATGGACGCGGCCCGCGAGGATGAAGTGGATTAAGTGGCCGAACTCATGGAAGAACGTGATGACGTCGTCGGCGGTCATCAGGGCGGGCCCCGTCGCCGGGTCCGGGAAGTTGCACACGAGCGCGGCCTGCGGGAGCTGGCGGCCCGCGAGGCCGACCGTGATCGGGAACGCCGCGGCGTGCGTGAACTTCCCCTCGCGCGGATGCAAGTCCAGGAAGAACCGGCCGAGGCGCGTCCGGCCGTCGTACAGGTCGAACACCTCCACGGACGGGTGCCACACAGGCGCTTCCTTCACGCGGCGGTACCGGACGCCGAACAGTCTCCCCGTGGTCTCGAACAATCCGTCGCGGACGCGGGCGAACGGGAAGTACGGCCGCAGGTCCCGGGAGTCGAACGCGTACTGCTCCGTGCGCACGACCTCCTCGTAGTACCCGCGGTCCCACGGGTCCAGGTCTTTCGCCTCGGGCACGTCCTTCCGCTTCCGGGCGAGGAACATGGCGTAGTCCTCGCGGGACCGCGCGTCCGCGGTGTCCGTAACCCGGCGGATGAAATCCGCCGCCGCGTGCGCGGACCCGATCATCTTGTCCTCCGTCACGTAGTCCGCCCAGTGCGCGTACCCGAGGAGCGTCGCGAGTTCGTGCCGCTTCGCGATCAACCGCTCGAGGACGTCGAGGTTCTTCGGGTGCCCGCGGTTCCGGAACTCCCACATCATTCGGCGGCGGGCGTCGTGGTCCGCGCCGTACTGGAGGAGGGGCAGCGCGTCGGGGTAGTTCGTCGTGAGCGCGATCGTCCCGTCCGGGCCCGGCGGGTGCGCCGCCACGAAGTCCTCCGGCAGGCCGGCGAGCTCCTCGCGCGCCACGTGAATCGTCCGGACGTCGTCCCGGATTGTCTTGTCGAACTCCGAGCCGATCGCCGTGATCTCGTCGCGGAGGGCCTGGACCTTCGCCCGCGTCGCCTCGTCGCGGTCCACGCCGGAGCGGCGGAACTCGCGCAGGATCTTGAACATCGCGAACTTCGTCTCCTCGTCCGCGCTGGTGACGTCGAGCGCGGCAATCGCGTCGTACAGGGGCCGGTGCAGGCTCAGCTCCGACTCCAGGCTCCGCGCAGCCTGGTACGCCTTGTCCGCCACCTCCCGCATCGCTGCCTCCGGGTGGGTGTTGAGCACGAGGTCGCCCTGGAGGCCCGTCTCCGTCACGTGGACGAGGAGCTCGTCGAACGGGACGAGCGTGTTCTCGACGGTCCGCGGTTCCTTCACCGCCACGATCTTCTTGAGGATCGACCGAGCCCGCTTCAGGCGCGTGTCCGAGGCCTTCGTGACTTCTGCGGGCGTCCGAGCGAACAAGAGCTTCGGGACCGCCAGCTTTGCCGTTGCCGCCATCAGAAACCTCTCCCGACTCCGCTCCCGAACCGCGCGGGGGATATGTACGTTGCCCCGGTTCACGGCACGGCGATGCCGCGAACGAGGCCCGGCATCCCGGCGTTCAGCGCGGCGAAGCCTTCGTTGATGTTCTCGAGCGAGAAGCGGTGGGTGACCATCGCCTTCAGGTCAAACGCGCCACTCGCCGCGAGCGCGAGGACGCGCGGGAACTCCTGGAGCGGGCAGCCGAGCGAGCCCCGGACTTCGAGCTCGCGGAACATAATGCGCCCTGCGGGCAGGGGAACGTCCGCGTCCGCGTAGCCGACGATGACCGCGCGGCCGCCCGTGCGCACGCCGTCGATGGCTGCGCGGATCGTCGCCGGATGCCCGATGACTTCGAAAGCCACGTCGGGCCCGCCACCCGTGATCTTCCGGAGCTGTCTCGCCGTCTCGCCTCGCCCGTCGACGACCTCGTCCGCTCCCAACCGTTTGGCGGCGTCGAGCTTCTCCGGAGCGACGTCCACCGCCACGATGCGGGCTCCGACCGCCTTTGCAACCTGCAGGACGGAGAGCCCCACGCCGCCGCAGCCGAGGACGGCGACCCACTCCCCCGGCGCGACGCGACCCCGGTTCACGACCGCGTGGTACGCCGTCGAACCGGCGTCGGAAAGCACTGACGATTCCTCCAGTGGCAGGTTTGGTGGCAGAATGAACGCGCAGTCCGCGGGGACCACGACGCGCTCCGCGAACCCGCCGTCCCGGTGGTTCCCGAGCATGAGCATCTTCGCGCAGATGTTCCCGCGCCCGCGGCGGCACAGGTCGCACGATCCGCACGGGAGGACGGGGGGCAGCAGCACCTTTGCGCCGGTCGCGATCCCCTGGACGCCGCTTCCGACGGACTCCACGGTCCCGCTGACCTCGTGCCCGAGGACGAGGGGCGGCGGCTTGGCGGTGGAGACGCCGTGCAGGTAGTGCAGGTCCGTGCGGCACAGCCCGCACGCAGCGACCTTCACGAGAACATCGCCGGGGCCCAGGGAGGGTTCTGGCCAGTCCTCGACCCGAAGCTCCTTCGCACTCGGATGCAGGACCGCGGCGCGCATCAGTGCCCCTTCCATCTTGGCGGTCGTTTCTCAAGGAAAGACCGAAGTCCCTCGCGCGCGTCCTCCGTGTTCATGAGATCGTCCCGGTACTTGCCCTCAATCGCGTCGAGCGCATCCAGCCCTCCCGCCTCGCCGATGCGCAGGGCCTCGCGGGCCCTCCGGATGGACGAGGGGCTCAGCGCCGCCAATTTTGTGCACGCATCCGAGACTTTGGCGGCGAGCTGATCCGCGGGGACGACCGCCGTGAGGAACCCCCGCGTGAACGCCTCGTTGGCGGTGATCGCCTCCCCGAGGAGCACGAGCTCCGCGGCGCGGGCTCGGCCGAACCATCGCGGATACGCCGCCGCAGCGAACGGCGGGTAGACGCCGAGCTTGATCTCCGGCTGGCCGAACGTCGCGGTGTCCGCCGCGTAGACGAGGTCCGCGGCCATCGCAAGCTCCATCCCGCCGCCAAGGCAGGGGCCATGGACCTGCGCGACGACGGGAACCGGGGACCCCAACACCGCCGCCAGGGCACTTCGGAACTCTGCCAACATCTCCTCGATCGTCTCCGGGAGGTGCTCGCGGACGTCGACGCCTGCCGAGAACCCTTTCCCTTCGCCCAGGAGCACGACGACGCGCGCGTCGCCGACGTTCTCGAGGGCACGACAGAGTTCCCCCAGCATCGCGATCGTTAGGATGTTCAGCGGAGGCCGATCTAGCACCACGTGGAGGACAGAGTCCTTGCGTTCCACACGGACCGCGCTCATCGCGCCTCGCCGCGTTTCCGGAGGCGGACGAACCCTAAAAGGGCTGCGCCGATCGCGCCCGCGAACACGGTGTCAGGCGAGGCGTTCACCCGCTTCCCGAGGCGCTTCTCGAGCGCGTCCACCATCCCGGGGTTCAGGACGACGCCGCCCGTGACCGTGACCTCCCCGTCCGCCCCGACCTGCCGCAGGAGGGCGAGCGCCCGGTCCGCGATCGAGAGGTGCGCCCCCATGAGGATGTCCTCCGTCGCCTTCCCGGACGTCACGAGGTTGATCACCTCGGACTCCGCGAGCACGGCGCAGATGCTCGAGATCGCCTGCGGGTCCGACGCGTGCAGGGACATCGGCCCGAGGTCCTCGAGGGACACCTCGAGCGCCCGCGCGACGCGCTCCAGGAACCGCCCCGCACCAGCCGCGCACCGGTCGTTCATCTTGAACCGCATCACGCGGCCCCGCTCGTCGACGCGGACCGCCCGCGTGCTCTGCGCGCCGATGTCGAGCAAACAGCGTGTGGCGGGGAACAGGTGCGAAGCTCCGCGGGCGTGGCACGTGACCTCCGTGATCTGGATGTCGCGCTCCGGGAGCTGGTACCGGCCATACCCGGTGCTCGCGACGTACGCGAGGTCCTCCCGCCGGAGGCCTGCCCGTTCGAGGACCGCCGCCAAGACTCGGGACCCGGCATCGTCGAGTCGCGCGCCGGACTTCTGGGAGAGCTTCGCGAGAACCCGCCCTGTCTCGTCCATCAGCACGGCCTTCGTCGTGCCCGCCCCGATGTCCACGCCGGCGGTGATCATGCCGCCCCCCCGATGGCGACGCGACGGACGGCCCCGCCTTCGACGCGCTCGAGCGCGATGAGCGCCGCGCCGAGCGCCCCCATCCACTGCGAGAGCGGACTTACGTGCACGGGGACGCCGAGCTTCTCCTCGAGGGACTTCACCATCCCCTGGTTCCGCGACACGCCTCCCGTGAACGTGACCGCGGGGTTCGTGCCGACGCGGCGCACGAGCCCGGCGGTGCGGCTCGCGATCGCCTGGTGCACGCCGCGCAGGATGTCCTCGACCTTCTCGCCCCGCGCGAGCTGGGAGATGATCTCCGATTCTACGAACACCGTGCACACGTTCGTGATCCGGAGGGCCTTCTCGGACCGCAGCGACGCGGGGCCGATGTCCTCCAGGGACATCCCGAGGACGTTCGCGCACGCGTCGAGGAACCGGCCCGTGCCCGCTGCGCACTTGTCGTTCATGCAGAAGTCCAGGACCTCGCCGCGGTCGTTGATCCGGATCGCCTTCGTGTCCTGCCCGCCGATGTCGACGATCGTCCGCGTGTCCGGGAACAGGAAGTGCGCGCCGCGCGCGTGGCACCCGATCTCCGTGACCTGGTCGTCGCCGAACGAGACCTTGTAGCGCCCGTAGCCCGTGCCGATCACGTACGCGGCCTCGGACTCGTCGCACTTGGCGGCGGTGAGCGCCTCCCGGAACGCGCGCTCGGCGGCACGCACGACGTTCGCGCCCGTCGGAAGGAGAGACGTGCCGACGATTTGGCGGCGGTCGTCGAGCACGACGGCCTTGCTCGTCGTGGAGCCCACGTCCACGCCCGAGACGATCACGCCGTCACCCCCGTGAGGCGGCGCTGCGTGAGGGACTCGAAGAACGCGTCGATCCGGTTCCGGAGCTGCGCCTCCTGGAAGTACCGCGGGTCCGCGAGGTCCGACTCGATCATGAGCGTCGGAATCCCGAGCTCGTTCACGAACGCCTCCCGGAAGTCCGCCTGCCCCACGGAGAAGGAGCGACAGCTCTTCACGGAGTGGATCACGAGCGCGTCGGCCTCGTATTCCTTCACGTATCGGAGGATCAGGTCCGCTCGCTTCGCGAGGTTCCAGTTCGTGTAGCTGTTCATCGCGTACTCCGCGATGCTCTCGAGGGGCCGGGACGGGTCGTGCCGCACGCCCTGGTCGTAGAGTCCGCCGACCTTCGAGTACGTGGACGCGACCGCGACGGCGCCCCACCGCTTGAACAGCTCCCAGAACGAGCGGAAGTGCGGCCACGCGGGCGGGCCCTCGATCACGACGCGGAACTTCTCCTCCGGCACGGGACCTCGCTTCTCCTCCGTCCTCGCCTTCATCTCGCGCAGGACCTGGCGGTAGTACTCGACGGACTCCGGGGTGCCGCGGAGCATGTTCACGGGGGCCATGTAGAACACGGCCTCGAAATACGAGTCGAACGGGGACGGGCGCTCCCGCGCGAGGTGCAGGATTTGCACCCACAGGTCCTCCGCTTGGCGGGAGTACTCGAGGATCTCGCGGAGCCTTGCCTCGGAGTACGTGACGCCCGTGCGCGCCTCACACCGCGCGATCAGCTCTTTCAGCTGCGCGACGACGTACTGGACGTCCCCCGGCGAGATCCCGGACTCCCGGATGTAGGGGATGTCGAGGAGGAAGAACTCCGACCCGTAGAAGTGCGCGAGCGCCTCGAACCACTTGATGAACGTGTTGCACCCGCTGTAGTTGCAGGCGAGCAGGTCGGGCTTCGGGAGGCGGCCGAAGGGCGACCGGCGGTCCTTGAGCATCAGGCCGATGTCGTTCTTCACGTACCCGCACACGTCCGAGGAGTACCCGAGGTCCTCCGCGCGGACGATGTTCTCCCCGGCGACCTTCTTGATCCCGCACTGGAGGGCGTTGATCTCCGGGTACACGGGGAGGAAGCCGAACACCTGCGTGAGCTCCGAGATGTTCCCCGGGATGAACAGGTACGCGACCGGGACGCCGTCCTCGTTCGCCGTCTCCAGGGCGCCGTAGTACTTCGCGAGCATGTCGCGCTGGAGCGTCTTCCCGAGGTCCGAGGCCACCGCCGCCTGCGCCGTCGTCGCCATCGTTTCCTCCTAGGCGAAGAGCACGGACTCCACGAACGTCTCGACCTGCGTCTTCGCTTGCTCGAACGCGGTCATCTTCTCCTCGAACTCCACGTGGAGGTGCGGGATCTCCGCCTTCTCGAGCGCCTCCTTGTACGGAACGTAGTCGTACAGGGCGGGCTCGCAGAACTTGGCGGTGCAGAACAGGACCCCGTCCACCTTCAGGTCCCGCGCGCGCTCCACGAGCCATTCCGTCTTCGGCCGCACGGTGTGGCACACGGAGGAGGTCGCGCCGCCACGGACGAAGCCCTCCGCGATCGCGCGCAAAGGGTTCCCGTTCGCCGCCACGGGCTTCTCGACGAACCGAAGGCCGAGGGCGAGGTCGTCCTCGAGGACGTAGCATCCCGCGTCCTCGATTGCGCGGAGGAGCGTGAGGGGCGGCTGCTCGCAGAACGAGCCGAGGAGGAGGATCCGCATCTTGTCCATGGGTCGCGCGGTCCGGCGCCGGATCTCCGCGAGCCTTTCGCGGAGGAGCTGCGAGTGTTCCTCCTTGGGAAGCAGGCCGCCCGCCCGCGTGAGGAGGTACGCCTCGCTCGCGGGCAGAAGCCACGGCATCCTTGCGCGGACCTCATGAAGCTCGCGCATGAGGGCGCGGTTCTCCTCGAACACCGCCACGCTGTGGGCGAGCGCGTCGTCCGTGACGTGCCCCCCGTTCATCCGCTCGAGGGACGCGAGGAACCGCCGGAGCTCTCCCGTCATGTAGTCCGCCGCCGCGGCGGAGGTGATGTTCTGCGGCAAGTGCAGGTACGTGACCGTCTTCGCCGGGAAGTTCCGCGCGAACACGCCAGAGAGGTTCCGCGCAACGTCGCAAATGTTCGTGAACACGAGGCCGTCGAAGGCGTCGAGGTTCCCGCGAAGCCCGAGCTCGAGCGTGCTCCGCGTGATTGAGCACACGAACGACTGGATGCGGGAGTCCGCTGCCTCGATCTCGACGCCGCCTCCGGCGCCGAACAGGTGGACGGGAAGCATGCCCGCGGCGTGCACGAGTTCCATCGGCGCGTAGACGGGGAAGCTGCCGACGACCTTCCCGCCCGCCTCCCGCCACTCCCGCGCACGGGGGAAGGACACGTCCTCGACGAGTGCGCGAAGCGACTCGTCCGAGAGCGTCGCCATCGTACGGCTATAGTGTAGCTACATTATAATCATATGTAATCCGGCGTTATACTCAGACCGTCCTTTCGAGGACGATTGCTCCGCCCCGGTCGAACCCGAGGGACTGGAAGTACGCCACGAGGTCGCCCGCGTCCCACTCCACGAGGGTCTTCACACGACGAATCCTCCGTCGCCGCACTTCCTTCAGGAAGCGCTCTCCGAGAAGGTGACCGATCCGCATCCCCTGGTGTCGGGGATCCACGCCGACGACCTTCACCCACGCGACCTCGCGGTCCTCGCCAAACTCCCATGGGCGGATGTCGCCGACCAGGAAGCCGGCCGCCTTCCCGCCGACCTCCGCCACGAGGCAGACGCCCTCGCCCGCGCGGAGCTGGCGGCGCAGGTGCGCCTGGAGCGCGCTCGTTCGGCGGCTCTTCGTGATGCTCCGTTCGATCGCCGCCACGGCCCCCAAGTCAGACGCGGCCATCCTCCGGATGCGAACCGCCATCGCCAGCCCTCACTCGATCCGGATGACCTTCACGCGCTTCCCCACCCAGTCCGGCGGCAGGTACACGCGTCCGCTGTTCCCGCTCTGCTTCACGACCTTCTCGAGCATCTCCTGCCCCTCGACCTCGAACCGGACCAGGCCGCGCGAGCTCTTCTTGGCCATCCGGGCTCCCCGGGAGGCACTAGCTACATCGTAGTTATATCTACCGACGAAAGCTAGAAAGCCGCGAGCACCCGTGGCGCCGCCATGGCGGCTCCGGCGTTCCGGGAAATCCTGTACGAGAAGAAGGACTGGGTCGCGACGGTCACGATCAACCGGCCCCAGGTGTACAACGCGTACACGACGAACACGCTCCGGGAGATGGCGGCGGCGTTCAAGGGCGCGGCGTTCGACGACTCCGTGGCGGTGATCGTCCTCACGGGCGCGGGGGAGAAGGCGTTCTGCACGGGCGGGGACGTGAAGGAGTACGCGGACGTGTACACACAGCGCCCGCGGGACTACTGGAAGTACATGGTCGAGTTCCAGGCCGCGCACGACATGCTCCGGAACTGCGGGAAGGCGACGATCGCGCGCATCAACGGGGTGTGCGCGGGCGGCGGGAACGAGTTCCACATCGCATGCGACCTGAGCGTGGCGGCGGACCACGCGGAGTTCCTCCAGGTCGGGACTCGGGTCGGGTCCGTGGCGGCGGGCGGTGCGACGCAGTGGCTGCCGCTCGTGATCGGAGACCGCCGCGCGCGCGAGATGCTCCTCCTTTGCGAGAAAGTCCCCGCCGCTAAGGCGCTCGAGTGGGGGCTCGTGAACTGGGTCGTTCCCGCGCAGCAGTTGGACGCGAAGGTCCGGGAGGTCGCGGAGAAGCTGGTTGACAAGTTCCCCGAGTGTACGCGGTACACGAAGGCGCAGGTGAACTTCTGGAAGGACTTGTCGTGGTACCTCACGATTCCCCACGCGCGGGACTGGTTGAGCCTCCACTTCGCGACGCAGGAGCCGTGGGAGGGCATGCGCGCATTCGTCGAGAAGCGACCGGCCCGGTACCGGGAGCTTCGGGAGGAGGCAGCGAAGGGCGGCGCGCCGGAGTTCCTCTGGGGCGCCCCGGCGAAGACGTGCCCGTCGTGCGGGACGGTCGGCCTCCCGGCGGACTTCGCGTTCTGCGGGAAGTGCGGCCACGGCCTCGGTTGAGTCCTTACGATACGGGGACAAAGTATTTCGTCCGCCAGCGGGCTTTCACGCGGGGATTCCATGGAAGATCCGAACGACGTGCTGAAGGCGGAACACGAGGCAATCGAGCTCCTCTTGGGGGCGGTCGAGGGCATGGCCGGCCGTCTATCGACGAAGAGCACGTTCCCGCGGAAGGACTTGGAATCTGCACTCACGATCGTGACGGAGTTCGCGGACAAGTGCCACCACGCGAAGGAGGAGAAGACGCTGTTCCCCGTCCTGTCAAAGGCCTCCCCGAAGGTCGGCGCGGAGCTCGCCCGACGGCTCACGAGCGACCACATCCTGTTTCGGAAGCTCGTCGGGACGATGAAAGAACAGACCACGAAGGGTGAAACGGACGAGAAGGTCCGCACCCAATTGGGGAAGAACCTCGACACGTACACGCGTCTCCTCCGACAGCACATCCTCATCGAGAACACGGAGCTCCTGCCTGAGGTCGAGCGGAGCATCCCGGAAGCCGAGCGTGCGCGTCTCGCGGAGGAGTTCGAGCGAATCGAGGAAGAAGAGATTGGGGCGGGCGTCCACGAGAAGTACCACCACATGATTCACAAGCTCGCGGACGCGTATGCGCACTAGTCACTCGAGCGGGTGGAGCAACGGGTACCGCTCCTCCAACATCCGGTAGAAGTCGTCCGAGCAGACCCAGGGGAAGTCCGGCTTCCCTTCGACCTTGATCCGTCCGTCGATCACGATCGTCGGCAGGGTCCGCACCCCGTAGCGGGCCGCCGCCTCCCGATGCGCCTCGGAATCCCGCCGGACGTTCCATTCGACGAGCTCGCACTTCCCGCACTTGCCGATCTCGATCAGGTCCAGGACTTCCCGGGACAGGGGGCCGTCATCCGTGAACACCTCGATTCTTGGCAACGGGATGTGGCAGGGCCCGGAGGGCGATAAGGGTTTGGCGGGCTACGGTCGGCGGTCCCGGAGCAGGAGCGCGATCCCGATTGCGGGCGCGAGGGCGAGGGATGTGAGGGCCAAGGTCCCGGGGACGCCGAGCGGTCCCGCGACGGCCGCCATGAGGGGGGCCCCGACCGCCGCGCCTAGGACGAGGCACGCGTACAGGAGGCCGGTCGCGAGGCCGAGGCGGTCCTTCGGCGTCGCCCCGCTGATGATCGCGGAGGCGGCGGGGAACGTGAACGCGTGGCCCAGGCCGAGGAGGACCATCGAGGTGGCGTTCGCTGCTCCGGAGGCCGCTGACGAGAGGAGCAGGAACCCCGCCGCGAGGCTCGCCAGACCGAGGCTCGCGCTCCGTCGCGCCCCGAGGCGGTCGGCCGCGATCCCACCGGGGTAATGGAGGACCACCGAAGAGGTCCCGAAGATCAGGAAGGAAACGACGACGGCGCGATCCGCCCCCGGACCCAGAGTCTCTGCCGCGTGCGCGGGATAGAGGGCGGTGAACGTCCCCACGGCGTAGTAGAGGGTGAACATGAGCGCGAGCCCCGTGGCGATGGAGCGGTTTCGGAGGAGGGGGAGGGCCTCGGACCATCGCGCGCCCCGCTGCGGCCGCCCCTCCGTCATCGTCGCCCCCGCGGCGGCGCCGGTCAGGAGGAGGACCGCGAGGACCATGACGAGACGCGGCATCGCGGAGCGCACGTCCCCGCCCGCCAGGACGAGGCCGCCCGCCAAGCCGAAACCGAGGAGGACGCCGATCCCGAGGGTCATCCCGTACAGCGCCATCGTGCGGCCGTGCCGTCCCTGTCCCGCCGAATCCGCAACGGCCGACATCGTGGCGGGTCCGACCAGTCCTCCGCCGACCCCGTGGAGCAGGCGGGCTAAGAGGAGGTCCGTGGGCGCCCGCGCGACCGCGTACAGGGCGAGGCTGCCCGCGTCCGCGAGGAGGCCTGCCACGAGCGTCCGGCGACGCCCGAACCGGTCCACGAGGTGCCCGGACAGCGCGTTTGCGGGGGCGTGGACGGTCGAGTAGGCGCCGACAATCACGCCGACCATCAGCAGGTCCGCGCCGAGGGCGAGGGCGTACGCCGCGATCACCGGGACCATGGCCTGGCTGTCCATGTTCCCGACGAGCGCAGCGTACAGGGCCTTCGCCCGGTCCTTCACGGGCCCGCGAGCGGGATGCCTTCGATAAACATGGCGGTCTCACAGTTCCGGGGCGCTCTTTCGGAAATCCGAAAATCAATACTGCTCATACCGGGCAGGCCTCGGTCAATACGCGTACGGTTTCCCCGTCGGCACCTTCGCGGGGCGCTGGTCCCAGTACGGCCGCGTCGTCAGGTACTGGAGCTTCGCTTCGTACAGGTCGTTGTAGAACCGCTTCTCGTCCCGATGCATCTTCGCGAGAATTCGAGACGCCGCCTGCGGGCCGATCCCGTACACGCTCATCGCGACCACCGCCTTCTGCCCGTACACCGCCACGAGGTCCGCCCCTTGGCGGGCCCGCACGAGTTCCTTCTCCTCTTCCTCGTTCAGGTCCAACCCCATCTGGCGGCGGGTGAACGCGTCTCGGATGGGCGTGCCGTGCCAGGATAGTGCCGCCAAGATCGACGAGCTGCACTCCGGGCAGGTCAGCTTCTCGGGCAGCTTCCCAACCTCGCGGTCCGGGTCGATGTGGCCGCATGCGAAGCACAGCAGGTTGACGCGCTCCGTCATGAGGAACTGGCGCATTCGCTCGACGTTCTGCTCCCGCTCCGCCTCGGGGGAGAACAGCTCCGGGGCCTCCACGTACCGGCGCACGATCGGGTAGCCGAGGGGCGTCGGAGTCTTCCCCTTGAACGTCGCGACGCGGAGGGCCCCGGACCGGATGTCCCGGTAGATCTGGCGCACGCGGTCGAAGTCCACGTGCTCGAGGAACGTCTCCCGCCGCGCCTCGTCCTCGATTGGCGTCCCCTTGAACCGAACCTCGAAGCTGTTCAGCTCGTCCGCCGGAATCAGGAGACCGCGTGCAATCGCCCCAAAGCGCTCCGCAATCCATTTCATCTGGAGGCCGAACGGGATGTGGTCGCGGACGAGGATGTCCAAGCTCCGCTCAACCTCGGCGTCGTCGATCCCGAAGAGGAACCTAGATATCTCCTGCAGGTCGAGGTCCTCCGTGGTCGTCGTGAGCTCCAGGAGGATCCGGTAGGCATCCGCCCACCAGAACCGGACCAGGTTCCGCCGTGCGAGGAACTCTTCGATCAGGTCCCCGAACGTATTGTTCACGACCTCGCCGAACGGGGAGTGGACGATCAGGAACCGGTCGAACGCCTCCACGAGAATCGTCCGGTCGTCCGGCACCGGGGCGTCGAGGGCCATGTGG
>Ga0209751_10003519_pt1 | contig 15161 bp, 12 predicted proteins | sample RifCSP13_1_FD_184019 | JGI IMG/M metagenome (GOLD analysis project Ga0209751, IMG submission 184019) | Soil microbial communities from Rifle, Colorado - Rifle CSP2_sed 13_1 (SPAdes) (version 2) | ecosystem: Environmental > Terrestrial > Deep subsurface > Rock core/Sediment | place: Rifle... | reverse complement strand
GATTAAGTTTCTTACAAAAAAAGAGGCTCTCTTTTCCTACCGGGAAAGCCTTTTTAAGAGACAGTGTGATTTGATTATCTTGTCAGGAGAATGGCGGCTTTCGAAGGGAAATCCCATTCACTTAAAAGAAATTTCTTCCCATATTATGGAGATCCGCCGGAAAAAGTATTCGCCCCATCTTCTTTGTCCAGGAAGTTTTTTCAAAAATATCCTGGTAAAAGATCTTCCGTCGAAATTTGTCACAAAAATTCCTCTCTCAAATATTACCTACGGTAAGGTTTCGGCTGGTTATTTTTTGACGGAGATTGGGGCTAGGGGAAAATTTCGCGGGGGGATTGGTGTGGCCGACTATCACGGCAATCTTTTCTTTAACCGTGGTGATGGAACAGCGGCTGAGTTCCGGTCTTTGGTAAATGAATGTCAGCTTTTGGTTAGAGAAAAATTTGGTATTCAGTTGGAACCGGAAGTTCAATTGGTTGGTAAGTTATGAAAGTTACCCAAGATACCCGTAAAATCAAAAAAGGCGTGTGGTTTGTTCCAGTGAGGGGGGAAAATTTCGATGGGCATGATTTTGTTGCGGAAGCACTTCAAAAGGGGGCCGCGGGAGTTCTGGAATTGCCGGAGCTTTTCGCCCAAGCAAGACAAAAGATTGCCGAGCTCAAACCGACGGTAATCGCAATAACCGGCAGTTACGGCAAGACCACGACCAAGGAAGCTCTCTATAGAATTTTAAATTCCACTTACTCAACCTACCGCACGGCGGGAAACTTGAATACTCCTCTGGGAATTGCTCTGGAGATTATTAACCATCTTCAGCCCCGTCATCGCTTTTTAATTGTGGAGATGGGGATGGATCGGCTGGGAGAAATTAAGGAATCCTGCGAAATTGCTCACCCACAAGTGGGTGTTCTTACCAATATTGGGGAGATGCACCTGGAAAAACTGGGGACCATGGAAAATATTGTGCGGGCTAAGCTAGAGCTTTTGCAGTCTTTGCCGGTAAATGGGGTGGCGATTTTAAATGCCGATGATCCTCAGGTTTTAAGGGTGGGGCGCACTCTTCACAAACGCAAAATCTGGTTCGGCAATTCTCCGGTTGACACCATCACAAAAGAAAGCCTAAAAGACCTCTCTTTGCCGATTCTGGGCTTGGCAAACCAGGAAAATATCTTAGCGGCTTGGGCGGTTGGTCTGCTTTTCGGGATTCCTAAGACTAAGATGAGATCGGCGCTTAAGCGTTTCACTGCTCCCTCGGGGAGATTAAGAGTCTTTACGGGAAGAAACGGAAGTCAGATCATCGATGACACCTATAATGCCGGACCCCGCTCCATGCGGGAAGCTTTGGTTGTTTTAAATAATTTTCCGGCCCAAAGAAGGATTGCGGTTTTGGGGGACATGCTGGAGTTAGGTCCCTTGGAAGTCAAATATCACCGAGAAGTTGCTGGTGAAGCGGCAGAGATTGCTGATCTCTTTGTACCAATTGGGGAGAGAATGACCCGGGCCGTCCAGGATACATCTGTTCCGAACACTGATTTAGAAAGTCTTCGCCTCCGGCGCGGAGATGTGGTTTTAGTAAAAGGATCAAGAGGAATGAAGATGGAGCGGATTGTGGCCAATTTAAAGAGATGATGGGTGGACGCATTTGCCAATTTGCTGTTACTATTATCCCGTGATTACCAATGCTTTGGGCTTTCTCTTGCTTTCCACTTTTCTGACCTTTGTCCTTTATCCGCCTTTCATCAATTTTTTGTACCGCTTTCAGCTTCAAGAGCCTATCAACCCGGATGTGCCCCGCGCTCACTTTGCCAAGCAAGGTACTCCCACCGCCGCCGGTCTTTTGCCGATTGCGGTTTTTCTTCTCCTAAATCTTCTTTTTAACCGCAGTGCCCCGATCGGCATTCTCTTGGCAACGACCGCGGTTTTGGCAATTTTAGGGTTGGGGGAAGATATCTTTAAGATTTATCGCCAATCGCGCCTGCAAAAAACCATTCGCAGCCGGATTGTGCCAATCGTAACTTTATCTGATTGGTCCTGGAATCTTTACAAGATGGCTCTTTTTCCTTGGAAGGTTTTTAAGGAAATCTTCCGGGCACTGGGTGCCCAAAACGTGGGGGGAGTTGCCCCTTATCAAAAGATCATGGTGCAGGGAGCGATGGGGGCAATCTTGGCTTTGTGGCTGGCCACGGTTGGGGGAACGGGAATCTATATTCCAGTTTTAGGAAAAGTTGAGATGGGCTTATTCTATATTCCCCTGGTGATGGCGGTTTTCCTTTTCCTGGTAAATAGCGTCAGCGTCAGCGACGGGCTGGATGGGCTCGTCGGGGGGCTTTTAACAATTGCCATAACGGCAGTTTTGGCATTGGCTTTGATTTTAGGAGAAGGGGATTTGGCGGTGGCCGCGGCCACCTTAATCGGGGGTCTGGTGGCTTTCCTTTACTTTAATATCTATCCCGCCCGGGTTTTTGCCGGAAATGTGGGGGCTTTGGGGTGGGCTGGGGCATTGGTGGCCCTCTCCTTTCTCATGGAGCGCTCCTTTATTATTTTGGTAGCCGGGGGGATTTTTGTGGCGGAGGGACTTTCTGTTTTGCTCCAAGTTGGGGCGGCGAAGCTGAAGATCAGAAAGCCCTTTTTGATGGCGCCCCTTCATCATCATTTTGAGATGAAGGGCTGGGCGGAAACCAAGGTCACGATGCGGTTCTGGCTCTTTGGCGGTTTCCTGGCTTTCTTAGCGCTTTACCTATCTCTTCTTTAAAATGATCCGCAAAAAAGTTAAAACCAGCCCAATTCACGCCCCGGATCTTACTCTCTTGGGGCTCGTTATTCTTCTTCTGGTTTTTGGGGTTTTAATGGTTTACGATGCCTCGGTCGTGGAGTCTTTGAGCTTGGTGGGGGGGCAGTATCACTACCTTCTTCGCCAATTGGCTTGGGTGGGGCTGGGTTTAACGGGGGGATTTTTGGCTTTCTTTCCGGATCTGAGGGTTTTTAAAGCACTTTCCTTGCCATTCTTCGTTATTACCATCCTGGCTTTGCTTTTTGTTTTGATTCCATCTCCCTTCAGCTCCCAAATCGGCGGGTCGCGCAGCTGGCTGGCTCTGCCGATTGAGATTCCAATCTTAGGCTCCTTGGGCGGGCAGCCCTCCGAGTTTGCCAAATTAGGTCTGATTTTGTATTTGGCCGCTCTATTTACAAGAAGAAAACGGGAAGGAGAGAAGAATGTGCGGTTTTTGGATTTCCTTTTTCCCACCGCATTAGTTTGTGGTCTGATTATCTTGGAAAATGACATCGGTAATACGGTCATTGCCGCCCTTTTAGGGGTAACAAGTTTCTTTTTTGCCGGGGGAGCGCTTCTTCAAATGCTTCTTCTTCTGCCCTTTGCCGCCGGGGGTCTCGTCTTCTTTTGGTTTTTCAGCTCCACCTTCCAAAACCGCATCCGCTTGTGGCTGGATTCTTCGATTGATCCTCAAGGCTTGGGATATCAGCTTCGCCAGATTGCCATTGCTCTGGGGTCGGGGGGATTTTTTGGTTTGGGGCTGGGGGAGTCCAAGCAAAAATACGGCTACATCCCGGAGGCGACCACCGATGCCATTTTTGCCATCTTAGGGGAGGAGATTGGGTTTATTGGGGCGATTTTAGTGATGCTTGTTTTCTTAATTATTATTTACCGGGGTTTTTTGATCGCCCGGGATTCCCCGGACGATTTTTCCCAGCTTGCCGCTGCGGGGATTACCGCTTGGTTTGGTTTGCAAACGATCATTAACTTGGCTTCCTTAACGGGACTAATTCCTTGGACGGGGATTACTCTTCCCTTAATTTCCTACGGGGGATCCTCCCTGGTTGTGACACTGGTTGGGTTCGGCATTCTCTTAAACATCAGCCGTTTTACGAAGCGTCGTAGTATAAGATAGGTACCATGGTAGGCGAAAAACCGATAAAAATTGTCGTAACGGGAGGCCATCACACGCCTGCTTTGGCCGTGATGGCCGCTCTTAAGAAGCGGGGCAACTTTCAATTCCATTTTATCGGCCACACTACTTCTCTTAAGGGGGAGTCAGCGGATTCGGTTGAAAAGCGCACGATTGAAAGACTCAATATCCCCTTCTACAACCTTAAAACCGGCAAGCTCTACAAAAGCTCTCTCGGGGAGCTTCTTAAGATTCCCGTTGGTTTCTTGCGTGCGCTGGTACTCCTTCTTAAAATTCGTCCCACGCTCGTTATTTCCTTTGGCGGATATTTAGCGGCTCCCGTAGTTTTGGCGGGATTCGTTTTGCGAGTTCCTATCGTAACTCATGAGCAGACGGTTGTTTCGGGGTGGGCCAACCGCTTCATTGCCCGGCTGGCAAATCGGATTTTTGTTTCCTGGGAGCAGTCTTTGAAATTCTTTCCCCCGAAAAAAACGGTTTTAACCGGTAACCCTTTAAGAGAGGATATCTTTAAGGGAGCGGGTAAGAAGATCGCTTTAAGCCGGGATTTGCCGACGGTTTATGTGACGGGCGGCAAACAAGGGTCACATGCCTTAAATGAAGTGGTGCGCACGGCCCTTTCCCAATTTTTGGAAAAGTACAATCTTATTCATCAAACCGGTTCAGCCTCCGCCTTCCAGGATTATCAAAAGCTCATTCTTTTAAAGAATCAGCTCCCCAAGGCCTTGCAAAAACGCTACATCCTGCAGGAATACTTTGGCGAGGAGGAGATTGGGGCGGTGATGGCCTCCGCGGATGTGGTGGTGGGGAGGTCGGGTGCCAACACGGTTTCAGAATTGGCGGCTCTGGGTAAGCCGGGGGTCTTGATTCCTATCCCTTGGGTTTCCCACAACGAACAGGAGGAAAATGCCAAAATCCTCGCTGATCGGGGAGCTGCTGTGATTCTGCCGCAAAAAAAACTCTCCTCCATCACGCTTCTTGCAGCGCTCGAGGAGATTTTCCATAACTTTAAGGAATTTAAAAATAACGCGGAGGAAGCCAAGAGTCTGATTAGCAGCGATGCCGCTTCCCTTATCGCTTCGGAGATTTTAGCGATGTTAGACTTGAGGAAATGATCTCTCTGCCTTTTTTTAAGCGCCGTTTAAGGGATCGCAGCGTGGCTCGCGTCTTTATGCCTTTAGCTGGCAAACATGTCGTAATTCCTTTTAAGAGCTTTTCCCTGATTATTATTTTTCTTCTCCTTCTTTTAAATGCTTATTTTTTCCTGCGCTCCGATATTTTTTTGGTGAAGAATTTGGATTTTGCCTTTGAGGAATTGGCCGATGAGGCTTTAGTTCGGCAAAAGATTGCGGAGCAGGTTTTGGCCAGAAGCATTATTTTCCTCGATACCGGGTCGGTGGAGCAGGCTATCTTAGGGGAGTTTCCCACAGTTAGGGAAGTGGCGATTGAACGGCAAATTCCCGACCGGTTAAAGATTAAAGTTTCGGTGCGCCAGCCCTTAGCGATCGTGGAGGATGGAGCGGGCGGGCGCTTCTTGATCGATAAGGAAGGGCTTTTCTTTCGTGAAGCAGCTCAAGAGAAGATTCCGGTTATTAAACTGCCCGAGGGGGTGGTGGGAGAGGTGGGCAAGAATGTTTCGGAGGGAAGCGTTTTGGGATACCTTAGGACCTTGGAGCTGGTGGCGGAAAAGGGGTTAACGGCCCGCGGTCTTTACCTTCACCCCTCTAGTTTGGAGCTGCGGTTAACCAAAACTACGGTCTGGCTTTCGGCGGAATCCGATATTGAATATCAGCTTGAAGTTCTTAATCAAATCTTAAAGCGCTACAAGGTTGCGGGCCAAACCCCTAAGTCGGTAGACTTGCGTTTTGCCCGGCCCGTGGTGCGCTTGTAGGATTTAAGCTAATCAACACAAAATTAAGGGAAATGCTATTATTCTCTTGAGATAAATCAAAAATGGCCAAAGAACGAATTATTACCGGCATTGATGTAGGAACCTCCAAAGTGGCGACTGTGATCGCTACCATTCCCGAAGAAGGCAAAGTCGCCGTGGTCGGCTTTTCGACTGTTCCCTCCAAGGGCATTAAGAAGGGCGTCGTCGTGGATATTGATGAGGCGGTTGAGTCAATTGCCTCCTCATTAGAAGCGGCCGAGCGCATGGCCGGTTACTCCGTCCAATCCGCTTTTGTTTCCGTCGATGGTAAGCATATTTCCTCTTTAAACTCCCATGGCGTGGTTGCAGTGGGGGGAGAAGGTTCAGAAATTTCCGAAGATGATGTGGATCGAGTGACGGAGGCGGCTCGAGCGGTATCGCTCCCATCTTCAAGGGAAATAATCCACGTTTTGCCTCGCGGCTTTACGGTCGATTCTCAAGACGGGATCAAAGATCCGGTTGGGATGAGTGGGGTTCGGATGGAAGTGGAAACAAATATCATTTCCGGCTCCACCACCGTCATGAGAAATTTGGTCAAATGCGTGCAGCAGGTTGGGGTGAATGTGGAGGATTTGGTTTTCGGGGGCTTGGCTTCGGCTGAGGCGGTTTTATCCGATACCGAGCGGGAGCTGGGGTGTGCCTTGGTTGATATTGGGGGAGAAACCACCCAAATCTTGATTTTCACCGGCGGTAGCCCGGTCTACGCCTCGGTCGTTCCCTATGGCGGGCAAAGCATTACCAATGATTTAGCGGTGGGACTGCGGATTTCTTTGGAGGATGCGGAGAAGATTAAGCAAAAGTTTTCCGCCGGGGGAATGAAGGAAGCGCGGGATAAGAAGGATGAAGTGGACATTTCGGACTTGGGGCTAGAGATCCAGTCGGTTCCCTCCTCTTTTGTGGCCAATATTATTGAGGCGCGGATTTCAGAGATTGTGAGCATGGTGGGGTTGGAGATTAAAAACTCGGCGCAAGGGGAATTGCCGGCCGGATTAATCGTAACCGGCGGAGCCGTGCATTCGCTGGGCTTAAAAGACATCGTGAAAAAGCATTTGAAACTACCCATCCGCTTGGGTCATCCCAAGGGGGTAAGCGGCTTAATGGATGATGTTTCCGATCCGGCTCATGCGACCGCGGTGGGACTGGTTCTATACGGTTCTTATTCAGCCCCTAAGGAAAGTTTTAAGATGCCGGCTTTTAATACCAAAGGCGTTTCCAATATTTTCGGCCGGGTGGTAGAATGGGGAAAAAGTTTTCTGCCCTAGCTTCTAATGCGTGTTAAACCAGAAATAGAAAAAGTTGCGGACATCAAGATCGTTGGCATTGGCGGAGCGGGTGGTAATGCCATTAACTCCATGATTAGAAGCCAGAAGATCCGCGGCGTCGAATTCGTCACTATCAACACTGATTCTCAAGCACTCGCAAATTCCGAATCTCCCGCAAAAATTCAAATCGGCGAAAAAATTACCAAGGGGCTAGGTTCTGGTGGTGATCCGGAGATCGGCCAAAAAGCAGCCGAAGAATCTGCGGATCTTCTGCGGGATCGCTTAGCCGGCTCAGATATGGTTTTTATCACTTGCGGTATGGGCGGGGGAACCGGCACCGGAGGCGCGCCGATTGTGGCGGAGATTGCCAAATCGGTGGGGGCTTTAACCGTGGGAGTGGTGACCAAGCCCTTCACTTTTGAAGGAGCTAAGAGGATGGAAAATGCCGTTAAGGGAATTCAGGAACTGCAAGATAAGGTGGATGCCTTAATTGTGATCCCCAACCAAAAGCTTTTGGAGATTGTGGAGAACAACATGTCTATTCTGGATGCTTTTCGGGTAGCGGATTCGGTCTTGGGACGGGCCGTTCAGGGAATTTCCGACTTGGTCGTGATTCCGGGGTTGGTGAACGTGGATTTTGCCGATGTTCGAACCGTGATGACAAATGCCGGTTCGGCTTTAATGGGAATTGGCGAGGGCAGCGGGGAGAACAAGGCCTTAACCGCGGCCAAAGCCGCCGTCACCTCTCCCTTACTAGAAGTTTCCGTTAATGGGGCGACCGGAATTCTCTTGAACATTGTGGGGGGACCGGACTTGGGAATGCACGAGGTGGATGAAGCCGCTCGCCATATATCGGAGGCAGCCGATCCTAACGCCAACATTATCTTCGGCGCCTCGATTGATGAAGCGATGAAGGATGAAATTAGAATTACGGTTGTCGCAACCGGATTTTCCTTGGGGGCCGCGGAGGAGCTAGCCGCTCTTGCTGAAGGGAAGCCGGAGAAACCCACGCAAGAGCCCGACGAGTTTGAAGCTCCCGCCTTCCTCAGGCGCAAGGGCTAATTTTTAACCCTTTTTCTTTTTGTCAATATCCATCTGTTTCTTCAGGAGGAAAATTGCCTTGCGGGGCTTTTTTGAATTGTGTTATTAACTTAAATTGAGCAACTCGCCGTGGGCGAGTGCTTTTTCCTCACTGCCCTTTTTATTGCCATGCCCAAAAACAAATTAGATCTAAAATCAGCGATTTCTCTGGCCCAGAAGCAGCTAAATATGCCGGCGAATGCGGCGGAGGTTTTTGTGCGCCGGTATGTAAGACGGGCGGGTAGCGACAGTTTTGCGGAAGAGCCCCGGGAGACCTTTGACCGGGTGGCGGGAGCGATTGCGGCGGTCGAGAAGGAGTATGGGGGCAATGTTTCCGCTGTTCAAAAGAAATTCCACACCCTTTTAGCTGATTTTCTTTTTGTGCCCAATTCCCCAACTTGGACGGGGGCGGGAACTCCTTTAGGACAACTGGCGGCTTGCTTCGTTTTGCCGATTAAAGATGATTTGGGCCGGGATCCGGCGGGAATTTTCTCAACTTTAAGGGTGGCGGCTTTAATTCAGCAAACCGGGGGAGGAAACGGGTTTGCCTTTTCCGATCTAAGGCCGCGGGGCGCCACGGTTTCTCGTTCCGGGGGCCGCTCGAGCGGTCCGGTCGGTTTCTTGGAGGCTTATGATGCGGCCTTTGGTGTAATTGCCCAAGGAGGCGTGCGTCGGGGAGCGAATATGGCTGTTCTTAATGTCTCCCACCCCGACGTTAAGCTTTTCATTCACTGCAAGGAAAAGGAAGGAAAAGTTTCCAACTTTAATATATCGGTTGCGGCCACGGATGCTTTTATGAAGGCGGTTAAGACGGGGAAGAAATTTAAGTTGGTTAATCCCCGCGACGGGAAAGTCTCATCGGAGGTAAATGCCCGGGAGCTCTTTGATGAAATTGTCACTTCCGCCCATCACAATGGAGAGCCGGGGATTCTTTTTATTGATGCCGCTAACCGGGAGAATCCGGTTCCTCACCTTTACGAACTTAAGGCCACCAATCCCTGCGGTGAACAATTCTTAGGCGACTACGAGAACTGCTGTTTGGGCTCTATCAATCTGGCCAAACACGTTACGGAGGATCATAAATTGGATTGGGAGATGCTGGAAGAAACGGTTAGAACATCTACTCGGTTTTTGGATAACGTTGTCGATGCAAACGCTTATGTTCCCCAGATTCCTGAACTGAAGGAAGCGGCGATGAATGTGCGGCGGATTGGTCTGGGGATCATGGGACTAGCGGATACGATGTATCTTCTGGGCGTTTCCTACGGCGAAGCCGACGGGGTTGAGTTGGCAGCCCAAATTATGGAGTTTATCCGCTACCACTCCATGCTCACCTCGATTGACTTAGCAAGCGAGCGCGGACCATTTTTGGCGATTAAAGGCTCAATTTATGACCCGAAAAAACTAAAATGGCAGCCCCCGAAGCCGCTCCATCCTTTTAAAAAGAATTTTGGCCGTCCCAAATTGGATTGGAAGAATGTTTTGAATGGGCTCAAGAAGCACGGCATTCGAAACGGGGCCCAAACGACTGTGGCCCCCACGGGTACCATCTCAACTGTTGCCGGAGTTGAGGGATATGGATGCGAGCCGGTTTTTGCCCTTTCCTACGTGCGCCGGCTTTATCAGGCAGCGGGGGAGGATGGGGGAAACCGGGAGCTGGCCTACACGAGCCCCATTTTTGATGAGGAGCTGGAGAAAGCCGGATTAAGCCACAGTGAGCGCGATGCCATTTATGAGCGAGTGAGGAAAACCGGGACGGTGCAGGATATTAAGGAAGTTCCGGCCAAGATTCGCCGCGTTTTTGTGGTTTCTGCGGATATTAAGCCCCGCCAGCACATTGAGATGCAGGCGGCCCTGCAGAAGTTTGTGGACAATTCCATCTCCAAGACCTGCAATTTCCCTGCGAATGCCAGCGTCGCCGATGTGAAGGAAGCCTATCTGACCGCTTGGAAGCTAGGGTGCAAGGGTTTGACGGTTTATGTGACGGGAACCCGCAAGGAAGTGGTTTTGGAAACCGCCGAAACTAAGGAAAAGAGAGAGAGAGGAGAAGGGGAGGCCACGATTAAACCGCGACCGGCCCGCACCACCGGCTCCACTTACCGCATTGGGACTCCGGTCGGGAGCGCTTTTGTGACGATTAACGAAAACGGGAACAATAACCCCTTGGAAATGTTTGTGAACGTGGGCAAGGCGGGCTCGGACATTGCCGCCGATGCGGAGGCCTTAGGAAGGCTCTCTTCCTTGGTTTTGCGGGTTGATCCTCAGATGGCCCCTCGGCAGCGGGTAGAAGCGATCATCGACCAGCTGACGGGCATTGGGGGCTCACGGGCGGTGGGGTTTGGGGCCCAAAGAGTGCGATCACTCGCGGATGGGCTTTCCAAAGTCTTGCAGGAATACTTGGGGTTAAAGGCCGTACAGGAAAAGCAGGAGGAGATCCAGCCTCCCCTACCGGTTGGGAAATTGGAGAAAGTGGGGGACATGTGTCCGATGTGCGGGCAGGCCACCTTGGTAAATGAGGAAGGCTGTCAAAAGTGTTATTCCTGCGGCCACTCGGAGTGCTAACTTTCAAAATTTTCAAACCCGCTAAAATCTAGTTATGGAAGAAAAAGGATTAATCTACGTCTTTACCGGAAACGGCAAAGGGAAAACTACCGCCGCGATTGGTCAAGCGGTGCGCGCCTCGGGGCAGGGCTTTAAGGTTTTGATGGTGCAGTTCATTAAGCAAATCGTTTCCGGGGAGGTGGCACCCTTGAAGAAGTTGGGAGTTGAGATTTACCCGATGGGTTTGGGTTATGTGGGGATTTTAAGTGACCAAAAGGAAAAAGAAACCCATGTACAGGCGGCTCAGCGGGCCCTGGACTTTGCCAAAAAGAAAATTACGGAGGGGGATTACGACCTTTTGATCTTGGATGAGGTTAATAATGCTGTAGAGTTGGGACTTCTTGAGGTTGAGGAAGTTCTTGAGTTCTTAAAAAAGCGTTCCCCGAATTTGAGCGTGATCTTAACGGGGCGGGATGCCCCAGCGGAATTTCTCAAGTTGGCGGACTTAGTTTCAGAAGTTAAGGATGTGAAGCACCCCTATGATCAGGGGATTTCAGCTAAGAAAGGGAGCGAGTTCTGATAAACTTTTCCTGATATGGCATTCAAAAAGGTTGAGCAAATGCCGGATTTTCCCACTCTCGAGGAAAAGATTCTTACCACTTGGTTTGGGAAAAATGGGATTTTGCCCAAATATTTAGGGAAAAACTCAAAGGCCAAGAAGAACTTCAGCTTTTTGGACGGCCCTATCACCGCCAATAACCCCATGGGCGTGCACCATGCTTGGGGGCGAACCTACAAAGATCTTTTTCAGCGCTACAAAAACATGCAGGGATTTAAGCAGCGGTTTCAAAACGGCTTCGATGCCCAAGGACTTTGGGTAGAGGTTGAGGTGGAGAAGGAGCTGGGGCTTAAAAGCAAGAAAGATATTGAAAACTTGGTTCCCGGTGATAAGAAAGCCTCAATTGCCAAGTTTGTGGCCCTTTGCAAGGAAAGAGTGGCTAAGTATGCGGCGATCCAAACCGATCAATCCAAGCGGCTCGGGTATTTTATGGATTGGGACCACTCCTATTACACCTTATCCGATGAGAATAACTACATGATTTGGCATTTTCTTAAAAAATGCCATGAGAAGGGTTTGATCTATAAAGGGCGGGACTCGGTTCCCTGGTGTCCAAGATGCGGCACGGCTATTTCCCAGCATGAAATGCTCACCGAAGATTACAAAGAGGCCACTCATGAATCCGTTTACATGGAATACCCAATTAAAGGGAGGAAGAAAGAGTACCTTTTGGTTTGGACCACTACTCCATGGACACTGCCGGGGAATGTGGCGGTGGCGGTTGATGAGAAAAAGGAATATGTGGTGGCAACCGGAAAGATCGCAGGAAATATTTACTACTTGGGGGAGAAAGCTGCGCTTAAGCTGGGACTTAAAGTGGAGCGAAAGCTGAAAGGAAAAGAGCTGGTAGGGCTGAAATATTCCTCTCCCTTCGATCATCTTCCTCGAGTTTCCCAGTCCTTGGGAGATTACGAGCATGCGGTGGTTTCAACCGATGAGAAGATTTTGCCCATTTCTGAGGAGGAGGGAACCGGTTTGGTGCATATCGCCCCGGGGGCGGGAACCGAAGATTTTAAGCTGGGAAAGAAGCTAGGGTTGCCGGTGATTGAACTAATCGGTGAGGAAGCGGCTTATCTTTCTGACTTGAGGGAATTCTCCACCAAGAACGCCAAAGAACACCCGGAGCTGATCTTTGATTACCTCAGGAAGAACGAGGAATTTCTCTTTGATATCGTTTCCTATACCCACCGCTATCCGGCCTGTTGGCGATGCAAAACCGAGCTGGTGTGGCGGGTAGTTGAAGAGTGGTACATCGGGATGAACCCGTTGCGGGACCCCATGAAAGCGGTCACCAAGAAGATTACTTGGATTCCGCAGTTCGGTTTGAAAAGAGAATTAGACTGGCTCGAAAACATGCAGGACTGGCTCATTTCCAAGAGCCGCTATTGGGGTTTGGCACTCCCGATTTGGGTTTGTGGCGAATGCGGCTCCTTTACCGTCGTGGGGGGGAAAGAAGAGCTTAAAGAGCGAGCCATTTCCGGTTGGGATAAATTTGAAGGCCACACGCCCCACCGACCTTATATTGATGAGGTCAAGATCAAATGTGGGGAATGCGGTGGGACAATGGAGCGTATTACGGATGTGGGTAATCCGTGGTTGGATGCGGGGATTGTTTCCTTCTCAACTGTGAGCGCGGATAACCAAGGAAGCCCTCTCTATTTAACAGACAGAAAAGAATTTGAAAAGTGGTATCCAGCTGATTTTATTACCGAGAGCTTCCCGGGCCAGTTTAAGAATTGGTTCTACTCCCTTCTGGCGATGAGCACCGTCTTGGAAAACCGGGAGCCTTTTAAGACGGTTTTGGGATTTGCCACCCTCCTTGGGGAAAACGGGCAGCCCATGCACAAATCATCCGGGAATATGATTGAGTTCAATGAGGGAGCTAAGAAAATGGGGGTCGATATCATGCGTTGGCTCTATCTCACTCACGATCCAGCCGTAAACTTGAACTTTGGCTACGGTCCAGCCGAAAAGATTCGCCGGCGCTTTTTCCTCATCCTTTGGAATGTTTACCGCTTTTTTGGTGATTACGCTTTAATTGACGGCTGGAAATTCGGCAAAAAAAGAACGTCTGCGGCTAAGCTTTCTCTTTTAGACCGCTGGGTGATCTCAAAGATTTCGTCCCTTAATAAGCTAGTTACGGATTCTCTTGAGCGCTATGATCCCTCAACTGCGGCTCAAGCTCTGGAGCAGTTTGTCGTAGCTGACCTTTCTCAGTGGTACCTGAGACGCAGCCGCTCCCGGGTGGGCCCGGCCGCTTTGGCGGGGGCGGATAAACAGGTCTTCTACGCCGTGATGGAGGAGGTACTAAATACAGTTATTCGGCTTTTGGCGCCTTTTGTGCCGTTTGTGACGGAGGAGATTTACCGCAATCTCACTGGTGAGGAATCTGTGCACTTAGCCGATTGGCCAAAGCAAGGGAAAAGTGATCCGGCTTTGGAAGAGGAGATGGATAAATTAAGAGATATCGCAAGCTTAGGCCACTCTTACCGCAAGACGAATGGCTTAAATCTGCGCCAGCCGCTTTCCAAGGTTACAGTTTCCGGTTTTGGCGGGTTTAAGAAGAACGCAAAGGAATTGGTAGCAATCCTTAAGGAGGAGCTGAACGTCAAGGATGTGGAATTCAAGATTAAAGGAGAGTTGACAGTTTCTTTTGACACGAAACTAACCCCCGAGCTTCAGGCAGAAAAAGCGGCTCGGGATTTAATCCGGGCGATTCAGGATTTAAGAAAACAGGAAAACTTAAAGCTTACCGATAAAATTGCCTTAGTTTATCCTGACAATCCCCAAAACAAGTTAGCCGTGGCGCTTTTTTCTGATCTGATCCGCCGGGAGACGCTCTCCACCGGCCTCAAGCCCGGCGCTAATCTAGAACTTAAGAAAAGAGCGTGATAGACTCAAAAGGCGATGGAAAAGAGAAAAATTACGAAAACTACTAAAACAAAACCGGCCAAAGTTGCTAAGAACGAGGTTAAAGAAGCACAAAAGAGTGCTGGTTTGGCAGTTTTAAGTATCAGCGGAACTCAGTATCTGGTTAGTGAAGGCGATAAGCTCTTGGTTGATCAGCTTCCCGGCAAGGAAGGATCCCTGGAGAAAGCGCCGGTTCTGATCTTGGAGCCGGAAATTGTGAAGGGGATGGCTTCCTACAAAATTTTAGGAGATCAGAAAGGTCCGAAGATCAGAGTGGCGATTTACAAAGCCAAATCACGCTACCGCAAGGTAAGAGGATCAAGATCGCATTTAACCGAGATTCAAATTGAGAAGATAACGGAGGGAGTTAAATAAGATGGCACATAAGAAAGCGGGTGGCTCGAAAGCCCGGCAAAAAACTAGAGTTTCCGGAAAAAGATTGGGGCTTAAGGTCTCCGGCGGTCAACCGGTTTTGGCCGGTTCCATTATTATTCGACAACGCGGAACTAGAGTTAATCCTGGGGTGGGAGTAAAGATGGGACGGGACTTTACCCTTTTTGCCGCCAAGGCGGGAAAAGTTACCTTTACGAAAAAGCAGGGCAAACTAGTTGCTTCCGTTAAATAAATTTCCTAACTTTTGAATTTAATAAGTAGCGGGGTTGATTAATCCTAAGGAGTTGGGTGGCCAGTAGCGAAGCCAGACCCGCCCGACCATCGCATCTTTCCCAATCGGTCCCCATTCCCGCGAATCGGAGGAGCGTTCCCGGTTGTCCCCGAAAACCACATACTGCTCATCCGGAATGGTAAATATTTCCCCATCCTTAATGGTCCTTCTTCCCGTTGTCTGGGTTCCTTCTTCCAAGTAGGGTTCGCTTAGAAGGAAACCACCGGGATTCTCG
>Ga0209751_10003518_pt1 | contig 15161 bp, 17 predicted proteins | sample RifCSP13_1_FD_184019 | JGI IMG/M metagenome (GOLD analysis project Ga0209751, IMG submission 184019) | Soil microbial communities from Rifle, Colorado - Rifle CSP2_sed 13_1 (SPAdes) (version 2) | ecosystem: Environmental > Terrestrial > Deep subsurface > Rock core/Sediment | place: Rifle... | reverse complement strand
GTTGGCTGGGGCGCCAGGATTCGAACCTGGGATCACGGGACCAAAGCCCGTTGCCTTACCGCTTGGCCACGCCCCAATCCGCTTCGGTGATGTGCCCGCTACCCGCGTCGCCAAGCTCCCCTAGAATATGGTAAGTGGAGGCCCTCCTACCAGCATCGAGACCTCGGAGCAACGGATTGGCTTTCTTGCGGGCTTTCGCGCTCCCGTCTATATACGGGGCTCTTCAGCCAGCCGGAGTGTAGCGCAGCCTGGTAGCGCACCTGCTTCGGGAGCAGGGGGTCGGGAGTTCAAATCTCCCCACTCCGACCATCTCTGTCTGATTGCATTATTGAGCGCACCCTTTGCTTCCGCGCATTTTGGGAGGCGGCCTTCAACTCGCCCCAGTGAATGCCGCCCCAGCTCCAAGGAACGCGCCTCGCCCTTCCGGGGTTGAGTTAGCTCAAGGCGGAGGCCGCGTTACCGGTGTAAGGGAAAAAGGAAACTGACGCACAGGAGGCCACTCCTATGAGTGTAACCACCAAATCCATCATCGCCGTCAGCGCGGCCGCATTCCTTGCGTTGATCGGCATCGTGTCAACGGCCGAAGCCGGTCGTGGGGGCGGTGCCCGCATGGGCGGCGGCGGCATCCATATGGGCGGCAGCGCCAAGTTCCACACCAATCAAGGTGGGAAGTACGGCTATCGCGGTGGTGGTGGCGGCGCCAAGTTCCACACCAATCAAGGCTTGAAGTACGGCTATCGCGGTAGCGGTGGGAAGTTCCACACCAATCAAGGCGGCAAGTATCGCGGCTGGTCCGGCAAATTCGACAACGATCGCCATCACGGCAAATACGGCCATTACCGCCGCTACGGGTATCCCTGGTACGGGCTGCCGCTCTACACTTACGGCGGCGGATGTGGCTGGCTCTATCGCCAAGCCGTGGCGACAGGGAGTGACTATTGGTGGGACCGCTACTATCGGTGCACCGGGTCGTACTACTGACTAGACGCGGCAGTTCGTCCCAGCTTCGGCGTGGGCGTAGCGTGGCTATTGCGGCAAGTCGGTCGCCGAACGATCTCGCGCACTTGGCCTCTATCCCAATCCAAGCTCCAAATATTGGGGCCCAAGTCCCTGTGACAGGCCACATTTTGCGCAAAAAGCAATGGGAAAGTTAACGCTGCCAGGAGGGCGGCGCTGTCGCCGCTCGTGCGCTCCGCTAGAATAGGCGCGGGTACGACGAGAAGACCAACACATCATATAAAACCATGTCGGCGGAGCTTGCTTTCAATCGCAGCGTTGACGTCGATTATGGCGTCGCCCAAGAGGTCGCGCCCGGCGTCCGGCGCATCGTCGCCAATAATCCCGGACCCTACACCTTCCTCGGCACCAATACGTATGTGGTCGGTAGCGGAGAAGTCGCCGTCATCGATCCCGGTCCCGCCGACGGGCGCCATCTGAAGGCGGTCGCGGACGCGATCAAGGGCGAGCGCCTCGCTTATATCCTCGTCACCCACAGCCATCGCGACCATTGCGACGGCGCGCGCGGCTTGCAGGCGCTCGCCGGCGGAGAGATCGCCGCGTTTGGGCCCACCGGTACGGAACGGGGCGCCGGGCCGCCGGGCCTAAGCTATGACTTTGTCGATCCCTCATTCGTGCCGGACCGGAAGCTCCAGGACGGAGACACGGTCAAGGGACATAGCTTCGCCCTGGATGTCCTGCATATGCCGGGGCATGCACCGGACCATCTTTGCTTCGCTCTCGTCGGCAAGCGCACCGTCTTCACCGGCGATCACGTGATGGGTTGGAACACCACAGTGATCGCGCCGCCGGAAGGCAATTTGGGCATGTTCCTGACCTCGCTGGAACGGCTGATGCAGCGCCACGACAAGATGTTCCTGCCGGCCCATGGGGGCCGCATCCAGACTCCGCAGCGGGTGGTCCGGGCCTACATCATGCATCGGAAGTGGCGGGAGCAGACCATCCTCGCCTGCCTCGACGACGGGGTATGCACCATCCCGCGCATCGTCGAGAGGCTCTACGGTACGCTCGATGCCGAGCTTAAAGAGGCGGCTGCGCTTTCGGTGCTCGCGCATCTTGAGCACCTCATCGGCCGCGAGCTGGTGGCGGCCGAAGGGACTAGCGAGATCCTGAGCGCTTTTTACGTCCGCGTTTCTTAGCGCGCGGCTTGGCGACTTCTTTCTTGTCGGTGGCCTCTTCCTTGGGCTCCACCTGCTCCAGCACCGTCTTCTCGCCCTTCTCAAGCGCCGCGGTAACTTCCGCCAGCAATGCACGGATGCGCGCGGCATTGGTCCCGAGGTCGTGCAAGCCATAGCGTGACACCGAACGGGCGTCGATGATGGCGTGAGCGTCGTCCCCCTTGATCTGAACGAGCACGTCGTCGGTGAAGCCCATGACCAGGGTCCGGTCGGTCGCCTCGATGCGGCCGATTCCGGTCTCGCCCGGCGCCTCGTTCAAGGCGATGGTCCAGCCGAGCCGCTCGACCGCCTCATGCACCAGGCTGAACACCTCGGGCGCCGAGCGCTCGAGCGCCATCGGACCGATATCGGGATAGGCCTCCTCTTGGGCCTCGACGGAAGCGGCGTCGGGCTCGGTGATGGGATTGGCGTCGGCGGGACGCATGGTCGTCAGCATCCTGAAGTCGAGCGGCTCGTCCGGCGTCGTCTCGACGTCGGACAGGCGCGGCAGGGTGACGGCATGGGAGAGATAATAGAGGGGCACGGCAAGGCCGACACAGGCGATGAAGATGGCGGCGAAGGCCTGAGCCGCTCCGGTCTGGCCGCCGAACCATATGCGCACGATGGAGGCGATGGCGATGGCGATGGCGAGGAAAAGCCCGGCAATGCACACGGCGATAAGGTTGATCGCCGCCGGCGTGGTCAACGAGGCGAAGCGGTGCAGCAGCACCGTCAGGATGAGGAGCTGCACGAAGAACAGGGCGACGCGCCGGGCCCAAGTGGCCTCGCGCACCTCCTTCACGGAGTAACGCGCGGTCGCGTAGCGCGCCATCGAAAAGCTCAATTCGCAGCCCTCACCTCAAGCGAGCCTCACCAGTGCACGGACACGATGTGCCTCAGCCTCTTTATAGCGAAGTTGCGGGCGTCCGCGACACCGGTCTCCCTCAGGCTGACTATAACGAGGGCATGGCAGGTTTGTGGTGCCACGCGCCGCGCACTGCGCGCTGGCTGATATTGGCGCCGTAAAAGCCCCAGAATTCTGGGAAAATCGGCGGATTTTGCAGCGTCACAAATGCCACAGCGGGAATCCAAGCGGTCAGGCATGATCCTCTCACGCTTCAAGATGGTCTTGAGCGGCGGAATTCAGAGAGGATCTTCGAAATGACCGACAACTCCTTCCCCTACGTCCTGATCTGCAGCACGTTCGGCACGATCGTCAGCCTCGCCTCCGTGTGGATCGTCACCGCCCAGTCATTCGCCCCGGTGCTCGGAGCCTAGGGACCGTCCCATTCGACCTAAGCCGCTGTCGAGCAGCAGAACCCCTAGGATATTCGCCATGACCCGCAAGATGACAAAACATTCGTTTCCGTATGCGCTTATGAGCAGCACTCTGGGAACCGTCCTTGTCAGCATGACCGCGGTCTGGCTCGCTACCGCCGCCTATGCGCCGGTGGCCGCCCCCGACGCGGCAAGCGCTCATCGCTCGCATTCGCCCAGTTCCTCATCACACCGGCTCTTCCGTTTGTCGCCGATCCCTCCCGGCGCCGACTGGACCTCTTAAGCCCGACCCGCTCCTTCGCTCTCCCCCCACGAGCCCGCCATCTCGGCGGGCTCTTTCTTTGTGCCGAGGATGGAGGTGCCGGGCCTTACGGGTAGAGCCGGGTCTTGGTCCAGGGCTGTTGCGGGGTGGCGCGCCCGAACACGATCCGGTCGTGCAGCCGGAACGGACCGCTCCTCCAGAATTCGATCTCGAGCGGAACCAACCGATAGCCCCGCCAATAGGCCGGGCGGGGAACCTCGCCATCACCAAAATCCCTGGTGAGGCGCTCTACTTCCGCTTCGAGGACCGCGCGGCTGGCGAGAGGCCTCGACTGAAGCGAGGCGCAAGCCCCGATGCGGCTCTCGCGATGGCGGGTGGCAAAATAGGCGTCGGCCTCGGCTGCAGTCGCCGGCTCGACGGCCCCGCGCATCCGGATCTGGCGCCCCAGGCTCTTCCAGTAGAACAGAAGCGCCGCCTTAGGGGTGGCGGCAAGCTCGTGGCCCTTGGCGCTTTCGCAGTTGGTGTAGAAGACGAAGCCGTTTCTGTCGGCCCCTTTGAGGAGAATCATCCGCACATTGGGCAAACCTTGCGCGTCGACGGTGGCAAGCGCCATGGCCTCCGGATCGGCGGGCTCCAAGGCCTCGGCCTCCGCCATCCAGGCGCTGAACAGGGCGAAAGGGTCGGTGGCCTCGGTGAAATCGGCCCCCTCACCTGCCTCAGCCAAGGTTCTTTGGAACTGGTCGGCCATGCGTCAAAGATCCTTCAAGGCCTGCTTTACCCGGGATTTTCTGGGCCATCCCGCCGCGGAACGGGCATTTACGTTTTCCTCACCCTGATACGGCACCATGGGTCCTGTTGATAGTGGGCGCGGGGGTTCTAGTTGAGTACCGCGTCGAGTTGGGGACGAGTTGGTTATGCGTACGTTCCGTTGGAACGCTCCTATCATCATTGGGGCGGGCGCTCTCGCACTTTCGTTATTCGCGCCCGCCCCTCTTCCCCTCATGGCCGGGGAGAATGGAGCGGACATGGCTGCGGCCTCTGAGGGTCAGCAGCTTGGCCTCAGCGAGCTGAAAGCGCGCCTAGACCAAAGCGACCGGGTCGCGGCGGTGCAGGCGCTCGAGCTCGCCCTATCTGAGCTCGGCGACGGCGTGACCCTCGTGTGGCAGCGCCCGGAGCGCAGGCTGGTCGGCAGGATCAAGCCCGTGTCGGCCTTCCGCGACGACCAGGGCAGAGTGTGCCGCCACGTCGTCTATTCGCTCGCGCTCGGCACCTATCAGCGGCAGATCGAGGGTGTCGCGTGCCGCGAGCCGGACGGTTCCTGGTCGCTATCGGGGTAGATCGGGGTTCACATGTCTCAAGTCAGTCAGGTCGAAGCGGCTTCAGGCGCCTCATCGCGGGGCAGCAAGGACGGAGCCAGCACACAAGCTTCGGAGGAGCGGTTCACGCCTCTCCTGTCGCGCGTTGCGCACACATTCGCACAAATGCGGACCGAGCGGGGCGGACCGCGCACGTTCTCTGCCCTTTGCTTTCCCGGGTGGAAAAAAGACTAGGTGCAAATCCGCGCGTTTTGACCCCGATGTCCCTCGGCCGAAATGCCTTCCGGCCCGGCGGTCGCGGCCCTATAAAGCGCCTTCCTTCTGAAGGGCTGGTCGATGGCCGAAGGCGGCAAGTTGATGGCGGGCAAACGCGGCGTCGTATTCGGCGTCGCCAACAACCGCTCGATCGCCTGGGGCATCACCAAGGCCGTGACCGATCAGGGCGCCGAGGTCGCGCTCACCTATCAGGGCGAGGCCATCAAGAAGCGGGTCGAGCCGCTGGCGCACGAAGTCGGCTCGAAGCTCGTTCTGCCTTGCGACGTCACCGACCAAGCGACGGTCGAGGGCGTGTTCAACTCCCTCGCCAAGGAATGGGGCACCATCGACTTTCTGGTGCACGCCGTCGCCTTCTCCGACAAGGAGGAGCTCGACGGACGCTATGTGGACACGACGCAAGAGAACTTCGTCCAGACGCTGCTGATCTCCTGCTATTCCTTCACCGCGCTCGCCAAGCGCGCCGAGGCGCTGATGCCGAACGGCGGCTCGCTGCTCACGCTCACTTATTACGGCGCCGAGAAGGTCATGCCCCATTACAACGTAATGGGGGTGGCCAAGGCGGCGCTCGAGGCAAGCGTGCGCTATCTCGCCGCTGATCTCGGCAAGGGGGCGATCCGGGTCAACGCCATCTCGGCGGGCCCGATCAAGACGCTCGCGGCATCGGGCATTGCCGACTTCCGCTATATCCTGAAGTGGAATGAGTACAACTCGCCGCTCAGGCGAACGGTCACCATCGAGGACGTGGGCGCCGGCGGCCTCTATCTCCTGTCGGACCTCGGGCGCGGTGTGACCGGCGAGATCCTGCATATCGATGCCGGCTACCACGTGGTCGGCATGAAGAACGAGGACGCGCCCGACATCTCGGTGGTGAAGGAGTAGGCCTCACAACCTGCCTTCGCGGTAATGACAAAGTAAAGACATGGGCGCATAAGAAACCCATGTCGCACAACAGTTTCGGCCACCTGTTCCGCATCACCACCTGGGGCGAGAGCCACGGGCCGGCGATCGGCTGCGTGGTGGACGGCTGCCCGCCCGGCATCCCCGTCACCGAGGCCGAGATCCAGGCCTATCTCGACAAGCGCAAGCCCGGCCAGTCGCGCTACACCACCCAGCGCCAGGAGCCGGACCAGGTGCGCATCCTCTCCGGCGTTTTCACCGACCAGGGTGGCGCGCAGGTCACCACGGGCACGCCGATCGCGCTCGAGATCGCCAATATGGATGCGCGCTCCAAGGACTACGGCGACATCAAGGACAAGTTCCGTCCCGGCCACGCCGACTACACCTATCTCATGAAATACGGCTTGCGCGATTGGCGGGGCTCGGGCCGCGCCTCGGCGCGCGAGACCGCAAACCGGGTGGCGGCTGGTGCCATCGCGCGCAAAGTGGTGCCGGGATTAAGGGTGCGCGGCGCGCTGACCCAGATCGGGCCTTACGAGATCGACCGGCGCAATTGGGATTGGGACGAGATCGACTGCAATCCCTTCTTCTGCCCCGATGCCAAAACGGCGCGGGTGTGGGCCGAATTCCTCGACCAGGTGCGCAAGAAGGGCTCATCGGCTGGCGCCGGCATCGAGATCGTGGCCGAGGGCGTGCCGCCGGGTCTCGGCGCGCCGGTCTACGGCAAGCTCGACCAGGACCTCGCCTCCGGGCTGATGAGCATCAACGCGGTGAAGGGAGTCGAGATCGGCGCAGGGTTCGCCTCGGCCGCGCTCTCGGGCGAGGAGAACGCCGACGAGATGCGCATGAAGAAGGACGGAACGCCTGAGTTTCTGTCCAACAATGCCGGCGGCATTCTCGGCGGCATCTCCACCGGCCAGCCGATCGTCGCGCGCTTCGCGGTGAAGCCGACCTCGTCGATCCTGACGCCGCGGCGCACGGTGGATGCGCAAGGCCATGATACCGAGATTTCGACCAAAGGCCGTCACGACCCTTGCGTCGGCATCCGCGCCGTGCCCATCGGCGAGGCCATGGTAGCCATCGTGCTGGCCGACCATTACCTCCGCCATCGCGGGCAGACTGGTAAGGGCTAGGCTCCCCTCAGCGCTCGAGATGGGCGACGACCTCGATATGGGGCGAGAAGAGGAACTGATCGGCAGGCACGATTCGGGCGATGCGGTAGCCGCCATCCACCAAAATGCGGAGATCGCGCGCCAGCGTGCCCGGGTTGCAGGAGACCGCGACGAGCTTCGGCACTTGAGATTTGGCAAGCTCTTGCGCCTGCGCCGACGCACCGGCGCGCGGCGGGTCTAACACGACGGCATCGTAAGCTTTCAGCTCCTTCGCACTGAGCGGGGCGCGGAACAGGTCGCGGGATAAAGTCCGCACCGGCTTCAGCTTCGGGGTCTTGCGCGCCGCCTCTTCAAGAGTGTGAAGCGCCGCTTCGTCGGCCTCGAAGGCATCGACCGCGATGTCGCGCGCCAGCGCGAAGGTGAAGGTGCCGAGCCCGGCGAAAAGGTCGGCGAGGCGCTTCGCGCCGCCAACCCCTTCGCGCACCAGCCCCGCCAGAACCGCTTCGGCCGCGCCCGAGGCCTGAAGGAAGGCGCCCGGCGGCAGCCTCACCCTGGCGCCTGAGAGATCGATCTCGGGCGGGTCGCCCGGCGCCATGCTCTCGCCATCGGCGGTGAGCCGCGCCAGGCCGAGTGAAGCGGCTTTTCCGGCAAAGGCGCCCAAGGTTGCAGGCGTAGGCCTCACGCCCTCGATCACGATGTCGAGGCCGTTCTCGGTGTCGGTCACGCCGACCTTGGCCTCCCGCTTTCCACCCAAGAGCGGCGCCAGTGCCTGTTTGAGCTTGGGCAGCCGCTCCACGATGCGGGGAGACAGCACCGGGCAGACGGCGACGTCGATCAGATCGTGGGAGCGGGCGCGGCGATAGCCCAAGGCGAGCCCCGCCTTCTCCCGGCCCAGCACCAGGGCGGCGCGTCGCCGGCTTCCCAGCGGCACGGACCGGACCGGCTCGACCTCGGCCTCGAGCCCGCGCGATTTCAGGGCGGCAACGACCTGCGCCCGCTTCCAGTCGAGATAGACGTGGCTCTCCAGATGCTGGAGCGCGCAGCCGCCGCATACCCCGAAATGCGGGCAGATCGGCGCGATGCGGTCAGGGCTCGCCTCAAGCAATTCGATCAAGCGGGCGCGATCATTCCCGGGCTCGACCGCGATCCTGACCCTCTCGCCAGGCAAGGTGAAGGGCACGAAGATCGGCCCTTCGGGGCCGGCAGCCACGCCGTCACCTTTCGCGCCGAGACGCTCGATCTCGACTTCAAGCTCCATGGCGCGCGCCGATCAGGAATTCCTCGTTGCCGCTGCCGCCGAGAATCGGGGAAGCGATCTCGCCGATGACCGTCCAGCCCGCTTCTTCGATGAAGCCGCGGATCTTTTCCACAGCCTTTTTTCGCTCGGCGGGCTTGCGGACAATTCCGCCCTTGCCGACCGCCGGTCGTCCGGCCTCGAATTGCGGCTTGACTAGCGCCACCAGCCAGGCCCCCGGCGCGGCAAGCCTAAGGGCCGCCGGCAGCGCCAGAGTCAGGCTGATAAAGCTCACATCGGCGACGATGGCCGTCACCTCCTCTCTGATCAGCGACCGGTCGATTGTCCGCGCGTCGGTGCCCTCCAAAGAGATGACCTTAGGGTTCACCCGAAGCTTGGCGTGGAGCTGGCCGCTGCCGACATCGACGGCATAGACCTTGGCCGCCCCGCGGGCGATGAGGACATCGCTGAAGCCCCCGGTCGAGGCGCCGATATCGAGCGCCACCCTTCCCTTAGGGTCGAAGCCGAATTCATCGAGCGCCGCTTCGAGCTTCTCCCCGCCGCGAGAGACGTAGAGGCAAGCCTCGGGGCTCACGGCAAGCTCGGCATCGGGCGCCACGAGAGCGCCCGGCTTCAGCCGAGGCTCGCCCGCCACCTTGACGCAGCCTCGCCGGATAAGGTCGGCGGCGCGCGAGCGTGTCGGCGCCAACCCGGCCTCTACTAATAATCGATCGAGCCGCGTTTTTTTGTAGATGGACACAGAAGCTTCTCATATGCTTCCGCCCGCGTCGGGGAGTCTCGCGCGCGGATGTCATGCCGGGAGCGGCCGGGTACCGCCCACAACTATACTGCGGAGCGCCCCGCTCGGCGCGCATACGCGGAGGTCTCGTGAGCCAGGACCACTGTACGGCTTACCTTACCGACAAGTGCGAAGTCCAAAATCGTGACGTGACCGGCGGCAAGGCCGTCTACGCTCGGGACGTGATCGAGCCCGGCGAGCTTATTGCCGTCTGGAGCGGACGCATCGTCTCGACCGAGGAGTTCGACGAACTGCCCCTCGATGTCAGGCGCCATACGGTGCAGGTCGAGGAGCGACTCTATCTCGCCTCGCATGGGCCCGACGAGGGACCGGACTTCATCAATCACAGTTGCGAGCCGAATGCAGGCCTCGACGGCCAGATCGCCATCGTCGCCCTGCACCGGATCCAGCCGGGCGACGAGGTCACCATCGACTATGCCATGTGCGACGGCTCCCCTTACGACGAGTTCGATTGCGCCTGCGGATCGGCCATCTGCCGCGGGCGCGTGACGGGCGAAGACTGGCGCAACCCGACGCTGTGGGAGCGTTACGCCGGGCATTTCTCGCCCTATCTCGAACGCCGCATCAGGGCGCTCAAGCGGCGCTTCCGGCGCAAGCGCAGCCTGGTTGCGGTCGGAACCGAAGCCCGGGGCAACACCGCGTGAGCGCACTCATGCTGCAGCCAAACCAAGAGGCACTGCGATGTTGACGGTCAGCACCTATGTCGCGCCGAGCGCCATCGATGGCCTCGGCGTCTTCGCCGGCGAGTTCATCGAGCGCGGACGTCTCCTCTGGAGCCTCAATCCGAAATTCGACATTTTCATCTATCCTGGCGAGATCGAGGGTTGTCCGCCCCACATGCAGGACTTCATCGCCCGCTACTCCTATCCGCATCTGGAAATGCCGGGGGTCGTGATTGTCGACTGCGATAACGGGCGCTTCATGAACCACACCCTCACCCCGAATACGGATTTCCGCATCTTCGACACGGGCTATGCGCTCGTCGATATCGCCCAAGGCGACGAGATCACCTGCAATTATCACGAGTTCGATCCGGCCTTCGCGGGCTACTTCCCTAACACACAGGCCGCCGTGTCGGAGACCAGGCTTCACGCCGGTGGTAGCTAGCCCGATCCGCTTTGCGCTTGCCGGCCTTGGCCCGGCTGAAACTCAAGCCCATACGAAAGCATTTATGTAATGATGATCCGCATCTCAGCGCGCCTCCTCCTTGCCGTTTGCCTTCTCGTGGGAGCGCTGCCGCCCGGGAGCCTCGCACGCGCGGAAGAACGCCTGGTGTGGACCGAGAAGGCGAGCGCAGGCTTCGTCTCGCTTGCTTACGGGGCGCTCGACCCAGCCAAGGCCCCGCTTTTTCTCCTTTCCTGCTTCAACGCCATGAGCATCGCCGTGCTCGACGTGCGCACCGAGATGGCGGAGGCCAAGCCTGGGGCGGCCCTCGCCATCGAGCTTTCCGCCGGAGACGCAAAGTCATCGGTCGAGGGCGAGGCCGCGCGCGACGATGCCACTGGCGTCACCTTCGGCGAAGCGAGCGATATCGCGGTCAAGCCCGTGCTCGATGTGTTGAGCCAATCCGGCCCGCTGACGGTCGCCATCGGGGAGGCGAGCTCCGCGCTTTCCGACCAGGGCCGCGCCGAGGCGGTCGATCAATTCAGCCAGCATTGCGAATTGGATTAGGCGCCGGCCCGCTCGCCAGCGTCAGGCGAGGCGTACGACTTCGGCGCCGCCAATGTCCTTGCCCAGTGCCGCGAACACGGCGGCGACGATGCCTGCGGCATCGAGCCCGGCTTCGGCATACATCGCTTGCGGTTTGTTCTGCTCGATGAAGCGGTCAGGCAGATGAAGCGTCCGCACTTTCAGGCCGCGGTCGAGAAGCCCTTCGCGCGCCAGGGCTTGCAGCACTATGGCGCCGAACCCGCCGCTCGACCCTTCCTCGACGGTGACGAGCACTTCGTGGCTGCGCGCCAGCCGGCGCAACAGGTCCATGTCGAGGGGCTTGGCGAATCTCGCGTCGGCGACAGTCGCCGGCAGCCCGAAGCCGGCGAGCTGCTCGGCAGCCGCCAAGCACTCCGGCAATCTCGCGCCGAACGAGAGCAGGGCCACGGCCGAGCCCTCGCGCAAGATGCGGCCCTTCCCGATCGGAAGCGGCGTGCCGCGTTGAGGCAGCGGGGCGCCCGTTCCCTCCCCGCGCGGATAGCGCAAGGCGGAAGGGCCGTCGCCGATTGTGGCGGCGGTGGCGACCATATGCATGAGCTCGACCTCATCTGCCGCCGCCATGACCACCATGCCGGGCAGGCATGAGAGGAAGGCCACGTCGAAGGCGCCGGCATGGGTCGGGCCATCGGCGCCGACGAGCCCTGCCCGGTCAATGGCAAAGCGGACCGGCAACTTCTGGATGGCGACGTCATGCACGACTTGGTCGTAGGCGCGCTGGAGGAAGGTCGAGTAGATGGCGGCAAAGGGCTTGAAGCCTTCGGCCGCAAGCCCGGCGGCGAAGGTCACCGCGTGCTGCTCGGCGATGCCGACATCGAAGCAGCGCTGTGGGAAGGCTTCCGCGAACCGGTCGAGCCCCGTGCCCGACGGCATCGCCGCCGTGATGGCGACGATCTTGTCGTCGGCGCGCGCCTCCTCGATCAGCGCGTTGGCAAAGACCTTGGTGTAGCTCGGCGGCGCGCCGGCCGCGGAGGGCTCTTGCGCGCCGGTGACGACATTGAACTTGCCGACGCCGTGAAACTTGTCGGCCGAAATTTCGGCCGGCGCGTAGCCTTTGCCTTTCTGGGTGACGACATGGACCAGGACCGGACCGTTCCTCATCCGGCGCACATTGCGCAGTACGGGCAGCAAATGCTCGAAATTATGGCCGTCGATCGGGCCGACATAATAGAAGCCGAGCTCCTCGAACAGGGTGCCGCCGGTCCAGAAGCCGCGGGTGAATTCCTCGGCGCGGGCCGCGCGTTTCTGCCAGCTCTTGGGGAGCAGCTTCTGGGCGAGATTTTTCAGAAAGCGGCGGAGACGGCGATAGGTGCCACCGGAGATGAGCTTGGCAAGATAAGCGCTCATGGCGCCCACGGGGGGCGCGATCGACATGTCGTTGTCGTTGAGGATCACGATCAGACGCGAATCCATGGCGCCGGCGTTGTTCATGGCCTCATAGGCCATGCCCGCGCTCATGGCGCCGTCGCCGATCACGGCCACGACGTTGTGCGTCTTGCCGTCGAGGTCGCGGGCCACTGCCATGCCCAGCCCGGCAGAGATCGAGGTCGAGGAATGGCCCGCCCCGAACGTGTCGTACTCGCTCTCGGCGCGTTTGCAGAAGCCGGACAGGCCGCCGGCTTGACGCAGGGTGCGGATGCGGTCGCGGCGGCCGGTGAGAATCTTGTGGGGGTAGGATTGGTGGCCAACGTCCCAAATCAGCTTGTCGGCCGGGGTGTCGAACACGTGATGGAGCGCGATGGTGAGCTCGACCACGCCGAGGCCGGCGCCGAGATGGCCGCCGGTCACCGCGACGGCTGCAATCAGCTCTTGTCTCAGCTCCTCCGCCAGAGGCTTCAGCTCATGGTCCTGAAGGGCGCGCAAATCCGCCGGCGTCTGGATACGATCAAGCAACGGCGTGGGACTCTCGGCGCTCATTCGCTTTACCCGGCGGATTTCTGGGAAAAGAGGCGATGGATCAACGCGTGATGCACCTTTATCGGCCATGAGCCTGCCTTGCAACTATCCTATGAGACCGGCCAAATCGTGTCAGGACGCATGGCAAGAGACGCGACGATAGTGGAGAGACCCGCCCCGCCCAAGGGGCGTCTTTCTTTCCCGATGTTGATGCTGCGCATGATCGGGAACCCGGTGGCCAGTTGGGGCGAGGATTTCTATGAGGGGCCACTTGTCCGTTACCGGTGGCTTGGGCTCGAGACCCTCTTCGTCATGGACCCCACGCTCATCCAGGCAATCCTGCTCGACGACGTCGAGAACTATTCAAGGCAGCCGCTCAACGACGACGTATTCGGCGCGGCGATCGGCGGCGGTCTGCTCAATGCCGAGGGCCATGATTGGCGCTGGCAGCGGCGGCTCGCCGCCCCATTGTTCAGAGCGGAAGATGTGCTCGCCTATGTGCCGATTTTCGCCGCCGCCTGTGAGCCTGCGCTCCGGCGCTGGAGCGAGTCGCCCCCGGGCGCCCCCCAAGCAATCGACAAGGACATGACCCGCGCCACCTTGCAGGCGCTGCAAGATACCGTGCTCGGCGCTAGTCTCGGCGACGAGGACCGCAAGCTCATCGAGCAGTCCGGAGCTTCGTTCCTCGCCCATTCGATCTGGAAGGTCGTGCTCACCTCGCTCAACTTGCCGCCCTCGCTTCCCCATCCCGGCTCGCGCGCCATGGTTCGCGAGGGTCGACAGCTGCGCGAGGTGGCTGAACGCGTCCTGGCCAAAGCGAGGGGAAGCGGCGGCGATGATCTCCTGCAACGGCTGGTAACCGCGCGCGACCCCGCGACCGGCGACGTCATGCCCGACGGGCTGATCGTGGACAATGTGGTCACGTTCTTGATCGCGGGCCATGAAACGACCTCTCAGGCGCTGACCTGGACTCTCTATCTGCTTGCGCTCTTCCCGGACTGGCAGGAGGCGGTGCGGCAGGAAGTGCTCGGCATCGCAGGGAACCGCCCAATCGGCCGCGAGGACATCGCGAGGCTTCCTTTGCTGGATGCGGTGTTCCAGGAGGCGATGCGGCTCTTTCCGCCGGCGCCGGTACTCATGCGGCGGACGCTTGCGCCAGTCACGCTTGGCGGCATCGCGCTTGGCGCCGGCGCGACCATCACCATTCCGATTTATGTGGTGCACCGGCATCGGCGGTTATGGCGCGAGCCGCTCAGTTTCGATCCGTCGCGCTTCTCGGCGGAAGCGAAAGCCACGCGCCATCGCTGCGCCTATATGCCGTTCGGCGCCGGCCCGCGGACCTGCATCGGCGGCAGTTTCGCCATGCTCGAGGGGAAGACCATCCTCGCCACGCTGCTGGCGCGGGCCCGCTTCGCGCTGCCCGACGGGGAGCAGCCTACGCCGTTCGCGCGCATCACGCTGCGCCCTAAAGAGGGGCTCAAGCTCAACGTGACGATGCTGGCAGACTGAGGCTCGCCGCTAGTCCTCGACGTCGAGGGGCTCGGTGCCGGTGGGCTGGCCGTTCTGATTGAGCGAGATCTTCTCGACCCGGGCTTCAGCCTTGCGCAACAGCCCGTCGCAATGGGTCTTCAGAGCCTCGCCCCGCTCATAGATGAGGATCGAAGCTTCGAGCTCGACGTCGCCCTTCTCCAGGCGGTCGACGATGGTCTCAAGCTCCTTGAGGGCCTGCTCGAAGCTCATGGTCTTGATGTCGGAATGATCGGTCTGGTCGGTCATGACCTGCCTTAGCCCTTTCCTGGGCTTACGATCAAGGGGCTCGCCTCAAGAGGCGGCGCCCATCAATGTCTCGACATGGATGGCCGTGGAGCTCGCCAAAGCATCGAGGTCATAACCGCCTTCCAGCGTTGAGACGAGCTTGCCGCCGGTATGCTTAGCCGCCGCTTCCAGCAGCTTCTCGGTTACCCAGGCAAAATCCGCCTCGACCAGTCTGAGCTGCGCCAATGGGTCTTTGACATGCGCATCGAAGCCGGCCGAGACGAGGAGAAAATCAGGGGCGAATTCGTCGAGCGCGGGGAGGATGCGGGCCTCGAAGGCCGCGCGAAAGTCTTCGCCGTCGTCGCCCGGCTTAAGCGGCGCGTTCCAAATATTCCCCACCCCGGTCTCGTCGAGAGCGCCGGTGCCGGGGAAGA
>Ga0209751_10003517_pt1 | contig 15165 bp, 14 predicted proteins | sample RifCSP13_1_FD_184019 | JGI IMG/M metagenome (GOLD analysis project Ga0209751, IMG submission 184019) | Soil microbial communities from Rifle, Colorado - Rifle CSP2_sed 13_1 (SPAdes) (version 2) | ecosystem: Environmental > Terrestrial > Deep subsurface > Rock core/Sediment | place: Rifle... | reverse complement strand
TGGCTGACCGCCTCGTAGCGGAGCCGGGACCCGTCCCCCACGGCCCGGAGCCAATCGTCGATCAGACGATCGAGGCTTCCCGTGACGAGCGGGGTCACCAGGGCGACGCGACCTCCCCGTCCCTTGAGTTCTGCCAACCGGGCGGCGAGAACCTTCTCCCCTTCCTCCCACGAGGTCGGGCCCCACGTGCCGTCCGTCCCCTTGGCGAGAACCTTCTCCCCTTCCTCCCACGAGGTCGGGCCCCACGTGCCGTCCGTCCCCTTCCTCAGGGGCTGTCGGATCCGGTCCGGGTTGTAGAGCCCCTGGAGGCTCGCCTGACCACGGGCGCAGAGGCGGCCGCGGTTGACCGGATGATCGGGGTTCCCCTCGACCTTGATGGCGCGCCCCTCCATGGTCTTCACCAGCATCCCGCAGCCGGCGGGACATTCCCGGCAGACGGTGGCGTACCAGGTGGCCTCGCCCGGGATGATCTCCTCCGGGGGAACGACATACGGAATCAGACTCTCGGGGGGCTGCGCCCCACAGCCCGCCATCGCGGCCGTCGTCCCACCGATCCCGATGATCTTGAGGAAGTCTCGCCGATTCACTTCCATAACAGTTCCTTCGGAACGCTAGAACGCTGAAAAACCTTCCTCCTTTGCTGCTTGATGCCCAAATATTTCCACCCGACCACCATAGGGTGTGAAAGCCTGAAGCCATCCTAGCATCCCAGCATTCTAGCCTTCCAGCCTGCTAGCCTACTAGCGGTGGCAGATCGCGCAGTCGATGCTGACTTTCCGCTGCCGATGGCAGGCGACGCAAAAGTCCATGGTGAGCGCCTGAGTTGTTGGCATGTGATCCATCGCCTCGACGGGTCCGTGACAGGCCTGACACCCGATTTCGGCCCGGACATGAGGCCAGTGTTCAAAGAAGACGAAGTCCGGCATCCAGGTGCCCTTTGGCCAGCGAATCGGTTCTTTCCGGTCCCAGTATTCCTTGAGCTTTTGAATTTCGGGTTTGGTGGCCGCCGTGATCTTGTGACAGCCCATGCACCGCTGGACGGAGGGAATCCCGGCCACCGACGACCGCCGGGCGTTGGCATGACAGTAAAGACACGGGATCTGATTCTCGCCGGCGTGGAGGCGATGGCTGAAGGGGATCGGCGTCTCCGCAGGCGGCTGGCGACCGGAGGCGGTGACGGAAAACCCCGCCGCCGCGAGAACGATCACCGCGATCCCTGCCGCGCTGAAGGGGATCGGCGTCTCCGCAGGCGGCTGGCGACCGGAGGCGGTGACGGAAAACCCCGCCGCCGCGAGAACGATCACCGCGATCCCTGCCGCGCGCCGCACGTGCATTGCGGTCTCTGGCTATTTCCCGGACTTCGCCAGCGATCGGATGTAGGCCACTACGTCCCAGATTTCCGGGTCCTTGAGCTGGCCACCCCAGGGAGCCATGAGCGGCGATTTCCCCACGGCGGCCCCACCCTCCTTGATGACCTTAAAGAGGTGGTCATTGGTCAGGGACTTCATGTACTGGGCGTCCACGAGGCTCCGGGGCTTGGGGTTCAAGGATGCGGCCGCGGGGCCATCACCCTTTCCGGTAGCGCCGTGGCATGAGGTGCAGAGGAGATCGTACTTGGCCTTCCCAGCCTTGGGGTCACCCTTTCCCGCCGCGCCGCTGTGCGAGGGCGCTGCCGCCATCAGGACAAGCAGGATGAGCGTGGCCGAGGCCGTCTGTGCTCTCTTCAAGGCCAAACCTCCTTTCGAGACGTGCGTGCCGTTTCTCGGTGTTGTCAGTCGCAGGCTCACCACACGCGGAATCCCGGGGTGGTGAGCGGTGTCGTGGTCACGAGCCGGATCATCGTGATCATCGTTGGTCCATAGGCGATCGCGATCAAGACTACAGCCAGTACCAGCCAAGGGCGCCAGCGGTCGAGGATTGCCGGTGCGTGCTCGGGACCGGAGAGGGCCTGCGCGAACGGCACCTCCACCGCCGCCGCCTCACGGGAAGCGACCACCGTCAATACCATATTGGCAAAGTAGAGCATCGCGCTCACGAAGAGGATAGTCCCGCCGATCCCGACGAGCGCCAGCGCCGACTGCCACTCCGGCTGGACGTACGGGGCTGCGCCAATCATCGTCCTGCGCGGCATCCCCATGAGCCCGAGCCGGTGCTGGGCATTGGAGAAGATGGCCATCCCCACGAACCAGGACCATGCCTGGGCGAGCGCCAACCGTCGGCTCCAGAGCTGCCGTCCCCTGAGCAGAGGCACCAGCCAGTACGTGATCCCCATGAAGGTCAACGTCACCGCCGTGCCGACCGTCAGATGGAAGTGTCCGACGATCCAGGCGGTGTTGTGGACCACCAGGTTCATGGTGAAGGACGCGTTGATCAGGCCCCCGATCCCGCCAAAGGCGAACAGGACCATAGCCAGGACTTGGGCGGCCAGCGACGGGTCCCCCCAGGGGAGCTTCCCGAACCAGGCGATCCATCCCTTTCCACCGTGCGCACGCGCACCGTTTTCGAGGGACGCGATGATGCTGAAGAAGGTGAGCAGGCTCGGGAAGAAGACCGCAAATGTGAGAAAGGCGTGAAGCAGCTTCCAGCCTTCGCCAATCCCTGGATCGGTGAACTGGTGGTGAAAACCGACCGGCGTCGAAAGGACCAGGAAGAGGACGAAGGATACCCGGGCGAGCGGGTCGCTGAAGAGCTTCCCTCCGGCCTGCCGCGGGACAAGGGTGTACCAGGAGACGTACGCCGGCAGGAGCCAGAAGTAAACGATGGGATGGCCCGTGTACCAGAAGAGGACGCGCGCAAGGAGCGCGTCGGTCCCGGCGATCAGCCCGAGGGACCACGGAATGAGCATGAAGAGCATCTCGGCGGCCAACCCCAGCGAGGCGATCGTCCACATCACGAACGTGACCAGCGCCATCCATGCGGGCAAGGGTGTCCGGACTTCTGGGTTGCGCGCGCGCCAGGCCCGATAGGTGAACACGAGATTCAAGGTGACGAGCCACGTGGCAACCACGACCAACGTCAACCCGACGTAGAAAGCCCAGTGGGCCTTCATGGGCGGGTAGAAGGTGAAGAGGACCGTGGCCGCGTTGCCGAGGAGCGGGATCGCGGCGAGGACCAGCCCGCCGGTCATCACCCAGAATGTGGCCCACGCTAGGGAGCGGCTCCACAGGGGCGTGTTGAGCGCCCTGGCCGTGATGAACTGCAGGAACCCTGCGATGAAGAAGGTCGTGAAGACCAGGACGTTGAGGACCCCGTGGAGGCTCAGGCCGTGGTAGTAGGACTTGATCACGGGCAGGAGCCGCGGGTACAGGTCGACGCCGGCGTGCTCGAGAGCCTGGAAGAGCCCCAGCACCACCCCGCCGAAGAGTGCGACGAGCGCGACCACGAGGTACGCCGCTGTGAGCCGGTCCTCGGGTTTCAGGTCGATGGCTCGTGTACCGGTCGTCATGGGGCGAGATTCCTCCACTGCGCGCGCGTCAGAGCCGTGGCTCGACGATCACCTTTCCCCACATGGTGTGGTGGGCGATCCCGCAGTACTCGTGACAGAAGAAGGGGTGTTCGCCCGGGTGGTCGAAGCGGGTCGTGACGCGCGCGATCTGCCCGGGAATGAGCATCACGTTGACGTTGGTCCGGGGAATGAAGAGCCCGTGGAGCACGTCCCGGCTGGTCGCCACGAACGTGACCGTCGAGCCGGCAGGGACCCGGATCTCGTTTGGCGCGAAGACCCAGATGCCGCTCACCATCCGGACCTCGTACTGTCCGGGCCCGACCTGGACGGTACCGGGTTGATCGAAGGGCGGCGTCGTTAGCACGGCCGTCGGCTCGACGCGCCCGTGATCCCCGGGCAGATGCACCCCCGCCCCGAAGGCGAAGACGACGAGGGCCACCAGCATCCCGACCGGGATCGCGATACTCGGGAGAATCCAGAAGAGTTCGTACAGGTAGATCGTGGTGCCACGTCTCATGGGGTCTTACCAGAGCCGCAGGTAGACGTTGAGCCAGAGCCCCGCGAGGAGGAGCAGATACACGATCGTAAAGAGCAGGGCACCCTTGGGATGCTCGTTTTCATCCATCGCTCCCCCGATCCTTCCGGAAAGCGGTCTCTGAGCGCCGCAATCTCGGGAGACGCTAGCAGAGCGTGCGACCGGCGTCAAGGGAGACGCCCCGGGTCGGATCCTGGGGATCGGACTCGGGCCCGGACCAGCTCAACTCAACCGGAGATCCTTCGGCTCCTCTCATTCGGAGTGCCGCTGTCGCCTAGCCGATGATCGTCCGCGGCGCGAAGCTCATGGCGGTGAACGACCGCTTGTAGGGGGATTCGCCGATCTTGGTGATCCGCCCCTTTCCGAGCTTGAAGCGATACCGGTTTGTCACGGGATCTGGCACGCGGGGGACCACTGCGTTCGGAGGATTGCCCGTGAAGCCGAAGTATGCCCAGGCTACCCCTTTCCGCACTGCGTCGGTGATGATCGCCACCGCGCTGAAGCTCCCGGTAGTAGACTTGATGTGACCCGCCTTCTGGAGCTCGGTGAAGGAGAGCTCATTGTCATCCACACCCAGGTAGCCGCCGGTCTGGACCAAGACGTTGTCGTTCTCGATAGCCACCAGATCGCCGGATTCTATCCCGCGGGCCTTGGCGTCCTCCGGGTGGATCTCGATGAACTGGTAGGGCCATCGCTGCATGATGTAGGGTCGCCGGAGATCGTCGAACCCCGTCTGCCACAGTTCGTTGATCCGCCCATTGGTCACCCACAGCTCGTCTCCGACAGGTTTCACCGCCTCGAAGAAGTCCTGAAAGTCCTCCCAGTAGCTCCGGAGCAGGATCGCCTTTCCCGTGTGCGTGTCGAAGGATGTGAGCCACTTGGGATGGGTGGTAGGCCCTTCGGGCGGCCCCAGGACCAGGGTTGGATCGTGGAGGCGTTTCGTCCCCGCGAGCTTGCCTCCGACCATGCGGATCGGCGTCTGGATCCCCTCGGTCCCGTACTCGCGGAGCAGGTCGTGGGCGCGCTTCCCCTCCTGCTTGGCCTTCACCACCAAGGGGTAGTAGTTGAGGACCCCGCCGCGGCCGAAACGGGCTGACTCCTCGAAGACCTCGTTCGAGTCCTTCCATTCGAACCCCTCAAACCCCATCTTCCTGGCGAATCCGGCAATGATCCACCAGTCCGGCTTCGCTTCACCCGGGGCATCGTAGAACTTCGAGTAGAGCCGGAGCCGACGCTCGCCGTTACAGCGGGTGAGGTCCACTTCACCCCACGTGGCGGCAGGGAGCACGAGGTCGGCGAACTGCGTCCCAATCGGGTCAACGGGATAGATGTCCTGATGCACGACGACCATGCCGCCCGAGTCGACGCGCTTCTTCAGCGCGTCGATCGCGGCCTGGGGATCGAAGCTCTTAATGTGGTTTGGGTTTCCCCGCGTCATGCTCTCAAAGACATCGATCAACCCCTGGGAGGCCGCCATAGCCTGGAGCCAGGTGGTCCCGATGACCCAGGCGAACCGGACATGACCGTCCACCACCCACCGATCTAGGTCGATCTCCTTCTTCCTCCGCCCGGGGAACTTCTCCGGCGAGAGGATCCTCGGGTAATTGGCGCCTCCCATCCAGCCGCGTTGATGGCCACCCCCCCGGGAAATCACGCGCCCGGGACGGTTCCCCGCACCGCAGATCAGCCCCATCGCCGCAAACGATGTCGTGTTGCCGAGGTTGTTGCACCAGTAGATCCCCTTCTCGAGCATGAAGGAGGCCTTGGGGCGGGAGCCATCGGGCCGGGGCTTGGCGAGCATCTCAGCCGCCTTCCGGATCGATTCGGTCGGGACTCCGGTGATCTGCTCGGCCATCTGAAGCTCCGCGTACTTGTAGCCGAGGATCCATTTCTTGTAGCCGGCAAAGTCAATCCCGTAGCGGCCCCACGTGGTAAACCACTCCACCGGGGTGTTCCGCGGGCCGCGCCCCATGCCAATGTCTATCTCCCACTGGTTCGAGAGCCATGTATCGATAAATTCCTTGTCCTCCCAGCCGTTTTCCAGGATGACCCGGATGATGGCCAGATGGAGGACCACGTCGGTTCCCGGGATCACCGGCAGGAACAGCCCACCTCGCGACTCGCCATAGGCCACCCCCGTCGTCTTCCGCGGCAGGGCGAAGATGAGCTTCTTGGCCGGGTTCTTGCCACCCATGATCCAGGTGGTGAAGAGGACCGACTTGGTTTCCCACGGGTCCACCCCGGCGAAGTAAATGACATCCGCTTCCCCAAAGTCCTCGTACGAGGCGCTGAAGGCGTCGATCCCGGCCCAATCGAGCCCCGGCGTGTCGGGGCCGGGGCCGGGCTTGTCGTGCGGGGCGTAGGCGGGGGTACCGATGGCGCCGAAGGCGAGCTTGGAGATTGCGTAGGTGTTCTCGAAATATTGATACGAGTACGTCTTCATCGCCCACGCCTCGGTGCCATGCCGGTCGAGCACGTGGCGAGAGATCCCGGCCATGACCTCGAAGGCCAGGTCCCACGTGATCGCCTGGAGGGTGCCCCGGACCCGCATCATCGGGTGGAGCAGGCGGTCCTGGGAGGGTTTGTTGGGGTTGTAGCACTTCTGGGCCAGCACCCCGCCGCGGATCGAGTGGTTCCCGCCGATGTTGACCACCTTGGTATCACCGTCAGGGATGACCACGAGGTGGTGGGGCTTACCGTCCACGTGCACGATGTTGTGCATATTGGGGCTGATCCATTTGCCGCTGTTCACGCCGACGGGGAAGTCCACCTTGAACGCGTTCTGGCTCGCCTTGGGCCCCCCCTCTTTGCCCAGGGGCCAGGTGTAGGCCTTGTAGCCGCACCCCACTATGCAGTAATCGCACGCCGTCGTTGAGACTTTGGCGTCGGGAGGGGGGAGCGGGACCTTGTCCTCGGGAAGGTAAACGTGATGCGCCGCCTGTGCCATCGAAGGCTCCTCCGTCACGCCCGTGGGGCGAGATTCGAGTGATAGCCGTAAATCAATCCCATGACGCCCGTCGCCCAGATCTCATCCCTCGTGGTCTCAAGCACAATCTGGGGAAGGCTCTCGGTGGCCTGCCCCGCCACCACGATCCCGTGCCGGGTCAGATCAAAGGTGGTCAGATGAAACGGGCAGGGGCCGAGGACCTTGTGGGCAGCCTTGTACCTTCCCTGGAGCAGTCCCCCCATGTGGGTGCACAGCGTAGAAAAGGCCACGATGTCCTGGTCGGGGCCAATCCCGCCGCCGGCCGGGACGCCGAGCTTGACCAGCATGTTGGTCGAGTTGAAGTCGTCCCAGGGGTACTTGAAGTACACCGCCTGATCCACCGTGAGTTGGCTCAGCCTCCCGACGTGCCTCCTCGGGTAGGTGGCCCGCTGGAGCGCGAGGCCCTTCTCCGCGGCCCAGGCCAGATCGCCGAGGGCGATGATCGCAACCGCCGTTCCGCCCGTGAGCAGGAACTCCCGGCGACTCAGGCAAAACGGCAGGTCGTGTCCACCCTGGTCACAACGGTCCTCGTCCATCGCATCCTCCTACTTCATGGCCGCGTACGGTGGCGGCTCAGGGGGTTCCATGACGTGCGGCGGCCCATCCGAGGAGAGGCTCTCGAGGAAGATCTTGAGGTCCATCTTCTCTTGCTCCACGAGGCCGAGCGGCTTGACGAGCGGACTCTTGTTTGAGTCTTCCCCTCCGCCCCGGTTGTAGAACTCGATGACCTCCTCCAGGCTGCCGAAGACGCCGTTATGCATGTAAGGTGCGGTGTATTTCAGCTCTCGCAGGCTCGGCGTCCTGAACTTCCCCCGGTCCTCGTCGCGCTTCGTCGTGTAATAGAGTCCCAGGTCGCGGTCGGCTGTGCGGTAGACCTGCTCCGGCACGCCACGGATCACGTGCTGGTACCGCAGCGTGATCTGGTAGAGCGGACTGCTTTCAAAGATGGGGTTCGGGGGGACGCCGAGATTATGGTAGCTATCGTCGGAGGCCAGAGGCCCGTTGTGGCACTGGATGCAGCCGGCCTTGGCATGGAAGAGGGCAAGCCCCCGTTTCGCCTCAGGGGAGAGGGCCGACTGGTTCCCCTTGGCGTAGCGGTCGAAGGAGACGTTTTCGGCTTTCGACACCACCGTCCGTCCGAAAGCGGCGATCGCCATCCACGCCATGGCGATCGTCGGCCGGTCCACCCCGAAGACCTCGTTGAAGCGCTTGACGTACTCCGGGACTTGGCGAAGGCGTTCCTCCATCATGATGGGATCCCCGTTTCCCGCCACGTTTCCGGTCGCCGCCGCGGCAGCCTGGGACTCCAGGCTCGTGACCTCGCCCGCCCAGAAGAGCTTGGCGTAGTGGGCCGAGTTCAGGACCGTCTGAGAGTTCCGCCAGTGCTCGGCCCCGGGGTAGCCTCGAGAGATCGGCTGGTCGGTCCCCCATCCCAGTTTCGGGTCATGGCACGCCGCGCAGGAGGTCGAGACATCCCCCGAGAGCCGAGGGTCAAAGAAGAGGAGCTTGCCCAGTGCAACTTTGGCATCCGACATCGGATTGTCGCGCGGGGCAGGGACAGACGGCAGCGGACCGAGGGGTGGGAACCGCTTCGCCTGCGCCGGGGCTTCGGCAGCCAAGAGCACGGTCCCCAGGAGGATCCCGAGAGCGAGCGCAAAGAAGAAGAATTTGAGGATGCGCATGACCCCTCCCCTCAGTTCTGGCCGAGCCTCCGCGGCTGGTAATCGGGCCAGTCGGGCCGCTCGATCACCACCGGGTCGCCAGCGAGACTCTTCAGAAACTCCACCACCGCGCGCTTCTCGGCCGCCGTGAGGCCGAGGGGCCTGATCAGTGGGCTCTTGTTCTGGTGCTGGCCCCCGCCCCGGTCGTAGAAAGCGATGACGTCCTCAAGGGTGGCGAAGGCGCCGCTATGCATGTAGGGCGCGGTGCGGCTCACCTCGCGAAGGCTCGGCGTCCGAAACTTTCCCCAGTCCGCCTTCTCCTTCGTCACGCCGTAGAGCCCGGGATCCTCCCGGTAGCTCTCAGCATTCGGCGCGCCGAGCGTTCTGAAGAAGCGGCGGAACGTAATGTGACGCAGGGGATCCGCTAAGAGGTCGGGATTTTCGGGAACGCCAAGGGCGTGAAACTTCTGGTCAGAGAAGAGGACCCCGTTGTGGCACTGGATGCACCCCGCCTTTCCCTGAAAGAGGGCGAGGCCGTTCCGTGCTTCGGTCGAGAGCGCCGCCGTGTCACCCCTGAGATAACGCTCGATGGGCGCGTTCCGCGAGGTGATCGTCTTCAAGAAGGCGGTCACGGCACTCAGCGTTCGTCCAAACGTCGGCTCACCGCCGAAGGCCTTCTTGAACATCTCGACGTACTCGGGAATCTGCTTCAGCCGCTCCGCGAAGAGCCGGCCGTCCACTTGCATGAAATGCGCCTCCGTCAGGTGGTCGCGGACGACCGTGGGAAGGTCCGATCCCGCCAATCGCCCGTCCCAATAGCTCCGTCGATAGTACGCCGCATTCAAGAGCGTCTGGGCGTTCCGGAAGTACTCGCTGCCCGGGTAACCGGTGGACAGCGGCTTCCCATCACCCCATCCCTTGGCCGGATCGTGGCAGGTATCACAAGAGATCCCACCGTCGCCGGAAAGCCGTGGCTCGAAGAACAGGTACTTCCCCAGCTCCACCTGCTCGGCCTTCGGAGGCTCAAGCGGAGGCAGCGCCTGGAGGGTCTGCCCCCACGCCGCCGCGCCCGCGCCGAAGGCGAAGACGACGAGGGCCACCAGCATCCCGACCGGGATCGCGATACTCGGGAGAATCCAGAAGAGTTCGTACAGGTAGATCGTGGTGCCACGTCTCATGGGGTCTTACCAGAGCCGCAGGTAGACGTTGAGCCAGAGCCCCGCGAGGAGGAGCAGATACACGATCGTAAAGAGCAGGGCACCCTTGGGATGCTGGTTCTCGTCCACGGCTCCACCCTGTCTGGCCGGGGAATTCCGTTGCGGTCTTCCGATCTCCCGAGACCCTAACAAAGGCGGGCACCGGCGTCAAGGCAGACGTGAGAGAACTTCTCTCCCTTCCTCCAGCCTGTTAAGGTGCTTTGACGACGCGGAGTCTACCTTTCATGTAAGGGTGGATAGTGCAGAAGTACTCGTATTCTCCCTCCTTTGTGAATGTATGGGCGAACTTCTCGGCATGGCCCAGCGAGGGCGATGCGAACTGCTCGGGACCCTTCACCGCCACGATATCATGCCGACCGGTCATCTCTCCGCTTAGGAAGTCGAAGACCTCCTCGTTGATCCAGGTGACCTTGGCTCCCGCGTAAACCTGAGCCACCTTGGGCCAGAAAGAGTTAATCACCATCTTGATGACTGCCTGGTCGTCCTGCCGGAAAAGCACGGCAGGGTCCACATCGGGTGTTCCCGGGGCGAAGGGATTCACCACCCGCCGGGTCTCTTCGGGCTTTGGGACCGGTAGCTCAGGCCCCTGGGCGGACACGGAGATGCCTCGCGGGGCGTCCCCCTTCGCCGACAGCAGGCCGATGGCCCCCCGGGCCGCCTGCGTCCCGAAGGCGTGCGTGACGATCAAGTACGGCCCCTCCTCCGGAACCCGGAATTCCACCACCCAGGAGTCCGTCGGTCCGGTGACGGAGCTCTGCCCGCCATACATCACATTCCGCGGATGCCCCTGGTAGTACATGAAGTCCCAGACGATCCCCACCAAGTGGAGTGTCGCGGTCAGGTTGGGGCCCACGTTCAGGTAGTAGATCCGGACGTAATCACCCGGTCTGGCGGGGATGGGCTCCCGCACGTAACGATAATTGTAACCGTTGAACGCGACGTAGAGGGGCTTTCCCTCGGCCCCGTCCTTTCCCGAGGCGTAGAGCTCATGCTGGAGGAGGTAGATCGTGACGTCCGGTTTCTTCCCCAATACCCTCTCCAGCATGTACTTTTCGCGCTTCGGTTCAACAACTACCATGCCGTACATCCCGCTGAAGGAGTGCGTCAGGATCCCCTGACCGCCCGGCGCGCAATGGTACATGAAGACTCCTGGGTACGAGGCGCGGAAGAGAAGCTTTTTCGTCTGTCCAGGGGGGATATTGCCCACCAGGGGCGAGGTAGCACGGTAGGTGGCGTGGAAGGAGAGGCCGTGAGCAACAGTATCCTCGTTTCGGACCTCGATCTCAACGATGTCACCTTCCTCGACGATCAGGAGCGGCGCGGGGACAGTCCCGTTGAAGGTCATCGCCTCGAAGACGACGCCCTCATCGATGACCACCGGGTTGCTCTTGGCCACGAGGGTAAACTTCTTATCTGGCTTCGCGTCCGGCGGCACGACACTCGTCGGGGGAAGCTCGTAGCCCTCTGGCGATGCAAAGGAGGAAGGGGTGGGCAAGAGACCGAAAGCCAGTCCCAAGAGCAAGCCGGCGCCCACCACCAGCACGAAGCGCAGCCCGTTGCACCGACTCTTCCAATACCCTATTCCTTGTCCCATAACCTCATGCCTCCTTTCCTCAGGAAAAAACACCAACGACGGCAGTGGCTGTGAAAAGAGCTGCTTCAACAGCGTCAGGTAGCTCAGCATCCACGGCTCCTAGCGAACCGGCCAGAGTTGCGAGAGGAACCACCAGGCAAGAAAGTAAAACGAGACAAACCACACGAGGAAGATGAAAACCAAGGCTAAGGTCCCCGGGGTGTGGATCTCTTCCCTGCCGCTCTGCATCTCCGCCATCTCCTTCCCCCTCCTTGTGATGAAGCCCTCGCTATGCCCTTCTTTTTCCGAAGAGCAATGAGAGGATCGCGACCCCGACGAATATCAACAGACCAAAGACGGCGATGAGACCGCCGATGCCTACCATCCCGAGGGTGAGGGAGACTGCCTCGGGAAACCTGACCGCCAGGGGCGCTCCCTCATAGTTGATGCTCCAGGTCCGCCGGGGGATCCCCAGGATTCCCGAGAAGTTCATCCCCAGGACGAGGAGAGTAATCCCAAGCGCGAAGATGTACGGTTGGACCCTCGCCCATGGTCTCCCCACGAGCTCGCGGCGGGCCACGAGGGGGATGACGTAGTACGTGAGCCCCATGAAGGCGAGGGTGGTTCCGGCCACAACCGTGGCGTGGAAGTGGCCCGGGACCCGCAATGTATTGTGAACCGCCATGTTCAACTGCATCGTCCCGATGATCACGCCGCTGGTCCCCCCCAGGAATCCGAAGATGACAAAGGAAAGGGCGGCGGCGGAAAAGCCCGGCTCACCCCACGGCGCTTTCCTCAGCCACTGGAAGAGCCCCCGGGTATACCCCTTGGCGCGCTGGGCCACCTCGACCCCTGCGGGAATGGAGAAGGCGTGGATCATGCTTCCCAGGACGGCCAGGTACATGAAATAGCTGGCGTTGACGATCCGGTTCGGGGTCGTGAGGGCGGGATCCACCAGCAGATGGTGCATCGAGCCGAGATTGATGAAGAGGATGTACAGGAGAAACGCGATGCGCGACAGCTTTTCGTTAATCGGCTTTGCCCCGGTGGTCAAGGCCGTCAGGGCGTACCAGACGGCGACCATGGCTGCCAGGTTCACTTGCTGAGCCGGGTGGCCGAAGGCCCAGAAGAGGATCCGGTAGACACCGGGGTCGAACTCCTTGATCCATCCGAGAGACCAGAGGAACGTGGGAATAAAGATGATGGCTCCCGCGAGGAGAGTAAAGAGGGCGATGATGGCCGCGGTGAGAAGACCAAACGTCACGAGAGGCAGGGAACCCCGATGGCGACCTTCGGCCTTAGCCACCACCACCGTGGCAAAGAAGAGGGAAACCGCGATGATGGCACCGACAGCGAAAACGATGATCCCGAGATAGAAGAGGGGGTGGGCCTTCATGGGTACGTAGGCCGTAAACATCACATCGGCTTTCCCTGCAAAGACGACCCCGTTGGCGAGGATCGCCCCGGCGACCATCAGGTAAAAGGCGAGCCAGGCGAGGCCGGGCTTCACCAGACGCGCATTTAAAAGGACTGCCCCGCCGAAATAGAGACCCGCCACCTCAAAGAAGACGATCCAAAAGACCAGCATATTCATGCCGTGGGCGGTGACAAAACGATAGAAGAGATCAGCCGGAAGGAGCTGCACGGCCGGCCAGCGGGTTAAGGCGATGAGCAGGGCCAGGAGCCCCCCGACCAACAGGAAGACCACAGCCGCCACCGCATTGGTGATAATCAGCCGCTCTGCCGGCAGGTGGACGTGAAGTCCGGTCGCCGAACACGTCCGGAACTGCGCTTCGCCTGGCGTCGACATCTGTCTCACTCCTTCACGATGATCTTTCCTGTCATATTGTGGTGGCCGATGAGGCAGTACTCATTGCAGATCAGAGAATATTCGCCAACCTGGGTCGGCGTAAGGGTCAGCACGTAGTCGTATCCGGGGAGCACTTGAAAGTTCATGTTGAGGGGCTGGATCGAGAGGCCGTGCTGCAGGTCAATGGAGGACACGTGGAGACGGTAGGTCTCCCCCCTTTTCAGCTCGAGGATCGGGGTCCACTGCCAGATCCGGGCAATTAAATAGGCCTCTCCGCCGGCGGGGGGGCGTACAACGGGGACCCCCCTCTCATTTCCGACCGTGTGCTTCTCGATGAAGGTGCTTGCGATCCGAAAGAAGTCGACCGGGGCGACGCGATAGGTCTCCACAGGATTGTTCTGCTTGCCCACGACGCCCCAGAGGGGCATCATGAGGAACAAGACAAGACACCACACAAAGGCGATGGTCACCCACAGCCTCTCTTGCCAACCCAAGGGCTTCCACCAAATCCTGTCCGGTGCCGTCAGGCTCATCGCTCCGCTCCTCCGACATCAGGGCTTTAGCAAGGGAACCATCGTGATCTCCAGAATCCCCCAGATGACATACAGGACCAGCGGAACCCCTAGCCCTAGAGCAAGCAGAAGAAACGGGTCGTCCAGCACCACTTGCCAAGAGGAAATCCGCTCTGCTTCCCGCCCATCTTCTTGCATTACTTTAGCTCCTTTCGCTCCGTGGACCTCTCACGCTCAACCGTAATTCCCGGGTACCATCCCACTGTACGACCGTGAATCATCCGTGCTGGGGCGGAACGCTCACGTCGCCTCCGCTCTCGCAAGATCCGCCCCAGGTCCTCCGCAGCGGAAAGCAATGGAAGTGCCAGATGACGGTTCGTAACGGCTGTACCAGCCGAGAACCCCTAAGCTATGAACTGTAAAGGTGCCAGCCGGACACCCGTTCCATCTCGAACGGGCGGTGCGAGAAGGGAGTAGGGGCAAACATGCCTCACGGCATATTTCTTCGTGAGCCTCATCAGCTTTCTTCTCGAGAGGATATGGCGTGAGACATCCCTGCCCCATGGGACATACATTTGCCACCCTACCGGACGTCCTCGATCTTGAGCTGCTGCCAGACGGAGACCGACTTCTGGCCGTCGCGGTCCCCGTGGGCACCGTCCCAGACGGCAAAGGCCACGGGGGGGGACTGGCCCGGAGTAAATTGCGTATCCCGGTCGCCCTGCGAGCGCATCTCTCGCACCATGACGACCCGCCACTTCCCTCCCTTCCAGATCCCGCGCCCCTGAACGTTCTGGTCCTCTGTGGGTTGGGATGTCAGCGTGCCGAAGCCCAAAGCGTTCAGGTCCTCCACTGATGAGCGGCGATTTGGGGTCGAGAGAAGGTTGCCGGCTCCCCAGCCAGTGAGGAACGTCGAATCGTGGGAAGCCGTCGGTGCCTTCACCTGGGCGGTGACCGAGCTTCCTGGGGGGGCGGTTTGATTAAAGGGGTAAAGGTCAGCCGCCATTCCAGCGTAACGGTCCTGGAGGTCCCGGTACCGTTTGAGGTCGGCTTCCCAGTCCGCCTTCCAGTGCCAGATGTTGACCGGGCCGTGCTGATCCCCCATGGTGAAGGAGGGTTCCGGGTGGCCTGCGCCGTGAACCTCGGCCATCGCGACGGGGAATTGAACGGCGACGGCGTCCCGGAAGTCCTGTGACCGTAATACATCCTGATTGATGATCGAATCATCCCACTCCAGGAGAAATGCGATCTGCTTTCCGTTGTGGACGGATCTCACCCTCACCTCTTCGACCGGTTGCTTGCGGATCCAGAGCGGTTCGAGGTGGACCCGGACAAAAGGAATCTTCGACCACGCCACGGCAAAGGGGTCGAGGGGGAGACTGCCCGGCACGAACCTCGAGACGACGGTCCCGGGCTGGCTCGGGGC
>Ga0209751_10003516_pt1 | contig 15169 bp, 23 predicted proteins | sample RifCSP13_1_FD_184019 | JGI IMG/M metagenome (GOLD analysis project Ga0209751, IMG submission 184019) | Soil microbial communities from Rifle, Colorado - Rifle CSP2_sed 13_1 (SPAdes) (version 2) | ecosystem: Environmental > Terrestrial > Deep subsurface > Rock core/Sediment | place: Rifle... | reverse complement strand
CCGGGGTCTAGAGTGATATTGTAGAGGGATGTCAATTGCTGGGGAATCAGGACGAAGCCGAGACCGAAGGCAAAGGCGAGCAGTGAAGCGACGATGAGAAAACTGCGGAGTGTCATTGGTCTGTCTCCCTTCTGACACGTCGAGGGCATGAGGGCAGGTTCAATGCTTCCAGGCTTATCGGCTCCTCTGCGCGACGTTCCGCAACCACCGCGAGGTCGCGCAGGTCCTCCATCAATTTCTGATACCGCTTGAGCGGGAGAATGACGCCAGTCTTCTTGCCCTCTGCGTCAACAATGAATTGCTCTTGAAAGGCCATTGTATCTATCTTTCCTCGCCGGGACACGGTCACCCGCGTCCGCCGGTGGGCCTCCGGATCCCCGACACGGGAGGTCTGTCTGACAGTGTACATTGGAATCGACTGGAGTCAAGCCCAACACGACGTGCGTTTTCTGGACGAGGCGGATAAGGCTACAGTGTTCCAGTCGCTTCGCACCTCACCGTTGCCCGTGACGCATGGGCGGGTCGGAGACTGCTGGCAGAACAGCAGGTGATGTCTCCCTATGGAGCATCACAGCTACATCTACGGCTTCGTGTCGCAACGACCGTAACTAGGTCGCTCGATGAGTTGAATCGTACTCAGTGAACGAGAGCCGTGCTGGTTTACTTGACCAGCAACCTTCTGAATCTATGACCATCAGGCTCGATGACGACAAATGCTTTCCTCAACTCTTCTTCGGCGTGCATGTTCAGAACCCGTTCAAGTTCTTTGTGGACAGAGTTCTGTGTGGAGGTTGAGCGACTTGGATAACGTCATGCCCCAAGCCTGCGAGGAAACGCGCCGTCACAGCGTAAACATCCTGGTCGAGCAGAAACCTCATGCCGGAACCGCCGTGAGGTGGATGTCCTCAGCCGACACCAGCGCGATAGCGTAGCGAAGGCAGGCACGAATATCCTCGACCGTCAAGTCGGGATAGTAGTTCTGGATAACCTCGTCGAAGGTGAGGCCCTCGTCAAGTAGTTCCAGAACGCTCTGAACTGTGATGCGTGTGCCCGCGATACAGGGCTTGCCAAAGTGAATCTTGGGGTTGACTGTAATGCGCTCTATCTCGACCATGGTGACACCTCAATAACAGCAGATTCGACTTGCCTTGTATTTTACACCGACGATAGCAATGGCGGAAGAGCGGCCTAACGCCGGAGCTAAACCTGTTACCTTATGCTCGACACAGGGAGGCCGATAGGGGTATGCTTCGCGCAGAACGGATGATGGATGACCCATCACCGCCTGCCCGCTTCGCGCCATCGGCGATCCCGGCCTGGGAGCAGAGGACCCGAGTTCATTCTGCGACTGCACTCAGCAGCCCCGCACACCTCCAGCCGAATCTCGGAACAGCTACAAGGCTGTCGCGCAAGTGGATCACCTTGCCGGCGTCCAGCGCAGCACGTGAGGCGACGCTTGGCACAAGCAGCCGGCCCGCCGACCAGAACTTGGGCGGCCTACTATCGTTACGCAATCTTGGTCCTGACCCTAGCCCACTGTTGAGCCATGCGCTTGATCTCGTCAGCATATTGCGGCCAATCGTGCAATGTCGCCGGATCGAAGTCGGCGCCGTTAGGCCACACCAGCGTATGCACTTCCGGGTCTATCTCGACCTGGTTGAATAGCTTTTCGTCTTGCAGCGGGCCATACATCTCTCCGGCCAGCATGGGCCGAAAATCAATGGTCTGTGCCACTCCGTCGTCGAACTCAACTCGAAGCGTATGAGGCCCGACAATCTTGAAGTTCACCACGCGGTAGATGGGGTGTGCCATCGTAAACCTCCTCACGCGAGTCACACCAGGGACACAGTCATCCAAGTCCGGCGGTGGACCTCCGAATCCCCGACACGGGAGGTCTGTCTGACAGTGTACATCGGAATCGATTGGAGTCAAGCCAAACACAACGTGTGTTTTTCCGGACGAGGCGGATAAGGCTACATTGTCCCAGCCGCTTCGCACCTCACCGTTGCCAGTGACGCACGGGCCGGTAGGAGACTGCTGGCAGAACAGCAGGTGATGTCTCCTGATGGAGCATCACAGCACCATCTACGGCTTCGTGTCGCAACGGCCGTAACTTAGCCCGCGCGCTGCATACTACGGGTGTATGACTTGCTCAGGGCGCGCACGGTGTCGCGTGGCAGATCCACCAGGGCAAAGTAAGTAGTTTGCTTCGATTCACTTGATGAGACGATCATACTCGGCATGGGTGCCAATCCAAAACCAAGTTACCGTATCGCCTGTGAGCAACCCCACGGCTCTATATGCCAAGCCAATCCGAACCGAGTAAAGTGGCTGACTCTCTTTCACACGCTTGAAGAAAAGGCCCGGATGCGCTGGGTTCTCGCGCCACAGCTTGTAGGCCTGCCGAGCTCTCTGGCGGATTTCTGGAGGCAAAGCCCAATAATGCTTCCAGAACGATTTTGTTGTTTGCGACTTCATTTGTGTTCGATGAATTCGCCGCGTTCATCGAACATCGGCAGCGTTTCACCTGCGTTGATTTCGGCTTCGACCGACGCCACCAGTGCAGCCAGCCTGTCATCGTCGGTCGCCGCGAATTGCGCGTCCCACAGTGCTTCATCTGCTGCGATTGCTTCGAATGTTTCTTCGGCAGGCAGCGGATGTGACTTGAGGAAGAGCGCGAACTCGTAGAGCTGCACCGTTCGCGCCAACGGCATGGCTGCGGCGATTTCAGTAATTGCTTTCACCAAATCTGTTCGTGCCTGTATCTTCATAACCATCTCTTTGACAACTGAGTGTCCAACTGAGTGAGATGATACCGCGGAAAGGAGGAAACATCAACTCTTAGGCGAAGGGAGTGGGAAGCACAGCCGAAGGACGTGCCACGTCGAGAGCGTTATAACCGGGACACGGTCACCCGCGTCCGCCGGTGGGCCTCCGGACATCGACACGGGAGGTCTGTCTGACAGTGTACATCGGAATGACTGGAGTCAAGCCAAACATGACGTGTGTTTTCTGGACGAGGCGGATAAGGCTACGGTGTTCCAGTCGCTTCGCACCTCACCGTTGCCAGTGATGCACGTACCGGTAGGAGACTGCTGGCAGAACAGCAGGTGATGTCTCCTGATGGAGCATCACAGCTACATCTACGACTTCGTGTCGCAACGGCCGTAACTTAGCCAGCGCGCTGCATACTACGGGTGTATGACTTGCTGAGGGCACGCACTGTGTCGCGTGGCAGATCCACCAGGACAAAGTAATCCGCCGGGTAGAGATAGTCTTCGTCGCTCTCATCGACAACGCGCAGGTCTCCGTGCCGCTCAGCCTCTTTATCCAGGAGCATGCGATAGACCTTGCCGCATCACCTACAGCGCCGTGAGTGTTTGCGAGTGTGTGGCCGTCAATGCCGTGGCGGTAGGCGCGTCGGCTTCACCCGCGTGTTGGGCGCGTTTTCGCCTTTGATCACTGCACGTCGGCGTGTGGTAGCCTTTGCCCTTCGACCAGCCAGCCAGCGATTGAGGGATTTCCTGCTCTCACCACTCCGCCGCCCAGCCAGCAACCCTTCAATGCCAATATGCTCATCCAAGTCCGGCCACTCGATGGCATAGCCGTTGCCCAGTAATTGCCAATTCTTGCGTTCTTGGGCAGTTCCATGTACTAGCCGGGGATACCATTCCAATGGGACCACAAGGCGGCGGCCATCCGCCAAGTCTACGGCCAGTTCCTTACTAGAGATGGTGAGGTCCACCACGGCCGGTTCGACCTCAAGGACTAAAGTGCTCATACCCAGCCTCTATCAGCGTCTGCTGGTGCTTCACGACGAGACGTTCGATTCGGTTCAACTCGTGTTCTTTGAATCCCCGATTTCTGGCGAATGGAATCGGGTCGAGCCAGAACTTGGCGATTTGCCGACCTCGTTTGACAGGGTTACTGGCTGACCGATGCTCCGCGCGATGGGCCCGATCGGCGTTTGGCTGGCATGTTGGAGATAAGGGCGCGCAGCACTTTGTTCACCGACTCCGGTGTGGTGAACACCTCGGAGACATCCGGGTCCAACACAACCACGACTCGGCCCTCGTCAACCCGGCCGGCAAAGCGATTGGGGCGTGCCTTGCTGTAGTCGAAGCGATATTCCGGTAGCATATCGTCCGCTGCGGTTCGTCGTGGCTTAGCGCCTGGCGTTTTCTTCATAGTCCTTGCGCTCTCTCTTCGTCGCGGTACGTGCACTGAAGATGCGAATGGTGTCTTGAACGCGCTCTGTGAAGCAGACCAGCAACAGGCGATTGGCTATTGAGTGGCCGATGATGATTTCACGTTTCTCGCTAGCCGAGTGGGCTTCATCATCGAAGATGCATGCGAGCGGATCGTTGAAGACGGTGCTGGCTTCGTCGAAACTGACGCCGTGCTTTTCGAAATTGGCTCCGGCCTTGTCTTTGTCCCACTCGAAGCGCACGCTCATGCAGGTCTGCCGATTGTGCAGAGTCTGAGTCGTTCAGTGGTAATGATACACGCAATCGCCAGCTTTGGAAACTGAGCGGTACTATGACCGGCCTGGGGGAAGGACAAGCGCGCCAACGACGGACTAAGCCTGTTACCTTGATGCTCTACAAAGGGAGGCCGATGGGGGTATGCTTCGCGCAGAACGAGGCGATGACCCATCACCGTCTGCCCGCTTCGCGCCATCGGTGTGCCGTTTCACGGAAGTCATAACCGGGACACAGTCACCCGCGTCCGCCGGCGGGCCTCCGGATCCCCGACACGGGAGGTCTGTCTGACAGTGTACATCGGAATCGACGGGAGTCAAGCCAAACACGACGTGTGTTTTCTGGACGAGGCGGATAAGGCCACAGTGTTCCAGTCGCTTCGCACCTCACCGTTGCCAGCGACGCACGGGCCGGTAGGAGACTGCTGGCAGAACAGCCGGTGATGTCTCCTGATGGAGCATTACAGCACCATCTACGGCTTCGTGCCGCAACGACCGTCACTGGGCCGCCTGTCTGCGAAAGACCTCTGTGGAGCAAGACGCCTTCGTTACGCCTTCGCTGTGCTGCGCTTCTTGCCGTTCGGAATCTTGGTCAATTCGATAACGAGGCGCAAGGCCTCATTCACGGCTTCCTCGTTCGGAAACGCTTTCGCCACATCCGGATCGAGCGGGACCAAATTCGTGCCAGCCCGAAAGCGTTCCGCGTACTTTCCCCGAACACCGCCCTTGAGCAGTTTCCGAAGGTCGTACTCTGGCCGCAGTTCGTCATCCAGTTCGGTCTTGGACTTCTTCTTCATAGGCTTCTCTTTCCGTGGGCGGTCGAATGATCCGGATCGGGAATCGTTACGCCGAGTGGGTCGCTGAAAACCGTTGCGGCTTCCTGGAAAGTGACTTTGTGCCTGCGTAGATTGATGGCGGCCTTCTTCGGGTCCCACTCGAATATTATGCGCTAAGTGTAGCCGCTTTTGCGCTGTGCGTCCAGCGGCTTTTGAGTGAGAGGGCGGAGGCCACCCAACGGTATGCGCATCAGCCGTCGCTTCGCACCTCACCGTTGCCGGTGACGCGCGGGCGGGTAGGAGACTGCTGGCAGAACAGCAGGTGATGTCTCCCCATGGAGCATCACGGCTACATCTACGGCTTCGTGTCGCAACGACCGTAACTGGGCGGCACTGTAATGAGGAGGCTTCACCACAGGCGAGCTACTGCATAAGCATCGAAGGCCGTATCGCCGCTGAGCAATGGCATCTGCTCAATCTGCGCTTGTGCGATCAGGAGCCGGTCAAATGGATCACGATGGTGAAACGGTAAGGTTGTGACCACTGCCACATGCGGGAGTTGAATGGGCAGCGTGGGATCTTCAATGAGGGTGCGGGCTGGGCGGCTGAGTTGAGAACTTCCGGCGATGAACCACAGGAAGCTGTGGGTATCCAGAAGCAAATTCATTGCATGTACTCGGTGAAGTCAGGTAGGGGAGCATCAAAATCCTCAGCCACGACTACAAAGCCGGCCGCGCTGCCAAACTGGGCGTGGCGTTTGGCGGGCGTAATTGCGATCAGTTGCACGACCGGCTGGTCGTTTTGCGCGATGACAATGGTCTCGCCCTTCTTAACGGCTTCCACCAGCTCTGGCAATTGGGTTTGAGCTTCATCCAGTGTGACTTGGCGAGTCATAATACACATTCCCTTCGGCTTAAGTATACACCGATGTCTAAACTGGGCCTACCCTTGGCCCGACCTGGAGATTGGCACTGCCGCTATAACATGGACACGGTCACCCGCGTCCGCCGGTGGGCCTCCGCATCCCCGACACGGGAGGTCTGCATGACAGTGTACATCGGAATCGACGGGAGTCAAGCCCAACATGACGTGTGTTTTCGCGACGCGGCGGATAAGGCTACAGTGTTCCAGCCGCTTCGCACCTCACCGTTGCCAGTGACGCACGGGCCGGTAGGAGACTGCTGGCAGAACAGCAGGGGATGTCTCCTGATGGAGCATCACAGTTGCATCTACGACTTCGTGTCGCAACGACCGTAACTGGGCGGCGTGTTGAAACAAGACCCTGCGGTGTTACGCCTCTATGCCGGTACGGGAGCGACTTGATATTCGATGCGACTCGGCGACGCGACTCGGCGTGATGCATCCAGGATTTCCAGCGAGACGAGATTGCCGGAAGCATCGTAATCCAGTATTACACCAGGCTTATCTTCGTCACTCTCGGCAACCGGGGTCTCCGTAAAAATCACGGTCAGCGTATCGGTTTCGCGGTCATAAACGACCTTCATGAGTCTACCCTCCAATACTTTTCAATCTTGCTGGTGCGATAAACGGTCACGACTTCTGGCGGCTGACGGTCAACGTCCACAAACACGCGAAGCAGGTAGGCTTGGGGTGGTTCCGTCAGCATCACTCGCGATTGAAATACTTCCCGGCCTTCACGTACGGTTATCCTTTGCTCTGGCTTGACGAGAACTTGAGCAACATCGGATTCGCTGATTTGACGACGGGCCATTTCATCTTTAACGTGGTCCGTCAACCGAAACTCTGTGAGGCCGGTGGGCGTCGTCATGACACGATCGATTGTACCGCTAATTCGGTTGCCAGACAAAGGCGTTTTGAGGAAAGACGCTCGTGGTGAGCCAAGATGTCCGCCGCGCGACGTTGCGGTCGCGCCGCCGCGCAAGCGGGAGCCGGAGCGTAACGAAGGCGAGCGCGAGCGGATCCGCAAGCAACCTACACCAATCGCAGAAATACGTCAGGATGCTGTTCGGCAATCCGCAATAAGGCTTCCGCTGGCCCACTCGGTTTACGTCGGCCTTGTTCCCAATCTTGAACCGTTCGCAGGCTCACGCCCATCAAGCCAGCAAACGCCGCTTGGGATAAGCGGAGTTTGGCGCGGATTCTCTGCGGCGGCGCAGGGCGCTTCAGTTTATGGGTTCGCAAGACCCGCTGCCCCGCTTTGTAGGCTTTGATTTCACGGATACCTTCAAGGATTTCCATACCAATGTTGCGCTCAGACGTTTGAATGAACTCCATTTCGGCATTATGCGGCAAAGCCGTAGGATTGACCAGCCCTATCTATGCGATTGGAGAAGTCCGCCCAACGTTGGAGCTAAGCCTGTTACCTTATACTCGACAAGGTGAGGCCGATGGGGTATGCTTCGCGCAGAACCGGGTGATGACCTATCACCGTCTGCCACCCCCATCCGGGACACGGTCACCCGCATCCGCCGATGGGCCTCCGGATCCCCGACACGCGAGGTCTGCATGACAGTGTACATCGGAATCGATTGGAGTCAAGCCCAACACGACGTGTGTTTTCTGGACGCGGCGGACGCGCCGATCGCGCGTGATTCTGCTGCACAACCCGAAAGGCTTCGCCCGCTTCGAGGCGTATCGGCGGCGCCTGGAAACGCAACTCAATCGAAACAGGACAACCTGCCCCGCCTGCTTCATGCAAAAACCACCTTGAGATCAGCCGCCGTATACATGGGCGCGTCTTCATCTTCCATGCCACGCATGGCGAGAGCTAGAGAAAGGTCTGACCAGTCTCTCTCATCTTGCCGCTCTGCCTTGGCGAGAAGATACTCCACGAAGTCAAGCACTTCGATTTGGAACGCCGTCGGTAGCTTTTGAAGGTAGTGCTGAATCTTTTCTGCAATTGCCATCGTGACGTCTCCCGTACGCGCACTCGAATCGTATGCTATTTTACTCCAATTTCGAATAGGGGTACAGGTGTTTGCCTGTGGTAGGCGGCTAACGCCGGAGTTCACCTTGTTACCTTATACTCGACAAAGGAAGGTCGAGGGGGGTATGCTTCGCGCAGAACGGGGTGATGACCCATCACCGTCTGCCCGCTTCGCGCCATCGGCGTGCCACTTCACGAAAGTCATAACCGGGACACGGTCACCCGCGTCCGCCGGTGGGCCTCCGGTTCCCTGACACGGGAGGTCTGTCTGACAGTGTACATCGGGATCGCCTGGAGTCAAGCCCAACGTGACGTGTGTTTTCTGGACGAGGCGGATGAGGCTACATTGTCCCAGTCGCTTCGCACCTCACCGTTGCCCGTGACGCACGGGCGGGTAGGAGGCTGCTGGCAGAACAGCCGGTGATGTCTCCCTATGGAGCATCACAGCACCATCTACGGCTTCGTGTCGCAACGACCGTAACTTGGGCGCGTCTTACCCGTTCAACAGCCCCGACATCTCAAGCACACGTCGCGACCAAGCTGCCGATTGTTCAGCCACCTTCTTGCGCAGGTCTTGATCGGCCCAAATGCGGGCCCAGTTGCGCTGCCAGCGTGCCAACTGAATCTGCAACTCCACCAACTCAGCCGCGGTATTGACCTCCGCTTCCGCCGCCGTCCATTCGATGAAGAACTTGCTTTCAGCAATCATGCTCTCGATTGCATCGTGGCTGGCGTCATGAGCGGCGAAGGACTTGATGCGGCTCAGATTGGCGGCCAGCCCACCCAGGCGGACGGGCAGGTTGTCGCGGAGATAGCGTTCACGAATCGCAGCCCAGTCTTTCATACGCCACCGAGTAGTCGCTGCACCACTTCAGCCACCCGTTCTTGAATGGCCGGGTGGAGTATATCCATTGAAGGGTTGTTCTGGCGAGGACGGATGTTGATCAGGGATTCAAAGGTGACCTGCTGGGCAGCAGGGTTCCAGTCCGCGCCCCAGATGTCTTCCTGATGGCTCCCATCTTCCAACAAGGCGGCTTCACAGTCTGCGTGCATCGCGCCGCCGCCAGCTAGAATGCCGCGCTGAATATCGACGGCCAGCTTGATGTACGTTTCCAGTGCTTGAAGCATATCGGCTATGTGCTGTGGAGTAGCGCGAGAGCGGATGATGTGGATCACGTAAGCCCCATCTTGAGAGATAGGGCAAGTATACACTGGTTGCGCGCGGTACGCGCACTAACGGATATGGAGTTGAGCCCGTTACCTTATACTCGACACAGGGAGGCCGATGCGGGTATGCTTCGCGCCATCGGCGATCCCGGCCTGGGAACAGAGGACCCCGCATCAGCGGCCGTGCGACGGCCAGCGGCGGACCGTCCCCTCAGGCTTGCCGGGCGGCACTGTCCAAAAGCTTGTCCTGAGCAAAGTCGAAGGACGCGCCACTTCACGAAAGTCATAACAGGGACACAGCCACCCGCGTCCGCCGCTGGGCCTCCGGCCCCGCGACACGGGAGGTCTGTCTGACAGTGTACATCGGAATCGACTGGCGTCAAGCCAAACACGACGTGTGTTTTCCCGATGAAGCGGACGCACCGAATTATCGGTTGACCAGCCTCATCGCCCGCTCCACCACATTCTCCACTGTGAACCCCAGTTTCTTGGCGATCACCTGGTACGGCGCCGAGGCGCCGAAACGCTCCAGGCTCAGCACGTCGCCGTGCTCGGTGACGTACTTGTGCCAGCCCTGCGCCACGCCGATCTCGACCGCCAGCCGCCTGCGCACCATCGGGTCGAGCACGCTGTCACGATAGTCCTGCGGCTGCGCGTCGAACAACTCCCAGCACGGCAGGCTCACCACGCGCGCTTTGATTCCACGCCGGGCCAGCTCCTCCACCGCGCCGACGCACAACTGCACTTCTGAGCCGGTGCCGATCAGGATGACGTCCGGCTTGCCGCCGGCGTCGATCAGCACGTAGCCGCCGTGGCGCAGGCCTTCGGCGGACGCCATCTTCGAGCGGTCGAGCGCCGGCACAACCTGCCGTGTGAGCGCGAGCGCGACCGGCCCGTGCTTGTGCTCGACGGCGACCTTCCAGGCAACCGCCGTCTCGTTCGGATCGGCAGGGCGGATGAACAACAGATTCGGGATCGCGCGCAGCGCCGCGTAATGCTCGACCGGCTGGTGCGTCGGCCCGTCTTCGCCGAGCAAGACGCTGTCGTGCGTGAAGACGTAGATCACGTGACTCTCCGACAACGCGGCCAGCCGGATCGCCGGGCGCATGTAGTCGCTGAACTGCAAGAAAGTCGCGGCGAACGGGATGAGACCGCCGTGCAGCGCCATGCCCGTGGCGATGCCGGCCATCGCGTGCTCGCGCACGCCGAAGGCGATGTTTCGGCCGGCGTAGCTCACACCGCCGCCGACCAGCCCCTGCGCGCCGTCGAGCGGCGTGTCCGGATGCATGAAGTCGCCCATGCCTTTGAGCGCGGTGTTCGTCGAGGGGTTGAGATCGGCCGAGCCGCCGATCAGCGTCGGGATCTTAGCGGCTATCGCGTTCAGCACTCTGCCGGACGCGACGCGCGTGGCGATCGGCTTCCCTGCACTCGTGGCATCGCCACGGGTGTCGCTCGGTGAGAACGACGGCACGTCCGCATCCCAGCCCGCCGGCAGATCGCCCTTGATGGCGGTCTGTAATTCGGAGGCAAGCTCGGGATACTCGCGTGCGTAGGCGTCCCACTTGGCCTGCCACTCGCTCTGCGCCGACCTGCCTCGATCGATCGCCGCGCGGAAATGCTCGAGCGCCTCGCCCGGAATATAGAAGGGCGGATCGACCGGCCAGCCGAGATTCTGCTTCGTCAGCTTCACTTCCTCCAGCCCGAGCGGTGAGCCGTGGACTTCGAACGTGTTTTGCTTGTTGGGCGAACCGTAGCCGATGGTGCTGCGCACCATGATCAGCGAGGGGCGATCGCGCGCGGCCTGCGCGGCGCGAATCGCGCTTTCGATCGCGGCCAGATCGTTGGCATCGCCTACGCGCTGCACGTGCCAGCCATACGCCTCGAACCGCCTGCCAACGTCTTCCGTAAACGTAATATTCGTGCTTCCGGCGAGCGAGATGCGGTTGTCATCGTACAGATAGATCAACTTGCCCAGCCGCCAATGCCCGGCGAGCGAGGCGGCTTCGGATGCCACACCCTCCATCAGATCGCCGTCGCTCACGATGCCGTAGGTGGTGTGGTCGATCATGTTGTAGCTGGGCCTGTTATATCGCGCGGCGAGGTGCGCCTCCGCAAGCGCCATGCCGACGCCGTTGCCGAAGCCCTGGCCCAGCGGGCCGGTCGTCGTCTCGACGCCGGGCGCGAGACCATACTCGGGATGGCCGGGCGTCATGCTGCCCCACTGCCGGAAGTTCTGCAGCTCGCTCAGCGGCAGATCGTAGCCGGTGAGGTGCAGGAGCGAGTACAGCAGCATCGATCCGTGGCCGGCGGATAGCACCAGGCGGTCACGGTTGAACCACTTCGGATCGGCCGGGTTGTAACGCATGATGCGCGTGAAGAGAACGTATCCAACCGGGGCCGCGCCGAGCGGCAGGCCGGGATGGCCGGAGTTCGCTCTCTGCACGGCGTCGATCGAGAGCGTGCGAATGGTGTTGACGCAGAGTTGATCGAGTTCCGTCGATGTCACTGCTGGGCCTCCCTAAGAATTTCCTGGAGTTTAGAGCTCGCTCCCGTTGGATTGGCAAATCCAGCGGATAGGCGTGGATTTGGCAATCCACGCCGAGCAATTGTGTAAGGACTTTAAACTCTAGAATTCATGAAGCGCATTATACTTCGATTCGCGCGCGGGCTGCGAGCGGCACTGATCGACATCGGGGATTCAGCAGATTGTGTTTCAAGAGGCAGCAGAGGCAGGCACGTGATGCGTGATTGCGTGATTATGTGATAACGTGAGGTGTGGAATGTCGTCCGTGGTTGAGCAGTTCTACGATGAAAACACGCAGCGCGAGTGGGAACGTCTCGACCGCCACCGCACCGAGTTCGCCGTGACGCTGCGCGCGATGCGGGAGTATCTCCCCGGCCTCCGGCGCGCGTGATCGACATCGGTGGCGGGCCGGGGCGCTACGCGATCGCCTTGACGCAGGGCGGATACTCCGCCACGCTCGTCGATCTGTCGCAGGGCTGCCTCAACTTCGCGAAGAGCAAGGCGCGGGAGGCCGGGGTCGATCTGACTGATGTCGTTCAGGCTGATGCAGTCGATCTGGCCGGAGTTGCGGCGTGCGCATACGACGCCGCGCTGCTCCAGGGACCGCTGTATCACCTGATCGAGGAGGCCGATCGGCTCAGAGCCGTGCGCGAAGCGGCGCGCGTGCTTCGGCCGGGCGGGCCGATCTTCGCAGCCATCATCACGCGCTACGCGCCGATTCGCTGGGCGGCCAAGAACGAGCCGTCTTACGTCGTCGAAGACCGCGAAGGACTCGAGCGCATCATGGACACCGGCGTAAATCTCGCCCGGCCCGGCGGCGGCTTCACGAACGCCTATTTCATGCGCCCGTCCGAATTGGCGCCGCTCATGGAACAGGCCGGCTTCGAGACGCTCGACCTGATTGCCTGCGAAGGCATCGCCAGCATGATCGAAGATCGGCTCAACCAAGTGACCGGCGACGTGTGGGAGACCTGGGTCGACCTAAACTATCGGCTGGGTAGGGATCCGGCGGTGCACGGCGCGGCCGAGCATTTGCTCTACGTCGGCAGGAAGAAATGAGGGGGATTGTGCCTCACCCCCTTCCCCCTCTCCTGACGACAGCCGTTTCGTCGTCAGGAGAGGGGCCGGGGGTGAGGTTTCAGCGCGCCGATCACAAACTCGCCACAGAAATGTACCGGCACCAGGTGTGCACGCAAAACATGTCAGGTGGCTCACCGCCCGCGTCCCCGCGGGCGGCCAACCGCGAGGACGCGGCTTGGCGAGCACTGTAACGACTGACAACATTGGCGTGCACACGGCACCAGAGTACGTTTGACATGCGCATGCCACTTCAACTAAAATCTCAGCATTGATACCGGCGAGAAAGCAGATTCCGCAGGAGGAAAGAACCATGCAACCGACGCTCAAGTGGATCACTCTGTTGGTGATTGCCGTTCTCGCGCTTGCCAACGTCGCCGCCCGGCCACAGGCGACCACGCTGCGTGGCATGGTGTTTAGCGATGCCAACAAGAACGGCAAGCTCGACGCGGGCGAGACCGGCCTGGTCGACGTGCGTGTCCAGGTGTCCACGCCCGATCAGAGCTTCGTCCACGAATACCGCACGGGCAGCGATGGCACGTACGGGCCGGTGCTCAGCGAAGGCACCTTCACCGTGCGCATCTTTCCACCCGAAGGCTGGTCGGTGACGACCAAGGACTCCTACACAGTGTTCGTCCAGCACGGCACTGCTGTCGTGGGTCTCGACTTCGGGATTGTGCAGGGGACCGCGCCGAGTAAACCGTCGACGGGCAGTTCCGGCGCGCCGGGCACGCTGCCTGTGACCGGCGGCGAGCAAGCGGACGACGTGAGCGCCGACCTGTGGTCCGCCCTCGGCCTGTGGCTGGTGGTCGGCGGCGCGGCGTTCCTTGGGTTAACTGCGCTCGCACCCCGGGTGCGCCGCAAATAGCCATACTGCCTGCGCGTGTAGACCCGCGCGATAGACCTGGCAGGTCTCTTGCGCCGGCATGGGCCGTGCGCTGTATCGTCAAGACCTGCCAGGTCTGCCCCGAGTTATCGCTCCGCTCGCGCGATCTTCGCGAGCCGTTGCATCATCCGGTCGAGTTGCTCCTCTTCGAGCGCGGCGAACGGCCGCCCATAATTGCGGTCGGTGTCTGCCTCGATGCCCTCGCGCACCTGGCGTCCCGTCCGGCTCAGCCGGTACCGGCCGGCGCGCTGAGTCACTTCGCCGCTCGAATGCAGGGCCGAGAGCGCCGAGACGAAGTCCTTGTCGTCCAGCCGTGAAGCCGCCTGGCGCAGCTCGTCGTGCGCTATCCCTTCCTCGACCTGAAGCAGCGCCGTGCTCAGCTCGATACGCGGGCCGGTGTAACCTGCCTCGCGCCAGGCAGCGATGTGCGAATCGTCGCGATAGATCAACAGGCCGACCAGCCGCCGCTCGATGTGCACCCAGATCGAATCGGAATCCGGCAGCACACTGTGCGCCGCGTTCAGGATTGGGACCGGCACATCGCTCTGGCGCAGGGCGGCAGTGTACATGCGGTCGACCCATTCGTGCAGCGCCGCCGCCTCTTCGCCCGGCAGCGCGTCCACTCGCGCCACGTACGAGAAATACTCGTCGTACACCCCGGTGATCGCCTTGTGCGCAGGCTTGGCCAGGCGGTAACGGCCCTCGCCGGCGCGCTCGACCTCCTTCTTTTGCGCCAGGGCCTCGAGCGCGTCCTGGTATTTCGATACAGACGTATAAGGCCCGAACGTTGCGAAGTCGCCCGGCGTGGCGCTGCCCGGAAAGTAGCGGAAGCGCGTCATCAGCCAGAACTCGACGCGGTCCAGCCTGCGACTCTCGACGAAGCGGCGAAAGATGCCGCCGTCGTCTTGCAAGCGCGACACGGCTTCCGATAGGCGATGGTGGACTTCGGCAGGCGCCAGGCGCATGGGATTCCTCGGGTGCGACGGCGATTATAGGCCGGTCAGGTCGGAATGCAAACTGTGCTACACTTGCCGCGTGGACCTCTCGACCATCACCTGGGAGAATCACCGTTGATTATCCATACACTCGATCTGAACTTCCTCGACACCTCTCATGCGATCGCGGCCTATCTGATCGTCGGCCCGGAAGGGCCGGTGCTGGTGGAGACCGGCCCCGGCTCTACGCGCGAGAACCTCGCAGCGCGTCTGGCCGAACAGGGCTACGCGCCGGCCGACATCCGGCACGTGCTGGTCACGCACATTCACCTCGATCACGCCGGAGCGGCAGGCTGGCTGGCGCAGCACGGCGCGCAGATCTACGTGCATCAGGTCGGCGCACCGCACCTCGTCGA
>Ga0209751_10003513_pt1 | contig 15184 bp, 14 predicted proteins | sample RifCSP13_1_FD_184019 | JGI IMG/M metagenome (GOLD analysis project Ga0209751, IMG submission 184019) | Soil microbial communities from Rifle, Colorado - Rifle CSP2_sed 13_1 (SPAdes) (version 2) | ecosystem: Environmental > Terrestrial > Deep subsurface > Rock core/Sediment | place: Rifle... | reverse complement strand
AGAGATACCCCCGGGCAGGCGGACGATTATGCGGTCTTTTTTTCTCTTGCGCTCACGTTCCTTTCGCAACGCGTTCGCCGGTTGGTGGTTCGTCATCCGTACCCAGCGCAATGCCTGGATTCACGCCGTCGTCAGCCTGCTGGTGGTGGGGGTATCCTTCTGGCTTCAGCTTGCCCCGCGCGACTGGGCTGTGATCATCGTCTGCATCGCCATGGTCTGGACGGCTGAATTTATCAACACCGCGCTGGAAGCTGTTGTGGATCTGGCCAGCCGCTACGAGCAGCACGAGCTGGCCAGGGTCGGAAAAGATGTCGGCGCCGCGGCCGTGCTGATCGCGGCGGCCAGCTCCGTCCTGATCGGCCTGCTGATCCTCGGGCCGCCTCTTTGGGCCAGGCTCTCACCGCTGTTTAAATGAGTCGCCGCGGAAATCAATCCTCCCCATCTATTGAGGTGCTTCATGTCCCCCTCTCCCTTTCGCTTTGGCACCGTTGGCTCTCCCATCTCGACCCCCAAAAAACCCGGCGGCAGCATTGGCGCTGTGTTTCGCTCTGCTGAGCTTGGTCTGTTTGCGCTGGAGCTGGGCTGGGTGCGCGCCGTGCGCGTCACCGAAGAAACCTGCGCCGCGATCAGGCAGGCTGGCGAGGCTCAGGATGTCGCTTTGAGCGTCCATGCGCCCTATTTTATCAACCTCAACGCCGACGACCAGGAATGGCCTAAATCACGCCAGCGGCTGATGGATGCCGCTCATTACGGCTACCTGGCAGGGGCGACGGATATTGTATTCCATCCCGGTTCTTACTTCCAGCGCCTTCCTGAAGAGGTGCTCCCCATCGCCATCCAGCGCCTGGGTGGTTGCGTGGACGAGCTGCGCCTCGGGGACAACCCGGTAACCCTTCGGCCTGAGACCATGGGCAAATCCGCCATGCTCGGCTCGCTGGAAGACGCCCTTCAAATGAGCCTTGCCATCCCCGGCGTGCAGCCCTGTCTCGACTTTGCCCACCTGCACGCCCGGCCGGGCGATGGCTCGATGAACACCTATGCGGAATGGTCCCGGGCGCTGGAAAAAGTGGGGAATGCCCTGGGCGACTCTGCCCTGCGCGACCTGCACGTTCACCTCTCCGGCATCGCCTATGGGGAGAAAGGCGAAAGGGAGCACCTGCGCTTGGAAGAAGCCGATCTCGACTTACGGGCGATCTTCCAGGCCCTGCACGCTTTCGGCTGCCAGGGCCGCATACTTTGTGAAAGCCCTGTCATGGAGGATGACGCCCTGATCATGCTGAACCTGTGGGCGGAAATCAGCGGCGAAGCTCAATAGCATCCACGGGCGCCTGAACGAAACCAGGCGCCCGCGGCAAGCTCATAACCTGTACGAGCTAGCGCACCTGTTTGAAATTGACAAAGATCAGGTTCTTCTCGCAGCTATCGAACGTCTCGAAGTAAATCTTTTCCGACAACTCCAGACCAGCCTGGTCCAATAGCTGCACCCAGAGCGTTCCATTCGACGCAATCGGCTTATCCCCCAGGTTGAACTCGTAGAAACCGGCTGATCCATATGCGTTAGCCAACCCGGTCAGGCTGAGCATCGCCACTGGCGATCCGGCCAGGGTGCCGCCGATCTGCACCTGCTGTTGAGAAACGGGTGCGCCAGAAAGATCGAAAACCTGCCCGGCGACCCCAAACCAGTCGCAACCCGCCTCGGGATGGAACACCTGGCTGGAGGTGCTCACCGGCGTCCCCGGGCTTATCACGAACGGCATCCCGCCAACCACCGGGGTTTCCTCGGGTGTGGGCGAGAGGGTAAACAAGAAGAAAGGCGTTTCGGTTGGCGGGGAGGTGGGCGATGGCGGCGGTGTCGAGGTGATTGTCGGCTCCAGGGTGGGCGAAGGCGTCCAGGTCGGCTGCAGGAACCTGACCGGGGTAGCCGTTGAGGTTGGGAATGCCATCACCGCCGGCAGCGTGGGTGGCGGGAAGAGGTTGAGCGAGGAATAGGGGTTGAGGAAAATCGCCAGGAAGATGAGCGCCACCGCCACTGCCCCGAGGACGACGACCACCGTCAGGATATTCCAGACCAGTGCGGCTGTCTTCCCTTTTGCCTCTCTGCTGTCCATATGATCAAAAGTCTCCATAGCCGTCTCTCCACCTGGGCCACTCAGGGCACAAAAATCTGGATCTCGCTCTGGTCTTGCCGCATCGCTATCCAGTCTTGCAGGACGCGAAGTTGCAACGCCATCCGGGCATCGGGAGTCAGGGGGTGCTGCGGATCGCGTTCGATGAGCTGCAGGATATGAAAACCCGCACTCGTCTCCACGATCCCGCTATATTCGCCGGGTTCCAAGGCAAAGACCACCTCGTCAAGTTTGGGATCGATCAGATAGCCCCGCGGAAACCAGCCCAGGTCGCCTCTCGCGAGCGGGTCGTACGCCTCCGCCAGTTCTGCAAAATCTTCCCCGGCTTGCAGCCGCCCCAGGACCTGGCTGGCTTCAGCCGAATTATAGAGCAAGATCTGGCGCACGTGCACCTGTTCCGCTGCCTCGGGGACTTCGGCGGTTATGCGGTCCCGCATCCAGGAAGCTGCAATCGCCAGCGCCAACTCTCTGCGGAAAGCACCCTCCGAATAACCATTCGCAGCCATCCAATCCAGCAAGGACTGCTCGCTGCTTCGCTCGCTGGCAAGCCGTTGATAACGCTCCTCAAGCAATGATTCGTCTACCACAAAGCCCGCTTCCTTTGCCGCCTGCGCCAGCAGCCTCTGGGCGATCAAATTGTCCAGCACGCGCTGCTGGTCCTCAGTTGCCAGTTCCGTGCCAAGCGCCGAACGGTAACGTTCCAGTTCGGCCTGATAATCCTCCAGGGTGATTGCCTCTCCGTTGACTACCGCTGCCAGGGGGACCGGCGTAGGCGAAGGCAGGATTGGAGCTCGCGTCGCCGGGGGCTGGGAGGCGGTGTGTGTAGGTTCCGCTCGTCCTGGAGAAACCACCCCATTGCCTGGCGTTTGGACAGGCCCGCTGCCGCAGCCAACCAACAGCGCCAACATCCAGCCGAAAATCAGCCACCGGCTGAATAAACCCATCCTACCCGCTTCCCGGAACACCATAGTGTATATTATCCAGAGCCACTTTCATCTCGCGTAAACAGCCTCACCTACCCCAGGATGATACTCGATGAACCATTATACACGCATTCCTGGGGTCGCAAATGCTTACAAATTTGCATAAAATCCGTTCCCTCTTTTGAGAAAAAAGCTACAATTAATCCGGACCCATTCCAAAATATCCAGGGAGAACACGATTGACCCATGCAACCCAAAATCATCCGGGCTGTCGCTCGCTTTTTATTCAAATTATTGACCCGCTTGGAGGTATCTGGACTGGAAAACGTCCCTCTTCAAGGCGCCTGCATCCTGGCGGTCAACCATCTGGCGCGGATTGACCCGGCCCTGGTCTTCGCAATGTTGGAGCGCGAAGATGTAACTGGCCTGGTAGCGGATAAATATCTGCGCTACCCCTTCTACCGCTGGATCGCCAATGCACTAAAAGGCATCTGGATCAACCGCGAGGAGGCGGATATCAACGCCTTGCGCGCGGCGCGCAATTTTTTACTCTCCGGCGGGATGCTGGGCATCGCCCCGGAAGGCACCCGCAGCCGCACGGGCGCCTTGATCGCGGCCAAGACCGGCGTGGCCTACCTGGCTGACAAAGCCAGGGTGCCGATCGTGCCCGTGGCGGTATACGGAACCGAAAAGGCCATTCGGGAACTGCTCCGCCTGCGCCGCCCAACATTGAAAATCAGCTTTGGAAAGCCCTTTCACCTGCCCCCGCTCGCAGGCAGCGATCGCTCTGCCGCCCTGCAGCGCAACACGGAGGAGATCATGTGCCAGATCGCTGCCATGCTGCCGCCTCCATACCGCGGCGTCTATGCGGATCACCCCCGGCTGAAAGAGCTGCTGGCATCCTGATACCACAACTCAGCGGGGAGCACTCAAAAGTTGTTGGTAAATTCCGGTTTGGGGGGCTGCGAGCGGCGTACGCCGCTCGCCCCCCAAACCGGTAACAACCTTTTAGTGCACCCGCTCAGCGGAGACACCTTGACAGATCACCTGTTTTGCAGATAATAAAGGCAAGTTACACGAACACATTCGAAAGGCGTTGACGGAGGAAAGTACGCCGGCGGAAGCCAACAGGGAGGCCTGGGGCGCAGACTGAGACCCCAGCCGGGCGGAAACTGGCCGAAGTTCCCTTCTGAGCTGCCCAGGGGAACGCATAACCACTGCCAGGGGATAGCTTCTCTCCTGTTCGGGTTGTGCCAGTAGTTTGGGACGCTGCCCCAGCGTTAACCGGGGAGCCAATCGCCTGAGGCGTTTACGTTCTGCGCCGGGCCGTTGGTGAGAGAGTGGGCTGCCGATGTGCAGCCAATAAGGGTGGTACCGCGGGATCCTCATCTCGCCCCTTTGCCGGGCGAGATTTTTGTTTTCATGGGTCGGCGACCTGGCTCCGGATTTTTCGCCTTGACCCGGTTAGTTCTCCTCGCTGGAGGTTGCGATGTTACCACAATTAGATCAAATCGAAGCCATTGCACTGGCAAGCCTGCAAACCGTGGCGGACGAGGCCGCCCTGGAGCAATGGCGGGTCGCTCACCTCGGGCGCAGCTCCCCCTTGATGGGCCTCTTTGACCGGCTTGGCGAGCTGCCCAAGGACGAGCGGCCCGTAATCGGTCGCCGCGCCAACGAAATCAAGCGCCTGCTGGAGGCTGCCCTGGCTGAGAAAACCCTCGCCTTGCGCGAGGCAGCCCTGAGCCGCGCCCTGGAAGCCGAGCGCCTGGACCTGACCATGCCCGGGCGACCTCTCACGCCCGGCCGGCTTCACCCCGTTACCCAGACTCTGCGCACCATCTACCGCATCTTTGCCGAGATGGGCTTCCAGGTCTATCTCTCCAGGGATGTGGAGACAGATGAGTACAACTTCCAGTTGCTCAACTTCCCGCCCCATCACCCGGCGCGTGAGATGCAGGATTCTTTCTATATCGCTGCCCCAGACGGCGACGACAATCCCGTCTTGTTGCGCACCCACACCTCTCCGGGTCAAATCAGGGCCATGCGCGAGTTCGCCGCTGTGGACTCGCAAAACCCGCCGCCAGTGCGGATTATCCTGCCTGGGATGTGCTACCGCTACGAGCAAATCTCCGCCCGCTATGAGAGCCAGTTCACCCAGGTCGAGGGGTTGGCAATCGGTGAAAACATCACTTTCAGTGATCTCAAAGGCACGCTCAGCGACTTCGCCCGGCGCGCGTTCGGGCAGCAGGTTCACACTCGCTTCCGCGCTTCCCATTTCCCCTTCACCGAACCCAGCGCTGAGATGGATATCGAATGTTTCATTTGCGGCGGTGAGGGCTGTCCGGTTTGCAAAAGGACGGGCTGGCTGGAGATACTGGGCTGCGGCATGGTGCACCCCATCGTCCTGCGCAATGGCGGCTACGACCCGGAGCGCTACTCAGGCTTTGCCTTCGGCCTGGGCCCGGAGCGCATCACCATGCTGCGCTACCGCATCGAGGACATCCGCTACTTTTGGGCTAACGATCTCAGGTTCCTGGAACAATTCTAACGGAGGTCATCTCATGAAGACACCGATTTCATGGCTGAAGGATTACGTGGATATCAACCTGCCTATCGAGGAGATGGCCCGCCGACTGACCATGGCCGGGCTGGAGGTCGAAGAGATTCGCTACGTCGGCCTGCCGCTGCCGGGTGAGGCAAGTTCACCCTGGTCCAGCAAGCACGCCCGGCGGCAGGAAGCCAAGATCACGGGCATGTCCTGGGACCCTGAAAAGATCGTGGTGGGCGCCATCCACGAAGTCATGCCTCACCCAAACGCCGACCGCCTGGTGCTTTGCCGCCTGGAGGATGGCGAACGCGAGCATATCGTCCTCACCGGCGCCTCGAACCTTTTCCCCTATAAGGGCGCTGGCCCGCTGCCAAAACCGATCAAGGTCGCTTATGCCCGCGAAGGCGCCCGCATCTATGATGGTCACCAGCCGGGACAAGTGCTGATGACACTTCAGCGCGCCCGGATACGCGGGGTAGAGTCTTACTCTATGGCCTGTTCCGAAAAGGAACTGGGCATCTCCGACGATCACGAAGGCGTCATTATCCTGGACGAGGATGCGCCGGTTGGTATGCCCCTGGTGGAATACATGGGGGACGCCGTGCTTGAGATCGCCATCACCCCGAACCTCGGCCGGGACGCCAATATCCTCGGCGTCGCCCGCGAGATTTCCGCCCTCACCGGGGAGGAACTGCGCTTCCTGGACTATCGTGTCCGGATGGAAGGGCCGCCAATTGCGGGCCGCGTGGCGGTCGAAATCCGCCAACCGGAGCTCAACCCGCGCTTTGTGCTGGGATTGATCGAGGACATCGTCATCGGGCCCAGCCCGTACTGGGTCCAACGCCGCCTGCGCCTGGCGGGTATGCGCCCGATCAACAATGTTGTCGACGCTACCAACTACACCATGCTGGATATCGGCGAGCCGCTGCATGCCTTCGACTACGATGCCCTGGTTGCCCGCGCGGGCGGCAAAGCGCCAACTATCATCACTCGAACGCCCAAGCCCGGGGAGCGCCTGACCACCCTGGACGATATCGAGCGCCAGCCCGCGGATTACACCGTGCTGGTGTGCGACCAGTCCGGGCCGCTCGCCCTGGCGGGCGTCATGGGCGGCGCTGAAACGGAGGTCAGCGAGAAAACTCGCCGCGTCTTACTGGAGGGCGCAGCCTGGAACATGATCAATACCCGCCGCACCGTGCTGTCCCAAAACCTGCCTTCCGAGGCAGCCTATCGCTTCTCACGCGGCGTACACCCGGCGATGGCCGAGCGAGGCGTGCGCCGGGGGTTGGAATTGATGCGCCAATGGACCGGCGGCGTGGTGGCTGAAGGGCTTGTGGATAATTACCCGCTGCCGCCCCACGATCCCACCGTGACGATCACAAGCGCGGATGTCAGGCGCTGGCTGGGAATCGCATTGACCCCGCAGGAAATCGCCGCCATATTGGCGCGCCTGGAATTCCAGGTTGAGATTCGCGGGCAAAGCGTGAGCGCCACGACGCCCGACCATCGTCTGGATATCGGTGAAGGGGTGATCGGTATGGCAGATCTCATGGAGGAAGTCGCCCGTATTTACGGCTATGACGCGATCCCCGAGACGCGCCTGTCTGACACGCTGCCGCCCCAACGCGGCAATTCCCAACTGGAATCAGAGGAGCGTATCCGGGATCTGCTCGTAACTCTGGGCTTGCAGGAGGTGATCACGCACCGCATGACCACGCCCGAGCGGGAAGGCCGTCGTTTTCTCCCTGGCGCCCCGATAGATGACCACCCATACTTGCAAATTGCCAACCCCATCGCCAGCGACCGGTCTGTGATGCGCCACAGCCTGCTTGCCAGCCTGCTGGAAGCGGTCGAGCGCAACGCCCGCATCCGTCCGCGCCAGGCCCTGTTCGAGATCGCCCCGGTCTATTTCACTTCAGAGGAGTCGCGATTGCCCGATGAGCTGCTCCGCCTGGTCATCGTGCTGACTGGCCCCCGGGCCGAAGCCGCCTGGCAGGGCGCAGATACCGCCCCGATGGACTTTTACGATTTAAAAGGCATCCTCGAGCGGCTGCTGGGTGGCCTGCATATCGGAGAAGCCCGCTATGAACACCACCAACACCCCTCCTTCCACCCGGGAAAGTGCGCTCGCTTGATGTTGGGCGAGCGCCAACTAGGGGTGTTTGGCGAGCTGCACCCCCGGGTGCATGAGCGCTACGACCTGCCAGAGACGTCTCTCCTGGCAGCCGACCTGGACGTGCAGGTTTTGATTCAGCACATGCCAGAGCGCTATGAGATTCAGCCCGTGCCGTCTTATCCTCCCGTCCTGGAAGACCTGGCTTTTGTCGTCGACGAGTCTGCCACGGTAGAGATGGTTACCGGGCTCATCCGCTCCGCCGGGGGCGAGACTGTCGTCGCGGTGCGCCTGTTCGATGTCTATCGAGGCGCCCAGGTCGGTCCAGGCAAGAAAAGCCTGGCTTACAGCCTCACTTACCAGTCATCCGAGCGCACGCTCAGCGACCAGGATGTGGTCCTGATCCGCCAGCGGATCATCGACCGCCTGGAAAAGGAATTGGGCGCCAGGCTGCGCGGCGAAATAGCTTGACCTTCAGATAATATGGGGATGAACGTCCCGCAGGTTTATCTCGCCCTGGTTGGTTTTCGGGGAGCCTGCGGGACGTTTTGTACGGAAGAGCTTCACTTGCTTCATCCAGATGTGACCACGCTGGGGTTCCCAAATCTCGACCAGTTGTATGAAGGTCTCTTTTATAGTAGGATGTATTTGGGTGGGGAATAAGTGTTCTTTGAATTGAATGAAACTGCCGGTGAACAACCGTTGGTTCTCTTCAGAGGTTGTCGGCATTAAGAAATGGGGGGGTGAGTGAGATGCATCAGCACCGTCGTTTACTTTTGTCAGCAATAGTACTGACATTGACGTGTGTGCTCGGATCGACGTTATTCCATATCGATGGATCAGGGCAGGAACCGTATCCTCCCCCGGCAACAGGCGAGCCATTTGCTCCTATCAATTCTGTCGTATACTTACCATATATAGGACCATATCGAAAGTGGTCTCCAAGCTACTATATCGATATTATCGATACACTTTACGGACTGGGGTATGCACTTGGTTATAAAGACAGGTATGAGTCTGGTACCCAGGACAATCTGGTCATTCTAGATTACGGTTATCCAGCAAAGCAAGGGAGTACTTATGGTGTGTATTTAGTTTTCGATGAGACCGGCACTTTCTATTCTACTTCCCAAGTTATCGATTCAGCAATTGATTTTGCTAGCGGGTATTATGACGGCACTGGATATACCGATACGACTTCTCATCTACGCATGGTTATTGGCGTGAATAGCTGCTGTAATGAGAACACATTGGCGTTTTTCCAGGGTCATGGCACTGCTTGGGGACAGGCGGTTAATTCAATCAGGTTGGGAATATCACCGTACTCCAGTCAAGTGGATGTGGTTGGCGGAAGTGACATTGAGATGAGTTTTAATGACCCATATACGACGGCACAATGGTTAAATTATTATATGGCTGCCAGTACTTGCAATCCTGGTTCGAACAGTAGCGTGGAAGGGTGTTTCTACAACTTCGGGAACCTGACCATTTCTATCAGTGGAACATCGTGCGCAACCAGCGAGTCAAGCCCCTGGAGAGCGTGCGATGTCTGGTATGTATCCTGGGGAGCACAGAAGAACGGTAAACGCTTTGCTCGCCCAGTACCGGAAATTTACGTTGGCTATAATCCGGACTATCCTCAATATCCTTGGGGCTATAATGCTACGGTCTGGAAGGATTTGAGCCTCTTTTCAGCAAATCAGATGAGTGCTGGTAAGATGTATTTCGTGGGGCCTTTAACGCAGAGGGCCAGGTGTGGCGAAGGATGCCTGTCTGGAAACAACACTCCGTATGAAGGCTATGTACTTCTACGTGATGCTCTCGCTAGCAACCCTACCACAAGCATGAGTTTGCGCTGGTCGACTGATATTACCATCCAACCGACCCCGACCCCCACGCCGTGAGTAAAGTAGAAGGTGCACGATGAACCAAGAAAGTGAACTCAAAAGTACTTTAGCCTTATTCTTCTTCCTGGCGATCATGGGCTTGGCGTTTTTCGTCTTGATTACATTCTTTCGAGTGCCTCACCCGGGCAGCATTGGCTCTGCCCAGGATTCTACTCAGATCGCGACGAGTTTTATCACTCCCATCCCGGAAGAAACGCAAACAGTAGCCGTCATCACCGCGGATAAGATAATAGGAGAGGCGACACATTTAGCCACCACGCGTACGCCCGTCACTCCTATCTATCTACCAACCGGAATTTACGATGATCAGCGTGTGAAGATTTCTGCGGCGCTTCTTTTTATCGATGCACAGAATGCCTGGGGTGGATTCATTGACGGGCATCGTTTTACTCTCTATGCAGGCGCGCTGCAATCTAATCCCGATCAAGGGGTCGTTTATATGGTTACTAGTTTGCCTGGTGGTAAGTTATTTGAACAGTATGTGACTCCCTCGAAACATGGAGCTTTACGTGTGGTAAGTGAGCAGAACAACCGTCTTGCATTGGTCGCGTTAGACGATACGATGTTCTACTTCGACATCCCTACACGTCAATTTGTTGATTCCCTAACCGGGGTCGCGCCCAGCGTTACTCCTTCCCCAGTAGGAACACCTGAACCAACAAGTGCTCCATATCCAATGCCAACTTCGCCGGTTACTGAAGTGCCTTAATCCAACTATTTTTCTACTCTATCTTCATCGGAGAGGGTGTCCACCAGGATAGCGGTGTCGGTGGCGTCCTCCCCCTGATAACGCAATGGGAAGCCGCTTCTCTCTACATCCGCTGCTCGCCCGTATACGTTGGTGGGTGTAAGAGAGAGGAGGCGGGCAAACGTGGGAGACACGAAGACAACCAGAACACCAATTAGTTTGATCAGGTCTTTCTTGCGATCTACGATGAAAACGTAGCCATCTTCGTACTGGTAGCCGATGTCGCCGGTGTACAGCCAGCCGTCGCGCAGGATATTGGCGGCCTCATCGGGCTTGTTCCATTAACCCTGCATGACTTGCGGGACGTTTTGCAGTGAGGAGCTACTGTTCAACTGATTCGATATCCACCACCGGCTCGGCCTCTTCCAGAGGCGCCTCCGGCACCACGATCATCATGATCAGGTAAGCCAGCAGGCCTGGGCCGCCGGCGAGGGCTGCGAAGACGAAGAGCAGCCGCACCAGCGTGGGATCGATGTTGAAATACTCCGCCAGACCGCCGCACACACCGGCAATCATCCGTTCCTTGTGGGAACGGTAAAGTCGCTTGTACTCTGTAGTCATTTGCGTATCTCCTTGTTTCATTTTGATCTACACCTGTATACGCAAATTCGCCGCGCGGGTTGCAGCCAGCGTTTTGCCTGAGGCTCATTCAGGGTCCCTTTTCCTGCGGGGGCAACACAGCCAGGAAGTCCTGGGCAAAGCGCTGAGCGTATTCGTCCAGCAGGGATTGCAGCCGGTCCGAATCGGGCGAGGCCAGGATCAAGCCGGCGTGCTGTTTTTTGTTCGATCTCCACACCACCTCGGGGTCCTGGTAAGCAGACAGGTCGGGGTATTCCTGGCGAGCCAGGCAGTTGATCAGCCCTGAATAATAGCGGCGCCTCTCGGGGAGCTGGTACGGCTGGCCGCGCAGGTGGGCGATCTCCAGCCTGGCCCACTCCGCCCACAGGTTGATGCCGGTGGCGTATTCGATAGCCTCGGCGATGTTGGCGCCGCCGACCCTGGCCGCGCACTCGAGGAAATAAAACTTGCCGTCCTCGTGCGAGCGGATGTACTCGGCGTGAAATGCGCCGTTCTTGGCTTTCAGGGCTTTCAACAGCCGCCGGTTCAGCGCTGCTAGCGAGCGAGCCGCTTGTGAAGTGCGCTCCAGCGTGTGGGTGACAAACACGCCGCCGCCCTGATAGACGCTCATCGGGGGGCGAGCGTATTGGTGTGCCTCGGCGAAGATCGGCTTGCCATCCTCCACCAGCCCATCCACGTGGAAGACATCCCCGGGGAGGAAGCGCTCCAGCAGGAAAAATGACTGCTGGTCGCCCAGTTTATCCAGTGCCGGCCAGAGCTGGTCGGCTTGCTGGATGGTGCTGATCCCCATAGCGCTGGCCTCGGAGCGGGGTTTCAACAGCCAGGGCGGGGGGACGCGCTCCATGAACTCCCTCAGCCGTTGGTAATTGAAGGCGGCGGTGAATTCCGGCACCGGGATTCCCGCCGCGTGGGCCAGCCCGCGCATGGTCAGCTTATCGCGGAAATGCCGGGCGTGCGAGGCGCCCATCCCCGGCAGGCGCAGGTGGTCCCGCAGGATGCCGGCAGTTTCCACGTCGTAATCGTCGAGGGCGATAATTTGATCGATGTTGTGGCTGCGAGCGAGGTAGCTGACCGCGTAAATGATATCGGGGAGGGTTTGCAGCCTGGGCATCAGGAAGAATTCGTCAATAAATTCGCGCGGCCAGGCCTCGCCTGCCATGCTTTCGCGAGTGATCAACAAAATCGTGCAGCCGAGCTGCTTGGCAGCCTGGATGAATGCAGTGCCTTTGAAATAGCTTGCCAGGCACAGGATTGTCACCGGTTGGTCTTCTGTCATCTCCTGTTTTCCTTCTTACTCATCGATCACGCCGGCCTCTGTCTCGGCGATCAACTGGTCGACCACCGCGTTCAGGTCCCCCGCGCGGCGGAAAGTGGCAAGCTGGCGGTCCGCGCTGGTGCCCTCCGTCATGATTTTGTAGGCGTATTCAATGTCCTGACGCCCGCCAAACTCATCGATCACGTCTTCTAAAAACCAGTCGATCATCTCCCGGATCAGCTCGCGGGCGGGTAGCTCAACCTGTTTGCCGAAATCGATCAATTTCCCGTCCAGGCCATAGCGCACCGCTCGCCACTTGTTCTCTTCGAGCAAGACTGCCGGGTAGATGCGGAAGGACATGTTCTGGTGGCGCAGCTTCCACATCTTGAATGCCAGCGCCTGGAATATGGCCGCGATGCAGACGGCCTCATCGACCCGCGTGCAAACGTCGCAGATGCGGAACTCGAGCGTAGGGTAATTATGATTGGGGCGTACGTCGAACCAGACTTTTGTGCCGTCCGGGATACAGTTCGTCCTGACCAGCGTGTCTATATAGCGTTGAAAGTTGGCGTAAGAATCGAAGTGCGGCGGGATACCCGTGCGCGGGAAGTTGCGGAAGATGATGCTGCGATAGGATTTCAAGCCCGTATCCTGCCCCATCCAGAACGGCGAACTGGTGGAAAGGCAGAGTACATGCGGCAGCATATAGCGGATCATGTTCATGATATCGATGAGCAGCTCCCGGTCTTCGATTCCGATGTGGATGTGGGTGCCGAAGATGAGCAGTTGTTGGGCCAGCATCTGCATATCTTCTTTCACCCCCGCATAGCGCTCGAAAGGGGTGATCTCCTGGCTATACCAGGTTGAAAAAGGGTGCGATCCGGCTGCCGCAATTTTTAGCCCGTGGTTTTTGGCGATTTCCATCACCCCCCGGCGCAAACGCACCAGCTCGGCGCGCGCCTCTGCCGGTGTGTGGCAGACCTCGGTGCCTACCTCGACCATGGATTGGTGCATTTCCGCCTTGATGTGCTCTTGCAAGGTGACCTTGCCTGCTTCGAGCAACTGGGTAATATAGGATTTCAATTCGCGGGTCTGCGGGTCAATGATCTGGTATTCTTCTTCAATCCCGATACTGAAAGATGGCGCGGCCATGGCTCAGCTCCTCTTTTCAATGACAAAGGTGGGCACCGCAGAGCCTCCCCCGGCGGTCACATTCAGGAGCACCGCGGTCGAGAGCCGGGTGAGGCATCCGGAAACGTACTCTCCATACCAGATATAAGGGTTAGTGTCCATCAGGCGATCGTAGATTTGCAGGCTGCCCTCTACCAGGGATGGATACGCCTCGCGAGGGATCGAGACGCGCTGCTGGACGATATAAGCTTCATGCAGGGCTTCTTGCAGCGATTCATCCCACCGGCTTTGCTCGCTTTCCCAGCCGAGTACGATGCCCGTGCCGCCGTATTCGTCGTTTGGCTTGAGCACGAAATCGTTTTTATGGCTGCTGATATAAGGGAGCAGATCGATAGGTTGATCATTAATGAAGGTGCGCCGCTCTTCCACATTGCGCGTCCAGGGGATATAGCGCTCAATGGCGCCGCGTTCTGCCAGGCTGAACAGGGAGGCGTTTCTCTCATCGCTCAGCACGGCGAAGCTGGATTTCTTGTGCAGCAGCTTGCAGCGGAATGGATTGACCATGCACACCGCGCCCTCTCTGACCGCGCGGATGGCTGGATTGTCCAACCCCTCGCGAGTCACCAGCTCACTGAGCAGCACGCGCTTGTAGATCAGGTGCACGGGGGTGATCCCATCCACCAAGAGCTGACCGTCCCGATATTCGAGCTGGCGCGGATCGGCGATCACGCATTCGTAACCTTGAGAGATGAAATATTCCTGGAAGAGCATAAACTCGCTGTAGGTGGGCACTTCGCGCCAGTCCAGGATGGCGATGCGCGGCTGCTGGCGCCCGCCCCACTGCTGGTAAGAGTCGAGCAAGGCATGCAGCACGTGCTGCTTTCCGGGCAGCGGGCGCACTTCGTAGCGGCGTTGGAATGCGCCCATCACGGGCAAGGCCAGGAAGACCTCGGAGAGCGAATCGTTGTAGGCGACAGCCGCCGGGGTTTCGGCGTTGTACTCGGCAAAATTCAGCCCGCTGCGCGCCTCTCCGCCGTGTCCCTCATCCGAGTAAAAAGTGTCCATGCGCGCCGTCGGGCTGGGTGCGCTGAAGCGCGGCTCGACCTGGAGCAGCTCTTCTTCCCAATCGTTCAGCCTGAACTGGAGGCGGAAGGTCGGGTCAGCGAGCGCCGCCTGGTGAGCCCTGGCGAATGCCGGCATCACCTCTTGCACTGCTTGCTGTAAAAGCTGGTACTGCCGGACGGTCAGGAAGCGCGGGCGCAGCACGGTGCACAGCAGCCTTTCTCCGAAGAAAAGCTGCCGGCGGTGAAGCTGCTGGGTGAGCTGACCCTGGCTCTGACTGGCAACTTCGTCTGACAGGAGGGAATGATAATAATCGATCGCTTCTCCGAGTTCAGACACCACGTACCTCCATATAACCCGCGGTTTAGTTTTAACCGCCGAAGAACCTGGCCCAGCCCGCTTCCGCCGCTTGCGGGCGCGGCTCCTTTGCCAGGTGGATGCACATCTCGGCCATACGCTCGACGCACCAGCGGTGGTATTCATAGCCGGTCGAGTTGATATCCATGTCTGGCGCCGGGTTCATGAAGTCGATTGCATACGGCACGCCATCGCGAATCGCCCACTCCACCGTGTTCATGTCATAACCCAGGGCGCGCACCAGCTTGAGCGAGTCGTTGATGATTCTCTCGGTGAGCTCCGCCGAGAAGTCCGCGGGTAAGTATTGGCGTGTATCCGGGTCGTATTTGCGTACCAGCACTTCGGATTGTCCCAGGCACATGCAGCGGGAATACTGCCCGGGGTTCCACTCGATACACTCTTGCAGGATCATGGTCAGCAGGCCGCTCTCGTCGT
>Ga0209751_10003512_pt1 | contig 15187 bp, 12 predicted proteins | sample RifCSP13_1_FD_184019 | JGI IMG/M metagenome (GOLD analysis project Ga0209751, IMG submission 184019) | Soil microbial communities from Rifle, Colorado - Rifle CSP2_sed 13_1 (SPAdes) (version 2) | ecosystem: Environmental > Terrestrial > Deep subsurface > Rock core/Sediment | place: Rifle... | reverse complement strand
TATTCTGGTCGGGACCGCGGAGTCAAGATATGTAGGGGGATATGTAGGGGCTGCTCCTACAGTGAACGCAGGACAACGCGTAGATCGCGAACATTCGTGCCAGTTGGGCCGGTGATGAGTTCGTCGCCCAGCGCCCGAAAGAAATTGAAAGAGTCGCTTCGCTCGAGAAAGCTCCCGGCATCCAATCCCTGCTGTCGGGCACGGCGAAGAGTCAACTCATCAGCAATTGCGCCCGCTGCCGTGCTGTTCCCGTCCAGCCCGTCTGTTCCTCCGCTTAATACCACTTGGTGGCTACTGTCCGCAGAACCATGCTCGTCTATGGCGATCGCGCACCTGAGCGCCGTTTCGAGATTGCGCCCGCCCACGCCGGTCCCTTTCACCGGGCAAGAAAACTCTCCTCCTGACAGCAGACTCAGTGGCCTGTCGCCGTATTTTTTCCCGAGGTCACGTGAACGCTCCAACAGCAGGTTGCAACCTTGCGCGATGGGTTGTTCGCAGATGTCGTCAGCAATCTCAACAGCGATTCCTAGAGTGTTGGCCTTCCTGGCGGCTGAATCGAGGGCTGTCCTGTTATCCAGGAGAACATAGAATGTGTCATCAACTGCGGTGGGCTTTGAGCTTTCATGCTGCAGGATTGTGCGGAGAATCGACGCGGGCAGGGACTTAGTCAAACCGTAGCGAGCAAGGATTTCCTGTGCGTCAGATTCGTTGGAAGGTGGCAATAAGGCAGGTCCTGAAGCCACACTCCGTTCGTCTCCCGCGTTGGTGTCGGAGACGATCAACACGATCTTCTCTGCCTGGGGTGCACGAGTTGCCAGGCCTCCACCCTTGATGGCAGAAAATGCGCGTCTGACGGCGTTGATTTCCCTGATGGGCGCGCCGCAGGAAATGAGCTGCCGGTTTGCCTCGCGCAGATCGTTGAGAGTGATTCCATCATCGCGAGGCCATTCAATCATTGCGGACCCGCCACCAGAAATCAGATAGATGACAAGACCACGATTAGCATTGGCATGGTCCAGCAACTCGAACGCTGCTCTTGCCGCACCCAGACTCTCCTCATTTGGGAGCGGGTGACCGCCGGAAAGTAATTGCCATCTTTTGGGATCTAGACCTGCTGCACTATTCAGTAATGCTCCGGTGATTAGTCCCCTTGTGATGCTGTCGCCAAGTGAGTCGTGCAGGCCAATCGCCATGGCGGCTGCCGCCTTACCGACGGCTATTACGTAGACTTGAGTCGTCGAAAGATCGAACCCTCGGTCAAATAGCCGCAAATAGTTTCCATCAAAGCGAATCGCGCGAATGATTGCCGCACGCGCATCGACGGAAGCCACCCCAGAGTCAAAGATCGCTCGAGCGTGCTGGCGCAATTCAGTTAGTTCCATCAGCTAATCCACCAAATGAGAGGCGCACGCCGAACTTGTATCAAATCGATTAGTGTGGAATGAACAAAGCTCTTTCTGACGAGAAAGTTTGTTTCACGTGTGCAAACAACTGTTTGCGAAGAATTTATTCGAGCGCCGTTCGCGTGTGCAAATTGCTACAAATCCCTGACATGCAAAAACTTGATCGCTTCCTGAACAGTTTGTCCACAGAGTTTTCCACAGTTGTGGTGGAAATGTTGCCAAAAGTGTGGAACTCCTAGATGAGTGGTTCCCAAATGTCCGACAGTTCGAGCGTGAAGCCAGGAAGTTCTGGGTCAGCAGAGACCTCCTGCAGATCTTTGAAGTGTGAAGTATGGTGAAGAGATCTCTCGTGCCGTAAGAGAAACGCTCATAACTTCTTCCTTTTTCCTAACGCTTTAATGAATTCGCTCAGGGCCTTCCGTCTCATCCCATTGCGCTACTAGCTCATAGGCCCGTCCCAGTACTGGACGTGGGCGTGAGCCATCAGCCTGGCCGATCAATCCCTCTCGTTCCATAATATCGAGTATCGCGGCTGCACGCCCGTAACCGATTCGCAGGCGTCGCTGCAAGACCGAAGTTGAAGCTCGCTTCATCTCCACGCAGATCCGCAGCGCTTCCTCAAATAGTTCATCATGTTCAGTATCTGATTCCTCCAGTCCCAGGGCCTCTTCTTCGGATTGCGTGATTGTCTCATCGTACGCAGGCAGGCCCTGGGCCTTGATGTGACTCACGATGCGGCCAATTTCTGTCTCTTCAATATAGGCGCCATGCACGCGAATCAGACGTGAGGTGCCGGGAGGCAGGAAAAGCATATCGCCACGACCGAGCAGTTGTTCGGCGCCATTGGCGTCGATGATGGTGCGAGAGTCAACTTTTGATGAAACGCAGAACGAAATGCGCGATGGAAAGTTTGCTTTGATCAGGCCCGTGATCACATCTACTGACGGGCGCTGCGTGGCCAGCACCAAGTGAATGCCGACAGCGCGGGCCATCTGGGCAAGCCTGGTCATAGACTCCTCAACTTCACGACCCGAGGTGATCATGAGATCGGCCAGCTCATCAATAATGATTACTATGTAGGGCAGCGGTTTGTGTGGGTCGCCACCCTCATCATAGTCCTTCACGAGATTGCGCCGCATGATCTCCGTGTTGTAACCATCTATATTGCGAACACCCCAACCGGCGAGTTCGCGATAGCGACGTTCCATCTCGGCCACCGCCCACTTTAACGAGCGAGCCGCAAGTTTGGGATCAGTGATGATTGGAGTTGCCAGATGCGGAATGTGTTCGTAGAGGCCCAGTTCCAGTCGTTTGGGATCGATTAGAATGAACTTAACTTCGTCCGGCCGGGCCCGGTACAGGATCGACACGATGAGCGCATTAACGCCGACAGACTTCCCGGCGCCTGTTGTTCCGGCAATCAAGAGGTGCGGCATCTTGGCAAGATCCGCTACATAGTTCAGCCCATCTATGGTCTTGCCCAATGCGATGGTCAATTTCGATGGCGACTCACGAAAGGCCCTGGATTCAATCACCTCCCGCAAGAATATTGTCTCGCGGTGCGGATTGGGCACCTCAATACCCACGTGCGGTTTCCCAGGCATCCGGTCGATGCGAATTGATTCAGCTTTCAGAGCGAGACATAGATCGTCTACCAGCGAAACAACGCGCGAATACTTAACGCCGGGATCAGGCTTGAATTCGTAAGTGGTCACCACCGGACCTGGACATATGTGTTTGATTTGACCGGTGACGTTAAACTCTTTGCATTTTTCCGCCAGACGCTTACCCAAACTGAGCAGTTCGGCATCTGCCTGCTCACTATGTGGTGGGGCTTCGTTCAAGAATTCCAGGGGCGGCAGGGCATAGTCGTAATAGTTAAGACGGGCGCGGTCCGCGTCAAACGGCAGCTTTCCGGCTGCCGGCGCTTCCGCTTTGGTGCGCAGAACTGATGCGCCTTTGAGCATTTGCTCGAGTTGCCCATCATCTTCCAGAACGCCAATGCTTCCGGTGGGAAATATCGATCGTCTGCCGGATCGACTTTCCACAATCGTGGCTCCGGGAATACCTGCGGCTGCGGAGGCTGCGGCCCGGGCTGGCTGCGTGCCGGTAGCGAGCAATCCCGGCTGAGACAAGGCCGCACTCCCCGATGAGCCTGCGTTGGCTGCGGCAGCCACCTCAGTCTCCTTCATGAATTCGGCCACCCGTTCGGCTGGACTCAAATCACGAGTCTGTCTTATCGCTTGACGCGCAGCCTCTCGTTCTGCTTTGCGAGCCAGCCGGCTTTCTTGATACAGCCGGATCTGTTCGCGGCGCGCAGCAAACCATGATTTGAATCTCAATGGCAGTGGGCGCAAGAAAGCAAACCGATTGCCTACTGCACCAGCGATTGTTTGATACAGGGCGGTAAAAGTGAAGTTCGTCGCTAGTAACAGGCCGGTAGCAGCGAAGGCCACCAATAAGATGGTAGCCCCTACTTTGTTCAGACCACTCGCGAGGGTGCGTGCAGTCAGTGTGCCGACAAGTCCGCCGGGCTGTACGCTCAGATCGAAAACGGGAGGCAGGTTGGAAATTGAAAGCAAGGCTGAGGTGGCAACCACCAGGATGACGAGGCCGAGCAGCCGTGACAAGGGCGCATGAATACTGCGGGTACGAAATCGCCGCCATGCCGCCGCGAGCAGAAGGGGAGGCAAGAGGTAGGAGGCAAGTCCGACCGCCTGAAAGAGTGCAGCGGCGACGTTGGCACCAATCGAGCCGGCCCAGTTTTGTGTTCTCAGTGCTCCGGCTGAGTTCCACGAAGGATCGTTCGGATAAAACGCAGCAGAGACCAGACACAAAACAAGCAATAACGAAAGCGCGAGAAAGAGAATAGCGATGATCTCATTCCGCCGGCTATTTCGTGGGGTAATTATTCGAGGCTTTTCTTCGATCTGTGTTGTTGCCATAATTTCTTGGCGAATCGTCGCGCCAGCGCCGCAGATTAACGAGTTTTTTCACAACCCCTTATGCCGCCTTTTTCGACAGCAGATAGGCTTTAATGAAATCGTCAATATCTCCGGCCAGAACCGCATCAACGTTGCCCCGTTCCAGTTTTGTGCGGGTATCTTTCACGAGCCGATAAGGAGCCAGCACATAGCTGCGGATCTGCGAGCCAAAGGAGATCTCCTGTTTGTTGGCTTCCAATTCCGCTGTTTCAGCGCGGCGCTTCTCAAGTTCGAGTTCATAGAGACGCGAACGCAGAACCTGCATGGCGACTGCCCGGTTCTGATGTTGCGACCTTTGATTCTGGCACGAAACTACGATGCCGGTCGGGAGGTGAGTAATGCGTACCGCAGAATCGGTGGTGTTGATGTGTTGTCCCCCTGCGCCGGTTGAACGATAAGTATCCACGCGCAGGTCCTTGTCATTGATCTCTACTTCGATGTTTTCGTCGATCTCCGGGTAGACGAATAGCGATGCAAACGAAGTGTGACGGCGGGCCGCCTGATCAAAGGGTGAAATACGTACCAGCCTGTGGACGCCAGCTTCCGCTGAAAGCAGACCGTACGCATATTCGCCTTCCACTCTGAAGGTCACGCTCTTCAGACCCGCTTCTTCACCGGGTTGGTAATCGAGTACTTCTGTCCTGAAGCCCCGCTGCTCCGCCCACTTCAAATACATTCGCAGCAGCATCTCGGCCCAGTCTTGCGATTCGGTGCCGCCGGCCCCTGGATGAATAGTGCAGATGGCAGGCAACCGATCGTTCTCTCCAGCCAGCAGCATCTCCGTCTCGGCAATACTGATGTCGTGTTCCAAGCGCTCGAGCAGCTGACGCGCCTCTTTCAACGACTCGTCGTCCTCCTCGGCAAACTCCAAAAGTACGCTGGCATCAGCTATATGAGTTTCGAAAGACTGCTGACGCTCCAGCTTCTCTTCGAGACGTGTCCGCTGCTGCAAAACCTTCTGCGCCTCCTCCTGGTTGCTCCAGAAATCAGGCGAGGCCGCCTGCTCTTCGATACGTTTCAGTTCTTCCCGACCGGCGGGAACATCAAAGAAACCTCCCGAGCTGCTTCACCCGTGAAGCAAGGTCCTCATGGGAAGTTCGCAAATCCTGAAGTGATAAAGTTTCGATCATTCTTACTCCTGATAAAGCGCAGCTATAGTGTAGCGCGCAAAGTCGAAGGTCTCTTAACGAAAGTTGCTAACAAGACTAACATTGTAATTACAAGGGTTGTTCTGGCAAAAATGTCGCCATGCACTGCATAAAAGCTCTTGTTTTCGTTATCGCTCTTGATCGTCCAGGTCCGTACCGCGGGTTGGAAGGCAGCGGTCATATCTCTGATCTCACCTGCCGGGCTGATATATGCCGTGATGCCAGTATTAGTTACCCTTAGAATCGGCCTTGTATTCTCCACCGCGCGAAACACCGCGTTTGCCAGATGTTGTCGCATGACGGCAGTCCGACCCAGGTAGCCATCATTCGAGATATTAATCAGCAGGCTCGCTCCTTCGTTTGTGAATCTCCTCGCGATAAAAGGATATGCTGATTCAATACAGATGAATACTCCAGCGCGATCGAAACCCATAGGCAGCAGCGAATAGTTGCGGCCTGGCGTGAAATCGCCAACGATGGCGGTTATCAAACTTGCTCCCGGCAACCAGCGCGGCAGCGGTACGTATTCGCCAAAAGGCAGCAGCCGAATCTTATCATACTGTCCAAGGAGGTTGCCCTGCTCATTTAGAAGCAACGCGGAATTATATAGGCCCGCATTCGGTGCCGGCTCTTGTGAATTAAAGAGCAGTAAGATCTTGTTTTCGCGCGCGAAGCTGCTGACAAGTTGACGGAAATCCGCATCAACGCCATAGGCAAAGTTCATTGGAGACTCAGGCCAGATAACGAGCCGCGGAACACCGTCATTTGGCAGAAGCGCCAGCGCGCTCTCACTCATTACTACATGGCGCTTAGTCAGCTCCTGCAACTGTTCGCTTGACTTAGACAGGTCCATCGGCACATTGGGCTGCAGGGCTATCACGTGCAGCGTCGTTGTTTGGCCCAACTTTGGTTCCGTTGAGGAGGTGACGTAAGAAAAGAGACTGATAGTGGCCACTGCTGACAGCACGGCGGCACTGACGGCAATCGCAGGCAACGTCCGCTTTGCAATAGCGTAGGCGACCGCAGCGTTGACCGAAAGAACAAGAAAGCCGATGGCGTAAATACCTCCCCAACGCGCCGCCTGGATCAACCACGGTTCAAAAGCCTGAGAATAACCGATGGCGTTCCACAATTGACCGCTAATCTCCAGACGAACCCATTCCAGTGTGGTCCATATAAAGGGCGCTGCAAACAAGGCCCTGTGGCCCCAATTGCGAATAGCGCGGGCCAATGTCCAGGCGAACATGCCCGGAAAGAGACCCAGTATCAGAGCCCCAGGAATGAGTAACAGATATGCGAGCCAGCTCGGAATCCCGCCATAGTGAATCATTGAGAACGTCAACCAGTGGCATGAGCCGTAGAAAAAAGTCGCGCCCATTAACGAGCCCAAAAACAGTGCCCGCCATGGATGCGGCTTGTTCGCAATCACCAACAGCAGGGGGACCAAAGCGACCCAGGCGAGAGGCCAAAGCTCAAAATCCGGAAATGATATGACCAGCAAGAGTGAAGAGGCGAGGGCCAATGCAGGTTCCAAAAACGTGGGCGTGGCAGCCGCTCGCGCATGTTCGCCCACCGTCAAGGGCGGCGCCTTGCTCGCCTTCTCAGCCGTAGAGATTGCATCCTCCATTTGCGTGAAGTTTAACAGAGGCGGATAGTCGGCTAAAGCCGCCATTTTTGCTGGGCGATTGGAGGATCATGACTCTCGTGAGGAAGGGTTGGAGATGCGAGTGAATGTTGGGCCGGCTCTGCCGCCAAGCTTGCGGTGAGCCATAGTGGGTCCCTGGCCGGCTACCTGGAAAAAATTTTTTCAGCTACCTTTTTGGTAGGGTAGCCACACCCATTCGGTCAACGAAACCAATCAAAAAGACACAAAACGTCACTGTCAAGGTGACAAATTTCGTCGCAAATTGAATTGCCGTCAGCGTAGGGGTGCTCGTTGGTAAAATGCTCGTGAGAAGCGAGTTTCCGCGAACACATACCCGGGAAGACTGACAAAATAGCCCCATAAAAAGAGGGAGAACCCAGCCATTTCTGACTGGGTTCACATTTCGGAGGGAGCACTGAAGGGTTGCTCGGCGGGAGGCTGGCGCAGCGGCAGGCGGCGCTCAGAGGGGTGATGGCGGCGGGGGCACGGTCAACTTTTCATTGGCTCTTCCGTGCGTGCCGGCTTCTCATTGAGCACTTCGTGTGCCAGAAAAGAGTTTTTCTGGAATTGGGAACTGATTGAATATCAGGTTGTGGCTAGTCGGCAGGTTCGACGAGAAGAAGATGGCGGCCAAAGCCAACCACGCGCACTTTCGACCTTGGCTCGATTACGGTTTCCTTTGGCGAAGATGCTCGCCAGAGTTCACCACTAATCAACACACTGCCTTCCGGAGCGATTCTCTGTTCTACGACCGCCGCTGCCCCCAGCAGGTTGAGTTTTCTTAATAAAGAGTTTTTGTATTTCAGCGCCGCTAACAATAGCGTGAGAAGGCCAAAAAGACTGAGAAGGATAGCGACAGCAAGAAGGCGCATAGAAGATGGTCAGTTGTCAGTAGTCAGTACCCTAATTCCTGCCCAGCGTGACCTGGCGTTGCAGGGCAATCGCCTCCTGGTTATTCGGATCGATGGTGATTGCGCTGGTCGCATACTTGGTGGCCTCGCCCCGATCCCCACGTTCCAGGAATATCTTACCCAACAGGATGTGGGCATCGATGAGTTTCGGATCCCAAAAAATGGCGGTTTTTAGAGCAGCGATGGCCGCTTCCTGGTCTCCACGTCTCTGGTTGATTCGCCCGCTCAGGAGATAGGCCTCGGCGTTGGTGGGCTCGATCATCACTACCCGATGCAATGCCGGCAGGGCCTCATCGTCGCGGCCGGCCTGGTATAGCTCACGAGCCTTTACCAGCAAGTCCTCAGTTGGCGAGCTGACCTCGGAATTAGTGGCAAGCTCTTTGCGGCGCATCAGGTCATAAACGTCATCACGATTCAAAACGTCGCGCATTCTTAGCGAGACGCCACTCGCTGTCTGCGTCTTTTGCCATTCGGTTTGCCATTTGGCATAGCTCTGCAGGTAACGTCTGGCCTGATCATCGGCGGCGTTAGCGGCTTCAGTCTTCCCAATTTTTTCCAGCGACTTGGCGAACAGGAAATATGCCTGCCCGTCTCTCGGGTTGGCAGTTATCACCGGACGCAACTGATCGGCGGCTTCGGCATACTTTCCCGCGAGGAACAAAGCAAACGCGTAGTTAAAGCGGACCATCTGGTCGTCAGGAGCCGACTCCGCCGCACGGGCGAGAAACGTCGTGCCCTGTTCGAGCAGTCGTTTTCGCTCTTCTTCTTTCTTTTCCTCGCGCGCACCCTGAATTGCCACTGCGCCGGCATTGTTGTAGACACCGATCAAGGGCATGTCGGCTGAGAGTGGCACCAGCGAAGCAAGTGCATGCCCGATGTCTCCCATTTTGGCGTAACCCAGGCCAGCATAGAATGCCGCTTCTGCGTAATGTGGATCCTTCTTTTGCAATCTGGTGAAATACTCTGTAGCGTCTTTCCACTTGCCGTCTATCATGTAGAAGCGACCGAGTTCGAAAGCTGCCTGCGGGTAGACCATGCCGCCATTCGCGTCTGCGTAGAAGAGCATTGCGTTCTTTAGGTAGTTTGCGCGCTTTGGATCTCGGTCGCTTAACTGCACTCCTTTTACATACGCCTCAAAGGCCCGTTGAGGAATCTTGGTTGCCTCCTGCACAAGCTGGTTTTGCGAAAAGGGAAGCGCCTTGTCGCGCTGATAGAGAATCTGATAAGCGAGCCTTCCCTGAATGTTCTGCAGCGTGGTAAGTGGGCCGCCAAAATCGAATTGACGCGTGGCCCAACCGCCCTCGAAGACCTCACCCAGGGTGCGTCCCTCATTTACCTTGATCACACGTGCCGTCACCTGGACATAAGCTTCAGATGGTAGTTTCTCCTTGGTATCTGATTTCGTTCTTGCTTCGGGTTTGCGTTCCTCCTGAGGAGGAGGAGGAGTGACTGAATAGGTGCCAATTACGATCAAGGAAGCCCTGGCTTCCCGGGCAAGCTTTATCGCAGTCGCGCGCGACGGAATAACAGTCTCGGGAAGACGAAGTCGCTGGTAAGCAAGCTCCCGTTCATCGCTGGTAACAACAATCAGACCTGGTTTGTTGAGCAGCTCGGCAAGCGAGCCGGCAAAGCTTTCACCGACCCAGTTATAGTCTGGGCGGTTCGACGTGTTCTCAAATGGCAGCACCATCACAACGTCACTGCCCGGTTGACTCTGGCCGTGAGAGATGTTGAAGCCGGCAAGTAGTAACAGCTGTAAGCCACAGATGGCCAGAATTCTGGAAGTAATAGTTCTCATCAAAAAATCCCGTCACTTGAACAATGGACCGGAATCCGCTTTGATGCGTCTATGTTAACAGCGGTTGGACAGGCAGCCTAACAGAAGAAAACTGAGTACGAAGGCGTTCGTAAGGGATGACTAACAATAAGGAAGGTGCAAACTGCTAATTGGGGGCGTTTGCCATAAGGCGCGCGGGATTCGCGCGCGGACCTAAGTGCACATTATTTCCAGGACTTTCAGCGTGTATTGCTTGAATATCTCATCACGGATGGCGGGCCAGCAGCGCTCAAAGTCTTCTTCGGTCGCAGCCGGATGGCTCAGGAATGCCTCTTTGACAGTGCCCTTCATCTCGTTGTTTGCCGCTACCCTTTCAGGGGATTTTGCTCTCCCGATAGATTGCTGCGTGTTTCTGCGATAAGCGAGTACCTGCCCATACATGACTCCGTAGGGAGTATGTCGCTCTCGGAACTTAACGTTTCGTTCGTAAGCCCGCCGCTCGCGATGTTCTCGGAGTCGATTCATGAGTCCCATTGCCCAGCCTCCTCTCCTAACTTTGCCCGCTGGTGCTCTGTAAAAGATCTTCTGTTCCAGTCCAGCCAAAATCAACCCTTTAGAGTAAAACTGCCCAACACGATAGTCAATATCTACTTTTGCCGGGATTGCTGCTTCATGATTCTGCGTTCAGCATTTTACGATTCTGAAACTGCGATTTACCATGTAAGTATGACGTGGATCCGAACCGTGCCTTTCACCGAAGCCGATGAAAAACTCAAACGCGCTGTTGAATCGCAGCGCGAGCTCTATCCAGCAGAGTATGCAACGCCTGTTCACCCGACTGGCGATGGCCAGACCTCGGAAATTGTCGCCTCCCATAGTTTGATTCCGGACGCTCTCTATCATGCCTTCGCCAGCTTTGGTGTGCTGATGTCTCCCTCGTTGCCTTTAACCCGCAGGCAGCACGAGATGATCACCACAGTAGTTTCAGTACTTAACCGGTGCCATTATTGAATCGAGTCTCACGCAGAGTTTCTGCGTCGCGTGACACTCGATGAAGAACTGGTCCGTGCTTTAGAAGAGAACTATCAGACGGCGCCAATTTCTGAACAAGACCGAACCATGCTGGATTACGTCGCCAAGATCACGCGCGACGCGACGCGTGTCTCAGTCGAGGATCATAATCGTCTGCGCGCGGTTGGATTCGACGACAGAGGCATATTGCAGATCACTTTGATTGCGTCCTGGTTTAATTACATCAACCGAGTGGCCGACGCGTTAGGGGTGGGCCGTGACTGAAAATAGGGCTCTAACCTACCGGGATCCTGCCGCTTGCTCGCAGGCCCATTAGACGAGCCGGATAGACGCCGAAGTCTTCAACCTCCCACGTGTTTCCGTCCCGCAGCCTGACGCGCGCCGCCGGAATCAATGTCCCTTCGCCGCGGCCGTTGCGGTCCAGAAAGATTTCAGCATATCCGATTCGGTAGTCTTGTGATCTGGTACCGTAACGCAACTCAAAAAACCTGACGTCGCGTTGGTAAAAGACCGTCAGTTTGGTGCCGCCCTCGCCCCACGGTTCAGCAATAATTGCGTTTGCAGTCACGCCGACACCCGAACCAATCCGCACTCTGCCTGCGTCCATTCCGGAGAGAGCACGGAGCAACTCGTCCTGACCGCCTCGTTGGAGAGCATCATTCAACTCTCGAACCTGGCCCGGAGTGGTGTAACTGTTGACTATGAGGCTGAATTGTCTGGCCCTGGTAGACCGTCCACCGATGCTGACAATCGTACCGTTTATGTATTGTCTCGACTGTGCCTTACTTTCCGCGGCATAAAAAACGGTCGTGGTCACAGCGCAACAGACTGCGCACAACAGAGCAATGAGTTTTCTCTTCGCCATCTCGCCTCCCATGTAGCAAGAAATGAACTACAGTGTAACCCCCGAACAAGGAAAGCGGCCAGACACTACAAAGCCGTCTGGCCGCTCGCCTTCAAGAATAGACTTAATCTAACCCTTCTTCGCTTCTCTGATTTCTCGCTCCGCCTGCTTTTTCGCCGCATTTGCCGACTGTTCACTCAAACCCAAATTCTGAAGAGTTCGACCGATGCTCTTACCATTTGCAAGTCCGGCCAGGATTGCATCGCGGGTAATGTTAGGATGCCGCGAACCCAGGTTTCTTCCCAGTCGCGTTGCGGCCACGTACTGGCCAAATTTCAAATTTGGATTCGTCAGGAGTGCTGCTTGGTAACCGTTTCGCAGGTCATTGGCTGTGGTGTGAAGCCGTGCCGCCATGTATGGGTGCGCCCGCAATTCCTCGTTGGCGCGTCGAGCGTTATCGCTTCGTAGCCGGGCGCGGTCGAGTCCAGCATCGGACCGCCTATTCGACCGATCCGACGCCGTCTCACGGCCCGTGTCAGCGCGCCCCACTGAGCGTTCTGAGGAGATGCCTAATCCTTTGTCGACACCGATTCCGCCGGGCTGACCCATACCTTGGCTCCCGGCGGGTGGCCCGCCGTGACCCCGACCGCTGCCACGTCCCTGTGCCGAAGCGGTGCTCACCATACCCAGTACAACCATGCAAAGCACTGCGAGACTCAATATTCCGAAACTATTCTTCATGAATTTCCCTCCATCGCTAGGTCGTTTAAACTTGCCGGGACTGAGGTCAAAGGGGCAGGAGGAGAGTAACCCCAATTATAGCAGAACGAATTCTAAGCGGGAAAATGTTTCTGAAGTGCTCGAAATTAGCACGCTTTTTAATGTTGCACTTTTCTGCAATCAGGGCAGTGGGCCGCTACTTTGGGCGACCCACCGCGTCTGTCGACGTGTCTGCCTATCTCAGTGAACATCCACGGTATAGACATCAAATCCGCCACCCGTTGACGTTTGTGGGTTATCCGGCCGGTGGTCACTAAAGAATGGCCATACAGCACTGCTGAAGGGCGCTGAGGAGGAGTAATCGCCAGGGCCATTTGGGTTTCCGTCAAAGTTTGATTGCGCTGACGTTATTCTTACGTTTGCCGACCAGTTGGCACCACTATTGGTGCTCTGGGCAGCGTATACATACGTCAAACAATCGTTTGGATCATCGCGCCGGTCATAAAAAGTAACCGTAACTTTGTCTTTGCTATCTGGACCCTGCTCAACGCTAAGAGTCGGATGAAATTGGTCGGAGCTCGTGACATCATCATTGAGAACCACTGGTAGCGACCAAGTAGACCCTCCATCCGTCGATTTGGCAAAGAGAATGTCGAAGCCCCGGCTGTTTTGTCCGCTGGTAACTGGATCGGCATAAACCAGGTACAAAGCGCCGCTCGGTCCAATCTTAAGCGCATGAGCCGGGCCTTGTGCACGGCCGCCGACGCACCCAATGTTGGACCCGAAGCCCGCATGCGTGGTTGCGGCCGCCACATCTCGTCCCCAGGTCACGCCGCCATCCGTGCTTTTATCAACGTAGATAATATTCCTGGCGTAGTCGTGCCATGAGTCATACACCACACCACTGTTATGATCGACAGCTGGGTAGGCGCCGATGACGCGCTCTGATTTTGTGGTCCCATCGTTCACCTTGATTGGCGCACTCCAGGATGCGCCGCCACTTGAAGAATAAGAGATGTAGAGAATTTGGTTGAAACCGGAGTTGCGATCCCATGAGACATAGATTCGATTGGCGAAGGCGCTGTTGCTGCGGTCAACTGCGATGTAGTATTTGTCGTCAAAATTCTTGCCCTGATTGAAGGTGACCGCAACCGGCGTAGACCAATTTATTCCGTTCGATGATTTGCTTACGCCGATAGAATTTGGATAGTTCTTGGTCAGGGGAGCGCCGCCAAATGAGAAATAGAAGTTCCCATTCTTATCGTAATCAACAGCCGGGTCGAAAGTGATGCCGAAGGTAGTGCCATTCCACCTGCGCGAAATCGTGGTCTGGCTTATCAACGCCCCGTTACTGTCTAAGGTGCAAGCCATCACCGCGCAATCGCCGAATCCATTTTGTGGTGCCGACGCACTGCAGTTTCCCGGATAGATATGATTTGAGGTGCCAACTAAAATGCCTGTGCCGGCGGCGCTGGTTTCACCTTCATATGAGTCTGAGCTGGCGGAAACGTCATATTCAGTCCCGGTCAAAGCAGCAGCGTCGAACAGGGGAGCCACATAACTCGCGGTTCCGAGGTTTGGAGCTAAGGGAGCCGGTATGGCGGCCTCATTACCAAAAACAAAGTGACCATGTTCGAGTCCGGCCTCGCCAACGTGAAGCAAGATTGGCCGGGTAAGGAACTGAGGGGGGCCGGGGTCTGGGGTCTGTACCTGAGCGCCAGTCAGCAGAGTTAGGCTCACGCACAAAGCGATACAAACTGAGAATGCGAAGACGTTCTTCATCAGGGTGTACTCCTTGCCAAATAAGGTTAGGAAATCATCGGGTCCGAAATGAATTCAAAGGGGGGAGGGGCGACGATTATATATGAATCACTCTTACAAGCAAGGTCTCCGAATTGCCCAGCAACGTAAGTAGGCAAGCAACTCCCTGTGTCACACCACTCTACCTATGGCGTTGCTGACGCGTCTTCGATCTTAGTGAACTCGCGAGCTGCTGGGACGACCTGCACAGCTTTAGGGCGTAGGCGTCCCGTACGGGAATCGAACCCGTGTTGCCGCCGTGAAAGGGGCGGTTAGCGCTCCCAGCGCCTTCCTGCCACAGCATAGGCATGTCCCTGCGAGGATTGCCAGCGGCTTGCGCGCTGACAGAATTTTGAGTTGTTTGAACTTCGCTATCCCATCGTCACACATTCGTTTTTGTTGGTAGGCGAGGCCGAGCAGGTGATGCGCGAGAAAGTTTCGGATCCATCTCCAAGGTCTTCCATAATTGGTTTATGCTCTGATCAAACTGCCGTTCACCAATGAGAATTCATCCCCGTGTCATATTAATAGGCAGCGATAGAGGGTCGAGCTGTTGCGCTCGTCTAATCTCTGCCAGAGCTTCGTCCGGCCGTCTGCCCACATCACTGTCTGGATCGCTTACTGATAATACTCAAGTGAATCGCCGAGTCTGCCTCGCCGTCGGCTTTGAATTCAGACACGCTACGCCAGACAAGTTACGCCAAGTCCCCCCTTTAATGGCACCCACTCGTTACCGTGACGCGTCTCTAAGCACATGACTTGAGTGGCCACGATACTTGAAGAAGAAGCGGACGGTCATCCGATCGAGCATTCTGTAATCGGACATCGCGCCCGCCGCACTGATACCGCGTCGCACGTCATGCGCGTAGCGTCTCTTACAGAATGACGAATTATCGAGACGCCCGACGTTTATGGATTCTCCC
>Ga0209751_10003511_pt1 | contig 15190 bp, 20 predicted proteins | sample RifCSP13_1_FD_184019 | JGI IMG/M metagenome (GOLD analysis project Ga0209751, IMG submission 184019) | Soil microbial communities from Rifle, Colorado - Rifle CSP2_sed 13_1 (SPAdes) (version 2) | ecosystem: Environmental > Terrestrial > Deep subsurface > Rock core/Sediment | place: Rifle... | reverse complement strand
TGTACCGCCTCGGCCGTGGTGCTTTGCCGAATGAAGTCCGCTACCTGAAGCCCGAGGTCACCCGTGGGCAAGCCGAACATGACGTGCGAGGCGGTCGCCACAAACAGGTCCCAGTCATTCTCCAGAAGCGCGAAGATACCGGGCACATAAGGCGTCTGTTCCCCTCGAATATGCGACCCGCGAGCCTGGGAGCCCCAGAGCACGAGGTGCGATACGCGCTCTGGGTGCCGCACAGCGAACCCGATAGCGACCACGCCGGAATCGACATACCCCAGCAGAGCGAACCTCTGAAGGCCCAAGCGCTCAACGACGGCTTCCAAGTCACGCATCTGGGCCTCAAGTGACAAGTCGGCCACGTCTCGATCGGACATCCCCGACCCTCTGCCGTCGTATCGCACCACCATTCTCTTCTCGGCCAACTGCTCATAGGAGCGTCTCCACTCAGGCCATTGCCACTCTAGTTGGATGTGGCTGAATGGTGGTGACGCCATTACGATGAGAGGCAACCCTTCTCCCAGCGTCCAGTAGGCGATGCTCACGCCGTCGCTGGTCTTCGCGTACTGGATGCGCGGCTCCATCAGGCTCCCCCGCTCATCCCGAGCCGCCCGCGCTGGTGGGCGAGTCGAAGGGCCGCCAGCGCACCTCGAACAGGCGCACGGGGTCGTCGAAGCCGCGCAGCGCCACCTCGCCCCGATCGCCGAACATGAAGCCCTTGCCCTCGGCCAGCTCCCGGACGACGTTCGCCACCAGAATCTCGCCGCCCTGCGCCAGAGCGGCGATACGGGCCGCCCGGATGACGGCCGTCCCGAACAAGTCGCCGCGCCCGTCGGGGTCGTCCTCGGCGATCGGCTCTCCGGCGTTCAGGCCGATGCGGACGCGGATAGCAGCGCCGTACTCCGCTCGCCCTTCGAGAGCCTCAGGGTGAGCGGGAAGGGACGCATTTCGTTCATCGAACGCCCGCTGGATGGCGATTGCGCACTCCAGCGCCTTCGTCGCGGAGCCGAACGAGGCCATGAAGCCGTCCCCCATCGTCTTCACCTCGGCGCCGCCGTGGGCCTTCAGCGCCTCGCGCACGATACGCTCGTGCTCCCGCAGCACCTCTCGCGCCTTCGCGTCGCCCAGGCGCTGGGTCATCGCCGTGGAGCCCTCGATGTCAGTCAAGAGACCTCAATGGTCTCAGGTGGGTCTACACGCAAGTCTAAGTCCTCGCTCGTGTGTTCATGTTCGTGGGAGTGCATTTCGTACCCGATCTTGAACGAGTAGCCATAGTCGTGAACGTGATCGGAGTGGACGAGATTTTCATGAGGAGTTCGTCCGGATCGTCGGGTCTTTATCTTTCCACTTGAATGGAAGTGCTCATGTTCGTGCTTCATTACCTTACCTCCTGCATGCAACTCCATTTTTCACCTAAAGGGGATAGAATGAATTGCATGGGTGAGCATAGGTTAGCATGACAGAAGTGTGACAGCATGCTTACCCATGCAACCCCATGCTAACCCATGCAGGGCCCCTAGGAGGAAAGTAGGTGAGCATGCAGCTTCCACGTGTACTGACTCCCAGGACCGAACCCATCATGATCGCCAGCGGCCACGCTGTGCAGAATCTTCATGACCTTGTTCTTTGAGTAGCCTGACTCCGCTGTCAGTCGAAACAGTGTCTTTGATGGCACCGGTCCGTCCCGTAGGATGTCCTTCAAGAATGCTACTAGCTCGTTTCGTGCTTCCTTGCTGGCACGAGCACCTGGACTTACAAGTTCGTCGGCGGTGAGGTCGGATTGCCCCACCCACCGGAAGGCACCGGTGTCGGAGTTGTCGTCGAAGATGTCAAACTCCAGACTTCCGAGGTTTCCCGGCACGTGGTTGCCTCTCGGAGCAATAAACCTGTGCTTCTTGTCGCTCTCGTCCTCGATCTCCGACACCTGCCACACTACCCGCGCTATCTGGGTCCAGGCATAGGAGCCTGACACGGCCTCGTAGGCATCGCCACCACCCTTTCGGTTGTGGACGATAAAGAGCATGGTGGTACCTGTCTCCTGCATCAGCCCGAGAAGCGGTGTCATCGCCTGCCTGATGCCGATGTCACCCTTGCCCTCAAGTGCACCGAGATAGTTCTTGATCGGATCAATGACGATGTACTCGAACTTACTTCTCGTGAGATGCCCCTTCAGGTAGTCCAGGTGAGCAGGGTTCATGAGGTCCAGGTACTCGGAACGCCCAGTGTTGTCCAGTAGCGGCTTGGAAAAGGTGGAGACAAGATCGAGGTCGGCCCTCGCCTTTTCCAGCATTGGCTTCAGGACATCGCTCGGGTCATCTTCGAGTGTGATGAAGAGAACTCTTGCGGGATCGTACTTCGTGTTACCGTCCCCCGGTAGAGCCTTTCCGGTGGACAGGGCAGCTACCACCTCGGCTGCGATGTGGGTCTTGCCAACTCCCTTGCCCCCACCGATCAGTATTGCCTTGCCTCTTGGCAACCAGTGCCTCCATCTCCAGTCGATGGTCGAGGACTTGATGTCAGCTAGCTTCTGAATCGGACCAAATGTCTCCGTTTCGCGGACCAGCTTTTTCAGCTCCTCGATGGTACCGCCTTTTTCGAGAAAGTCAGACACGTCCTTGAACTTCTTTGGGAGCAAAACTATCCGAACACTCTTCGCGACGAATGCCCTTTCAAGGTCATTGGCCACCATGTAAGCATGACCCTGTCCTGGCCTGTCGTTGTCCGGAATGATAGCCACGTGCCTGCCACGAAGGTAGTTCGAGTAACTGGGGTCCCACTTGCCGGCCCCGCCTGAGTTGCACGTTGCTAGCAGTCCCTCAGTTCTTAGCCGGTCAACGTCCTTTTCACCTTCAACTACATACACGCCGTCGTTCTTCCGTGCTGGATCAAGCAACTCAGGAAGGTGATAAGGGACCTTTTTGACGCCCTTTAGGTCCCAAAGCCAAGCCCCTGGATTATCGGGATCGGGGCGTCGTTGTACGAAGTCCTTGCCGGGCTTCCGGCAAACCTGAAAGAGTAGCGCTCCCTCTCGGTTGACGTAGTCGTAGATGGCCTCGAACTCGGTGTCACTCATCGAGCAGCTCCCGGATCGCGTCGTAGACTTCCTTCTGAGAGCAACCGGCTAAGCAGTTCACGCCCAGTGTTCCGTCAGGACGTTCTAAGATGCCCAGGGAGGGACGTTCATCGGAATGTGCGGGGCAGATCACCTGGTACCAGCCCGTCCTGGACGGTCCGGAGACAATCTCCAGAACCGCATACGCGTCTTCGAAGAGTACAAGGTTCATCATTCATTTGCTCCTTCATTTGTTCCTCTGAGATTACAGTACCCCGTTTGTTTTCCCACCCATAAAGACAGCCCGACTCGGGCTGTTGTTACCCGACCCTTGACAGCCGCCCTACCCAGGCGCACAATCGCGCTTGCCGGGCACGCCAGCCCGCAGTGACAAAAGGGGGCCCTCCGTGAGTGAGCAAAGGCCAACCGGCCAATTCGACCAGATCATGCACGAAATCCGCGATGGGTTGCGGCGCTTCTGGAGACTGTCCTGGTGGTGGAAGGGACCCATCTTAGGCGGTGCCGCATTCATTGCGATTAGCATCGTTGCAGCCGTTGCCGGAGGCGGCTCCAACGACAAGGCATCCGTCCTCGAACCGACCCAGCAGCCCACGGTGACGGTTGCCATCACCGCTACACCGATACAGGAACCCACGCCCACCATTGAACCGACTATCATTCCAACTCCTACCGAGGAGCCTCAGCCTACTGCGACGACTGCTCCGCCACCCAAGCCTAAGCCCACAACTCCCCCCGCACCGAAGCCAACACCGACAACTGCTCCGCCACCACCAGTAACCTACGACTATCCCTGCGAGGCCGGCGACTGCAACTGCCCAGACTTTCCGACACATGCAGAAGCCCAGCGAATCTACGAGAAGCACGGTGGCAACAACTGGTCGGGCCTCGACAACGACCACGATGGTATCGCTTGTGAATCGCTGCCTTGAGGAACCTGCCCACCCTGCTGGCGCTCCTCACCCTTGCTCTCGTCGCCTGTAGCAGCCCGTCCTCTCTCCCGCTGTCGCCACCGGCGGACACCACGGCCACGTCTGCCGCGGTTGCTCCAACCGCTACACCGACATCTGGCGCGGCGTCACCGGTGGCCTCACAAGTTGGTGTTCACTGCGGTACTGAACGCTGGCCGGTGAAGACCTTGAGCGACCCCGACGCTGCCCACGTGGACTTCAACCCCGTGAACACGACGGTGACTAAGTTACGGAGTACGCTCGCACCCTCGTCGTTGCCGCAGTCGTCTCGTATTGCTCCAACAGAACTCACGGTGTTCTCGGTCACCGCCCAACTTCTCGACTTCAAGTTAGAGGAGGACCGTGACATTCACCTCGTCATCGCCGATCCTAGTGATCCATCGGCAACGATGATTGTCGAGTTCCCCAACGCCGACCAATGCAGCGGAGCGATTACCTCTGCCCACGCCGAAGACATGAAGGCGGCCAGGGCGGCGCTAGTAGCGGGGTTCGGCCAACCACACTCTTCGGGATTTACTCACCTGAGCGGCACCGCGACCGTAACCGGCATCGGCTTCTTTGATTTCCTCCACGGACAGAGGGGTGTCGCCCCCAATGGTATCGAGCTACATCCCGTCCTGGCATTCAGCGGGGCGGCACAGCAACCGCCTGTAATCCCTGCCAGCACTCAACCGCCAGCAAGCGGCTGCGATCCGTCGTATCCCGACTTCTGCATACCCCCGCCGCCGCCCGACTTGGACTGTGGTGACATTGCCCAGAAAACCTTCACTGTCTTGCCTCCCGACCCCCACCGCTTCGATGGTGATCATGATGGAATAGGGTGCGAGACCTAATCGGATGGAAGCTGAACCGTACCCCAAGAGATCCGGGATAGTAACGGAGCACCACCTGACGACCATCGAGCGCTTCGCTCGCTGTCGCTACTTGTCGAAGTAGAGGTCGCCCTTGGCGAAAGGGTTCGGGTCAAACTTCAGCCAGTCAATCTCTGATCCGTCCTTTACCTCGAAGGCGATGACGGCGGTGGTCTTTCCACCCGACGTCAAGGACTGATAAGTGCTGAGATCGCTGGCGCCTACGCCGCTCACGAACGTCTGATCGTACTCGGTTCCGTCGGCTGCGCGTAGCCTCACGTCCGTGCCGGTCGTCTCGCGCTCCCCTACGTTCTTGATTGTGAGAGCGAACGTCACGTAATGGAACCCTGCCTTCGGTTGTTCGAACTCGTTGGTCGAGATGGCGGGGTCCGTGATCTTGTCGATCGTGACCTCGTTCTTAACACCACCTGCCGTTTCCACTGTTCCGCTGCTACCTACGGCCAAAGCCACCCTAACATCATCGTTACTTCCTCCGCCCCCGCTCGCAGCGATGGCGATAATCACAACTATGAGGACCACGAGAAGGGCGAAGCCAGCGACGATACTCAAGCATCCGATTGCGCCCCACTTGAAGATGCAACCAGATTTACCTTCCTTGGTCGAGACATCCTCGATGATCGCTTGGCGTCTCAGCGAGTACTCTCCCTCGGTAATGGTGCCTTGCTCGCGCAGGCGCTCAAGGTCCCGGAGTTGGCGCTTAGTATCGGCCATTTTTGGCCCTCCTGCGACATATCCCTGTGTTGGCGCAAGCGTATGGTATCTTTCAGGAGGAGTCAACTGGTTGGCGGGGCTGGGACGCTTTTCACCGGCCGAGGCCCCGTGCTAGCCCGCCCCCGCTAGTTCTTCGAGCACGTCCACACCCATCCCGTTCACTACCTGACTGAGAACTGCTGCGACTGAGTAGTGGTATCCCCTTAGAAGTTTCCTGATCAGCTCAGATTGATGCCGTTCCAGATAGCGGCCCAGAGGCTAGGATGAACTGTGGGCTACTAGGGAGGATAGGAATCATTCGTACCCACCCCGTTTGATGCTCGCGAATGCTTTGTTCTCGATGACCCTTGTCCGAGCACACGAGACATGCAACAGCTTGCCGATCTCACGGAGGGTCATGGGCTCGATCCCGTCCAGCAGCCCGTAATGATGGACAATGACGTACTGTTCTCTGGGCGTGCACCTGCTTAGCATCTGCTGCACGTGTTCTCTGTCCTCCCTTGCATCCAGCGTCTCGGCGATATCGACACCAGCATCAGCGATCAAGTCACCCAGCTCATCATCGTAGTCCGCCATCGGCTTGTTTAGCGAGGCAGGGACCAACGAGTCTCGCAACGCGTAGTTGCCTCGGTGGTGCACGGGCAAACGGACGGTGGCATCGCGGTTGTTGACAGCGCTATTGAGTTGTCCACGGACAAACCAGCCTAGCGCTGTGGTGAACTTGAAGCCCCGATCGGGGTCGAACTTCTGGATACAGCGCAGGAGACCTATGCACGCTTCTTGCCAAAGATCGTCCCAATCATGGGAGAAGATGCGACGATGCATGAATGAACGGAGCCACAGGTAGAGGAGCCGCTGGTTCCTGCGGAGCAGCTCATCAGTCGCAGCTTGAGAACCTCCCTTTGCTAACGCGCAGAGTGCCTCATTCGTTAGCTCGGTCATCGTATCGGAGGGCGATGCTGTGTCTGTCGGTGCTGGGCCTCGTAGCCAGTTCTCACGACAGCCCCGCACTGCCTGGGACCGTAGGGAGTGTCATAGGTATCGGTGCAACGAGAGTCATCCACCGATTCAGTTCTCCGCTTTGGCGGGGGGCCTGAAGGCATCCTCGTGATGCCGTTCTTGTTGATGCCCCCGGCCACGTAGTAACGCGGGCTCTGCTCTTGCTTGTCGACACCAGGGACAGCGTGCAGCTTCTTCCTGCCGAACATCTTGGTAGGCTTACCCTGTCGTTCCCGTCTCATTGCTTCTCTCCCCGCCTGAACATCCCAGAGTCACCCCCTGAGCTGCTGCCCTTTCGCAACACTGGCTTCTCGTAATGCTGGTGCCGGTGTGCCAGGAACAGGTGATCGTGCTCGTGGGTATGAGCAGGGGACATGAAGTGGGCGTGATAGTGGGTGTGCGTCGTCTCCTTCATCGCTTGTCTCTCACCAGCCTCGCCACCCGCTTGACCTCGCTATCGGGAATCGCCTTGCCCCCGACGTACTCGTGGTGGTATGTCCCGTTATCGTCGACACCGATCCTCAGCAACCTGAGTGCCTGCCAGAAGAGAGAATCGTCGTAGCAGTGGAAGAAGCACCGGTCTAACTGACCGTAGGCATCACGGACTGCCTTGTACCCGTGCCCGTGCCCATCGGGTTCAACTGCTACCCTGTGAGGGTGGCACCTGTCAGGCCCTGGCCACTCCTGCGGGGTGATCTTTTCTAGGGTGGGCGCTAGCGACGCATCACTGAAAAGCATGCCCACCAAGCGTTGCATGGCCTTGCTGAGCCTCCGTTTGCCTGAGAACCGTCCTCCCTTGACCCGTGCCTCGTGTACTCTGTTCTCTTGATCAGGGTCATGGGAACGACAGAGGCCCGTGGTACGGGAGACGAAGGGACTACGACAGGGTTGACCGTTCCGGGAGGTTCCACCAGAGGCCCCGCACTGCCTAGCGTCTCGTTTCATCAGGTTCCCACCCTTGATACCGAACCTGGGAGAGGAGGCAGGGAAGCCCGTTCTGAACCCGAGATAGACCTCTGAGGGACTCTTACACGTCCTAGTGGGCTATGTTGTAGTTGTCCTTGTTCGTTTCTCTTTCGGGGAGAGGGCGCGGTTCGCGGGCACTGGGACTCCCGGTAGAGGATGCACCACGCTGTGCAGGTGTGTTCACTCATCGTCCTCGCTTCATCCTTTTGGATTTCTTGGACTTCTTCTCAGGAGGCGGCGGTGACACGGGTCGGCACCGAGGACCGCAACGGTGATAATGAGGGTGCTCCCCTGACCCTCCCATCTGTTGCCGGAGGTCGTAGGGCTCGTTACTCATCGTTCTCTTCCTCTTGGGCGGCTGCTTCGGCCCTAGCTCTCATGTGCTCGATGCGCTGGTCAGGCGTCAGTCGTTCATAGTGCTGGACCCGCCGCATCAGGCCACAAGCACACACGAACAGGCATTCCGGGAAAGGCCTGGTGCCCTGGATCACGTAAGCCAGTTGCCACGAGTGCGGGTCGGTAGGATCACATTTGCTCATCGTTGCTACAGTACCCCTCTTGAATGGGGCGGGATGGACGACAGGTCTGGCAACTTACCGCCCATCCTGTTAGCGGATGGCCCGCCTAGCCCCTTTCCGGCCCCAACTGGATGCCCGCGAGGAAAGGAGACTCGCGACAGTTAGGACCAGGAAGGGACAGGCGAGCCGGAACAAGGAGGAAGCCAAGACCGACTCGCCAACCCCAAGGAGGTTCACAAGGAACCTTGTTATCGAAGGCCTCTGTAAGCCATCTCCGGAATATCCGTGTCATTCCTGAAGGCCCGGAGCACGAAGTCCAGTTCACGGAGCTTGTTGTACACGTCTCTCGACACCATTCGTGCTTCGGCCTCACCGCCAACCTTGGAGATTGTCCTGGCCATCGTCAGGCGTCGAACACGAAGCTTGGTGAGGAAGGTGAGAGCGTCTACGAAGTCGTTGAGAACGACATCGAATCTCGTCGTTGTCTCGTCCAACTCCAGCGTCAGATGCTCAAACTGTGGAGCTAGATCCGCGAGCAACTTTGCTCTGGCCGCTAGTGCGGCTTCCGCTGCTTCCCGCTGTCGGGCCAGCTCGGCATCATTGGCCGCAAGGGTCTCCGAGTTCACGTCCTCTGCTCTGATCATCGTATCTCCGCCCATGATGTTCCTCCTACGCTCTCTGATTCATTCAGATGGTCATTTCACTACCTGGAGCCGCTTACTCTGGAGCTGCTCGGAAATCTCCTAGGGGATAATACCCCTAACTCGTAGCAGTTCTCTCGTTAGCTGTAACTGATCGTAGTTGCTCGGTCATCCCACACGTTATCGAAGCTATCATCGCCGTCCGCGTAGAGATAAGCGCTGTCTCCGTCACCCAGGTCCTCGCCTCGCAGGATGCGCCAGACGGGATCAGCAGTCAGGCTACCGGGAGTAGCGAAGCCGTAGTAGGTGAAGGGCAACGCTTCGTCGATCAGTGTCGTGGTCGGGGTCGCTAGAGCCTCGGCCAAGAGCACCGCCTTGGGCACCAACGACCACTGGCCTTTCGCGTTGCGAATCAGCAGGTCGCCGGTCTTCGGCTTCCCGCCGGCCCATGCCATGCCACCACCTCCGGGTCGTCCACCACCTTGTCCCATTGTCTCTAACGGCGCCGTTCGGTGCAGTGCGAGATGGGTCTCCTTGTTCAACTCCGTCGCTGGACCTGGAGGTCCTTGGTCACCCTGGCGACCCTGAAGTCCCTGAGCGCCGATCCCGTCAACCCCGTCTCTGCCATCCTTGCCGTCAACGCCATCTCGGCCGTCTCTGCCGTCCTTGCCAGGTTTCCCAGGGAGACCCCGCTGTGGGCCGGTCCTGATGACTCGCTCTCGCTTCAGCGGAGCATGCTTCGGCGGTGGCGGATTTGACGGGCTAAACTTGACGTGCTGTGCCTTTGTCAGGAAGCTCGGGACAGCGACTGAGCCGTTTGAACGAGACTTTGTCAGCGCCCGTTCTTGGCGTGTCTGCGCCAAGTTCCTGGCTCGCTGGATTCGCTCTTCTGCTCTACTCATTAGCCCTTCAGTGGTCGACCGAGATCGTCGGTGCCTTCACCGGTGAAGCTCGAGAGCACGTTCGTGTTCATGGCCCGTTTCACGAGACCTGCGATGTGGCCCGCCAAGCCGGTGACTTCGGAATCATACATGTCGATAGGTCCACCATCACCGAGCTGCTGGACAGAGACCAAGCGACCCATTTTCAGGAGCTTCACGATGTCGGCCTCTGATTGCATGATGCCTCGCAACTTGGTGGCGAGGTAGTCCAAGGCCTTCTTGTGCCCCGCCTGGTCAGTTGCCTGTTCGACCATCGAGTTGAACTCGGCGATAGCGACTAGCATTTCCCGATACCTAGCGGCTCCGAGGGTACTCTCCAGGCCGGCCAGGAACTGCTGGAAACGAGTGTCCAGCTTGGGCTGGTGGTCGATCAATTTCGGATCGAGTTGAGGGCCGACAGGTTTACCGTCACTTCGTCTGTTCGGCTTAGGAGTGGGTGCCTTTGGTGGAGCCGGGAGTTCTGATCTACGCTCGCCTGTTCCCGCGTTGCCGGTCTCACCCACGTGCAGGTTCGGAAGCTCGGAGCCCGGAGTGCTCGCAACCTTCTGCAAGGCCTCGCTCAGTGCTTCGGCCAGGGGCGCTGCTGCTGTCTTTTTCGTCATGTCATTCTCCCTTGCCTTGCCCAGGCTTCTTGGGTGCAGCCGTGGCATCAGCTCAGCTGCCCTTGTCCCGAAACTTAGTGTGAGCCCTGGAACAGCGTCTCCCTTGGCGACCATCGGCCAAGTCTCTTCGCCCCAATGGATACCCATCCAAATGCTATTTGCAGGCACTTCAACGCCAGCAACCTTCTGGCTATAGGGCCAAGCTGCGATGTCCAGCCACGTGCCCACCGGCTTGCCATCCTTGCGGATGACCATGTCCCCGCCCTTCACGTAGGCAATTCGCTGCTCAAACGGGTCGGTGCCATCGCTGATGAACGCGACCCCGAACGAATAGCGATCCGCCGCCTGCAGGTGAGTCGGACGATATGTCAGCGTCGAAAAGTTAGGCTGCGGCACGCTTAACTGTCTCCCTCATCGCATGGATGAAGGCACGGGTGTCGGAGATTAGCTCGATGGTGTGGCACCGGAACGGGCACGTATCGCATGCCTGTCTCCGTTCAACGGAAGCACGCTTTTCGAACGTGTTCGTAATCCGCATGTGGGTGTTGCAAATAGGGCAGCGCATCGTTCATCTCCTCTGATGTTATCGTAATCTATCGATATACAGACGACAACTACCTAACAATGTTCAAATGACTCACCACAAGCTCATCAGACCTATTTACAGATGTGCTTACATGGGTATACAATAGAATCAGAGGAAAGGAGGGAGAAATGACCAAGGAAATCGAGTACGCTAAGGCGCTGCTTGAGCACATTGAGGGCCTGAACGGGTCGAAGCTGGATGCTGACGGAACCGCAAAACACATGGGTCTTTCACAGGTACGCATGTGGGCGTTCATCAGCAAGCTCCTGCGGATGGGACTCATCATCGAGCCCGGTGGGCACCATTCACGGGTGTACTACGTCGTCCCTAGCAAGAAGTCGCTGACCCAGGCATTCAAGGAGGAGGCAGTTCGGCTCGGACTACCAACCGTGGTGACTAAGGCCACAGACCTAACCCCTCGTGAAGAGACAGCCGCTTGGACCAAGAAGAATCGAGAGCGATGGGGTGTTGAGCCCAGGAAGCATCGGAAACGGGGCGATGTGCACCTTCATCCGCATTGGCACGGGACAAGCAGCCAACGAGCCACGAAGATTCACCCAACTCCGCACGAGCACCTGGAAGCCCAACCTGAATTTGGCTGGGAGCATGTCCACAAGCACGAGCACGACACAACAGGAGAAGGTCTGCGACCGTCTACCAAGTGAGAGAGACATGAAAGTCGCAATCTACGCCAGAGTGAGCACCGAAGCGCAAGAAGAGCGGCAAACCATCGGACAGCAGCTCACCGCCTGTCGGCAGTACTGTGTTCAACGAGACTGGGAGATCGTCGCGGAGTTCAAGGATGAGGCTATCTCAGGAAGCACTCCCTTCGAGACCCGTCCGGCGGGCAGGCAACTCCTAGAAGCTCTTGCAGGCAAGCAGATCGACGCCGTTGTCATCTACTGCGTTGACCGTCTCAGTCGGAGTAACGAGATCGGCGTCCCCACATACAACGCCCTCCAGCGGTTGACGAACGGGAACACAAACTTTGTCATCCAATCATTCGACGCAACACCGGAGGGGGAACTCCAGTTCACACTATTCATGGGCATAGCCACCTACGAACGTAAGGTGATTCGTCGTCGCATGATGGGCGGCATCAGGGCCAAGGTGGAAGCCGGAACGATGTACCGCGCCTCTACCCCGCCCTACGGCTACCGCTACAACCGGGAGACAAAGCAACTGGAGATTCGGGAGGACACCGCTGAAGTTGTCCGCCGCATCTATCACATGTATTGCGAAGGCCTCGGAGTGCACGCCATCGCCGCTCGGCTGTCCGAGCTCGGCATTCCTGTCCCCAGTGCAGGAACGAAGCGACAGAACAAATTTGGTTGGCACAAGACACGCGTGAGGCACATTCTCCAGTCACCCGTGTATGTCGGTCGCGGCACCTACCGGGCTGGGGTCTTTGAGGACGGCAAGGAGGTCCGAAAAACACTTCCCATGCCCTGTCCGCCTCTGGTTGACGAAAAGCTGTTCGAGAGGGTTCAGGGGCTCACCCGCCAACACAGCGCGAACGCGAAGCGGAACACGAAGAAGCTCTACCTGCTGCAGGGCTTGCTCTACTGCGGGAACTGCGGCTCTCGGTACTCGTCCATCAGCGACGGCGCAGGACACAAGTACTATCGCTGCTCCCGAAGGAACACCTATGGGGCAAAGCGGGGCGGGCACGAGGGGATCAAGTGGGGGTACTCCGCGAACACTCTTGATGACATCGTCCGTAAGTTCGTGAAGGCCTTCATGGAGAGGCCCCAGCTTCTCCTGCCCCATGTCCAGCGCCAGGTAGCGACTCTCGTGGAGAAGGCTGAAGGACTCAACAGCCGAGTAAACGAGATGAAGAGGCGGCTAGAGGAACTGCGGGCCGAGGAGGATCGTCTTCTTGAGATGGGGGCGAAGGGAGCCTTCAAGGACGATGCTCAGATGTTCGCGAAGCTCGACACCGTGAGGAAGGCTCAGGCGGGAATCGAAAAGCAACTCAAGTCGCAGAAACGCCAGGTAACTCCGGTCGAAAAGGCCCGCATCGCTCTACTGGCGATACACGAGAGGTTGACCCAGATGCTGATCGAGGCTCAGGTGAACGACCCCCAGGGCCTCGTCAAGTTCCAGTGGGCGGACTACGCTGACCCTGAGCTGAAGAAGGTTATCCGCTACCTCATCAACCGCATCATCATCCTGGATGACGGGAAGCTCAGGTTCGAGGGAGTCCTGTGGGAGCCAGGTGCTGGGGAGTCCTCTGATTTCCCGCTACCAATTGGGGTCCCTCGATCTCGGTGAAGAGGATGGTGTGCACGGCGCCGACCTCCCGGGGTGCGGTCGGCTGAACCTTCGCGGCGCCGGCAAACTCTTCGACGAGGGCCACCAAACGCTTATAGTTCGGGTCGTCGATGGCGAGGAAGCGCGCGTCCGGAATGCCCGCCGCCAGCTTCTGCCCGACGCGGACGGGATTGTATTGATTGCTGTTATTGTGCAGCACCAGCGTCTGGGCTCTTACATGAGGCAGGAGGGCCGCAATGTCGTAGTTCATTATGGCCGCACTCAAGGCGCGGCAGGCCTCCGGCTCAATGCAGGCCCGCATGTGCTCGCCGAGCACGCCAATCATGTGCGCATCGTCAATCCCCGCCAGCACGCGCGTAAAGGTTTCCGTGAACACAGTCCAGTCCTTGTCCACGAGGGCCACAAGGGCCTCCTGGACGGGAGAGCTACGGAAGTCAGAGGGCTTCGTCCAGCCATCGACGACGATGAGGTGCGATACACGGTCCGGGAACGTCGCGGCGTAGGTCACCGCCATCGGCACGCCGTCATGGAGCGCCAGAAGGCGGAACGACTCAAGGCCGGTGCGGCCCACAACGGCCTCAAGGTCGCGCACCATCGCCTCCATCGAGAAGTCGATTGCATCCCGATCCGACAGGCCCGTGCCACGTGCGTCATACAGCACGAGGCGGAAGGCCTGCGCCAGCGGGAAGCAAAGGTTGGGGAACATCTCCCAATCCCGCTGAGCATGACTTATCCAAAGGAGCGGTACGCGCACCAGCGGCGGACCGTCCCCCGCAACGGCGTAGGCGATGTTGACCCCGTCGCTCGTCTTGGCGTACTGGATGCGCGGCTCCACTATCCGCCTCCCCTGACCGCGAACAGCCGCTGCGGGTCGGCGACACCCTTCAGCGAGTGCTCGCCCCGGTCGTCGAACGCCACACCCGCCGACGTCCGAGCCAGGCCCCGCACCGTATCCGACACCAGCACCTCACCCGGCGTCGAGAGGGCCGAGATGCGCGCGGCGATGTTGACCGCGCCGCCGTACACGTTGTTCTCTTCGCGGATGACGTCGCCGGCGTGGATGCCTAGGTGCAGTTTCAGGCCGGCGGGATCGCTTGCGGCGTTGCAGCGCAGGGCGCAGTCGATCGCCTGCCGGGCGGAGGTGAACACCGCCAGCACGCCGTCGCCCAGCACCTTGCCCTCGACCGGCGTGCCGGAGCACTCGCGGATGATGGCGCGCAGGGACGTATCGAGTTCGCGGGCCTTCTCCCGGAACGCGGCGTCACCTAGCTGCTCCGTCAGTGACGTGGACTCAACGATGTCGGCGAAGAGGATCACGGCCATCCCTTCCGGCAACTCAGCCTTCGTATCGGCCTCCTCACCCTCGCCGAGGAATTCATCGATGGCTGTCACAGCACGCTCTGTGTCGTCCATGTAGGGCGCGACCGACGCACCCTCCAGAACCACCAGGCGCGCACCCGGTATTTTCGATGCCAACTCCCTAGCCAGGCCGATACCGCCCAGCCGGAATTGCCGGCGATGAAGCACCAGAGTGGGCATCTTCACCTCCGGAAGAAGGGCCGAGACATCAACCTCGTTCGTTACGCCAAGAACCGCCCGTGCCGCCTCAGGCTCAATGGAGTCGCGCGTGTAGGCGGCGAACCAGCGCCCCTCCTCTCCCCTCGGACGACCCAGAATAACGTCCGCCATCGCTTCTGTGTAGGTCTCCCAGCTGACGCCTATGAGTTGGCGCAGAGTCTGCACTTCCGGCAAACCAGAGTAGTCAGAACCCCGCGCATAAGTGCACCAGAGGAGCAGGTGTGACACCCGGTCTGGGTGCCGGGCAGCATAATCGACAGCGATTGGCCCCGCGTGGAGGAATGCCAACAGAGCAAACTTCTCCAGCGCTAGTCGGTCCACCACCGCTTCCAGGTCCAGGATATGGCCTTCTGCCGAGTAGCCGGACAGCTCACGGTCCGATAGCCCCGTTCCCCTGCCATCGTATCGAACTAGTTGTCGTGTCCCCGCAAGTCGCTCATACCAGCGGACGTAGTCGGGGTTCCGCC
>Ga0209751_10003509_pt1 | contig 15191 bp, 12 predicted proteins | sample RifCSP13_1_FD_184019 | JGI IMG/M metagenome (GOLD analysis project Ga0209751, IMG submission 184019) | Soil microbial communities from Rifle, Colorado - Rifle CSP2_sed 13_1 (SPAdes) (version 2) | ecosystem: Environmental > Terrestrial > Deep subsurface > Rock core/Sediment | place: Rifle... | reverse complement strand
CGGCCGGGGCGTGAAGAGCGGGTCGCAGGCGCCCCAGAAAGCGCGCGCCGTCTCGCGGTGGAGGAGACAGAACCGGCGGAGCAGCGCGGTCTTGCCCACACCCGCCTCGCCGCCGAGAAGCACCAGGCGGCCGGCCACACGAGACTCCTCCAGCCGCTGCCCGAGCTCGACGAGGAACGGCCCTCGCTCGAGCAGATCGGTCTCGATGGTTGTGCTCATCGCCCCCATCCTGCACCAAGGGGAGGACATCTTTCAAGCCCGCGGGCGGGCCGGATGGGGAGACGAGGTGACGGAAGGCGGGCCAAAAGGCTGGTGGGCCCGCCTGGGTTCGAACCAGGAACCGGCGCCTTATGAGGGCGCGTGCGAGACTCTCCATGAACACCAGTAGAAGCGGACGAGTGTATCTTCCCCGCGAATCGCAGCTTAGGGTCAAATGCCAGCGCAGGTAATCGCCCTGCTTGGCCGCGGTCTCAATTGCCCCGCGTGTCGTTGTCCAGTACTCTGGGGGCGCCCGTGACCACGACCTTGAGCCAAGTTCGTCAGGTTAGCACCTTGGTTAGCAGACGAGTATAAATCTGGCCGCTCTTGACAAGTTCGCCCACTACCGTGTACTCGTTCGGGGCATGAGTCCCTTTCCCATTACTGGCGCCGTAGTAGATCACATAGCCGAGTTTGGCGAAGTTTGTTCGCCCCCCGCCACTATGAGGACCAAAACCCGGTATCGGCTCCCTCATTTCCTGGCACGCCTGGTGGATTGCCCTAACCGCTGGATGATCGGTTGGGACTCCTTCGATCTTGTCGTTGTCGTGGATCACGCGGTACGAAACGTCCAGGTCCGGGTCTGCCTGGCGAAGCTCGCCCAATGTCCTGTCAAGTTTCCCGTATAGATCCTCGAGGGACTGAGATGGCAGCAAGCGGATGTCCAGTTGACCCCGGGCACGATTGGGGATCATGTTCACCTTGTCACCGGCACTGAGCACCGTGAGATCCACGATGGGATCCCTTGAATAACGTCCATACTCAGGCCCAAAGAGGGGGTGTCGCTCAACTGGGCCCATCCAGGCAGGGTTTCGTAAGTGCATCATCACGGTCAGAAGCTTCTCAACTGGGTTGATCGGAACGCTTCTATCGGCAGTCAGCGCTCCCGTGTGTCCCCCTCTTCCTCGCGCGGTAAACTCAAGCCACGTCCAGCCTGCATGAACGTTCCGTATGCGGGCTCTGTCACCATCAGTCATGAGATAGTAATCGGCCCGGACCGAGTCCGGATGGTCGCGAACAATCGGCCCTACGGCAATCTCGGTGCATCCCTCGCCGGGAACCCAGATCAGCCGTAGACGCCCCCTCAAGGGTTCTTTCGTCCGGATCAGGCTCGCGGCAGCGATGTTCCCCACAGCAATTCCACTCTTCTGGTCAGCTGCGCCTCTACCGTAAATACGGTCACCAACTACCTCCGCTCCGAAGGGGTCGTAATCCCACTCCTCAAGGTTCCCTGCGGCCACGGTACTGTAGTGCCCGATGATACCAACAATAGGGCGATCCTCGCCGCTCATCTTCGAAGAACTTGTGCCGATTACGACCGGATAGTCCTTCACGGGCTCGGCAATCTCAACCTCCAAGCCGAAGGACGCCATATGCTCGGCCAGGAATGCAGCCACTTCACGGTGCTGAACCAGTTCGCCGTCAATATACTGGCTCGGAATGCGTACAAGGCTTCGAGTGAGCCCCACCAAGGCCTGCTCAGAAACATGCTCGAGCGGGTCACCGGGCATCCCTTGGGTCTCCTCTCCACGGCGAGTGAATTTGAGGTCTTGTTTCCAACTGAGGCTCCGCTGCAAGAATTTGGCCTTGGTTCTCTTCTATGTCGATACGCGTCCCCAGCGGTGCGGACATCTGTTTCACGCGACCAAGGATTTCCTGAGCCACATCACCGTCCGCTAGGACGGGGCGACCACGCTGTCCTCGAGGTAGCCTCATCCCGAGATCAATAGGGTAGAGAACGATCCTAGTTAGTTTGCGTGCCTTCCATTCGACGCGTGCCACCACGGTCTGCCATAGGAGCTTGTTGACGTCCTGGCCTCGCGTTTGATTGCCACTGCGGGCCTCATAGAAGTCAGCCGGCGTGGCGCACTGATCCAGCCGGTAACGACTGTACGCCACCGACGGTTGACGCAAAACCGTGTCATTCTGGAGGATGAAGTCACCTAGGCTGTAAAAAATGGGTTTCCCCCGATAGACTTCGATCCCGCGGTCTCGATGCGGCCCGTGGCCCACGAAGACATCCGCCCCAGCATCTATGATACGCTTTGCCAAGGTGACGAGGTGGCCGGGCGGAGCATCTGCGGTGGGGCCGGGGTATCCACAGTGGAAACTGAAAATCACCCAATCCGCCATCCGCCGGGCATCGGCTATCCATTTGGCGGTATCCTCGAGGTCCGCTTCATCGATCACGATGTTCGACTGAAACCCGGTGCCCAGTTGGAACCTCATGGCAGGATGGCGGTTGTCCCCACCGAAATACAGGAGCGTCTCGGTGTCGATCTCCACGTGTAAGGGCCACCGTGACTGCAACCTAGCCTGTTTCCTGGCTTCCCACCCGAGCTCAACGCTTATCCGCTTCAACTCCTGGAACGCCTGTGCGTCGACTGTGGATACGGGATGTACGGTGAACTCATTGACGCCTGGCTTCCCACGCATATCAGGTCTGGAGTCCACAGCACGCCCGCCTGGCACTTGCATATGGTCGCAGGCAGCCAGTAGTGCCACTCGACCGTTAGGTGTATCTACATAGGCAGGAGCTCGAGCCAAGGTCAGCGTAGGTCCGGTTCCGGCATGGGGCATGTCGTACCGGTCGAGATTGTCGATGTTGATCATCACGCCCTGTTCGCCGAAATCGTAGCCGTGGTTCATGGCGCAGGACACGGCGTCGATGCCCAGCCACTTGAGCTCGCCAATCAAAGCCGGCTCCGCGCGCATCCAAGTGCCGCTGTGTTCCACTCCCGGCGCAGGTTCGTAGTTGTGAAACAGCATCTCGGCATTCGTAAACGACACATCGGATTCACGCAGGATCCGCACAAGCTCCAGGAATTTCTCCTCCCTGAAGACCGACATCCTTCGGGAGATCAGAGATTCCCCCGTTAGAACCATCACCATGTCTCCCGCCTGGGACTCGTAAGAAGTTTCGGACTGGTGCACCATCGTCCGGCGTCACCCCGCTATCCCGTCCGTCGGTGTCTGTCGGGATCTTCTCCCGTCACGCGCTTAGTACAATCAGCCTGGCCTGTGGTCTGCCCTCCGATTACGGGCGCCAAACTAGCGAGCACTCATCTCCCCGGTCTCCTCCACAATCAGACTGTCGATGATGTCAGCGTAGACCTCGGCGCATCCCACAACATCAGGCAAGAGTACATACTCATCCTCGGTGTGGACGTTGCCACCTTCCCCAGGGCCGAAGTATACTAATGTCCCGAGCTTCATTAGCTCCGGCTTTCCGCTGCCGATATGCCCAACCTCCTCCAGCTCCCGAGCTAGCCGGCGTCTGGTCGATTCTTTCAGAGCCAGGACGAGCGGATCGTCGGGGGGGATGTTCAAATCGGGTTTCTGAATTCCGATGATGTCGATCCGCACTTCTAGACCCGGATTGGCATCCCTCATCCGGCTTAGAACCCGCCCGAGCTCCTCCAGCACAGTGGCGGGTTTCTGGGATGGTAGCATCCGAATGTCTAGATGAGCTTGACATTCTGATGGGATAATGTTCACCTTGGTCCCACCTCGCAGGATGCCGACCTCGATGATGGGTTTCGTCGAGTAGCGGCGTGGTGGGCCGAAAAGGGGATGCTTCTCGTAAGTCATCCACTTGTCAACCTGTAGCAATTCCGCCAATACTCGCACCATCTTGCTGTTGGCATTGACGGGTGGCTTGCCGTCTGGAAGGTATAATGCGCTGTGACCGCTGCGTCCTGTTACAGTCAACTTGAGCCACATGAACCCGCCAATAACGGGTCGTAGCTCGAATCCGCCATCGCCATCCAGATACCAGTCCGCACGCACGTCTTGCTCGAATTCGCGCACCAATGCCGGGTGACTCTTCACGTGGGCCCCTTCTCCAGGAACGGCAAGGAAGAGGATCCGACCGCGGAAGCGCCGGCCAGAATTCAGTACACCTTTCAGCGCAGCCAGAGCCGCGGCCATGCCTGCTTTGCAGTCGCGACTACCTCTCCCATAGAGGCGGTCACCGACGATCGCGCCGGAGAAAGGATCCACTGACCAGTTTTCCGAGACTCCTGCCGGAACCGTGTGATAGTGGTTCAGAAAGGCCAGCCTGGGCTTGCCATCGTGGGGCCCGAATGCCCCCACTAGGCTTGGGTATCCTTCGGATGGCGTCAGGAGCTTGACGTCGCCCCCGATGGTCGCCAACTGGTCCGCCAGAAACTCCAATATTTCTCTGTGCTCAGAGAAATCGGGTTCTGCGTATTGGCTGGGAATGCGCACAAGCCTCTGAAGCACGTTCGTTACGTACTCGGGAGAGATGAGGGCACCGGTAGGTGGCGCAGTCATGATGTGTCATATACCTCCTGTTTCACGTCTAGGACGCTGGAATCGTGTTCCCATGCCTAGCAGCATCCCTCCTAAGCTTCCTGGGCAGCGAGTCTGAACGTCGCATGCTCAGCCGACGACGCTCGACATTGTGGCCAGCCGCCACCATTCACCTGGACCTCTTGGCCCGTCATATAGGAACTCTCGGGACTGGCCAGAAATCGGACAACCTTGGCCAGCTCGGAGGGTTCACCTGGCCGCCTCATCAGAACTCGGTTCAGTCGGTTAGCACGCCGTTCGGTGAATTCAGGCACCGACGTCTCAGCACGAGTGGTGTTGAAGACGCCGGGCACGACGGCATTGACGGTGATGGCGTACTCGACCAGTTCTCCGGCCAGAGCCCGTGTTAGCCCTAGAATCCCCGCTTTTGTCGATACGACGTGGGCGCGGTTCGGTGTTCCCCAGTAAGCATCGACCCCACTGACGTTCACGATGCGCCCATACTTCCTCCGTGCCATAATTGGTGCAACGGCTTGCGCCAAGAGAAACGGACCTCGCAGGTTTACGGCGATTACACGGTCCCATTCCTCGACCGTAATTTCGCGCATGGGTCGGAACGGTCGTATCGCAGCATTGTTTATAAGGATGTCGATGTGCCCGAACTCCTCGACCACTTGCCGAACCATTGCGGGGATCTGGTCCGGGTCCCCAACATCCGCGATGAGAAGTATCGCCTGACCGCCGAGTTCTCGCACGGCGCGGACCGTATCTTTCCCCTCCGTTGCGTTCGAGCTGACATTGACACCGATTCTCGCTCCATGACGAGCGAGCTCCAAAGCAATCTCACGCCCCAGGTTTCTCCCTGCCCCAGTTACCAGCGCGACCTGACCACCAAGAGTGCCGTCTGTGACCATCTCGTTTCCTCCCACAGTGGCTCGCCATGTTCCGTCTTGTGCGTCTGAGTCTCATCCCTCGTTAGGGCGCCTTCCGTGCCCTCCTTTGGCGGGCAGGGATCCTTGCTCCGAAGTCAGTGGTTGATGGACATTGGAACGACCGGGTCCTCAAACGTGATGTCGGGATGGGTGACAATGAAGAAGACCAAATCGGCAATTGTCCGCGGTGGGATTACCTTCGCAGGATCAAAGTCGGGGGTGGCCGCCCATCGTAGCGGCGTATCCATGGGACCGGGGGCCACAGCTACGACCTGCACGCCTCGGGCGCGCGCCTCCCCGTTTAACGCCCTGGTGAACGCGATCACTCCCGCCTTGGCGGACGCGTAGACGGCTGCTCGCGCCGGAGCGTAAAGGCCAGCTCGAGAGGTGATGTTGACAATGGAACCCCGACCCCGCTGCATCATTCGGGGAATGAATTCGCGCACGGTCAGAAACACCGTGTCGAGATTCGCCGCCTGCATCCGCTGCCAGTCGTCCCACGGATAGTTCCCCACGCTGCCGGGTCGAGCCAGGCCCGCGCAGTTAACGAGGATGTCGACCTCACCAAAGGTCGCTCGCGCGCGATCCGCCAGAGCCCGCACCCCTTGTTCATCACTCGCATCCACCACGACGGTCAACACATGGCCTCCGGCTGCCGAAACCTCCAGCGCCGCAGACTCCAACTTGTCTGGAGAGCGTCCGGCTAACACGATCCTGGCCCCTCCACTTGCTAAGGTAGCCCCGATGACACGTCCCAATCCCCCTCCGCCACCAACGACCACCACGACCTTGCCCGCCAGCAGGCTCATGGTACCTCCTGGACATATCGTCATCGCACGTCGCCACGAGCGGAGCGCATCGTCTTCCCAGTCTGTCTTCAGGATGCCGCCACCGCGCCCTCGGCAATGAGGTCGCGGATGACCGCCTCTTCATAGCCCAACAGGGTCTCGAGGATTTCCACCGTGTGTGCGCCAAGCGAGGGAGGCGAGTTCATCGGATGCCGGGAGTTCCCGTCGAACCACAATGGCGTTCTGAGCACTCTTACACGAGTGCCAGCGAAGGGCAGTTCCTGGACCATTCCATATTCCAGGCTCTGGGCGCTCGTCAGCGCCTGCAGGACATTATTGACTGGGCCGCAGGCCACGTTGTGCGCGTCAAGCACTTGGATCCACGCCTCGGTCGTGCGGCGCACGAACTCCGCCTCCAGGATCTCAATCAGCTCATCCCTGTGATCACGCCTTGCCTGCCGGTCCTTAAACCGTGGATCTCTTCCCAGCTCCGGCTTGCCCACCGCGCCGCACAAACTCTGGAAGTGCTCATTGAACCCCGCCTCCACGGCCAGGTAGGAGTCCCTGGTCCTGAACACCTGGGAGGGAACTGTTCCCATGTGCCCCGACCCCATAGGCGGAGGGACTTCACCTGAGTACAGGCAGAAGGCCGCCACGTAGGTGAGCAGCGAGAGTTGCGAATGGAACAGTGAGGTTTCCACTCTGGTACCGTGGCCTGTGCGTTCCCTTGCGACCAACGCCGCCAGGATGCCAAGCGTTGCGTACATCCCGGCCGACAGATCCGCGGTAGGAATCCCCGCGCGTACGGGAGGCCGACCCGGTTCCCCTGTTATGCTCATCCCGCCAGCCATCGCCTGCACTACCACGTCCACCGCCCGGCGGGCGGCCTCGGGGCCCCGCCGACCAAAGCCTGTGATATCGCAGGTAATTATCCGGGGATTGATCGCGAGAAGGCGCTGGTGGGCCAGCCCCAGCCGCTCCGCCACTCCCGGTCGGAAGTTGTAGATGACCACGTCGGCCTTTCCAACCAGGTCGTCGAAGACTGCCAACCCTTTGCGATGCTTGAGGTCGATGACAATGCTCTTCTTGTTGCGGTTGATGCTGAGGTGGTAGACGCTCTCGCCCCCCACGTAGAACGGAGGCGTGGTGCGAGTGGGCTCGCCCTTCGGCGGCTCGATCTTGAAGACCTCCGCACCTAGATCCCCAAGCAACATCGTGGCGAAAGGACCGGCCAGCGCAAGGGTGAGATCCAACACCCGTATTCCGGCGAGCGGGGACGATACGCTGACGGCGGCTTGCTGTGCCATTTAAGCCCGACCTCCCGCGCGAGAGATGAAGGCGGCAGCGCCTTTCTTCAATTCGCCGGAAGCGAAGCTCTGGGCATGCGCCGCGACCGCGAACTCCCTGGTGGCTTGGAACAGCGTCTCGCCGATCATCCGCCACCACTCCTTAGTGACGGCAACGGCAAACGCGGGCTTCTTCGCCAGTTCAGCCGCCAGCGTCCACACGCGATCATGGAGGTCCACATCAGCGACAATCTCGTCAAGGAGACCCAGCGACTTCGCCTCAGGCGCGGCCACCAGAGCCCCCGTCAGGACAAGCTTCTTCACCACGGCCTCCCCAGCCACGGGCCAGAGGATCGCACTCCCGGTGATGCACGGCGCGCCAACGTTCAATTCCGTCAGCCCTACGCGAGACGCATCCGCTGCGATGCGTAAATCGGCCAGCAAGGCGATCTGGAAACCCGCACCCACGGCGTAGCCGTGGATCTTCGCAATCACCGGCTTGCTCATCCGGCGCATCGCGTCGAACAGATCGACGTACGCCCTAATTCTGTCCGCAGCGCTGTCGGCATCGAACTGGCTGCTCTCCCGCTGGTCCTGACCCGCGCAGAAAGCCCTTCCCGCGCCCTGGAGAATAACAACCCGTACGTTTGGATCGACGTTTGCGGCCTGCAAAGCCTCGGTCAGTGCACGGCGCAATTGCCCGTTCAGGGCGTTGAGCACTTCCGGCCGATTCAGCGTGAGTGAGACAGCCTCGCCCCGCCGCTCGACTAAGAGGTGTTCTGTCATCATCTTCGTCAGACTCCTCTCCCCATCGCTCATCCCGCGACGACCATTTCGCTCAGCAACTCCATCCGGATGCGGATTCGCCCCACCGCCTCGAGGAGCTTCGCCCCGATTTCCTGGATCTTCTCAGGGGCCACGAGGACCTTGGCGGCGGACACGCTGGTCGCTCCGAGAGGACGGCCAAAGACATCTGTGATCGCAACACCCACGGAGACCACCCCGAGCAGGCTCTCTTCGTCGTTCAAGGCGAAACCATGTTTCCGGCAGAACTCCAGGGCCTGCAGAAGATGAGCCGGATCCGTGATCGTCGCGGGCGTGACCTTGGGCATCCCCTTTTGCTGCAGCAGCCGTAGCACTTCTTCGTCGGGCATCAGCGCCAGAAGCGCCTTTCCCAGAGCCGTACAGTGCACGTATCGCCGTTCTCCGGGCCAGGCTCCAATGCTCACGGGCCCGATGCCCTCCGCTGCGGCCAGGATGAGCACCTCGCCCTCGACAAGCTGGCCGACGAAACAGGCACACTCAGGCAACGCCTCTTGCACGGCCTGAATGGCCAACTGCGCGACTGGATGTCTCCGGAGGTAGAGACGCCCCACCTCCAGAAGCTTCGCGCCGATCCGGTACTTGCGCGTCTCCCGGTCCTGTTCAAGGAAGCCGTGGCGCAACAGCGTACTCATCAAGCGATGCGTGACAGACGGCGCTAGGTTCAGGAAACGCGATACTTCTTGGACACCTGTGGTATCCCCCAAGTGCTTGAAACTGGCTAGCACTCTCAGCGCATTGGCAACCGAACGGACTTCCGACAAGACCTACCTCCTCACGGTCGACCCCGATCTCGCGGCCGGAGATGCCGATTCAACCTCCGTCAGCGGGGGGCCCGCTGCCCGAGCTCCCTCGGGATTCACCAGAGCGACAAGTTCATTCACATCGCGCAGTGCCTCGACATTCTCCACCATGTCAGCGAGCCGTTCGACTCCTAAAGACAAGCCACGACTCTTGAGACACCAGCTCGCCTTCGTCAGTAACTCCGAGCGATCGACGATGGCAATTTTCTCTTTGACCATGTCCGACAACGTCTCTCCGGAACGGCATCGGACCTCGACCAGTGTGAACTCGTCATCAATGGTTGATGCATCGGCGAGATCGGGGTGGATGCGAAACTTCATCTTGCGCGCCAGATCGAGCACCCGCTTCTCCGGGAGAGCCGGCGACAGGTAGCCTGCCAACGGCCCATCGAACACCATCGCTACGGCAAGGCAGTACGGAAGGCTGAACTTCACCTGGTAGCGGTCCTCGGGAACCGGATGGTGGAGCATGGCGGGAACGCGGTAACTACCGTGGACTGTGATCGCTTCCGCCTGCAACCTCCCCAGCTTCCTCTTGAGGCGCTTCCCCGCCTCAATTGCCTGATGGGTCAGCGAGCACGACGGATAGCGTTTGAAGCTGATGCGCCCTTCCTCCCAATCCGAGACGAAATTCCTCGGCAGATCGGGCTCGACGCCAAGCATGGCGCACATCGCTTCGATCGCCCGCGGTGACCCTTGGACGCCGTGACGGGCTAGCTCGGCCGCCCGGGCGCCGGCCGCGGAAGCGAGCCCCACCTGCATCGGTTTGGCCGGGGTGCCGAAGTTCGCCACGAGCCCACCGCCCTGAGCCAGCGCCAGCGAGACTGCGCACTCCAGCTGCCGCGCCTCCAGCTCCATGAGGATGCCGCAGGCCAGGGCAGTGCCCAGGCTTCCAAGGGTCGCAGTGGTGTGAAAACCCGCTTCCTGAATCGGCGTCGCCAGAATCCGTCCGACGAGGGCCATGCCGTCGACAGCGGCCATGTATGCCAGCAGGAGGTCGCGTCCGGCGGCACGCCTGAGTCCGGCCAACGGCAGCAGCGCGGAGAGCACGGGCGCGCTCGGATGGCCGCGGATGGACACACTCATATCATCGAAGTCCAAGACGTGTGAGACGAAGCCGTTTACGGCAGCGGCCGCCACCCACTCTCCGCCTGCCCCGATTCCAAGGAAAGATGCCGAGGGATTGTTGTCTGACCGGTAGATCTGACTGATCTCCCCGGCCAGCGGATCGCTTCCTCCCGCCACGGTCACTGCGAGGAAATCAAGGATGCCGTTTCTGGCCAGGTGTCGCGCCTCCGCGGAGTACTCCTCCAGCCTCCGCGTCGTGACATGTCGGACCAATTCAACCGTCATCCGTTCCGCTAACATGTGACGAGGATCCGCCTCTTCCCCCGGCCCTTGACGCGGGCCGCATTCTTGCCTCTTCGCTCTAGAAACCGGGTCATGCTGGGTCGTTCCGGCCCCGGTTGGTCATCTTGCTCCTCATGGGTTCGCCGGCTTGGCCTCACCCAGGTAGTAGTAGTCGGCCTCGCGTGGGGTGAACTCAACCGTCCGCTTCATCACCACCACATTGGTCCGTCGGGTCAGTGGCAGGATGAATGCATCACTCCACACGATCTCTTCCATCCGCTGGTACAACTGTTCCCGCTTCCGCGGGTCCATCTCTGTGCGCGCCTGGCGACCCATCTCGTCCAGATCCGGCCGGCTGTAGTAGACGCCGCGGAACTCCTTCCAGATATATCCCTGGTACGTCCCGGCAGGGTCGAGAGTAAACTGCGTGTTCCCGATGAGGAACATGCCGTCCAGCATCGGATTGCCCGCCAGTGCCCTGACCAGGTTGGCGTACTCGTACGCGATGACCTGGGCCTTGATCCCGACGGCTGTCAGGAACCCCGCCACGGCCTCGGCCATCTGAACGTCCTGGAAGTACCGCCCTACGGGCGTGTAGATCTTTAGGGGGAATCCGTCCGGGTATCCCGCTTCGCGGAGCAGGGCGCGTGCCTTATCGGGACTGTACTCGTACGGCTTCAGGTTCGGGTTGTGGCCGGGCACGCTCTCAAGCAGCAGCCCGGTGTTTTTCTTGCCCAGTCCGCCGAGCACGGATGTGAGGATCTGGTCAATGTTGACCGCATAATGAATGGCGCGTCTGATGCGCACATCGTCCAGGGGCTTCATCTTCGTGTTCATCACTAGCATGACTATGGCCAACTCCGGATAGACCACGACCTTGAGATCCCTGGCGGCGCGAAGACGCTGCGTGTACTCAATCGGCGGTTGCTCGATCATGTCCACGTCGCCGGCGAGGATAGCGACTGCGCGCGTGGAAGCTTCTTGAATGGGGTAGACTTCGACCCGGTCGTATCCCGGCCGCCCTTCCCAGTAGCCCGGGTGCGCCTCGACCACGAGTCGCTGGCCGGGAATCCACTCCACGAACTTATATGGACCGCTACCGATCGGCTGTCGCCCAAATCCTGCAGGACCGACCCTCGCCAGATACGACGCCGGGTAGAAGAAGAAGCGGTCGATTAGAGTGTTGCCGAATGTTGGCATTGCTTCACTGGAATGCCAGCGCACTGTGTAGTCGTCGACAATCTCCACGCGCTCCACGTTCGCGACGAACGCCCGGGCGGCAGCGCGGTTGGCGGGGTCCAGAATCCATTCCACATTGGCTTTCACGTCCCGAGCAGTAAAGGTATCGCCGTTATGGAACTTCACCCCCCGTCGCAAGGTCATCTCCATCACCTTCGGGCTGACGGGGCGCCACCCGGTCGCCAGTCGGCCTCGCATCTTCATCCCCGGGGCATAGTCAATAATCGTATCGAACATCAGGAAGTAGCGTGTCCTGTCAGGCCCGCCTGTGCTGAACGCCGGCCCGAGGTTGCTGGTGTCAGATCCCAGCGCAACCTTCAATACCTTCGGTTGTGCCGGTCCCGCCACGCCGGGCATGCTCACCATTAGAAGCAGTAGGATCGGTAACAGGATGCGAACCTGCCCGCCTCGCCCCGCTAGCATCTTCGACACCTCCTTGTTTGAATGAGACTTCTCTTGCTAGCTACACGTCCCGATGCCTGCCGATCAGCGCAATGTCGGGTCCAGTTCATCGCGCAACCAGTCTCCAACCAAGCTGATTCCGAGCACCACCACGGCGATCGCAAGCCCCGGCAGGACTGGCACCCACCAGGCCGTGGTCAGGTGATTGCGCCCGAGAGCCACCATGCCACCCCACGAGGGCGTGGTCATCGGCACACCAACGCCGAGGAAACTCAGAGAACTCTCCGCCAGAATCAGCGCAGGAACGTCCACGGCTGCAAGAGCGATGACCGACCCTAGGACGTTGGGCAATATGTGCCTGGTAATGATCTGCCAATCGGCGACGCCCAACGCCCTGGCAGCCTCCACAAACTCTTTCTCACGCAGCGAGAGGACCTGAGCCCGCACGAGCCGCCCGTACGCCATCCAGCCTGTGACCCCCAAGACCAGAATGACGTTCAGCAGACTCGGGCCAAACACGGCCGCAACCGCGACAGCCAGGAGCAGGAAAGGCAGGGCCAGCTGGATGTCCGCCAGCCGCATAAAGACCGTGTCTGCAAGCCCCCCGTAGAATCCCGAGGTCATGCCCACCGCCGACCCCAGGACGACCCGTACCACCACCGCGAATGCCGCGACGCTCATGGAGACGCGCGAACCGTGCGCGATCCGCGACAACAAGTCGCGGCCGACCCAGTCCGTGCCCAACCAGTGACGCCCGCCGCCGGCATCGACTCCGCCCGGCGGCAGCAGCCTGGACGCGAGGTCCTGCGCATTCGGGTCGTAGGGCGAGAGGAGCGTGGGGAACAGCGCGCTCAGGCCCACGCCAACGATGATCATCCAGCCAAACACGAGCGCGGGGTCGCGCAACAGCCGTCGGCGGATGCGGGTCAGGAAGATCGTCCGCCCGGAGAGTCGAATCTCGTTCCTGATCATGGGATACGGGATTTCTGTGCTCACCGGTGGCTCAGCCCCGTCAGCCGGATCCGCGGGTCCAAGTACACGTAGAGAAAATCTGTGGCCAGGTTAATCAGGATGATGATGGTCGCAAACACCATCACAAACGCTGTCACCACCGTCAGGTCCCGCCACTGCACCGCTTGGATGACCATCTGCCCGGCGCCCGGGTAGGCGAAGACCGTTTCCACGATGATCGCACCTGACAGTAACACTCCAGCCCGCAGGCCGAGCATTGTGACGATGGGCAGGGCCGCGTTTCGCAGCGCATGCCTGAAGACTACGGTCGCCTCCGCCAGCCCTTTGGCCCGCGCCGTCCGGACGTAATCCTTGCCCAGCACCTCAAGCATGCTGGACCGGGTGATTCGAGCGATCACCGCCATGGAATATGGCGCAAGCGCGAGCGCGGGCAGGATGATGTGCGTTGGGGTGCTGCCCCCGAATGCCGGCAGCCAACCGAGGCGGAGGGCGAAGAGCAGGATGAGGATGATGCTCAGCCAGAAACTGGGGAGGGTCAGGCCCAACAACGAAAACGTCATCGCCACCTTATCCAACGCGCGCCCGCGCCTGATGGCGGCCAGCGCGCCGAGCGGAATGCCAATGACGGCGGCCAGGAGAAGGGCCAGACCCGCAAGTTTGAGGGTGGCCGGGAGGCGCTCAGTTACAGTTCTGAGCGCCGGCCGGCGGTGGATCGACTCCCCGAAATCTCCCCGCGCAATGCGCCGGACAGCCAGCACGAACTGGACGTAGACAGGGCGATCGTAGCCGAGCCGCTGCCGCAGGTCAGCAATCACCTCATCGGCGTTGGGGGCCTCCGGGGAGACCAACAATGCAGCCGGGTCCCCGCTGGCGTTGATGAGGATGAAGACGACAAGGACGACCCCCGCGAGAGCCCAGAGGGCGTGCATGAGCCGTCCGACCAAATAGCGGACCACTGCATGCTTACCTCAGGCAAGCATCCTGTCAATTAGACCAGTGCCGGCGACTTTCGTGCACTCGCGAGGCTGTCGACGGTCTGCGATTCATCCCGCAACCGGACACCTCCCAGGAGACCTTTGGCCTGATGTTTCGGCCTCTCGTCGCAGATTCCTCCTAGAGGTAGGAATATTCCGCAACGAGGAATAGAACGCTGCACATCGTGGGATGCGTCGCAGGGGATCTCCATCCCGAGGAATGGCTTCGCTCCTAGTGCGAACTAACGTTCGGGGTCCATTTGGGGACCCGGGCGGCGGAGATGGAGGGATCCAGCACGGTGCAAGACTGCAGAAGCAGTGGTGGGCCCGCCTGGGTTCGAACCAGGAACCGGCGCCTTATGAGGGCGCTGCTCTGCCCTTGAGCTACGGGCCCGGTGGACATTATAGCATCGGCCGCACGGGGGCCTCTCCGCGCGGTCAGTAGCCTACGTGGATCAGGTAAAGCCCGTGCGGCGGCGCCGCGGGGCCACCGCTGCCGTCGCTGCCGGATTTCAGCAATCGGGTCACCTCGTCGGGCACGAGGGCGCCGCGGCCCACCCGCAGGATGGTTCCCACGATCATTCTGACCATGTGGCGCAGGAACCGGTCGGCGCCGAAGGTGAGAAAGAGCAGATCCTCGCGCTCGGTCAGCTCTGCAAGCAGGAGTGCACAACGGCTGGTCTTCGTGGGCGTGCCCAACGCGCGGAACGCCCGGAAGTCGTGGTCGCCAGCAAGCCGGGCCAGGGCGGCACGCATCGCGTCCAGGTCGAGGGGCCCCCAGGCGTGGTGCACGTAGGGGCGGAGCAACGCGGAAGGGGTAGGACGGCGCAGGATGGCGTAGCGGTACACGCGGAAGCGGGCGTCACGGCGGGCGTGGAAGTCCGGCTGGGCGTCGGCGGCCTCACGCACGCTCACATCTGGCGGTAGCAGGGCGTTCAGTCCGGCAATGACGCGATCAATCGGCAGCACGCTCGCGGTGCGGAAGTGGGCCACCTGCCCCAGCGCGTGCACGCCGGCATCGGTACGCCCGGCGGCCACCACGCGGGCGGGCGCCTGCGTCAGCGCCTCCACCGCCCGCTCCACCTCCGCC
>Ga0209751_10003508_pt1 | contig 15193 bp, 15 predicted proteins | sample RifCSP13_1_FD_184019 | JGI IMG/M metagenome (GOLD analysis project Ga0209751, IMG submission 184019) | Soil microbial communities from Rifle, Colorado - Rifle CSP2_sed 13_1 (SPAdes) (version 2) | ecosystem: Environmental > Terrestrial > Deep subsurface > Rock core/Sediment | place: Rifle... | reverse complement strand
CGGTTGCCGAGGCCTCGTCGATCTCCTCGGCCGTTTGAAGCGGGGCTGCGGCAGGCGGCTGGGGCGGAGGGGGTGACGCGCCCGGCGGGACGGGCGCGGGTGCCGCGGGGGCGGGGGAAAGCGGCGGTGGGAGGGGCTTGCCGCACCGTTGGCAGAAGGCGTACTCTGCGGCGTTGTCCTGACCGCAAAAGGGACAGAAACGACCGGGCACGAATTGCCTGAAGGCGCGCAGCCAAGAGGAAAACCTTTCGCTCCCCCTTTGCCGATTTACGAGGGATTCCGCGCACCCCCGAACGCCCGCGCAAGGGCGCGCCTGCCGAGGTTGGCGGGGCAGCGGGCCCGATGAGGATAGCTGCTCGGCGCGGACGCCCGGCGCTGCTACGCCGGGAGCGCGGCTACGGGCCGCCGCCTCCCTTGCCCTCGCTCTCGTCTCTCAGGCGCCGCTCGTGCTTCTCCTGGCCCTCGAGCTTGCCCTCCGAGAGCATCTTGGAGAGCATCGCCCGAACGTCCTCTTCGGCGAGCCCGATCTTTCGCGCCTCGTCGACGATGACCTTGTAGTTCGTCGGAAGCCCCTGCCGCTGGCGCTCCACGATGATGTTGTAGATGACCTGGGGGTCCACGCGCCGCGGGTAGACCACTACGCGGTTCGGCATCGTCACGCTCGTGACCTCAGCGACCTCCAGGAGGTACGGCAGCTCGCCGCGGGCCATCTTGCCCTCGCGCCGCTTGAGGCGTCCGCGGAACGTGCCGAGCGAGCCGATCGGGAGGGACCCCGCGATCGCGCCGCGGACGATCGCGTGGACCTGCCGGGACTCGTGCTTGTCGTCGGCAAGGACGAGGCGCTGCCTCTCGGCGTAGACGCTCTCACGCTCGAGGAGCTTGAAATGGGCCTCGCGACGCTTCGCGCCGCACCCGCCCCACGTCGGCGAGCACTGCAGGGGGAACTTGAGTTGCTCGGTGGTCTGGACCTCTTCGGCCATCCGCCCGCAGCGCGCGCACTTGAAGACGGCGACCTGGATCGAGATCTTCTTCGTGTCGGCGTCGGCGACTCGCGCGAGGACCGCGACTGGAAGCCCGAGGCGGTCGTCGGTGAGGTCCGCGACCTGCACCACGCCCTTCAACGGAGTTTCTTTTTCAGCCACCGTGGGATCCCCCGCACCCGGCTCAATTCGTCCCAGGCGGGGCGGGGCATATCAAGATTTGTTAGAGGGTCGCACAAGACGTTTACACGCATGGGCCGGGCGCGCTCACGGCGGGGCTCGCTACGGGAGCTCGCGGCCCGTGACCTCGGCGACCTTCGCGCGCAGCTCGCTCGCGAGGAAGGGCTTGCGCACGATGGCCTTCACGAGCGGAGAGACCATCCAACCGCCCGGCGGGTCCTTGGCCACGCCGGTGACGAGGAGGACGGGGACCTCGTGGCCGAGGCTCTCGAGCCTCTTCACGACCGAGAGGCCGTCCATGTCGGGCAGGATGTAGTCGAGGATCATGAGGTCGAGCGGCTCGCGGGAGGCGAGCTCGAGGGCGCCGCGGCCGTCGTAGGCGTCGAAGCACGTGAAGTCCCGGCTGCCGAGGATCTCCGAGATGATCTCGGCCACCGAGCGGTTGTCGTCGACGACCCCCACTCGGAGCTTTCGGGCTTTGGCCATTCTTGGACCCCTCTCTTGCGGACGGCACTTGGGTATTTCAGCCCGGGGCTACCGGAGGACTCCGTGGCGCCCGCAGTGCGGGCACGTCACGGAGAGGGGGCGGGTGCCTTGAGCCTCGAAGTAGTGCTTGCACCCTGGGCAGCGCACGCGGATCGAGGCGGGTGCGGCCGGCGCAGAGGGCCCCGGGGAAGGCGCGGGCGACGGGGAAGCCTGCGGCGAAGACGCCCCGCCAAGCGGCGCCGCCTCGCGGCCGCCCGGCCGCGGGGTGTCCTCGTCAGGGAGCTCGAGCGGCGTCACGGCCTTCGGCATCATCTCGCGAGCGGCGGCAAGGCCCGCGGAAGGCGGCTCGGGCAGCTTCGCGCGAGCCTCCGGGCTCCCGAGCGGTGTGTGCGCGCGAGAGAGCATGGCCGCTGCAGCGGCGATTCCCGCCGCAGCCGCGTTCTCGTCGGGAGCCCGCACGGATTCCCACTCGGCCCCGGCGCCCGGCGCTTCCGGGGTCGGCCGTCCGGGAGTGGCGAGCGGAGCGCCCAGATCCGCGCCCGGCGCACGTTCGGCTGGATAGAAGCGGTACGCGAGCAAGAGCCCGGCGACCCCAAGCGCGACACCGCCGCCCCATACGATTGGCCCCAGGATCCCGCCGAAGTAGACGATGAGAAGGAGCAGGAAGAGCGCGGAGAGCGCGCGGTGGAAGGGGACCACGCGGGCTTGTCTCGTCGCCTCCTGCTCGCGGCGCGCGCCCGCCACGCCGAGGAGGTAGGCAATCGAGAGGGGGGCAAGGAGCACGAGCGAGGAGTCGAGGACCGAGAAGCGGACGAAGCGCACGTCCGGCGAGGTCGAGTCATTGGCCGCCGCGGCCGGGTAGTCGTGCGTCGACACGACGACCACGCCGCCGGGCACCCGGAGCATCCGCGCGCTTCCCGAACTCGGGGTCAGGGTGGCGAGGCCGCCGTTAATGACCACGGTCCTCTCGTGGATGCGCTCGCTGCCGGTGAGGTTCCCGTAGGCGATCGTCACGAGCGGGCCACGGGACAGAGTGACGTCGGCGTCATGCTCGACCCAGTAGCCGCTGATCGTTATGTGCAGGTGCGCGGGGTCCGAGGCGTTCACGGCAACGCCGTTGAAGCCCCGCCATTCGTCGACTCGGGCGCCGCCAAGCTGAAAACTGCGGACCACGAGGAGCCCCCGGACCTTCTCCTTGAGCGCGTTCTGGTATTCGAAAAACTCCCGGTCATCGACGAGGCCGTTGCGGTCGGAGTCGATTCGGTCCCGGAGGACCTTTGCCGCGGTCGGCGAGAAGTCATACGTGAGGAAGCCGCCGCCGCGCTCGAATGCTGTGTAGAACTCGGTTGTAAGGTTGATGTCGCCGCCCTCATTCGCGGCGGACCATTCGAGCCCGAGGGGGACGATTGTGACCGCAAGGAGAAGGGCGGTGGCTGCCCACGCGCCAAGCCGCGCGTAGAGGAGCCACCGGTCGAAGGGTGTCGGCGGGGCCGCCGGCGCCGGGTCGGAGGGCTTTCGCCAGAAGAGGAGCCGCAAGGTGCGGCGGTTTATTGCTGGCGTGATATCAAGCTATGCGTCGCACCCGCGGAGGCGAGAGCACGCCGGCGTTATGCGACGGCCACGAGGCTTTCCAGCGAAGTCAGCGCAAACATCACGAGCGCGCCCACGACCACCGCGGCAATCACCTTCACGTTAAACTTCCGGTGCGCCTCCGTGAGGAGGTCCGCGCACCCGATGTACACGAAGGTCCCCGTGACGAATGCCAGCGCGGACTGGTAAGAGGCCGGTGTAAAGAGCCCGGCCAGCGCCCCTCCAGCGACATAGGCGGCGCCAGCCGCCGCGAGCACGAACACGATCCGTTTGCGGGCCCAGCCGGCGTGCTTCAGGAGCTCGGCGCTCGCGATCCCCTGGGGGATCTCGTGGGCGACGACCACGGCGGTCACGACGAGCCCGAGCTTCGGGTCGAGGAGGAATGCGACCGCAATGCCCACCCCGTCGATCACGTTGTCAGCGGCCATCCCGGCGACCATCGTCGGCGAGTAGTGGTGCGTCGTGCACTCGGGCTCGCCGCAGGCGTGCAGCATGATCGCCTTCTCGACCAAGTAGAAGGAAAAGAACCCGAGCGCCATGACGACCATTTGGGTCTGCAGGGCCGACTCATCAAGGCCGATGACCGATTCGGGCAAGAGCTCGAAGAAGACGGCCGCAACCACGATCCCGGCCGAGAACGCAATGATGTACCGGGGGTCGTCGAAGTGCTCACGGCGAAGGGCGAGCCACCCGCCGAACACGTCCGAGGCGCCAGCCACGGAAGCAAGCGCAAGGATCGGCACGATGGAGGAAAGGAAGTCGGCCACGGAAACGCCGAGAGAGGCGTGATTATTAAGGATTGCCACGAAGTTATGAATTCCAGCCGGCCGCTCAGCGTGCCGGTTGTGAACGGACGGCGCCGCACCGCACGCCCAAGGGGAGGCAGGCGAAGGTCGTGAGCGTGTCGCTCCCGCAGAAGCTCCTCGCGGAACTCGACCGCCTCGTGGCTGACGCACAGTTCGGGGGGCGCAGCGACGCGGTGCAAGTGGCGCTCGTGGATTTCCTCGCCGAACAAAGGGCCCAGAGTGCCGAGCGCGGGCGCGAAAACGCCATCATCGCCGTGTGCTTCGACAAGCAAAACGAGCGGGGCGTGGGGGCCGTGAAACACGACTACGGTGACGTGCTGAAGTCCATGCTCCACACGCACCTCGAGGGCGCCGACTGCGTCGAGGTCTTCGTGGTAGAGGGGGCCGGCCCCCGGATCGCGTCCATGGCGCGCGCCCTGCAGGCCGTAAAGGGTGTCCACCTTGTGCGGCGGACGTTCATCCCGCGCCACGAGGGGCTCGGGACCTGAGGACCTTCGCTCAGGCTCTTCCGTTCTGGGCGGGCAGCTGCCCCTCGGGCGGAGCCGTGGGCGCCCGCGGGGTGCGCCCCTTGTGGCTGCCGTGCTCGAAGAGGGCGGGCAGGATTGCGAGCAAGATGACGCCGCAAAGGACCAGGGCGATGACGAGTGCCACCGCTCCCGCCTCAGCGGTCTGCGGGTGGTCGACCTGCACGCGAGCGCTTGCAGGCGCGAGAGGGAACGAGTCGTTGCCGACCAAGACGAAGGCCTGCGCGGTGACGACCTTTACGCCGGCGGTCGCGACCCAGTGGAAAATGTAGCGGGTCGTGTTGTTGGCGGCAATCGCGACGTTCACGAGTGCCGCGACGGTCTCGGGGTCCGCCCCGTTGCCCGTGACGATTACCGTGAGGTTCGAAAGGGTAAGGGGGAAGGAGCCGTTGTTGGTGATCTCAACGGTAATCGTGAGGTTCTCGCCTTCAAGGGGCGCGACCGCCGCCACCTTGACGGAGTCAATCCGCACGGGCACGGCCGGGGGCGCCGCCGACGCGAGGGCCGCGGGGAGCAGGAGGCCGGCAAGGAGCGCGATCGCGAGGAGGCCCAGACGCCCGCTCATTCCATTTGCCTCCGGCTGGCCACGATCGCGCTGAACGCAAGGAGGACGATGCTCGAGACGCAAAGGACCCAGAGGCCCGTGTGGAAATCGGGCGAGAACGACGAGAGGCCACCGCCGCCGCCCGGCCCGCCGCCGCCAAACCCTCCCGTCCCGCCGAAAACCGAGGTCGTGAGGCTTGCGTAGTAGGTCGGGACAAACCAGGGGTTGACCCCGGCAATCGAAAGGACCCCAGACACGATTGGCAGGATGAGCAGGAGGGCGAAGAAAGAGAGCATGTTCGAGGTGATCGTGCTGCGCATGGTCGAGGAGAACGTGAAGGTCACAGCGAGCGCGCCGAGCCCGTAGAGGAGGGCGACGGCAAGCGAAGTCGAGAAGGCCGCCGGTACATCGCCCCACCCGTAGACCGACTCCATTTCAGCGAAGGTGACCCCGTAATAGAAGAGTGTGACGAGCGCGGTCGCGAAGAAGGCCGCGAGGTACTTTCCCACGAACATCGAAGTTCGCCGCTGGGGGGCGACATAGGAGACGAGGAACGTGCGTTTGTCGAGCTCGCTCGAGATCGCGTCGCCGCCGAAGAACGCCGCGCTGATGAGTACAAGCAGGCTCGCGAAGCCGAGGTTCGTGCCGGCAAAGAGCGTTGAGGTCGCGGCAAAGGGGACGCCGACGGCGCGCGGGACCGCGTAGAAGAGCAGGGGCACGACGAGCGCGAGTAGGAGCGCGATGAGGAGCCGGCGGCGGCGCATGTGCTTGTCCAGCTCGAAGAGGACCGCGCTCCAGGTGTCGCGCAGGTCCTTGCGGATCGCCGCAGAAATCGTGCTCAATGGATCCCCCCGTCTTTGCCCACCATCGAGACGTAAATGTCCTCGAGGCTGGCTTCCTGGAGCGCGAACGAGACGGGCTTCAGCCCCGCGCCCACGGCGCCGTGGAGGATGGCCGCGACAGCCTCGAGGTTTCCGGCGTACTCGAGGGTGCCGCGGCGACCGTTCATCTCGACCCGTGTAACGCCGGGCAGCGCCTGCAGCGTGGAAAGCGCCTCCGCTTCAAGCGGCGCAAGGAACTCCACGTCGATTCGGCGCGACGCGCCAGCCTTCGTGAGGTTCTCGACGGTGTCAGTCACCTGGATCTTCCCGTGGTTGATCATGATAATTCGGTTGCAGGTCTCGGCGACCTCGCCGAGCAGGTGGGAGGAGAGGATGACCGTCTTTCCCTCCTTGGCAAGATCCTTGATGATGACGCGGATGTCTTGCATTCCCTTTGGGTCCAGACCGAGGACTGGCTCGTCGAGGATGAGGACATCCGGGTCGTGGAGCATGGTAAGCGCGATGAAAAAGCGGCGCGTCATGCCCGTGGAGAAGCCGCCGACCTTTGCGTCGGCCCACTCGCTGAGACGCACGCGGTCGAGGACCGTTTTCGTGCGCTCGGCCGTGGACGCGTGGGAGAGCCCGTGGACGCGGCCGAAGTAGGCCATCACCTCGGTCGGCGTGAGGTACTCATAGACGCCCGGGACTTCGATGAGGGCGCCCACGTGGGCGAGGGCCTCGAGGGGGTGCTTTTGCACATCGACGCCTGCGATGTAAGCGTGGCCTTCGGTCGGGCGGATGAGGTTGGTGAGCACTTTCATCGTCGTGGTCTTGCCGGCACCGTTGGGGCCGAGGTAGCCGACCACATCGCCCTCGCGGACGGAGAAGTCGATGCCCCGGAGCGCTTGGACCCCATTGCGGTAGCGCTTCGAGAGGGACTCGACGGCGATCGCTTCCGCCCTGGGCACGAGGCGGGGCTAACCCCGCGCATGACTTGAATGTGCCCTTGGTTTCCAAGGGAAGGGCGCGGCGCGAGGTCAGACCGCCGTGATGACCTTCGCCGGGTGGATCTCGTTCCAGCCGTGGTCGATGTCCGTAACGTGGGGACCCTCGACCTCGAGGTGCTGGCCCACGTGGAGCCTGGGCATTACGAAGGAATCCGAGGGCAGGACCTCGATCATGAGCGCGCCGCCGTGCGACGCCTCATTCTGTGCGTTCACCATCGTCGCGAATTCGGCGTCGGGCTCGAGCAGGAAGTGGTAGGCCGTCCGCTCGCCCTTCACCACGATCGCAACATCGGTGACGGTCCCGCGTAGCTTCCCGCACGCGTTGATCAGCGTGAGCTTGGCGGCGTCCGCCGAGTCCATCCCCGCGAAAGGCTCGCTTTCCCAGGAGCACGCGACGAGCCCGGGCTGCGGGAGTATCACGGGGCTCGGAGGCGGCGTGGCCGAAGGCGAGGGCTGGATCATGGTGTGCCCGGCAAAGCCCCCGAGGAAGCCGACGCTGAGGGAGGCGACGACTGCAATCGTAAGTCCGGCTTTGGTAAGGAGGCTGAACGCCATTCTGCGCACCGGGGCTCACGAGCGAACGCGCCACCGATAAAGGTATCGGGAACGCCCTGGCGCGGAGGGAGGGGGTCCGATCCCCCTTGCGGTCCTCCCCGCCCGAGGGGAAAGGCGTACCGCACGTTTGGGAAAGGGGGTTCTCGGAGCCGAGGGATTATGCGGCTGCGCCCCCGTTGAGTCTCCGGGGCCGGCCACATGAAGGTCAACGTGATCCTCTACGTGAAGGACCAACGGGCGAGCGCGCGATTTTACTCCGAGGTGCTCGGGAAACGGCCCCGGCTCGACGTTCCGGGGATGACGGAATTCGCTCTCGTCGACGGATGTGTCCTCGGCCTCATGCCCCAAGCGGGAGCCAGGCGGCTTCTGGGAGCGACAGCGCCCGACCCCTCTGAGGGGAGCGGGATTCCGAGGGCGGAGATCTACCTCACCGTGGGGGACCCGGCCGCCCGGCACCTCAACGCGCTGCGCGCGGGCGCCAAGGAGCTGAGCCCCCTCACCAGGCGCGACTGGGGCGACGAGGCCGCGTACAGCATGGACCCCGACGGCCACGTCCTGGCCTTTGCAAGGGCGGTGCCAGGTTGAGGCGCCACGCCGGCCCGGACGCTTCCGCGCGCGGCCGCCTCACGAGCACTCCATCGAGTTCCCGCAGTTGATGCACTGGTAGCAGGTGCCGTTCCTCACCGTCGTGTGCCCGCACTGGTCGCAGGGCGGCGCGTCGCCAACATATTTGGGAAGAATGCTCGCCGATCGAATCGGTGTGGGTGGAGCTTTAGCGGAAGACTTTCGCAATCGCGTCCCGAGAGGCGCCCCGAGCGTACATATCCATCGCGAGCTTCAGCTTCCGTGCAACTTCGATCTTTTCCTCGGTTAGAGGTGGGGTTGTCCCGTGAAGCTTGAGGAGGTCCCAAAGGTCATTGTAGTTGTGCTTGACGAGATCCCCATCGGTCGTGCACATCAGACGGTTGGGCCCGAGACGCGAAAGCATCCCGGCGGCGACGAGCTCTCGCAAGACATCTTCGAACTCGAGGGCCTCTTTTCGGAGGGGCCTCAAAACGGATTCTCTGCGCAGCTGCCTCTTGCTGAAAACCCGCGATTGGTCGCCCTTGCCAACCCCGAGGCATGACATCAGGACGAATAGCGCCTCCGGGCTGAGCGTCCTCGTGAGTTCGGAGGCACGTTGAGCCTGAAGGGGAAGCTGCACGACACTTCGAGGAGCCCGTTTGCTTCTAACCGAAAGCGGGGGGTGGGCGAAGAGCCCGAAGGAGTGTGGGAAAGCCTAAAGTACCAAAATGGTACCTCTCTGGCTCATGGGCGTGTACACAAGGGTATTCGGGCGATCCCCTCGGGTTAAGGTCATCGAGGCGATCCTTCGGCTGGCGCCGGGCACGTTCACAAGGCCCGAAATCGCCGGCGAGGCAGGCGTTCACAAGCCGAGCGCCAACCGGGCCCTTGCGGGCCTAGAGCGCGACGGAATCGTTGAGCGTGCGTCGGACGGACCCGTCCGCTATCGGACGCGAGATTCGACGCGGATCTTCGAGATCTTGGCGCTCACGGAGGCCGCTTTGAGGTTGGCTCGCCGGAGAGGGACCAAACCGGAAGACCAGGCGGGACTAATCGATTTGCTTCGGGTGCGACTCCGCGAGCAGTCGCCCGCGTTTGCCAGGCGGATTGTGACGGCCTGCACCGCGCCGGATGCGGGGCCCCGCCCGGTTGTCCTCGCCGCCGGCCGTGGCTCCTACAGTGCCGTAACCTTACCGGTCCAGTCCGCGAGGGACTTCGAATTGACGTCTTCACCTTGAGGTGTGTCTATGAGCATGGAAACCATCGTATTCGAAGCGCTCAAGGAGGATTGGGGCGAACTGAGGCTCGATGATGGAATCGTGCTCCGCTTCAAGCAGGCCTTGGCATTCATGTTCCAAGACCCTGCCCAGCCGACCGTCGTGAGCTTCAGGGCGCCCGTTCTAGCCGAGAGCACCTCCCCAAGCACGCTCCAGGGCGCGCCGTCGGCAAGCCCGTTCGACGCGGCCTCCGCGAGCTTGGCTCGCGAGTATCGTCCGACCGATTGGAAATTGGTTGCAGGCGCGACGTCTCTGTATGAACTTCGAGATGGACGAACGCTTAGGTTCACGCTGACGCCCCAGCTTGTACGGCGTTACAACTACTTCCACAATAGCCGAGAGCCTTACCTTGCGGTAGAGACGGTGACCCTGATTGAACTAAGCCCCCCTCCGGCACCCCTGATCCCGCCGGCGGGCGCGCCGTCATAGATGCTACCAATTGGGGTTTCAGCTGGCGCGCCCCTCCCCCATGTTTCAGAGCCGGAATCGTGCTCTGCTTGGCTCACGAGCACCCCATCGAGTTCCCGCAGTTGATGCACTTGTAGCAGGTCCCGTTCCTCACCGTCGTGTGCCCGCACTGGTCGCAGGGCGGCGCGTCGCCCATCATGTCTGCGAGGGCCTTGTCCATCGAGCTCGACCCCGAGGGCACCGAGCCAGTCTCCGTGTAGGAGTCGAGCGGTTTCTCCTTCGGGATCGAACTGATGAACAGCGTCTCCTGCGTGTCGCTCGGAGGCGCAAGCGCCGGCGTGTGCTTGTCCTCGTCGACGGTCTTGGGCTTGAGGTGCACGAAGTCCATTCGGTTGAGGTACTCCATGCCAAGGACCCGGAAGATGAAGTCCGGGATCGAAGTGGCGACCTTCACGTTCGGGTGGTCCGTCATCCCCTGCGGCTCGAAGCGCGTGAAGGTAAACGAATTCACGTACTTCTCGAGCGGCACGCCGTACTGCAAGCCGATCGATACGGAGATCGCAAAGCAGTTCATGAGGCTACGGTAGGCCGTGCCCTCCTTGTACATGTCAATGAAGATCTCGCCGAGGCGCCCGCCCTCGTACTCACCCGTTCGTAGGAAGACCTTGTGGCCTCCCACGCTAGTCTCGATCGTGAACCCGCTACGCTTTGAGGGGAGGATCTCGCGCTCGCCCCTCGCCATGCCCCGGCGCAACGCCATGGTCGTGATCGCAGCCTCCGCGTCCGCCTTCGAAGGCGCGGCGCCCGCGCTGTCGGTCGCCGACTTGTCCTTCACGTTCTTCGTCGAAAGCGGCTGGGAGTGCTTTGAGCCGTCCCGGTAGAGCGCGACGGCCTTGAGCCCCAGGCGCCACGACTCGATGTAGAGCCGCTCGACCTCTTCGACGGAAATTTCCTGCGGGAGGTTCACGGTCTTCGAGATCGCGCCCGAGATGAAGGGCTGCACCGCGGCCATCATCCGGACGTGCCCCATCGGGTCGATGAACCGCGACCCCGTGCCGCACTTGTTCGCGCAGTCGAAGATCGGGATGTGCTCGCCCTTCAAGTGGGGTGCCCCCTCCACGGTCTGGGCGCCGCCGATGTACACCTGGGCCTCCTGGAGCTCTGCGGGGCCGATCCCCTTGGCCGCAAGCGCCTTCGGGTTCACGGATGGAGTGTAGTCGTCGAGCGAGCCCCTTTCGCGGACGTACTTCTCGGCTTGCTCGATTTCCCGTTCGTTGAATCCCAGCATGAGGAGCGACTTGGGGTCCACATGGGGCGCCCCCTCGAGCGTCGAGCGCCCGAGGATGTACTTGTTGATGTCATCGACCTCGCGTGGCGTGTACCCGAGGCCTTTGAGCGCGCGCGGGATCGACTGGTTCACGATCTTGAAGTGGCCGCCGCCCGCGAGCTTCTTCCACTTGACGAGCGAGAAGTCGGGCTCGACGCCCGTCGTGTCGCAATCCATGAGGAGGCCGATCGTGCCCGTGGGCGCGATGACCGTCGCTTGGGCGTTGCGGAACCCGTAAACCTCCCCGAGGCGCACGGCGTCGTCCCAGTCCTCGCGCGCGGCCTTGACAAGCTCGGGGATGCACTCGCGGTCGGGGACCTGGTACGCCGCGGCGCGGTGCTGCTTCATGACGCGCAGGAACGGCTCCCTGTTCTTGGCAAACCCCGCGAAGGGGCCCACGACGTCGGCGATTTCGGCCGAGACCCGGTACGCATGTCCGGTGAGGATGGCCGAGAGCGCGGCCGCGATCGCCCGCCCGCGGGCCGAGTCGTAGGGGACGCCGAGGACCATCAACATCGTCCCGAGGTTCGCGTAGCCGAGGCCGAGCGGCCGGTAGTCGTGGCTGTTCTGGCCGATCGGCTGCGTCGGGTAGGACGAGAGGTCGACCGCGATCTCCTGCGCCGTAATGAGCACGCGGATCGCATGCCGGTAGCCCTCGACGTCGAACGTGCCGTCCTCGGCGAGGAACTTCATGAGGTTGATCGACGCGAGGTTGCAGGCCGAGTCGTCGAGGAACATGTACTCCGAGCAGGGGTTCGAGGCGTTGATCCGGCCCGTGTTCGAGCACGGGTGCCACCGGTTCACGTTGTCGTCGAACTGGACGCCCGGGTCCGCGCAGGCCCAAGCGGCCTTGGCGATCTGCTGCATGAGCTCCCGCGCCTTGTAGGTCTTGGCGACCTGGCCCGTCGTGCGGAAGCGCGTCTGCCAGTCGCCGCCGCCAAGCACGGCCTCCATGAAGGCGTCGGAGATGCGCACGGAGTTGTTCGAGTTCTGGCCGGAGACCGTCTGGTACGCCTCGCCGTTGAAGTTCGAGTCGTAGCCCGCCTGGATGAGTGCCCAGACCTTCTCCTCCTCCTTCATCTTCCAGTTGACGAACGTCTCGATGTCGGGGTGGTCCATGTCGAGGATGACCATCTTGGCCGCACGCCTCGTCGTGCCCCCCGACTTCGTGGCGCCGGCACCCGTGTCGAGCACCTTGAGGAAGGACATGAGGCCCGACGACGTGCCGCCACCCGAGAGTTTCTCGTCGCGAGCGCGGATCCTGGAGAAGTTCGTCCCCGTGCCGGAGCCGTACTTGAAGATCCGCGCCTCGCTTTTCACGAGGTCGAAGATCGACATGAGGTCGTCGTGGACGGACTGGATGAAGCAGGCCGAGCACTGGGGGCGCGCGTAGGCGTCCGTCGTTTGGTCGATCGCGCCCTTTTCAAAGCTCCACGCCCAGTTGCCGCCCTGCCCCTTGATCCCGTAGTCGTGGGAGAGCCCGCAGTTGAACCATACGGGGCTGTTGAACGCGCCCTTCTGGGTCACGAGCAGGTGCGTGAGCTCGGCTTCGAAGGTCTCGGCGTCGGTCTTTGACACGAAGTACCCGTGCTCCTCACCGAAGGTCCGCATCGTGTGGGCGATCCGGTGGACGACCTGCTTGATCGACGACTCGTGGCCCACGCCCGGAACGCCCGCGCGGCGGAAGTACTTCGATGCGAGGATGTCCGCGGCAAGCTGGGACCACGAGGCGGGGACCTCCATGTCCTTCATCTCGAAGACGACCTTGCCGTCGGGCTCGACGATTCGCGAGGTCCGCTTGTCGTAGGCGACTTCCTCGAACGGGTCCTTGCCCGCGCGCGTCCACACGCGCGGGACCCAGGCGCCCTTGCCGCTCTCTCCGGGCTTTCGCCCCTCCGCACCCTTCATCCCTTCGGCAAGCTCGCCGAGTTTTGCTCCAACGACCATCTTAAGCCCCCCTTCTGGACTCCCATTCTTCCCCACGGCTTGGCTAACGCGCGTCCTTGTCTACGGCCTGGATTTCGCGGACGAATTGGTCGAGGTCGTCGAACCGTTTGTACACCGAAGCGAAGCGGATGAAGGCGACCTTGTCGAGGTCTTTGAGGCGCCTGGCCACCGATTCTCCTACGTCGCCAGATGAAACTTCGGTCGACTCCCTCGTCCGTATCTCCCGCTCCACAGCCTCCACGAGTTTTTCGATTGCTTCGGGCGTTACCGGGCGCTGGCGACAGGCCGTCTGCACCCCCCGCAGGATCTTCGTCCTGTCGAAGGGCTCGATGGCACCGTCGCGCTTGCGCACGTAGATGGGGGCCGAGGTGACGCGCTCGTAGGTTGTGAAGCGCTTGCGGCAGGAGCCGCACTCGCGCCGCCGTCGGACGGCAGAGCCGTCGTCGGCGTCGCGGGACTCCACAACCCTGCTGTCGCGTGAGCGACAGTAGGGACAGCGCATCCCTTACCCCATCTATGGTGGAACCGCCCTGGTTCCACCGCAATCTGTGGTGTAGGGCCCAGGAGTATATATAGGTTAACCGGGAACTCCCTCAGCGGGCGGCCTGGCACCTTGAGCCCGCGTTTTCGGGCGAAAGAATCCACCGGAATCCGCCGCAGCATCACCTCGAGCCTTTCATCCTCGCTCCTCAATAGAAGGCGGGCTTGCAGGGGGCCTGAGACGCCCGCTGCAGAGCCGTATCACGCGGCGCCCCGAGCGCGGATCGCGCGGTCCACCTGCCGCGCGAGGGCCACGACCGAGGCCTCCTCGACGCGCCCGTCCTTGTCAACATGGGTCGGGATGAGGGGTCCCAACACGCCGGGCGCCTCTTGGCTCTGCGCGACCGCGGACCTGACGTTCTGGCCAAGCCGGTGTTTCGCGACTACCCAAGTGTCCTTGAGCCCGTCGCCGGTGAGGTCGACGACGACGGTCTCGCCGTCCTTCAGCTTCGACTGGTCCGCGAGCTTGTAGAGGGCCGCAAGGGAGGTCGCGGCGCTCGTCTCGACAAAGAGGGACTCGAACCGGCCGAGGTCCCATTTTGCCGAGAGGGTGTCGAAGCCGTGCTCTTCGGGGTTGTGCTTGAGGTCGAGCTCGTCCCCGAGGATCACGCCGACGGTCGCCCCCCCAGTCTCCTGGTAGGCGGCGATGACCTTGAGGCCGTCGAGCGGGTTCTTCACGAGGACGGCCCCGAATTCCCCCTTGAACTGCGAGAGCATCTGGAGTCGGTAGCCCCCGTCGTCGGGCATCACCGTCGTCTGCCTCGAGCGAGCCTCCTCCGCCTTCGGGTGCTTTTCGTCCGTGAGGTTGGCAAAGGGCTGGGCCCCGTAGACGCGCGGCAGCCGCTCGACGCCGAGGTCAAGCTCCTGGAGCTCGCGGAACCCCTTCGCGATCCCCGAGATGTTGGTCCCCGCGCCGACGGGCACGATCACCGCGTCGGGCGCAGGGTTGTCCCGCGCCTTGAGCTGCTCGACGACCTCGTACGCGCAGGTCTTTTCGCCTTCCATCCGGTAGCAGTAGTCGCCGCCGAGGTAGAAGCGGCCGCGGTGGCCTTTCCCGGCGCGCGCGACCTCCCGCCGGAAGAAGGCCTCGGCGAGGTCGACGGCGAGCGAGAACTGCCCGTCGACGCGGTAGAGCGAGGCGTTGTGCATCACGGCTTGGATGAGCTTCGTCGCGTCTGCGCTCCTGGGGACGACGATGTGGCAGCCGAGCCCCACCCGCCGCTCACGGTTCGAGTAGGCGGCAATCGACGCGGCCATGTTTCCCGTCGAGGCGAGGATGACCTCAGGGAGCTTGAGCTCAAGCGCCTTGGCCGCCTCGATGATCGACCCGCGGTCCTTGAACGACCCCGTGGGGTTTGCGCCCTCCATCTTGCCGAAGATGCGCAGCGAAAGGCCGAAGCGCAGCTCGACCTGGTCCTCGATCCCGCGCATCCGGATCAGCGGCGTGGCCCCTTCGCCGAGGGTGACCGCCGAGGCCTTCCGCGGGTCCAAAAGCGGCATGAAGGGGAGGTACTTCGTACCCGACAGGGGGTGGGAGAGCATGTGACGGCGGTCCACCCGCTCCTTGAGCGCGCCCGGCGCCCACACGACCTCCGCCGGGACGTTGAGGTTCTGCTTGCCCTTCCAAAGCTCCTCCT
>Ga0209751_10003504_pt1 | contig 15200 bp, 15 predicted proteins | sample RifCSP13_1_FD_184019 | JGI IMG/M metagenome (GOLD analysis project Ga0209751, IMG submission 184019) | Soil microbial communities from Rifle, Colorado - Rifle CSP2_sed 13_1 (SPAdes) (version 2) | ecosystem: Environmental > Terrestrial > Deep subsurface > Rock core/Sediment | place: Rifle... | reverse complement strand
CTCCGGATGGATGACGGGCGCGCCGGAAGCGAGGGCCTTCTCGGGATCAGAGACCACTGGGAGAGGCTCATAGTCCACTTCGATCAGATCCAAAGCATCCCGCGCCGCATAGCGATCCTCAGCCACGACCACAACCACTCCTTCGCCGACAAAACAAACTTTATCCACCGCTAGGACATAGCGTTTGGGGACTCTGAGCGTGGGATTCTGGCTGGCCACCGGAACACAACCCACCTGATCCCGGATTTCGTTCCCCGTGACGACCGCTACCACGCCGGGATGCCTACGGGCTTGATCGGTTCGCATCGCTCTGATCCGCGCATGGGCGTACGGACTTCTCAGGATCGCCGCATGAAGCACGTTGGGAAGCTGGATATCGTCGACATAGTGCGCCAGCCCGCGGATGAGCCTGGGATCCTCCCGTCGCTTGACCCTCGCGCCAACGAGTTTACTTATTGGCATGGGATCTCCTCAAGCAATGAGCATCGAGTAACGAGTTGCGAGGATTGCGCTTCGAGTTTTTTCCTACCTCAAAACTCATAACCCACAACTCAAAACTATTTAGACTCCCGCATCTTCCGCGCCGCGTACTGGACCGCGTCCACAATGTGCTGGTAGCCCGTGCAGCGACAGAGATTCCCGTCCAGGCCACGCCGAATCGCCTCCTCCGTGGGATCCGGATGGCGCAGGAGGAGCTGATAGGCCGCAAGGATCATCCCGGGCGTGCAGTAACCGCACTGAAGCCCGTGGCACTCCCAAAAACCTTCCTGAAGCGGATGGAGCTCCTCCGCGCGGCCCAGACCTTCAATCGTGAGCACTTCCCCGCCGTCGGCCTGCACCGTGAGAACCGTGCACGATTTTATCGCCTCCCCATTCAGCATGACCGTGCACGCCCCGCAAATGCTGGTCTCACAGCCGATATGTGTGCCGGTCAGCCCGATCATATCCCGCAGATAGTGGACTAAAAGCAAACGCGGCTCCACCTCGTGGGTATAATCCCTGCCGTTGATCCGCAGCGAAACTCGCTTTTGAGGCATCGCTCCTCTTTTCCCGTCAACCGTTTTGATATATTTGTAATCTATAGCCTAATGGCACAGCCGCAATCAAGCATGCTCCTGATTCCTCTCATCTTCATCCTTTTGGCTCTGGACCTCAGCCCAGCATCCAAACCACCGGTCAGGCTCAAGAGCAACCCCAATCTCTCCGTCGCCGAAATGGGCCAATGGAGGGCGCTCCTAAAGGGAGTCGAGTTTCGCAAGTTAACCCTGGAGCGCAGCGAACCCTACCAGCTCATCGACCTTAAGATGCTCCGCTTCGATACCCGCTGGGTCGTGCCCCGCATCGTGCCGACCCTGAGATACAACCTGAAGGCGGCTGATGTCAAAACCCTCGCCGAAATGAGCGGGGCGGTGGCCGTGATCAATGCCAACTACTTTGACGAAAAGGGCAAGCCGCTGGGTTTTCTCAAGGTGTCCGCCGATGAGATCAACCCGCGCGTCTCCAAGAGTTCCCTCTTCACCGGCATCTTCGGCATCAAAGACCGCCTCCCCTTTATCACCCATCGAGACCAATTCCTTTCGCAACAGGCTGACGAAGGGCTGCAGGCGGGGCCGCTGCTGCTGCTGCAGGGATCGCCACTGACCATCAACCGTGGCGCAGGCAAGCAGAGCCGGCGTTCCCTGATTGGCCTCGACAAAGATCAACGGCTGATTGTGGCCGTGACCGATAGCCTCTTGGGAGGATTGAATTGGGCGGAGCTGCAGGAAATTTTTGCCACCGATGCCCTGCAGGTGCGCGCCACAGACCTCCTCAATCTGGACGGCGGGGGGTCAGCACAGCTCTACGTGAAAATTCTCCAACTCGAGGAATACGTGGCCGGAACGGCGAAGGTCCCGGTAGCCGTCGGCTTCTTTATCAGGCAATAGCACCGAGACAAAAAATATAGATCTTTTACTGATAGCTGGTAGAAGTCTGACCCCTGATCATGTTTACCCAACAAGGCTTCCCGACGCCCTGCTCCGGCTCTAATAAGGCTAGCCAGAGAAGTGCGCCATCTGGCGCCGCGATAAAGCATCTTGACACTCAACCCGAGTTTGCGATACTGACGCGGGAATAGCGAACTATAGACAGGAGGTGGCACAAGATGGTCCAGCGGCTCAAATCTATCGTCAGTGTACTTGTTGTCTCAGCCTTCATCGGTTTACCGGTCAGCGACGCGTGGGCGCAGGGTAAAACCAGGATCAAGTACGCGCTGGGGGACGTGATCTCGATCGACGAGCTGCCGCTCCTGATTGCCGTCGAGCGCGCGAAGCAGCGGGGCGTGGATGTACAGGTCACGTCGTTCAAGAGCGAGGAAGTTGCTACCCAGGCCGTGATCAACGGTCAGGCCGACGTCGGCCAGGGAACGCCGTATGCGGCTCTTCAGAAGATAAGCGTCCCGATCCGCTTCTTCTACCAGTTGAGCGCGCTGCAGTTTTTCCCGGTCGTCAACAAGGAGAGCTACAAGGGCTGGAAGAACCTGGACGGCCAGGAGATCGCGGTGCAAGGCCGCGGCACGGGAACCGAGGCGATCATGATCCTGATGGCCAAGGTGCACGGCATCAAGTATAAGAATATCAGCTACGTTCCCGGATCCCAGGTCCGCGGGTTGGCGCTATTGAAGGGGAATATCAAGGCGACCATCCTGGACGCGACCAACAAGAACCTGGTCATGAAAGAGGCGCCGGACAAATTCATCGTCCTGCCGCTAGGCAGCGTCAAAGCCAGCGATGAGGCGCTTTTTGCGACCACGGAATTTATCGAAAAGAACCAGGCTGCCGTCAGAATTTTCTTGGAGGAGCTGACCAAGGTCAATCGAGCGATCAACGCAAACCCGAGTTGGGTCGTGGAAGAGCGAAAGAAGCTCGGCTTGTTGAAGGACCTTCCGCCGAAGTTGGAAGGGGAGATCCTCCCCTTTTTTCAGGAGGCTGTTCAGAACGGCGTCTTCCCTAACGACGGGGGCGGCGAGAGCGCGGCAAAAAACGATATCGAGTTCTACAGCCTCTCCGGGGCAATCAAGGGCGACAACGTCAAGGTGGAAGACCTCTGGCATCTCGCTCCGCTCAAGGCTGCGCTCGCCAACCTAAAGTGATCCATCGAATCTCATCTGGCACCCGGCGCCGCCCCACGCGGCCCCCGGGCGCCACGCTTCTCATGCGCTGTCATCTCGGCGTTCCGGGACCGGACTAAGTGGAGCGGAAGAACCTGATTGGCACTCGCCGCCTCTGGCAACTGATCTCCATCATCTTCTTCTTCGGCCTCTGGGAGCTTGCGGGCCGCTGGCCGATCAGCCTCGCCTTCCCACCATTCAGCACAACGGTTCTGGCACTGCTGCGCATGACCGCCGACGGCAGCCTCCTCAAGGCCTACCTCTCGACTCTCCAGCCGCTCGTCATCGGCATCGTCCTCTGCGGCATCGCGGGAATCGGCTTCGGCATCGGCATGGGACTCTCCCGGTCGATCGAGTGGTTCAGCCTGCCGATCTTCATCATTCTGCAAGCGGCGCCGATGGCAGCGATCATCCCGCTGATCACCTACATCTACGGCATCGGGTTGGCCTCCAAGGTGCTGGCGGTCGTCGTCCTGGCCGCGCCCGTGATCGTGATGAATTCCTACAAGGGGATCCGAAACACCAACCCTTCGCTGATCCAGATGTGCCGTGCCTTCCTCGGGACGAGGCGACAAGAGGTGATCAAAATCATCCTTCCCCACGCCGGCGCCCTGATCTTCGCCGGGCTCAGGCTGGGGCTGGCGATGGGATTCATCGGCATCGTGATCGCCGAGCTGATGATTACGCCGACGGGAATCGGCGATCTGATCACCTATCACAGCTCCGTGGCTGACTACCCCGAGATGTTTGGAGCGATCGCCTCGATCATTGTGCTGGCGGCGTTGACGATCCACGCGCTGGAGCGGCTGGAGCGAAAGCTCTTTCCACCTGAAGTGCGAGGCTCTTGACCATGTCGGCCGAAGCGATTGTCGAAGCGAGAGGGGTCGGCAAGAGCTACGACGGCGGCGTCGAGGCGCTCAAGGACGTAAGCTTGGCGCTTCCGCGTGGCAAGCTCAGCACGCTCTTAGGCCCGAGCGGCTGCGGGAAAACGACGCTCCTCAAGATCATCGCCGGACTGATCCCGCCGAGCCGCGGTGAAGTCTGGGTAAAAGGGATGAAGGTGGAGGGCCCGGGACCGGAGCGCGCCTTCGTCTTTCAGGATTTCGCCCTTCTCCCTTGGGCGAACGTGCTGAGGAACGTTGCCTTCGGCCTGGAGCTGCGGGGCACTCCAAAGGAGCAGCGGGATGAGATCGCGCGCAGACAGATTGCCGAGGTCGGCTTGAGCAGCTTCGAGTCGAGCTACCCGCACCAGCTCTCGGGTGGGATGCGCCAGCGGGTGGGGCTCGCGCGCGCCCTCGCAGTGGATGCAGACATTATTCTGATGGATGAGCCGTTTTCCTCGGTGGACGAGCAGACCCGGCGAAAGTTCCAAGAAGAGCTGCTCGACCTGCTGAGGCACAAGGAAAAAACCGTGATCTTCGTCACCCACAGTATCGAAGAGGCGGCCTATCTCTCGGACCAGATCGTCTTGCTGTCGCCGCGGCCGGGGGCGGTGTCGAGGATCATCCACCCGAACATCGAACGTAGTGGAAGGAACCCGGACGAGATCAGGCGCGATAAGAACTACCTCGACGCCGTGGATGAGATCTGGCAGATCCTGAAGCAGTACGTCGCCTGACCATGGTGAGCCTCGCATGATTCTGTTCGGCAAGCGAGTCCCGATCCTCTTTTCTCTGGTGATCTGGTTCGTCGTCTGGGAGCTGATCGGCCAGGCAAATCTCTCGATACTCATCCCACCCTTCTCCCGGGTGGTTGCGGCAGGGATCACGATCCTGCCGACCGAGAAGTTCAGCGCGGCGGTTTCGATCTCCCTGCGCTCTTTTGCGATCGGAATGGCCTTCGCCCTGGTGATCGGAATCCCCACCGGGGTGCTGATGGCGCGTGTGGAGAATCTCGGCAAGATCCTCGGAATGTGGGTCAACATCTTCGTCAGCGCTCCGATCTCCGCGCTGGTGCCGATTCTGATGGCGGTGATCGGGATCGGCGAGACCACCGTGGTGTTTACGGTCTTCCTCTTCGCGGTCTTCGTGATCATCCTGGATACGCAGGTGGGGATAAAGCAGGCTGACAGGTCGCTTGTGGAGATGGCCCGGTCCTTCGGCGCCCAGCGTCACCAGATCTATACCAAGGTCCTGCTCCTGAGCGCCTTGCCGGAGATCTTGGCCGGACTCCGCCTGGGCGCGATCCGCGGCGTGAAAGGTGTTGTCATCGGGCAGCTCCTGATCGCGATCATCGGTGTCGGCGAGCTGTTCGAGCTTTATTCGCGCAATTTTCTGATGGAGGAGTTCTGGGCTTTGGTGATCGTCGTCTTCATCTTCGCCTTCGCCGTGTCCGAAGCCATCGCCTTCCTCGAAAGGCGTGTCGAATACTACGCCAGCGCACGGTAGACGATATCCGGAAATTCTGATCGCTTCCCTGGTCTTGACCCACGCCTCTCTATTTGATTTTGAAACCCGCTGGAGGGCCTAACGGCCGAGTCAATTTAAAATAATAAATGCCTGACACTTATTTTTATTTTCTTTGGCTACTCGTGATCCGGTTCTAAAGAGACTATTTGAGATCAAATCTCCTTAGGCGCTTTATCCGGTCGAAAACCTTATCGGCGGTAACTATACCTTCCAGATCGTGGGTTTGAACTACTGCTGCGTGAATGCCGTCACGAGCACCGAGAAAAGGGTGTTTCATCATCAAATCTCGCGCTCTTTCGATCTCTTCTCTGCCTATCGGGAAAGGATTGGGAAAAAGCATCAAAAGATGCTCAATGGTTCTAAACCCCTTTCTACGCTCACCCCGGGAGCTGTAAAGGTGAAGGACTTCTTGCAGCGTCTCAACGTCCAGGTTAGCAGTCAGCGTCCCAGCTGCGATGTCTGAAAGAATGCGGTCAGACGCCTGCTTTAAAGGATGGACCGACCCGACAGCGTATACAATGACGTTCGTATCAATCAGCCGCAAGTCCTCTCCCCATACTCTCCTCAAGCTCTTTCTTTACCTGCTTCCAGAGAGGGAAATCTATTTGACATTCGGCTGAAAGAAGCCTCTTTAACGCTGCTTCCCGTTCCTTGCGCGTGGGAGTCAGGTACTTTTCTTTCACGGCTTCACGGATCAGAGCCCCAACAGACTTCTTTGCATTCCTCGCCTGCCGGCGTAACGCTTCCATCTCTGCCGGCTCCAACAAAATCTCCACGCGTTTGGATAGCATTTATACCTCCGTATATATCCGTAGGATAGACGTGAAAGGAAGCCTTGTCAAGATCGCCTGCGGACTTTGACACAGAAGGGTGAAGCGGATTCGCACTGCGGAATGGGCGGGAACTGATACAGTATGATGTCAGGCATACTAGGCGCTCAGCGATAGATAGGACACGCGGACGGAGGGTGTCGAGGATAAAAGGCTCGGCTTGGCGAGAACGACAGGCCTCTTGAATTTCAAACCCGGCGGCGCTTTCCCTTCTGGATGCGGGTACCGGAGCGGACGGGAAGTAACCGAAAAGGATCCTCTGAGTTCTTTGGGGGGAGGAGACGCTGGAAGAGGAAAGCCAGCCTAACTACCCCGCGGCGGCAGGAGCTGCGCGTTGTGCGTCTTGGCGGCGCTTCTTGTCGACTGCGGCCTTTGCGGCACCGGTGACGGTGAACATCTCCAATTGGTCGAACTGCTCCTCCGTCACGGGCGAGAGCGACAGGTCTTTGTAATCTCGGCGGTTCGGATCCCTCTTGATGCGCGCGCGCATGCGGCCGGTCATCCAAATCAGCCGCAGCAGCCGCAGGTGTTTGGTCAGTAATTCCCAGCCACACCGAGGGTAGAACAGGAACGGACTTTCGATGGGCAGACCGGGTCGGCGGTCTCTGCGGAACTTGAGCCGGAAAAAGCCGCCCTCCAACGGGTGGATCCTCTCGACCGTGATGCAGCCGTAGAACCATATCAAAAGGAACATCAACTTGCCGGCGCTGATGCCGTGGGCCTCCGCACGGCGCATCACGGTTTCCATGTGCTCTGGGGTGTAATAGGTTTCCCATGCTAGCCTGTAGGCCCGCTCCCACTCTTCCTTGGACATGAACGGATGCTCGGCGGTGACGTGGTTCAGATCGTACTTGTTCAAGTCCGGGTCCATCCAGATGCCCTGTTTCCATAGGTTTTGGTGGTCCTCGGAGCCCGGCAGGGGCGTCAGGTAGAAGAACTCGAGCAGATCGAGCGGCAACTCGCGCTGGATGATGCGGATGTCACGAACGATGGTTTCCGGCGTATCGATCGGGAAACCGAGGATGTAGCCAGCGTAGGTGATGGCTCCGATACTCTTCCATGCCAGTAGCATCTGGCGGTACTCGGTGATCCGGTTCTGCCGCTTCTTAGCGCTTGTCAGGCTTTCGGGGTTTATATTCTCCAAACCGATGAACACCCGGGTGACGCCCGCGCGACCGGCCTTTTCGATGAAGTTTGGGATCTTATGGCACAGGGTGTCGACCTGGATGATACAGTGCACGGAGAGGCCATCCTGCTCGCGCAACTTGATCAGCCGATCGAACACGGACTCCCAATCCTTGTTGCGGGCGAAGTTGTCGTCGGTAATGAAGAAGTGATGGATGCCCTGGGCTGCGTTGTCACGTACGATACGCTCGATGTCGTCCGGGCTGCGGTAGCGTGACTTGCGACCCTGCACGTTGATGATGGTACAGAACGAGCACTGGAACGGGCACCCGCGACCGGCATCAAAGCTGGTCGGGGCACCAGCAGTTCGCATGATGCGGTGGCGCGGCAAGATCGGCGTGGGCGCACCTGCCAGTCCCGGCAAGTTGTCCATGAAGTTGTACAGAGGTTTTAAGTCGCCGCGATAGGCATCGAGCAGAAGCTGGTCGAGCCGCGCCCCCTCTGCCTCGCCGGCGAACATCGAGATACCCATGTCCTGCGCTTGGCGGATGTCGGCCGGCAGATGCGGTAGCATGGCCAGACAGCCGGAGACATGGAAGCCGCCGATGCATACCGGAATACCGGCCGCGCGCAGCGGACGGGCAATGTCGACAGCGCGCGGAAACTGATTGGACTGCACGCCCACAAGCGCGACCAGCCCTTGGCCGCCGTCTTGGCGAATCCGCCGAATGATTTTCTCCGGCTTGATGCGCGTATTGGTCTCATCGTAGACGCTCAGCGCCAGATTAACGTCGTCGCCCAACACCTTACGTTCGGCACAGTCAAGCGCCAGGCCGTTCAAAGTCGCCAGGCTGTTTGAGGGAATCGCCGAGCGCATCCACTGGATGACGTAGCCGTCATCGTCATAGTGCGACGGCTTGATCATGACGAAGTGAAAGGTCCTGCGAACGTTTATTTTGGAGCGATCCATGATCCGAACTTCTGCTCAGGACCCCCGGGATCAGGTCCAAGTATTGGGAGCCAAGAGACCACGATACCAGCCGTTCACTGGAACGATTTGGGTTCCACCGGCATTCTCTATGGATTTTGGCGAAGGGTAGTCAATAACGACCTATCATGTCAACCCCCGACTAGGGTTAGATTCTTAGATGCCTTGACAGGGATCGCCGGCGGATCGAGACCATGCGATTGGCTCCAACAAAAAGGCCCGGGCTCTTCAGAACCCTGGGCCTTTTCAATTTTAAATCCGGCGACGTCCTACTCTAGGCCCTTTGGGATTTCAGATGGCAAATTTCAAATCGCAAATCTGCAATCTGAGATCTGCCATTTGAGATTCTGAGCGAAGCGAGGATAGGGGCGACCGCATAGTACCATCGGCACTGGAGGCTTAACGACTATATTTACTTAGCGAGCCCGACCCCAAAACTTGCACCGGACATTTTTGGTAACTTACGGACAAATTCAGTAAAGAGGCGGAGGTTTGATCTATGTTTTTCCAGCCGCCGTCTCGTAGCCTGCCTTGGCATGCAGTTTGCTTAGTCCACGGGAAAGCCCCGGAAGGAAGGCGCGTATGGAACAAATCACAATGTTCTTATGGCTCATTACGATAGCCGGAGTTATCTGCTGCCTGTTCGGCCTGCTGTTCCTCGCAAGTCCTCACGCGGTTCACAAGCTCAACCAGGGGATTAGCCGCTCGATCCTCAGTGTTGACACAACCTTTGTGAAGTACAACCGCTACACGGGCGTATCATTTCTCGCTATAGGAACCGTCCTTCTCTATATCGTAATTAGAATTCTATAGCGGCTCTTGCCTCCTTGTCGACGGCAAAGGCTTGCGACGCCCGCTTCACGAATCATAGGGCTCCTGCGAGCCATTGTACGGCGTCCTACTCTCCCATACGGCTTTCGTGAGCTCCCTTCGGGTCTGAGCCTCAGGGTCGAAGACAGCCGAAGGGCGACCGCCTAATCCCATCGGCGCTGGAAGAGTTGAAGTTAACCACGCCACGAAACGTATGACAAAATTATGTCAAAAATACGCACCCAGACGCCTTTCACTCCAGATTTCCCTGCAGCGGCATCTGAGTCTGTCTAAAACATTGGCAATTCCCAGTAATTAGCCGACCGGAGATTTGGCACGGATTTGGCTCCATAACGCGGTGGGAGGTTGAACGTTTAATAAGACTGGAAAGGAGGGAACCAATGAAGGGAATAACCGGCTATTGGAAAACTGTTCTACTCCCGATTGTACTCACTGCCTCTAGCTGTGTAGCGGTGATTGATAAGCCACCCAGGCGTGAGGTCGTGGTGGTCGAAGCGGAGAGGCACGGTCCTCCGCCATGGGCTCCCGCGCACGGCTGGCGGCGAAAGCACGACGCATACCATTACTATCCCGTAATCCAGGTCTACTACTATCCTGCCGCCCGGAAGTATTACTGGCTGGAAGCCGGACAGTGGAAGATCGGCGTGCGGTTGCCAAGCCACTACGTAATTGAGGAGCACAGAGCGCTAGTAGTTGAATTGGATGACGAGCCGCACAAGCACCATCACAAGATCAAAGCCCAATATCCCCCGGACTACTTCGAAAGAGGAAAAGGGAAGGGAAAGGGTAGTTAGTCTTGACCTTCTAACTTTTCCCGCCCGCCTTCCTCCGGTTGAAGAATAATCGGTACAAACTAAAAGGCCCGGTCTGGTTAGCGCCTCGGGCCTTTTGAATTTTTAAATCCGACAGCGCCCTACTCTCCCATATCCAGTTTTGAGTTGTGAGTTTTGAGTGTTGAGTTAACTAACAACTAAGAATTCAAAACTAAAAACTGAACTTGTCGGCGCTGGAGGACCTAACGATCCGGCAGGATTGCAGAGATTGAAAGACCCCATCAACACATTAACATTTGCCGCAACCGGTTTGCCTGACGAGGCGAATTGGGATATTGTTTGCGCTACCCGAATCAGTCCTGACTGCTGAAAGATACAGGAGAAAGAGATGAAGGTCGAAGAGATTGCACGTTTGCTGGGCGGGAAGCTACAAGGCGACCGGACGAGGGAGATCCATGGGATTGCGGGGCTGGAAAGTGCGGGAGCAGGAGACATTAGCTTTGCCGACGGCGGCCGCGCCCTTGCCCGTGCTGTTCGCTCCGCTGCGGGCTGCATATTGATACCAACCGGAGCCTCGGTCCCTGACCGGACAACCATTGCGGTGAGTCATCCGAAGCTCGCGCTGGTTCGCGCCGCCGCGGTGCTCCTGCCAGCTGCTCGGGTTGAGCCGGGGGTTCACCCAACAGCCGTAGTCTCCCCCAGCGCTCGCCTGTCGCCGGGCGTGGCCGTGGGAGCCCACGCGGTGATCGAAGATGAGGTGACCGTGGGAGCGGGAACTTTCCTTGGAGCTGGGGTTTCTCTCAGTCGGGGCGCGACGATCGGGTCCGACTGTATCTTGCATCCCAGGGTCGCCGTCTATCCGGGCGCACGCGTTGGGAATCGGGTAGTGATTCACAGCGGCGCAGTTATCGGCTCGGATGGGTTCGGATACGTCTCCGCCGATGGCCGGCATCATAAGTTCCCGCAACTGGGGCAGGTGATTATCGAGGACGACGTCGAGATCGGTAGCAATACAGCGATCGATCGCGGCTCCCTGGGCAACACGGTCATCGGCCAAGGAACCAAAATTGACAACCTGGTCCAAATCGCGCACAACGTCCGCATCGGACGCCACTGCGTGATCGCGGCGCAGAGCGGCATCTCAGGAAGCGTCGAGATCGGCGACTATGTAGTGATGGGCGGGCAGGTCGGTGTTGGCGACAGGGCTCGCATTGAAGATCAAGCGGTTATTGGGGCTCAGGCCGGAGTTCCTACTGGCAAAGTCATCCGCCGAGGAAGCGCGGTGTGGGGGACGCCCGCCCGGCCCATGCCGGAGTTCAAAAAGACTTACGCGCAGCTAACGAACCTGCCGAATCTCGCGAAGAAAGTGAACGAGCTTTCCCGACTCGTATTGACGCAGTCGAAGAGCCGCTGACGCTTGGTTCGCTCTGACCTGTTCGCGAAGACGCGTAACGAAACCCCTTGAAATCGCCTCGACCTGTGTCGTTCCCTAGCCTCTATGTTAATTCTACGCAATCAGTTTCCTGCGGACCAGGACCGTTCGCGCCCAGGAACAAAGAGCTGTCCGCCTATCACTGTGGCGGATCGGGCCTTTTGAATTTTGAATCGGCGGCGACTTACTCGTCTACGGAGTCCTTTGGGGATTTCAAATCTGGGATCTGAGATTTGCTACCTGAGATTCCGAGCGTAGCGAGGACGAGGGCGACCGTATAGTACCATCGGCGCTTGAAAACTTAACGACCGAGTTTGAGTAAAGATTGTCAAGATTGCGGGCTAGACCCCGGCCCCTTCCCACTTCCCTTTGATCCCGCCGGGGAAGATGGCGGGCACTGAGACAGTGAAGGATCCATCCGGCACGTCGATCCGCAACCTCCGCTCCCGGATAGAGCGCACGTGCTCCGCCTCAACATCGACCAGCGTCACGCCATTACCCTGGCGCGCGAGCCGGCCTCCGACGAGGCCGCCGATCGGCCCGGCGCCCACTACGACGATTCGCATAACCGTTTTCCTTCCTGGGACATTTACGTTAGGGCAAATTAATGATGGGCTCAAGTTCGCTGGCCCCCTTTCGTCAGGGCTCCGGCCGAACCAAGTGCCTTTACCCTATGAGCCAAAAATGACACAATCGGCGGAAGAGCAAGGGCTTCGCCCTGTCTCCGGGCCGGTGGAGGAGAGATATGGTGTCGATGACAGCGCTGGTGAAAAAAAAGGCCGAACCGGGGTTATGGCTGGAGCAGGTGCCGGTTCCCGAAATCGGGATCAACGACGTATTGATCAAGGTCGACCGGACCGGCGTCTGCGGCACCGACCTCCATATCTACCTCTGGAATGACTGGGCCCAGAGAACCATGCACCTGCCGCTGGTGATCGGCCACGAGTTCGTGGGCACCATCGAGATTGTCGGGAGCAACGTGAAAGATTTCAAGCCGGGAGATGTGGTGAGCGGCGAGGGGCACGTCGTCTGCGGTCGCTGCCGCAACTGTTTGGCCGGAAGAAGGCACCTGTGCGCCGACACTCACGGCGTCGGCATCGCTCGACAGGGCTCCTTTGCCCAGTACATTGCGATTCCCGTGACCAACGTCTGGCACCACGACCCTTCGATCCCGCGTGACGTTCAGGCCATCTTCGACCCTTTGGGCAACGCGGTGCACACCGCGCTCTCCTTCGACGTGCTAGGCGAGGACGTCTTGATCACCGGTGCAGGGCCCATCGGTCTCATGGCCGCGGCGATTACGAGACACGCCGGGGCCCGCTATGTGGTAATCACCGACGTTATCCCCTACCGGCTGGAGCTGGCCCGAAAACTAGGGGTGACGCAGGCTCTCGATGTTCGGAGCGAAACCATCGTGCAGGCGCAACGGACACTCGGCATGAAGGAAGGCTTCGACGTGGGGCTGGAAATGGCGGGACACCCAAAGGCGCTGAGAGAGATGCTAGACAACATGTGCCACGGAGGAAATATCGCCCTTCTGGGTATTCCCGAGGAAGAGATCGCGATCGACTGGAACAAGGTGATCTTCAATGGACTCACGATCAAAGGGATCTACGGCCGGGAGATGTACGAGAGCTGGTACAAGGCGACGGTTTTGATCCAGAGCGGCGTCGACTTCAGTCCGGTCATTACCCACCATTTCCGCTACAGCGAATATGAAAAGGCCTTTGAGGTGATCCAGTCAGGGCAATGCGGCAAGGTCATCCTCCATTGGTCCGACGCCGAATGAGGACCCATCCATGTATGATTCCATGAAAGAGCACCTGCAACAGCAGCTTGCGGAGATCCGAAGGAGCGGCCTTTACAAGGCGGAGCGAATCCTCACGAGTCCGCAGCAGGCGCGCATCGAGGTCAGCCACGGCCAAGGGGTCTTGAACTTCTGCGCCAACAACTACCTCGGCTTGGCCAATCACCCGGCTGTCGTTAAGGCGGCCCACGAGGCGCTGGACAGGTGGGGATATGGCCTCTCTTCTGTCCGCTTTATCTGCGGCACCCAGGAGATCCACAAGGAGCTGGAGCGGGCCCTGAGCGGCTTTCTCGGCACCGAAGAGACGATCCTCTACTCCTCCTGCTTCGACGCCAACGGCGGCCTGTTTGAAAGCCTGCTGGAAGAGGAAGACGCGGTCATCAGCGATCAGTTGAATCACGCCAGCATCATCGACGGGATCCGCCTCTGCAAAGCGCAGAGGTTCCGCTACGCCGCCAATGACATGGCGGACCTGGAGACCAAGCTCCGCGAAGCCCGCCAGGCGAGATTCCGCCTCGTCGTTACCGACGGGGTCTTTTCCATGGATGGCACCATCTCCAACCTGCCGGCTATCTGCAATCTTGCGGACCGTCATGGCGCCCTGGTGATGGTCGATGACTCCCACGCGGTGGGTGTTCTGGGAGAGCGGGGACGAGGCACCCACGAGTATCGCAAGGTCATGGGCCGCATCGATATCCTCACGGGGACATTGGGAAAGGCGCTCGGTGGAGCCAGCGGCGGATTCGCGAGTGGGAGGAGGGAGATCGTCGAGATGCTACGCCAACGCTCGCGCCCCTACCTATTCTCCAATACCGTCGCCCCGATGATCGTCGGCGCATCTCTAAAGGCGCTGGAGATCCTCTCCAAGTCCACCGAGCTGCGCGATCGCCTCATGCAGAACACCTGCCTTTTCCGGCAGGGCATGACCGAACGGGGATTCAACATACCGCCGGGCGAGCACCCCATCGTGCCCATCATGCTCGGCGACGAGCTGTTGGCCCAAAAAATGTCAGAACGGCTGTTGGAAAAGGGGATTTACGTGATCGGCTTCTCATACCCGGTCGTGCCCAAGGGTCAAGCGCGTATCCGCGTGCAGCTCTCCGCCGTCCACAGCCGCGACGACCTGGAATTCGCCATAGCTGCATTTGCGGAGGTCAAGCGGGAGCTCGGTGTTTAGAGGAGTATCGGAGCGCGTGGCAGCGTAGTCTTGTATCCTCAGGCCTTCGGGACTTCAAATCTGGAATCTGAGATTCCGAGCCGGGCGAGGATAAAGGCGACCATACGGTATCACCTGCCGGCAGGCAGGTCGGCGCTGGCGGGCTTAACGACCGATTTCGTAAAATGTCCACTTTTTATGACTAGACAAGTTTTCCGGTTTATTATATAGTTCTTTTCTATGAAGACTGTCCCTGCCGCCCAATTCAAAGAGCAATGCTTAGCCTTGCTGGATCAGGTCGGCCCCGATGGCATTATCATCACAAAACATGGTAAGCCGGTTGCCAAGCTCGTTCCAATTCATACCGACACCGCAAAGCTAATCGGAAGCTTTAAGGGTAAGATCAAGATCAAGGGGAACATCTTATCGAGCGGCGTAAAGTGGGATGCTGAATCTTGATACCCACATCCTGCTATACGCGTTGACGGGCGATTTGACCAGGCGCGAAGCCTCGCTGCTTTCGAGCAACGCATGGAGTATTTCCGCGATCGTTCTCTGGGAGATCAGCAAGCTTTCCGAGTTGGGGCGCATCGAACTCGATCTGGACCACCCGGAGTTAATACGAACTCTGGCTCGGATCCAGACGTGGCCGCTCACACTCGACGTTTGTCGCGCAATCCGCAGTCTCGACTTCAAGGGTGA
>Ga0209751_10003503_pt1 | contig 15204 bp, 16 predicted proteins | sample RifCSP13_1_FD_184019 | JGI IMG/M metagenome (GOLD analysis project Ga0209751, IMG submission 184019) | Soil microbial communities from Rifle, Colorado - Rifle CSP2_sed 13_1 (SPAdes) (version 2) | ecosystem: Environmental > Terrestrial > Deep subsurface > Rock core/Sediment | place: Rifle... | reverse complement strand
CGGTCCCGCGCCCCCGGCGCCCCGGGCCATCCGAATGACAGCCGAGATCCCGCGGCGCGCCCTGCGTGCCGCCTCGCCCGAACCGTCGCCCGACGGCGACGGTCTCGAAAGGAGCAACACGACACCATGGGCGTGCCCAAGCGAAGGGTCTCCCACGCTCGCCAGGGCGACCGCCGCGCGCACCTCGCGCTGACGCTCCCGCAGCTCGAGGAATGCCCGCACTGCCACCAGCCGAAGCGCGCCCATCGGGCGTGTCCCACCTGCGGCTACTACGGCGGCCGGCCGGTCCTCGAGATCAAGACCCCCAAGGACAACGAGCCGTCCGCGTCCTGACCCCATGAACGACCAGCCCGCCGCGTCCGGCACCCCGGCGAGCGGTGGCGTACGGATCGCGGTCGACGCGATGGGCGGCGACCACGGGCCAGCAGAGATCGTGCCGGGCGCCCTCGATCACGCCGGCGCCCACCCCGAGGATCAGGTCCTCCTCATCGGCCTGGAGGCCGCGATCCGGGCGGCCGCGGGGACGCTGCCGCCGAACGCCACGATCGTGCCGGCCAGCCAGGTCATCGAGATGCACGAGCACCCGGCGCTCGCGCTGCGGGAGAAGCGGGACGCCTCCATCCTCGTGGCCAGCGATCTCGTCCGGCGGGGCGAGGCGGACGCGCTGATCACGGCCGGCCACACCGGAGCGGCGATGGCCGCGGCGATCCTGCGAATCGGCCGCCTGCCGGGGGTGGACCGCCCGGCCCTCGCCGTCCAGATGATCCGGACCGGCGCCCCGTTCGTGCTCCTCGACATCGGGGCGAACCCGGACTCGACGGCCGAGAACCTGGCCCAGTACGCCCGGATGGGGGCGATCTTCGCCGAGCGTGTTCTCGGCATCCCCGAGCCACGCGTCGCTCTCCTCTCGATCGGCGAGGAGAAGGGCAAGGGCGACCTCCGGATCCAACGGGCGACCGAGCTGCTCGACGCCTCGGGGCTGCGCTTCGTCGGCAACGTCGAGGGCAAGGACGTGACCGGCGACCTGGCCGACGTGGTGGTGACCGATGCCGTCACCGGAAACGTCGTCCTCAAGTTCTTCGAGGGCCTCAGCACCTTCATCTTCGATCTCTTCCGTGACGAGTTCCGGCGGTCGCTCCGGGGCCGCCTCGCGTACCTGCTCCTGCGGCCCGGGATCGCCCGCATCCGGGACGTCTTCGACTACGAGAAGGCCGGTGGCTCGCCGCTCCTCGGGGTCCGCGGGGCAGTGATCATCACCCACGGCCGAGCCAAACGGCGCATGATCGCGTTCGGCCTCGGCGTCGCCGCGGAGACCGCCCGGACCGGCGTTCCGGCCCTCATCGAGGAGGCCCTCCGCGAGGACGCGGCCAGGCTCGACGCCGCCGGCGCCGGGGCCGAGGGACGCGCCGAGGAGACAACCCTGGATCCGGAGGACACGCCATGAGCGGACCGGCCCTGTCCGTCGGGCGGGGCGTCATCGTCGAGATGACCCGGCTGGCCGCCTTCGAGGTCCCGGGCGTCCTGCGGGTGGCGCGGGGCGGACCGGCGTGGCGGGCGATCTTCCGGGGCGCGCCGGTCGCGATCCGCGTCCACGGCGACCAGGTCGACGTCCGCCTCTGGGTGGTCGCCCGACCGGGCGCCGACGTGGCCGTCGTGGCGCGCCAGGTCCGGGCGGCGGTGGCCGGTGCGGTCGAGCGGCTCCTCGGCCTGCGACTCGGCTCCGTGACCGTCGTCGTCGATGGCATCGGCAGCTGAGGCGCTCCGATCCCGTCGGGCGGCGAGGCGTGCCGCGCTCGGCGCGGTCTTCGAGGCGGAGTTCGGGCAGCGCACCGCGACGGCCGTCCTGGAGCGCCAGCTGGCCGAGACCGAGGCCGACCCGGTGACCGCGGCGCTGGCCCGCGAGCTCGTCGGCCAGGTGGTCGCCCACCGTGACACGATCGACGCCCGAATCGAGCTCGTCGCGCCCCAGTACCCGGTCACCCAGCTGGCCCGGATGGACCGGGCGCTGCTTCGTTGCGCGATCGGCGAGGTGCTACACTCGCCGACGCCGGCCCGGGTGGCGATCGCCGAGTGGGTCGAACTGGCGCGAACGTACAGCGGAGACCCGATGCGCCGTCTGATGAACGGCGTGCTTGGACGGATCGCACGAGACACCGGCGGCGCTTGAGCCGCCGGGACCCGAAGCTCCGAGGAGGGAGTCAGTGGCCACCACCTACGAGCGCCTCAAGAAGATCGTCGTCGAGCAGCTCGGCGTCGACGAGGATGAGGTGAAGCCGGAGGCCTCGTTCGTCGACGACCTGAACGCCGACTCGCTCGACCTCGTCGAGCTCATCATGAGCCTCGAGGAGGAGTTCGGGACGGAGATCTCCGACGAGGACGCCGAGAAGATCCGGACCGTCCAGGACGCCGCCGACTACATCGACGAGCGGACGTCCTGAGGGCGGCCTCTCCGCGACCCAAGGCGCCGCTCCCCGGGCCGCCGCCCCCCGGGGCGTCGCCCACCGCCCGGACCGTGGATCGGATCGATGATCTCGTCGCGCGGCTGGATCTCCCGGTTCGGGACCGCGCCCTCATCGCCCAGGCGCTGACGCACTCGTCCTGGATGCACGAGCATCCGGGCGAGGCCGCCGGCCACAACGAACGCCTTGAGTTCCTCGGCGACGCCGTGATCAATCTCGCGGTCTCCGAGGCGCTCTTCGTCCATCACCCCGACGACGACGAGGGCCTCCTGTCGTCGCGCCGGGCCTCGATCGTGAGCACGACCGGGTTGGCACGGCTGGGCAGTCGGATCGGCCTCGGCGAGGAGCTGCGTCTCGGCGAGGGCGAGGCGCTCCGCGGCGGTCGGCTCCGCCCGTCACTCCTGGCCTCGACCCTCGAGGCCGTCGTCGGGGCGATCCTCCTGGATGCCGGCTGGGACGTCGCCCGCGCCTGGGTGACCCGGATCGCCGAGCCGGAGATCCGGGCCGAGCTGCCACCGGCGGCCCTGAAGAGCCCCAAGAGCCGGCTCCAGGAGCATACCCAGCAGACCTCCGGTGGCCGGCCGGAGTACCGGTTGCTCGAGGCCGTCGGACCGGATCACGAGAAGGTCTTTCGGGTCGAGGTGGTCGTCGACGGCCACGCCCTCGGGGCCGGCGTGGGGCCGTCACGACGGGTCGCAGAGACGAACGCCGCGGCGGAGGCGCTCGAGGCACTGGCCGCCGTTGATCGGCGGGCCGGTCGCCCGGCGAGCGGCCGCCGCCGCTCCGGGCGACCAGGGTCGCACGGCGCGGCGGCCGCGGCCGACGGGGGCAACGGGGGACCGGGGTGGTGAGCGCCCCGGCTCGTCTCCTCTCGGTCCGGCTGCAGGGCTTCAAGTCCTTCGCCGAACGGACGCACGTCACGTTCGGGCCCGGGATCAGCGCCGTCGTGGGCCCCAACGGGTCGGGCAAGTCGAACCTCGCCGACGCCCTGCGCTGGGCCCTCGGCGAGCAGGGTCGAGCGCTCCGCTCGCGCCGGTCCGAGGACGTCATCTGGGCCGGCTCGGACCGCCGGCCCGCGGTCGGCATGGCCGACGTCCAGCTGACCCTCGACAACGCCGACGGGCTCCTGCCGGTCGAGTACGGGGTCGTGGAGCTCGGCCGCCGCCTTTTCCGGTCGGGCGAGAACGAGTACCTGCTCAACCGCCAGCGGGTTCGCCTGCGCGACCTCGTTGACCTGCTGGATTCGGCCCACCTCGCCGAGAACGCCTTCCTCTTCATCGGCCAGGGCATGGTCGACCAGGCGCTCGCCCTCCGGCCGGAGGAGCGGCGGCCGCTCTTCGAGGAGGTCGCCGGGGTCCGCCGTCACGAACGCCGGCGCCGGCGCGCCGAGGAGCAGCTCGCCGAATCCGAGGCGAACCTCGCCCGGGTCGAGGACATCCTCGCGGAGCTTCGGCCGCAGGCCCGCCGCCTCGCCGTCCAGGCCGAGCAGCAGGCCACACGCGCCAGCGCCGGCGACGAGCTGGCGGGAGCGCTGCTGGTCGCCGCCCACGCCCGCTGGCACGAGGTCGCCGCCCGGATCGCCGATGCCGGCGGCGGTCTCGGGGCCGCCCGCGCCCGGGTCGACGCCGCCCTCGCCGAGCTGACGGCGGCGGAGGCATCGGCCACGGCGGTGGCCGTGGCCCTCGGCGAGCGGGCTGCCTCGGCGGCCACCCTCCGAAGGCGCGCGGACGACGCCCGCGCCGCCCTGACCGGGGCGCAGCTCCGCGACGGCCAGCTGGTCTCGGAGGGGGCCGCGATCGCCCGCGATCGGGAGCGGATCGCCGGGGAGCGGACAGCGGCCGAGGCCGACGTCGCGGCCCAGCGGCGCCGCCTGGCCGAACCGGTGCCGGCCCGGGACCTCGAGGCAGAGGCCGCCCTCACCGATGCCGAGCGATCCCTGGCCGAAGCGCTCGCGGAGCTCGCCGCGCTCGAGGCGGCCACCCACGCGCGGGACGCCGACCTGGCCGCCGTCCGGCGAGCGGCGGCCGCTCGCGCCGCGGATTCCGAGATCGCCCAGCGACGGCTGGCCGAGGCGGAGCGCTCCGCGGCCGCGGAGGCCACCCGGGCGCACGACATCGGAGCGCGCCTCGGAGACGCCCGGGACGCGAGCGCGGCCGCGGCCGGGGAGCTGGAGCGGGCCGTCGCCGCGGAGGCCGAGGCCGCAGCGGCCCGCGAGGCCGCCGAGCGCGCGCTCGAGCACCGCACGGCCGAGGCTCGGACCGCCGCGGAGCGGACCGCCGAGACGGCGGCGGCCCTGGCCGGGCTCCAGGCCACGCAGGCCGCTCGGGCCGCCGCAATCGCCGATGATTCGGGTAGCGGGGTCTCCGCCCGCCTGCGTGTCCGGGGGGGACGCCGGATCGACGAGGACCTCGTGGTCGAGCCCGGCCTCCGGGCCGCCGTCGACGCCGCGCTGGCGGGCGCCGGTCGAGCGTACCTCACGACCCGTCAGTCGATCCTCGAGCTGGCCGGCGAGCGCGGTGTCGCGATCGTCGTCGACGGCGGGCCCATCGCGAGCGGGTCGCCGACGGACCTGGGCCGCGACTTTCTGGCCCGACTTGCGACGGCCGGTGGCGGCCTCCTCGCCGACGCGGTCCGGCGCGACGCAACGGGCGCCGCCCGACGAATCCTCTCGCGGGCCGCATGGGCCCCCGACATCGCCGCGGCGCTCGAGCTCCAGCCGTTCCTCCCGCCAGGCTGGGTCGTCGTCTCGCGCGATGGCGGAGCAGTGGTCGGCGAGGTTGTCGTCCGACTCGGGCCCGGCGACCGCGTCCTCGAGGCCCGCGCGGAGCTCGAGCTTGCGCTGACGGAGCTGGGTGCCGCCGAGGCCGCCGCCTCATCCGCGGCAACGGCGGCCGAGGAGGCGCTGGGGACGTCCATCGCCGCGCGGGCGACCCTCGATGCGACCCTCGCTGCCGAATCGGCTGCGACCGCCACGCGGCGGGCGGCGGAGGAGTCAGAGCGGGTCGCCGCCCGGCGCCTCGAAGCGCTCGTCCGGGAGGCCGGCTGGCATGAGGCCCAGGCCGCGCGCCTCGGCGGCGAGGTCGAGCGGGCGCGGGCGGCGATCCCGGCGGACGACCAGCAGGGTCTCGCTCCCGGCACCTCTGCTGCCGACCGGGATGCGCTCGAGACGTGGGGCGCCAGGGTCGTCGAGCTGCGGGCGCGGCGCGACCGACTCGCGGCCGTCGTGGCCGAGGTCGACGGCGCCCGGCGGGAGGCGGAACACCGGCGGGTCGCGGCTGAGGCGGCGATCGCCATGGACGAGACCCGGATCGCGACCGCGGATCGGGCTGCCGGCCAGCTCGCCGACCGTGAGCGCACCCTCGCCGCGGACCGTGCGGCCCACGCCACGGTCCTGGCCGATGCCGCCGTCCGGGAGGCCGAGGCGCGAGCGGCCCTCGACGGTCTGCTGACGGCCGATGCCGACGACCGAGCCCGCCTGGCCGACGCCGAGCGGGCCGCGGCCGCCGCCCGCGAGGACCTGCGGGCAGCGGAGGATCGTTCGCGGACCGAGGAGCACCGCGATCTCGAGGCTCGCCTCGGTCGCGACGCCCTGCGCGAGCAACTCCTCGTCGAGCTTGCCGGCCTCGGCCCGCTGGGACTCCGCCACCTCGATGCCGTCGCCGGCGACCAGGCGTCGCCGGCCTCCGTGCCCGAGGAGCCGGAGGCGGCCGATCTCGACGCCGATGCGGCCGTTGACCTCGAAGCAGACGACGAATCCATGCTCCTGGCCGCGGCCCTCGACCGCGCCGGCGAGCGCTGGGCGGCGACCGCGCCCCCGGCCGAGATCCCCGGCCCGGGACGCCTGGCCTCGCTCCGCCGGCGCTATCACGAGCTCGGGGCGGTGAACCCCTATGCCGTCGACGAGTACACGGCGGTCAGGGCCCGGCTCGAGGACCTGGAGCGCCAGGACGACGATCTTCGCGGTGCGATCGGCCGGACCCGGACCCTCATTGACGAGCTCGACGGCCTGATCTCGGAACAGTTCCGCTCGACCTTCCGGGCCCTCGAGACGAGCTTCGACGCCCGCTTCCGGCAGCTTTTCGGCGGCGGCTTCGCCCGCCTGTCGCTGACCGACCCCACCGATCTCGCCTCGACCGGGATCGAGATCGTGGCGCGCCCGCCGGGCAAGAAGGCGCAGGCGCTGGCGATGCTGTCGGGCGGCGAACGGGCCCTCACCGCAGTTGCCCTGCTGTTCGCCATGCTCGAGGTCCGGCCCGTGCCGTTCTGCGTCCTCGACGAGGTCGACGCCGCCCTCGACGAGGCCAATGTCGGCCGCTTCACGACCGCCCTGCGCGAGCTCGCCGAGGCGACCCAGTTCGTCGTCATCACCCACAACCGGGGGACGATCGAGATCGCCGACGCGCTGTACGGTGTGACCGTGAGCGACGATTCCGTGAGCCGGGTTATCAGCCTGCGTCTCGACGAGGCGACCGAGCTCGCGCGGCCGATCGCGGAGCCCGCCGCGGAGCCCGCCGCGGAGCCCACCACCGAGCCCGTCGGGGAGCCAGCCGGGGAGCCAGCCTGACCGTGGGTCCCGAGACCGGCGCGGCGGCCCCCGATCTCGAGGCCGGCCTCGCCCGGAGCCGGGGCGGGTTCATGAGCCGTCTGCGGGGCCTCTTCGGCGGCGGCGAGGTCGCCGCGGCCGACTGGGACGAGGTCGAGGAGGCGCTCATCGCCGGCGACGTCGGGGCCTCCCTGGCGTCCCGAATCGTGGAACGGGCCCGCGCCCGTCGCGACGCGCCGACGGCCGAGGCCGCCGTCCGGGCGGAGCTCGCCGCGCTCCTCGCGCCGCGCGACCCCGACTGGGACCTCCGGCCCGCGGTGGAGGGTCACCCGACGATCATCCTCGTTGTCGGCGTGAACGGGACCGGCAAGACGACGACGATCGGCAAGCTTGCCCGGCGCGAGGCGCGGGCCGGCCGGCGGGTCCTGCTGGCGGCCGCCGACACCTTCCGAGCGGCGGCCATCGACCAGCTGCGGATCTGGGCCGAGCGATCACAGGTCGAGGTCGTCGCCCACGCGCCCGGCGCCGATCCGGGGGCGGTGGTCTATGACGCCCTCGATGCGGCCGTCGCGCGGGGCGCGGACGTCGTGATCGCCGACACGGCCGGGCGGCTCCATACGAAGTCGAACCTCATGGACGAGCTGGCGAAGGTCCGGCGGGTCATCGACCGCCGGCTGCCGGGCGCGAGCCCCGAGACGCTCTTCGTCCTCGATGCCACGACCGGCCAGAACGGGCTCGCCCAGGCCATCGCCTTCCATGCCGCGGTGGGGCTCACCGGGATCGTCCTCACGAAGCTCGACTCGACCGCCCGCGGCGGCATCGTCTTCGCCATCGAGGACCAGCTCGGGGTTCCCGTCCGGTTCATCGGGGTCGGAGAGGGGATCGACGATCTCCTGCCCTTCGAGCCCGCGGCCTTCGTGGCCGCCCTCTTCGGCCCGGACGGCGGGTGAGCGGACCGGGCCTCCGGCGCCCGGTCGCGCTCGCGGCGGCAACCGCGCTCGTCACCGCGGCCTGCCTTACCGACGCCCCGGACTCGTCAGCCGCGCCCAGCGCCACCCTGGAGCCCGAGCCGACCCCCGTCGTCACGACCTATCACCTCGACACGACCGTCTGGTACGGCGGCCTCGTGCTGACCTTCGGGACGGCGACGGCGATCCTCGACGCCAAGGGCGGCCCGGTCGAGGTGGAGGTAGTCCTCGCCAACCCGGGTGAGGTCGAGGCCGAGCTCGGCGGACCGATCCGGCTGGCGGCGCGCGACGCCGCCGTCGAGCCGACGCGCGAGACGGACCTGCCGGCCGTGCCGGCGGGCGGGACCGCGGCGGCCGTCGTGACCTTCGAGGTCGACGGCGCGTTCTACGTCCCGGCTGCCGCGATCCGGGTCGGCCGGGACTCGGAGCACCAGGCGATCGTGCCGCTTGTCGCCGGCCCGGAGGCGACGCCCGTGACCCTCGAGCCGCTCGAGGTCGAGGTGGCTGTCGAGGGACGGGCCGGATCGATCGAAGTCCGGCTCACCCACGTCGAGCTCCGGGCTGACCTGCCCGACTGGGACCAGGAGCTGCCCGCGGACGTCCTAGCGCTCACCCTCTCGTACTTCGCGACGTTGCGGTCCGACTTCCCGGGCGGCGCCGCCTTCACGACCGAGAACGTCCGGCTGACCCTGCCCAACGGCGAGACGATCGGTCCCCGCCGCGATGGCCACAGCCACTCGATCGCGCTCCTCCGGCCGAACCGCCGGAACACGATCTCGACCCGCTTCGAGGTCCCGGCGCCGGGCAGCGGCGCCTACGCCTTCGTCGTCAGCGACGGCAGCGCCACGGTCAGCCTGGGGTTCGTCATCGAGTAGCCCTGAAGGGCCGGCGCTGGCGGCGCCGCGGCCGGCCAATGCCGATGCGCTACACTCGCGGCACCTCGGTGTCGCCAGAACCCGCGCACCACCCGGCCCGTCCACCGCGGCGCGCCGGCATCAGCCCACGGGAGGCTCGTTTCGAGTCGTGTTCGACGCCCTCAGCGATCGGTTGCGCCGAACGCTCGCCACGCTCACCGGCCACGGCCGGATCAGCGAGGCGGACGTGGATGTCGCACTACGCGAGATCCGGCTCTCGCTCCTCGAGGCCGACGTCAACTTCCGGGTCGTCAAGGACTTCGTCGGGCGTCTCCGCGAACAGGCGGTCGGGGCGGAGATCCTTGCCAGCCTGACGGCCGGCCAGCAGGTCACGAAGATCGTCCACGACGAGCTCGTGGCGCTCCTCGGGGTCGGCGACCGGACGTTCCACCTCCAGGGCAACCCGGCCGTCATCAGCCTCGTCGGGCTCCAGGGCTCGGGCAAGACGACGACCGCGGCGAAGCTCGCCCGTCACATCGTCAAGACCGGCCGACGGCCGCTCCTCGTGGCCGCCGACCCGTATCGGCCGGCCGCCGCCGACCAGCTCGAGACGCTCGGCCGGGCCCTCGACATCCCGGTCCATCGGGCGCCCGCCGGAACCGCCGTCGTCGATATCGTCCGGGGCGGCCTCGACGAGGCCCGCCGGCTGGTCCGCGACACGGTCATCCTCGACACCGCCGGTCGGCTCTCGATCGACGCGGCGCTCATGGCCGAGATCGGGGCGGTGAACGCGGCCGTTCACCCCGTCGAGACGCTCCTCGTCGTCGACGCGATGACCGGCCAGGAGGCCGTCGGCGTGGCCCAGGCCTTCGCCGCGGCCGTGCCCCTGACCGGTCTGGTCCTGACGAAGATCGACGGCGACGCGCGGGGCGGCGCGGCCCTCTCGATCGCCTCGGTCAGCGGCATTCCCGTGAAGTTCCTGGGCACGGGCGAGAAGAGCGACGCCCTCGAGGTCTTCCACCCCGACCGGCTCGCCGGCCGGATCCTGGGCATGGGCGACGTCCTGACCCTCGTCGAGCGGGCCCAGGATGTCGTCGACGTCGAGCAGGCCGAGAAGCTCGAGGCCAAGCTCCGCAAGGCCGAGTTCACCCTCGAGGACATGCTCGAGCAGCTCCAGCAGGTCCAGAAGATGGGCCCGATCGGGAACCTCGTCTCGATGATTCCGGGCCTCGGCGGCATGGCCAAGGAGGCCCAGGCCGCCGTCGACCGAGGCGAGATGAAGCGGACCGAGGCGATCATCCGCTCGATGACGCCGCGCGAGCGACGTGACCCCTCGGTCCTCAACGCGTCCCGCCGACGCCGGATCGCCGCCGGCTCGGGAACCCAGCTGACCGACGTCAACCGCCTGGTCAAGCAGTTCGGCGAGATGCAGCGCGTCATGAAGCAGCTGTCGGGCATCCGCGGGAAGGGCCTCGCCGGCGCCTTCCCGGGCCGCCGGTAGCGGAGAGGACATCGACGTGGACCCGAGACCAGACGAGACCTCCGGCGCGGCACCCCAGCCCGCAACCGGCACCGGGGACGGCCCCGGCGTCGAGGCGCAGGCCGAGCCGCTGACCGAGGCCGACACCGCCCCGGCCGTCCAGCCGGTGGCAGCCACGGCCGCCCCGACCCCGGGCAGCAGCCGCGGCCGCTGGCTGATCGGCGGCGGCGTCGCCGTGGCCGCCGTGGCGGCCCTGGCCCTCGGCGCTTCGTTCCTCGCCGCAAGCCCGCTGCCGGAGATCTTCAAGTACCTGCCCCGGGACAGCGCCGTCGTCGTCGAGCTCCGGCCCGAGCTGCCGGGCGACCAGCGCCAGCACCTCGGCAACTTCCTGGCCCACTTTCCCGGCTTCGAGGACCAGTCGACCCTCGACGAGAAGATCGACGAGGTCCTCGGGCGGATCACGAGCGAGTCCAGCAACGGCGAGATCGACTACGCGACCCGGGTCAAGCCGCTGCTGGCGGGGCCGATGGCCGTGGCCGTCACCCCGGCAGCGCTGACCGAGATGATGACCGGTTCGACCCCTGACGGCGTCCTCTTCGTGGCCACCACCGACGGCTCGGCGACGTGCGATTCGATCTTCGGCTCCACGAGCCCGGCGACGACCCACCGCCAGGTCGAGATCCGGTCGATCGCCCGCGACGTGGGCTGCGCCCTCCACCAGCGCTACATGCTCGTCGGCAGCGTCGCCTCGATCAGGGACGGCCTCGACGCCCGCCTCGACGGCACGGGCGTCGACGGGAGCTCGACCTACAAGGCGGCCCGCTCGAAGCTCGAGGGCGACCAGGTCGCCTCGATCTACCTGGACATGGACCCGCTCTCCGATGCTCTCCGCAGCGTGGCCGTGCCTCAGGGCATGGACCTGGCCACGATCCCCGAGGGGCTGTGGCTGATGAGCGGCCTCCGGGTCACCGATGACGCGCTGATCGTCGATGCCTACGCCCCGGTCGACACCTCGACCCTGCCGTCCGATGCGCCGACGTCGGCCCCGGCCGCCGAGAGCCGCTTCGCGGCCATGCTGCCGGCCGACACCCTCGGCTACCTGGAGGCCCACGGCGTCGGGGCCTCGGTCGACCAGGTCCTCGCCGTCATGCGCGCTGAGCCGACCACCGCGACTGCGCTCGAACAGCTTGAGGCGGCCCTTCGGATGGTCGGCGGGACCGACAACCTGACCGGCTGGATCGAGGACCTCGCCGTGGCCGTCGTCCCGACCGACGACGCCGTCGGCGCGGCTGTTCTCGTCCGGGGGACCGACGCCGCGACCGCGGCGGCCCGGTTGACGCAGATCAAGAACCTGCTCGTCCTCACCGCGACGGGCACGGACATCACGATCTCGGAGAGCGAGCACGACGGGGTGACGATCACGACCGTCGACCTCGGCGACGTCTCGGGGCTCCTGGGCGGGGTCGTCGGGGTGCCCCAGGGCCCCGACATGGGGCGCGTCGAGATCGCCTTCGCCGCCCGGGACGACCTCGTCGTCATCGCCGGCGGGGGCGGCATCGTCGAGGGGATCCTCGACGTGGACGCCGGTTCGTCGCTGGCGACATCGGACACGTACGGCCGGGTCATCGAGATCGCGGGGGCCAGGAACAACCTGCAGTACTACGTTGCCCTCGACTCGACCTTCGCCCTCGTCGAGCGGTTCCTGCCAGCCGAGCAGCTCGAGCAGTGGACCACCGAGTTCAAACCGTATCTCGAGCGCTTCGGCGGTTTCGCGATGACCGCCGACAACTCGAGCTCGACGGGCCACCTTAGGACCGTCATCACCGTCAAGTGAGCCACCGGGCCGGCCCCGGCCCGGATGCACCTGGAGGAACCCGCACAGCATGGCCGTTCGAATCCGATTGACGCGCGTCGGCGCCACCAAGCAGCCGGCCTACCGCGTGGTGGTCACCGACTCGCGGAGCGCCCGCGACAGCCGCTCGATCGAGACGATCGGGCACTACAACCCCCGGACCGAGCCGGTCGAGTTCGTCGTCGACGCCGACAAGGCCAAGGCCTGGCTCGCCAAGGGCGCCCAGCCGTCTGACACCGTCGCCCGCCTCTTCCGGGCGTCGGGCGTCCTGCCCGCCGCCAAGTAGGAGCCCCCAGATGGCTGCCAGGGAACTCGTCGAATACGTCGCAAAGTCGCTCGTCGACGATCCCGACTCGGTCACCGTGACCGAGGTCGAGGACGCCGAAGGGACGGTCATCGAGCTCCACGTCGCGGAAGACGATATGGGCAAGGTCATCGGGCGGAACGGCAGCGTCGCCAAGGCGCTCCGGACGCTCCTCAAGGTCACCGCCGCCCGGGACGGCGGATCGGTGACGCTCGAGATCCTCTGAGCGACGCCGCGCCGGGCGCCGGCTCGAACGCCGCAGGCACCCGTCTCGTCGTCGCTCGCGTCCGGGGTCTCCACGGCCTGCGCGGCGTCGTCCGGGTTGAGGTGCTGACCGACCGCCCCGACGATCGCTTCGCGCCGGGCCGGGTCCTCCACCGCGAGGGCTCGGCCGCGCCCCTCACGATCGTCGCGGCGGGCCCGGTCGAGGACGGCCCTGGCTGGCGCATCCAGTTCCGCGAGGTCGGGACACGGACCGCCGCGGAGCGCCTCCGCGAGGCCTGGCTCGAGACGGAGGTCGATCGCTCGACCGACCTCGCGCCCGGGGCCGCCTACTGGCACGAGGTGCTCGGCAGCGTCGTGCGCGGGCTCGACGGGCGGGAGCTCGGGACCGTCGCCGACGTCTACCGGGTCGGCGAGGCCGAGGTCGTCGTCGTCCGCGGCGGAGCCGCGGGCGAGTTCGACCTGCCGATCGTGAAGGACATCGTCCGGACCTTCGCCCCGGAGCGGGGCGAGATCGTCGTCGACGAGGCCGTCCTGGACCTCGCCGGGCCGCCGGTCGATGCCCCCGTCAGACGACCTCCGCGCCGGCGACCACGCTGGTCCCGCCACGGCAAGGGCGGCGGAGAACGGCCAGGCAGCTCGGGCGATGAATTCGCTCCGGGCTCGTCCGGGTCACCGGCCGAGGGGGCGTGAAGTGCGGATCGACCTCCTGACCCTCTTCCCGGCGATGCTGGAGGGGCCGCTCGGCGAGAGCATCCCGGGCCGGATCCGGGAGCAGGGGCTTGCCGAGATCCGGGTCCACGACCTCCGCGAGTGGGGCCTCGGGCGCCACCGCAGCGTCGACGACGCGCCCTACGGCGGCGGCGCGGGGATGGTCATGCGCCCGGAGCCGGTCGCGGCGGCCCTCGACGCCCTGCGCGGACCGGGCTCCACCGCCATCCTCCTCGATCCGGCCGGCGAGGTCTTCCGACAGGCCCGGGCGGTCGAGCTCGCGCAGCGCGAGCACCTCATCCTCGTGTGCCCGCGCTACGAGGGGGTCGACGATCGCATCCGGGGCCTCGTCGATCTCGAGCTTTCGATCGGCGACTACGTCCTCACCGGCGGCGAGCTGCCGGCCCTCGTCGTCGTGGACGCCGTGATTCGGCTCCTGCCGGGCGCCATCGACGCCGCCTCGACGGCCGAGGAGTCGTTCGCCGACGGCCTGCTCGAGTATCCCCAGTACACCCGCCCCGCCGAGTTCCGCGGCGAGGCCGTGCCCGGGGTCCTCGTCAGTGGCCACCACGAGGCGGTTCGGCGCTGGCGCCTCGAGGCCTCGCTCCGCCGGACCCTGGAACGCCGGCCGGACCTCCTCACCGGCAGGCCCCCGAACCCCGAGGAGCGCCGGATCCTCGACGCGCTCGAGACGGAGCGCGACGCCGAGGGCCAGGCCGAGCGAGACCCTGAACCCGGCGGCCGGACCTGACCGCGGGGAGCGGGCAAGGCGGCCGATGAGGCTGGCTCATCGATCTCGCGCTGTGGGTGCGGGCCACCTCCCCAATCCAATGGCCAGGGCCCAGGTTCTGGACGCGCGCGGAGCACAGAACAGGCGAACTCCATGAGTCACGCTCGTCGGCGCGCCCGAGCCGGCCGCCGGGAGTGAGACCGGAGGGCCGTCCTGCGCAGGACCTCTGCTATACTCCGCCCTCGGCCGCGCGCGGCCATCCCGATCCACTGACCGACCCGCGGCCTCGGGCTGCCTCCACGACCAGGGAACCGCCACCGTGAACGTCCTCGACGAGATCGTCGCCGACCAGCTCCGCACGGACCTGCCGGACCTCGCCACCGGCGACACCGTCCGCGTCTCCGCTCGCGTCATCGAGGGCAACAAGGAGCGGGTCCAGGTCTTCGAGGGCGTGATCATGCGGCTGCGGGGTGGCGGGATCACCCGCTCGATCACCGTCCGCAAGATCGCCAGCGGCGTCGGCGTGGAGCGGACCTTCAAGATCCACAGCCCCCGCATCGAGAAGATCGACGTCGTCCGTCACGGTCAGGCTCGACGCGCCCAGCTCTACTTCCTGCGGAAGCGGGTCGGCAAGTCGGCCACCCTCCGCGAGCGGCGCACGAGCGGCTGATCCGCGGCTCGAGGTCCCGGCCGATGGCGACCCCGCCCAGCCGGGCGGGGTCGTTCGATTCCACGGTCCGATCGTGCTGCCCGGCGCGCGTGTACCTGCCTGGCGGGCGCGACCCGGCGACCAGGCGACCGGGCGGCGGGCGGGGTAGGCTAGGGTCCGTGCCGCAGGCTCCGACCCTCCGCTACGAGCGCCCGCTGTGGCGGGCGGGCGCGGCCCGCGTCGTCGGCGTCGACGAGGTCGGTGTGGCCCCGACCTGCGGCGCGGTCGTCGCGGCCGCGGTGATCATCAGGCCGAACTCCCACCGGATCCGCGGCGTCCGCGATTCCAAGACCCTGTCGGCCGCCCAGCGCGAGCGTCTCGCCCCGCTCATCCAGGCCCGCGCGGCGGCGGTCGGCATCGGCGCGGCGTCGG
>Ga0209751_10003501_pt1 | contig 15206 bp, 11 predicted proteins | sample RifCSP13_1_FD_184019 | JGI IMG/M metagenome (GOLD analysis project Ga0209751, IMG submission 184019) | Soil microbial communities from Rifle, Colorado - Rifle CSP2_sed 13_1 (SPAdes) (version 2) | ecosystem: Environmental > Terrestrial > Deep subsurface > Rock core/Sediment | place: Rifle... | reverse complement strand
CGCCACTGGCGTAGGTGATGGCGCGGTTCTCTTCGGTCACAACCCCTACGACCGCCCGGCGGGCGTTCAGCGCCGCCTGCACTTCCGGCAGATCGGCGGCCAGGCCGCGCAGGTTGGGGATGCGGCCCAGCTCCTGAAGCAGAGAGGAGCTTGGGATGCCGACGATCACATGGTTCCAGGTCTGCAGCCTGACGGAAGGATCGTCGTAGCGGACCACCTGGACCAGGGCATGCGGGATGCCCATTTCGGCAAGACCTGTCGCCCGGGTGGCGCCATCCAGGACGATGAAGGTGTTCTCTGACTCGGTCACAATCAACGGGTTCTTCAAGACACCCTGGTGAGAAAGGTTGACGACCAGCCGCTTGGCGCGCCAGGGGTCAAAGTCCTCGTGCAGCCGCAACTGAGGCACGGGGACGATCCGCAGGTCGAGGGAGGCGGCTCCCGGTCTCATGGCGAGCGAGAAGGGGACCCTGGTCTCAAGGCGCCCCCGCGGGCATAGCCTTCCATCCCAGGGTCCCCGGTCCTTCAGCCGGCAAGGGCCGGCACTGCAGGCAGATGGGCCATGGCCTGATCGACCATTTCCTTCGGATACTCGTAATCTTCCAGCCTGCCGTGCAGGTAGGCGTCGTAGGCTTCCAGGTCGAAGTGGCCGTGGCCGGAGAGGTTGAAAGCGATGACGCGCGGCTTGCCTTCGGCCTTGGCCTTGAGAGCTTCGTCGATGGCGACGCGGATGGCATGCGCCGACTCGGGCGCCGGGAGGATGCCTTCGGCGCGGGCGAACTGCACCGCCGCCTCGAACACGGGCAGCTGCTTGACGGCGACGGCTTCGATGTCACCGTGGTCGTAGAGGGCGGACACGTGCGGCGCCATGCCGTGATAGCGCAGGCCTCCGGCATGGATCCCCGGCGGGACGAAGGTATGTCCGAGGGTGTGCATTTTTGCGATGGGCGCCGTCTCGGCCGTGTCGCCGTAGTCGAACGTGTATTTGCCTTTGGTCAACGACGGGCAGGCGGTCGGCTCGACGGCGATCACCCGCGTCTTCTTCCCGGCGGTGAAGTTCTGGTGCAGGAAGGGGAAGACGAAGCCCGAGAAGTTGCTGCCCCCGCCGATGCAGCCGATCACCATGTCGGGGTACTCGCCAGCCATCTCAAACTGCTTGAGGGCCTCCAGTCCAACAACCGTTTGGTGCATCAGCACGAACGGTAGGACCGACCCCAAGGAGTACTTGTACTTGCCATTCGATGTGACGGCGGCTTCGACCCCCTCGGAGATGGCAATGCCCAGCGAGCCGGGGTGGTCCGGAACCTCGGCCAGGAGCTTTCGGCCGTACTGGGTCTTGTCTGAAGGACTGGGCACGACCGACGCGCCGAAAGTCTCCATGATGATGCGCCGGTAGGGCTTCTGATTGTAGGAAACCCTCACCATATAGACATGGCATTCTAGGCCGAAGAAGTTGCAGGCCATCGCCAGGGCGGAGCCCCATTGGCCGGCGCCCGTCTCCGTGGTGTAGCCCACGACACCTTCTTCCTTGGCGTAGAACGCCTGCGCCACCGCCGTGTTGGGCTTGTGCGACCCGACAGGAGAGACCCCTTCGTACTTGTAGTAGATGTGGGCTGGGGTGTCGAGCGCCTTTTCCAGACGGCGGGCGCGGATGAGGGGCGAGGGACGCCACATGCGGTAGATCTCGCGAACCGGCCCGGGGATCTCGATCCAGCGATCCATGCTCACGGCCTGCATGATGAGCGCCATCGGAAAGAGCACGGCCAGGAAGTCAGGCGTCGCTGGCTCCTTGGTGCCCGGGTGCAGCAATGGGCCGGGCGACTGGGGCATGTCGGGGTTGATGTTGTACCAGGCCTTCGGGATGTCCTTCTCGGAAAGCAGGAAGCGGGTATCGTCAGTCATCGTTGTATCCTCCAATGGACTTGAGGCGGCGGTGGGGAAGCGTACACGGTTGCGGGGAAGGACCTTCCTTTCTTCTCACCCTGGACTGCCCACCACGCCGCTTCGGCGTCCTGGCGAGGAGGGCAAGGGTTCGGCGCCTCCGTCGCGGATCGACGGAGACCGGCGCGTGTAGACGGTCTGGAAGTGGAAGAGCAGCACCAACTGGCACTCGTTGCACCCGTCGGGAATCTCGGCGGGTAGAACCGGCTCGAGACGGACTTCGAAGCCGAGTTGCTGGTAGAGATCGACGACTTCCTCGGCTCGGCCCCCGTCCGTGATGAAACGACGCTCCCACCCTTGGGCCACCAGGGCGGGGTCGGGTTCCAGTTGGTCGGCGTGCAGCCAGCGGCCGGCGGCGTTTTCGAGCCACCCCTGGGCCCGGGCCGCGCCATCGGCGGCGGGAGACGGGTTCGCCTCGGCGTGGGTCATGCCGAAACAGCTCCGCCGACCGGCTGCGGGGAGAGCGGTTGCTCGGCAAGCTTCTGCAGTCGCCGCAGTCCGAGGGCCGCTGCGCCCAAGGCTCCCACGAACTGCACCAGATCTCCGGGAGGAAGGTTGATCTCCATGGCGAGCTTCTCCCGCAGGATGCGGGCCATGCTTTCGAAGCGAAGCAGACCTCCGGCCATGGTGACCTCGGGCTGCAACTGCACTCGCTTCATCAATTGAACCGACCGGTCGAGCAGGGAGATGATGGCGCCGTGCATGATGTCCGCCGGAGGGCTGCCGTGGGACAAGTGGTTGATGACTTCCGATTCGGCGAAGACGGCGCAGACGCCCGAAATCGCCACCGGCTCTTTGGAGGTGGCCACCAAAGGTCCGATCTCCTCCGTGCCATAGCCCATGTAGCGCGCCGTCTTCTCGAGGAAGGCCCCGGTCCCGGCGGCGCACTTGTCGTTCAGTCGGAAGGATTTCACCCGGGCTTCGTCGTCGAGGCGCAGCGCCTTCATCGTTTGGCCGCCGATGTCGAGCACGGTGCGTGTCCCCGGGAACAGCAGGCGGCTGCCGCGAGCGGCGGCGGTGAGATCCGTCACCTGGACGTCACGAAAGGGCACCTGGAAACGCCCGTACCCGGTGGTGACGGTGTAGGCCACATCGCTCCGATGCAGGCCGGCTTGGGCAAGTGCCTCTTCCAGCGCCCGCTCGGTGGCCTGCTCAAGTTTGAACCCGGTGCGCACCATGGCGCGGCCCAAGATGCGGTCGGGTTCACCCAGCACAACGGCCTTGGTGTAGGTCGAGCCGACGTCGAGCCCCACGGTGCAGGTCATGCCTCCACCTCGCGCGTGGCGGCCGGGAGGCGGCTGCCCAGGACATGGTCCAAGGCGAAGAGCGCCGCCCCGATGGCGCCGATGAAATGCGATTCCTCGCTGAAGTTCACCGAAAAACCGAGGGCCTCGTTCAGCACATGGATCATGCCGACGTTACGGGCGACGCCTCCGGTGAACGTGAGTTCCCGCTCGATCCCGACGCGGCGGAGCAGGCCGATCGAACGTGAGGCGATCGATTGGTGGACGCCCAGCAAGATGTCTTCGACCTTCTTGCCCTTCCCCAGCCAGGACAGCACCTCGGACTCGGCGAAGACGGTGCAAGTCGTGCTGATCCGCACCGGACGGGAGGATTGGAGAGCCGTCCCGCCCAACTCCGGCAGTGGAATCTCCAAGGCGGCGGCGGCCGCGCCCAGGAAGCGGCCCGTCCCGGCGGCGCACTTGTCGTTCATGCAGAAGTCGACGATATCGCCGCTCGGGCCGACGCGGATGGCCTTGGTGTCCTGGCCGCCCATGTCGAGCACGGTTCGTGTCTGCGGGAAGATATGGACCGCGCCTCGTCCGTGACAGGAGATTTCCGTCACCTGGGTGTTGCCGAAGGTGACGCGGTAGCGGCCGTAGCCGGTGCCGACGACATAAGCCACTTCTTCCTCGTCGATGTGTCCGCTGTGCAAGGCCTCCAGATAGGCGTTTTCGGCGGCGGTGACGACGTTGGCGCCGGTGTCAATGAGCGCCCGCGCCACGATCTCCCGCTTCTCATTGAGGAGAACGGCCTTGGTCTGGGTCGAACCAACATCTACGCCGGCGGCGAAAGCCACAAGACACCTCCAGCAGGTTGTGGGAAAACCCATTCCCACCTCACCCCCTCGCCGGTGCGTAGCCCCCAGAGACTTTGCGAGCGGCCCCTCCGGGGCGCTGCGCGAGGGGGGTAGAAGATGTGGGGGGCGGGCGTAGGGGCAACCCTTGTGGTTGCCCCCGGGGCAACCACAAGGGTTGCCCCTACCCTGCCCGACGGAAAGACCGTCCCCTCCCCGTGCAGAATCCCGAGGAAAGCGGGCCTAATTCCAGCAGGGGGAGGGGTGAGGGGTGGGGGTTTGACGACAGTAGCCATTTCTCCGTGCAACTCTAGGCCGCCGCCGACTGGAGCCGGCGCGCGTTCAGGCCTTCGAAGAAGGCGTCGATACGGTTCTTCATCTGGGCCTCGGAGACGACGCGCTTGTCCATCATGTCGGACTCGATGAATAGCGAGGGCAGGTCGGTGGCCTGCATGAAGGCCCGGCGGTTATCGGCCAAGCCGGCCGAGGTCGTGCGGCAGCTCTTGATGGGGTGATAGACGACGCCGTCGACGTGGAACCGTTCGACCATCCCGATCAAGGCGCGGTCCTGGAAGAACATGCTATCCATGGCGTGGCGCACGCTAATCAGGATGCCCTCGGCCAGGCTGTCGAGGGGTCGGCTCAGGTCGTACTCGAAGCCGAGGTTCGTGCCGCCGCTGGCGAACCACAGGTAGGTGGACGAGACGAAGACGCCCCCCCACTCGGAGAAGAGCTCGTTGAAGCGGCGGAAGATCGGATAGCAGGGGACGCCGACGAAGATCAGGCGGTGCTTCTCCTCGGGGAGGATGCCGATGCCGCTGGCGGCCTTGTACTCCATCTCCTGTACGAGTTCCTGGAAGTAGCGGGCGCCTTCGGCCGTGCCGCGGAATGCATTCGAGACGCCCAGGTAGATCGTGCCATCGGTCAGCGCGTTGAACACCCCGGGGCGGCTGGCGTTGAGCTCGAGCACGCGGTGCCATCCCCGCACCATGTCGTTGGTGTAGGTCAGCACCTGTCGTAGGCGGTCGATGTCGAAGCGTCGGCCGGTCTGCTCCTCGCAAATGCCGATGAACTCCTGGATCTGGCCGGCGACGTAGCGCTTGTCGTTCTCGAAGTCGGCGTTGCCCGGCCATGTCTGGCCGCCGGCGCGCCGGGTGCCGGGGATATCCAGGGTGAAGATCGGGATGGAGTACATGCGCTCCCAGATCTCGGCCCACTTGATGTAGGTGTTGCAGGCGTTGGTCAGGACGGCCAGGCTGGGCGGCGGGATCCTTCCCATGGGGTGGTCCCCTTGGCGCAGCTGCAGGGCGATGTCGGCCTTGACGTAGCCGCAGATATCGGGCGAATAACCGTAGTCCTCGGCCTGGTTCAGGTACTCGTGGGCGACCCGGCGCACCGCCATCTGCAGCGAGTGGATCTCGGGGAACACCATCGGGTAGTCGAACACGCGCAGCACTTCGGCCATGCTGCCCATGACGAAAACGTAGGCCGCCCGGCCGCCGCCGGCCGAGACTTCCGTCATCGACTGGAACCATTCGCGGAACAGGCGGGCCCCGTCTTGGGCGCCGCGCCCGACGATATCGGCGGATCGTGCCTGCTTCTCGTCCATCGACCCCTCTTCTGCCCGTCGCCGTAAAGGTCAGGTGAACAGGATGTTCTCGACGAAGGTCTCCAGCTGGATTTGCAGCTGGTCGAAGCTGGTCATCTTCTCCTCGAATTCGGTGACGAAGTAGGGCAGGCCGGCCTCGTCGAGCGCCTTGGAGTAGGCCACCTGGTCTTCGAGCCCCGGCTCGCACATCTTGGCGGCGGAAAGGATGACGGCGTCGGCGCCGGCGCCGCGGGCGCGTTCGAGCAGCATCTTCTCCTTGGGCTTGCGCAGGTCGTGCTGGACCACGCTGTACGACGACTGCTCCAGATAGGCGCGCGCCAGGTTGAGCAGCGGGTCGCCGTCGAGCGAGACGTCGTCCAGGATCCAACGCAGGCCGATGAGCAGGTCGTCATCGACGACGTAGCAGGTCTGGCCGATCGCCCGCAGCAGGTCGAGTGGCGGCTGCTCGCAGAACCCGCCCTCGAGGACGACGCGGATCTTGTCTTGCGGTCGGGCCGGGCGGGCTTCGATGATCGGCAGCAGGGCCTGCAACAGGCTGTTGTGCTCCCGGCGCGGGATGAGCCCGCCGAGGGCGGTCAGGATGTAGACCTCGTCGATCGCCAGCAGCCACGGCGTTTCGCGCTTGACGGCGTACAGCCTCCGCAGCAGCCGCCGGTTCTCGTTGAAGACGGAGATCGAGCGGCGCAGGTCGTCTTCGAGGATCGGCGCCCCGGCCACCTGCTCGATGGCGCGCTGCAGCCGGGCATACTCGTCGCGCAAGTAGCGGGCGGCATGGGCGGAATTGGCGTTCTGCGGAAGGTAGAGGATGTCGCAGGGGTAGTCGACGTTGCGGCCCCAGACGGCGGCCAGGTTGCGGGCCGCGTCGCAGATGGGGTGGCTGACGAACAGGTCGAGATCGACCGTCCCGGCCAGCGCCAATTCCAGCGAAGTCTTCAGGATCGAGCACAGATAGGAACCGAAACGCGACTCGGCGCGGACGGCCTCCACCGGGGCGCCGCGGACTTTGAAGGGAAGCAGGCCGGCGGCCTCGGCGATTTCCTCGGGAAAGTACACCTGGAAGTGGCCAACGACCTTGCCCCCTTGCTCCCGCCAGCGACGGACGGTCGGAAAGGTGGTGTCGTCGAAGACTTCCTGGATGTCCTTCAGGATGTTCTCGAAGGACCGGCCGTCAAGGGAGGCCGCGTCGAGAACGGGCGAAGTATCCATCAGCACGACCTCTCAGGGATCGTGGGTGTGGAATCCAGTGCCACCTGCGGCGGTGACGACACCCGGCGCCGAGGGCGGGGCTTGGCCACCCGCTCCCGGGTTTCCTCGAGGAATTGCTGCGCATGTTCGTGGAGCAGGGTGCGCAGTTCTGCCAGCAACTGCCAGGCGGCGCCGCCGCGCCAGTGCCGCGGTAGAAGCTCGTCCGGCAGGAACGGGTCGACGCGCGGGAACTGCAAGTAGTCATAGGTCGCCCAGAATCGCCACACGAATCCCCGTTCTGCAGGTAGCCCGTGACGCAGACCGCGGTGCACTTCGTTCAGCATCGGACCGTAGCGCTCGATGTAATCACGGTAGCGGGTATCGATGGCCGGCAGATCCCAGCAGCGGGCGACGATGCGGTCCTGCTCAGCCGGGTCGAGTCGGGCGCCGGCGAAGACGTGGACGTAGGGATGGACCTCGAGCTCGTGCAGGACTCGGCGGAGTTCCGATTCGCGCGGATAGGCGGCGATGAGCGTCCCCGGCAGCAGGTTCCCGAAGCCGAGCCATGAAAGTCGAGTGTGCAGGCGATGACGGGTAAGCCGGCGTTCTCCGGGCAAGGAGAAGGCGATCACGGTCCAGGTGCCATCCCACGGCTCCTGGCGCGGGCCATAGAGCCGGCGGCTGCCTTCTTCTAACAGGTCGTGCGCCTTCGGGGTCACCCGGTACAGGCTGCGCCTGCCCTGTCGCCGCGCCTCCAGCCAGCCCCGCCGCTTCAATCGGGAAAGGGTGGAACGGGCGGCCCGCTCACCCACGCCCAGCACCTTCAGAACCCTGAGAAGGTGGCCCGTCCAGGCAACACCGCCGGCGGGATTTACATAATCGCCGAGGTAGTTGAAGATGATGTCGCGTGTGCTGGGAGCGGGGGCGTCCATATGTCGCATTATTGCGTCGTATGGCCAAATAGTGAGACACATCCAGAATAGCACACTTTCGGTCGGAGTTGTCGTGTGACGTTCGTCACATCTTTGCCAAGGGTGCCGGCAAGACAGCGAACATGGCCGCTTCTCATACGGCGGGCACGGGAACCTGCTGAAGCTGGTCTAGCACCAGGTCGCCCATCTGCGTCGTCGATATCCCGCTGCGGGTATCCACCGAGGGGACGGCATCGCTCTGCAGCAGGCGCTCGACGGCGGACTCGATCCGGGCGGCGGCCGTCTCCTCGCCCAAGTGGTCGAGCATCATCGAAACCGCCAGTACCGCCCCGAGTGGGCAGGCGGTGTTTTTCCCGGCGTGCTTCGGCGCCGATCCGTGGATGGGCTCGAACATCGAGGTGCGGCCCGGGTGGAGATTGGCCGAGGCGGCGATCCCCATCCCGCCCTGGAGCATCGCTCCCAAGTCGGTGATGATGTCGCCGAACAGGTTGGTCGTGACGATGACGTCGAACCAGTCCGGGTTCTTGATCATCCACATGCAGCAGGCGTCGACGTAGGCGTGATCGGTCTCGACCTCGGGGAACTCCAGGGCGACCTCGGCGAAGACGCGAGTCCAGATGTCGTGCGGCCGGATAGCGTTGGCCTTATCGACCAGGGTCACCTTCGGCGGACGCCCGCCTGCCGGCCGCGCCGCCGCTCGCTTGCGCGCCAGCTCGAAGCTGTAGCGCACGGCTCGCTCGCAGCCTTTCCGGGTATAGACCCCATTGACCAGGGCCACTTCGTCCGGCGTGCCTTTCTTCAGGATGCCGCCGATCTGCGAGTATTCGCCTTCGGTATTCTCGCGGACGACAATAAAGTCGATGTCCTGCGGGCGTTTGTCCTTCAGTGGGCACAGCCGTTCGGCATAGAGCCGGATGGGCCGCAGGTTGATGTACAAATCGAGGCCAAAGCGCAGGCCGAGGATCACCGAACGTTCCACCAGGCCCGGCTCGACATCGGGATGGCCGATGGCGCCGAGCAGGACGGCGTCCAACGTGCGCCACTCGTCGACGACGCTCTCCGGCACGAGCTCTTTCGTCCTGAGGTAGTGCTCGCCGCTGTAGGGGTATTCGACTCGCTCGGTGCGGAAGCCGGCGTCGGCCTCGATCGCGTCCAGCACGCGGAGCCCCTGCCGGATGACTTCCGGCCCGATGCCGTCCCCCGCGAGAATCCCGACTCGATAGGATTTCATGTTGACTCCGTTTCCGCCAGCTGGCGGGCGATGATCAGGCGCTGGATCTGCGTCGTACCTTCGTAGATCTGCAGGATCTTGGCGTCGCGCATCCACTTCTCCACCGGGTAGTCGCGCGTGTAGCCGTAACCGCCCAGGATCTGCACGGCATCGGTCGTGACGCGCATCGCCGTGTCGGCGGCGAACGTCTTGGCCATGCTGGCCTCCTTGGTGCATGGCTGACCGCGGTCGGCCAGCCATGCGGCGCGCCAGGTCAGCAGGCGGGCGGCGTCGATCTGCATCGCCATGTCGGCCAGGAGAAAAGAGATCGCCTGGAATTGGGCAATCGGCTTGCCGAACTGGGTGCGCTCGCGGGCGTAGTGCGCGGCGTATTCGTAGGCCGCCCGCGCTACGCCGACGGCTCCGGCGGCGATGTGGACGCGGGTGATGTCGAAGGTGCGCATGGCGATCCGGAAACCCTCGCCTTCCTGCCCCAGACGGTTGGCCACGGGAACTTCGACGTTCTCCAGGGCCAGGCTGGCGGTCTGCGAGGCGCGAATCCCCATCTTCCGTTCGACTTTGCCCGGAGAAACGCCCGGCCGATCCGCTTCAACGATGAAGGCGGTGATGCCTTCGACCCCGCGCGAGACATCGACGGTGGCGAAAACGATGTAGACATCGGCGATGCCGGCGTTCGTGATCAGAGACTTGTACCCCTGCAGGAGGTAATGGTCACCTTCCCGGTACGCCTGGGTGATGATTCCGGCGGCGTCTGAGCCGGCCGAGGGTTCGGTGAGGGCGAAAGATCCTAACGTCACCCGGCCGGGCCGGCAGAACAACGGCAGGATGCGCGCTTGCTGCTCCGGCGTCCCGGCCAACAAGATCGGCGTGGCGCACAAACCGATGCCGCCGATGATCGAGCCGACGCCGGCGCATCCCCAGAAGATCTCCTCGTCGACGATGGCGCGCGTCTGGACGCTGTCGACGCCGCCTCCCCCGTAAGCTTCCGGCAGATGGTAGGTGAGCAGGCCAACCTCGGCGGCCTTCTCCAGCACCGCCCACGGTACCGACTCTTGCTCATCCGCTTCTGGCGCTGCCGGCCGGATCGTCTTCTCGGCGAAGCGATGCGCCAATTCGCGGAACTCGATCTGCTCCGACGTCGGCTCGAAGTCGATCACGACGACCTCTCCGCCAGGCGCTGCTCGACGTAGGCCAGCAGGCCGCCGTGCTCAATGATGCGCTGCAAGAACGGAGGGTAGGGAGTGGCCTGGAAGGTGGTGCCTTGTGTCAGGTTGCGAATCACCCCCAGCGCCGGCTCCACTTCGACTTCATCTCCCTGCCGGATGCCGTCGACCGCCGCCGGGCATTCGAGAATCGGCAGGCCTATGTTGATGGAGTTGCGGAAGAAGATGCGGGCGAAGGACTTGGCGATGACCGCCGATACCCCGGCGGCCTTGATGCTGATCGGGGCGACCTCGCGCGACGAGCCGCAGCCGAAGTTGGTGTCGGCGACAATGAGGTCGCCGCGCTGCATCTTGCGGACGAACTCCGGGTCGGCGTCCTCCATGCACCACTTCGCCAGCTCTTGCGGATCGGCGGTGTTGCAGCGGCGGGCAGGGATGATGGCGTCGGTGTCGACGTTCTTGCCGAAGGTCCAGGCCCGGCCGCGAATGCGTACCCGTTCGCGCAAGTACTCGCGCCACACCGCGCCGGCGCGTGTGCGTGGCAGCACGTCGAAGATCAGGACGCGGTCGGGCACGGCGTAGCTGGGGAGGCGTTGGGCGACGAAGTCGAGCACCGCCTCCAGGCGCAGGCCGGACTCAGGCGCCGGGACGATGCAGGCGCAGAGCAACTCGCCGTAGATGGTGTCCGGGACGCCGACCACGGCCGCCTCCTTGATTCCAGGGAGGGTGCGCAGCACGATCTCGACCATGCCCGGGTAGATCTTGAACCCGCCGCGGTTGATGACCTCATCCTTGCGTCCGAGGATGCGCAGCGGACCATCGGGATCGATCACGCCCAGGTCGCCGGTGTGCAACCAGCCTTCGGAATCGAGGACCTGCTGCGTCGCCTGCGGATCCTGCCAGTACCCCGCCATGACGTTGTAGCCGCGGACGCAAACCTCGCCCTCCTCCCCGGGCGGGACGGCCGCGCCCAGCGGGCTAACCACCTTCAACTCGACGCCCTCCATCGGTCGGCCGACGGTTTCGCTGCGCGTGACTGGGCCGTCGTCGAGCCGCGTCATCGTCACCGAAGGAGAGGCTTCGGTCAGGCCGTACGCCAGAATCAGGTTCAGCCCCATTGCCTCGCGCACCCGGAGGACGAGCTCGGGTGGGCAGGGAGCGCCAGACATGATCCCGGTTCGCAGGCTGGTGCAACGTGCGGAGTTGAAATTCGGGTGCTGCATTTCCAAGGCGAACATCGTCGGCACGCCGTTGTGGATAGTCACCCGACGGGCCTCGATCAGGTCGAGCGCCTCCCAGGCGTCAAAGCGAGGCAGGCAAACCAGCGAGCCACCGGCGGCGGCGCACGCCAGGATGGTGGGGGTCAACCCAAAGGCGTTGGAGAAGGGAACGGCTCCGAGGAAGACATCGTCGCCGGTCGCTGCGAGCGCGGCGGCAATTCCCAAGGCGTTGCGAACCATGGCGGAATGCCTCAGCATCGCACCGCGCGGCTGCCCCGAGCTGCCCAGGGTGTGGACGATGACCGCCACCCGGTCGGCGCCGCCCGCTCCCGGAAGCACCCCATCCGGCCGCCGCAATCGATCCCACGCCAAGACGCCCGGAGGCCCGCCCTCCAAAGCAATGATTCGTTCGAGCTGCGGGAGGGAGGCTCGCGCATCCAGGAGGTCGCTGAGGTGATCGGTGTCGTGATACACGGACGGATCGGCCTGGAGCACGATGACCTTGGCCGTGGTCTTCTGCAACCGCGCGAGGACCTCGGCGGGACTGCGCCGGATGTTGATCGGTACTAGTATCAGGTTCGCCTTGGCGGCGGCGAAGAAGGTCAGGACGAACTCGGGGATGTTCGGGAGCAGGACGGCCAGCCGGTCTCCCGCGGACAGACCGAGGTCCAGCAGTCCGCGGGCCACGTCGTCGCTGACCGTGTCGACCTCGCCGTAAGTGAGGCGCTGGCCGGCGTGAATCAGGAACGTTCGCTCCGGATGCAGCGAGGCACGACGGCGAAGCAGCTCGTCGATGGTCATGCCGGCCGGTTGGAATTCGGAGATCGTCATCCGCGCCTCCGAACTTCCCGGAACCCGGGCGAAGCACGCTTCGCCCCTACAGCTTCCGGGAAGGTCACAACAAGATCACAGCATCGCCGGCGTGGCGATGTGTCCGGCCACGGCCGTGGCGGCGGCGATATACGGATTCGCCAGGTAGACCTCACTGGTGGGATCGCCCATCCGGCCGCGGAAATTGCGATTGCTGGTCGAAACGCAGCGCTCGCCGGAGGCCAGGACGCCCATGTGCCCGCCCAGGCACGGCCCGCAAGTGGGAGTGCTGACGGCGCAGTCGGCTTCGATGAAGGCCTCCACCAGCCCCTCGCGCAACGCATCCAGGTAAACTTTCTGGCTGCCTGGAATGACGATGGCCCGCAGACGCGGATGGATCTTGCGGCCGCGCAGCACCGAAGCCGCTGCTCGCAGGTCCTCCAGGTTGCCGTTGGTGCACATCCCGATGACGACCTGGTCGATCGCCAGGTGGGTGAGGGCCGAGACCGGCATCACATTTTCCGGCAGGTAGGGGACGGCGACGTACGGCTCGAAGGTCGAGACGTCAAACTCGATGGTGTCGACGTAGGCCGCGTCGGGATCCGGCTGGAGCATCATCCCGGGACGGTTGCTTCGCTGGCGAACGTATTCGGCCGTGCTGTCGTCCGCAGGGATCAGCCCGGTCTTGGCGCCGGCCTCGATCGCCATGTTGGCCATGGTGAACCGGTCGGCCATGGTCAGGTGCCGGAAGGCTTCGCCCGACATCTCCATCGCCTGGTAGCGGGCTCCGTCGACACCCAAGTGACCGATGGTGTGCAGGATGATGTCCTTGCCGCCGACCCACTGCGGCGGACGCCCGATATAGATGAGGCGGACGCTCTCGGGAACCTTGAGCCACAGCTCTCCCAGCGCCATGGCCGCTGCGGCGTCGGTTGAGCCGATGCCTGTGCCGAAGGCGCCGATGAAGCCGTAGGTGCAGGTGTGGGAGTCGGCTCCGGCGATCAGATCGCCGGGAGCGACTAGCCCCTGCTCGGGTAGCAATATATGCTGGATCCCTGCCCGGCCGACGTCGTAGAAACGCACGCCGTGCTCGCGGGCGAACTCGCGACAGCGCTTCACGATCTCGGCGCTCTGGATGTCCTTGTTGGGCGTGAAATGGTCCATGACCAAAACGACCTTGGAAGGGTCGAAGATCGTCGCCCCGCGAATCTTGCCGAACTCCTCGATGGCCACGACGCCCGAGAGCTCGGAGGCAAGCACCAGGTCGACCCGGGCGTTGATGAACTCGCCGGGGAAGACCTCGTCCTTCCCAGCCTTCACCGCCAGGATTTTCTCGGCCAGCGTGTGGCCCATGGTGGCTATTCCCCCCACCCCCGGTCCCCCTCCCCCGCTAGCGGGGGAGGGGGAAAAGACTCTGAGGTGCGGGGGAAGCGGAGCTTCCCCCGTCCCCCCATCGTTTCCATCCTCTGGGGGTCGATCACCGTCTTTGTTCTTCCGGCGCCGGCTAGAGCCATCGCATCAACTCCGCCTCTCGCTCTTGTGTCAGACGGCCGGCGTCGTCCCAGCCGCGGACGGTGTAGTACTCGTCGAGCATTTGGCCGAACTTGTCGCGCTCGATCCGGTGGCCCCGGGTTATCCGCGCTGGCATCGGCTCGTCGAAGTAGCGACGCGGCAGGGTATCGTCGGCGCGCGTCCGCCCGAAGGCCAGGTTGAGCCAGCGCTCGAGGTCGATCACCCGGCGCCCGGCGTCGCGCAAATCGTCAGGACCGAGGCCGAGACCGCTAGCGGCCTGCGTCAGCGCGGCCAGTTCCTCATAGCCGAGCAGGTGGGGCGAGTTGAAGCCGCGGGTCACGAACTTGCAGATCCCCAATGAGTCGACGACGGCGTAGATGTCGTCGTGCCAGGCGACCATCGCCGCCTTGCCCTCGTAGCTGGTCGGATCGGCCGACGTCGCGAAGCCGAAGACCTGCTGCCGCGCTTCGTCGGGAAGCCCCATCAGATCGAGGGTCGGCCGGTTGCGCAGGTGATCGGCCCCGCGGCTGGCGACGGCGATACCCAACGCGAAGGACTTGACGTAACGGACGTCGTGGGGGTCCGACTGGGGCAGATCCTTGACGGCGATCAGGTAGTCGGCGGCCTCGGGGGGAAAGAAGCACTTGGCCTGAGTGCTCTCCGCCAGAGTGTCGCCGAAGCCGCGGCGGTGGGCGATGTCCTGGATGAGCTCGTGGATCCGCTCGAAGTCGCCCCAGCGAAGCGGACCGCCGGCCTGCCGGTCGTCGATCAGCCCGCGCTGATAGAGCTCCATCGCCCAAGCCAGGATCGTCCCCGTCGAGGAGGCATCCAGGCCGAGGTCATTGACCAGGTTGTTGAGGGTGATCACCTGCTCCGTCGGCTCCAGTCCGATGTTGGCGCCGAGCAGGCCGATCGTCGAATACTCAGGCCCCTCTCCGCCGAGCGTGTTGCGATGCCGGCAGTGGACGACGCACGAGGTGCAGGCCAGCATCTTGTCCGAATACTTATCGATCTCCTCGGCGTTCAGGCTGTCGGAGAAGTAGTTCTCCTGACTGTTGCGCGTGCGAATGGCGCCGAGGCGGTTGCTCACCTCGTACAGAAAGGGCGTCCCGTGCGTGCCCATCACCTGGACGACGCGCGAATGCTTCAAGCGTGCGGTCTGCTCCAACCGGGCGGCGCGCAAGGCGGCGGGGTCGTCGACCACCAGTTGCACGCCGCCGCGGGCGGCAATGGCCTTGATGTTTTTCGAGCCGAGCACCGCCCCCATCCCGCAACGGCCGGCGGCGTTCTTCTTCCCGGTGAAGATGGCGGCCATGCGCACCCGGTTCTCCCCCGCCGGTCCGATGACCGCCGACACGGTCCCCGGGCCGTGGCGTTCCTTGAGTTCCTCTTGGGCAGCAACGACGTTCATCCCCCACAAACCATCGGCGGGGAGAAGTTTCGCTTCCCCATCCTCGAGGAGAATGTAGCTTGGCCGCGGGGCCCGGTCGCGCAGGATCAACACTTCGAAGCCGGCCTTGCGCATG
>Ga0209751_10003500_pt1 | contig 15211 bp, 14 predicted proteins | sample RifCSP13_1_FD_184019 | JGI IMG/M metagenome (GOLD analysis project Ga0209751, IMG submission 184019) | Soil microbial communities from Rifle, Colorado - Rifle CSP2_sed 13_1 (SPAdes) (version 2) | ecosystem: Environmental > Terrestrial > Deep subsurface > Rock core/Sediment | place: Rifle... | reverse complement strand
GACAGCGGCAACGGGGTCATCGATTTTTAATATCTTTTCAATAAAGTCCTGAGCCAGGATTGCAACAACACCCGTAATAAGGCCAATATAAACAGCGCCATCGGGATTTACCCTACTTGAACCTGCCGTTATTGCTACCAGGCCAGCCAGTACTGCCGTAAAGAGCTTGCCGGCGTTAAGTCTTTTTTCCGTTGCGTAATTGAATATCAGCGCCGAAACTCCGGCTGCAGCCGCTGCCATGTTTGTGTTTGTAATAACAAGTCCAATATCCGCACTGGCACGCAAAAGACTTCCACCATTAAAGCCGAACCAGCCAAACCAGAGGAAGAAAGTACCTAATGTGGCCAGCGGAACGTTGTGTAACCCCATGGGATTTGAAGAACCATCAGGATTGTACTTGCCAATTCTTGGGCCTAAAACCAAGGCCCCGGCCAGGGCAAACCACCCGCCAATGGAATGCACCACCGTAGAACCTGCAAAATCAATAAACCCCATTCTTCCTAACCAACCGGACTGGTCAGGATAAAAGAGATTCCCCCATGCCCAATGACCGAAAATTGGGTAGATAACAGACACGGTAAATGCGGGACCTATGATGTTGGGAATAATACTTGAACGTTCAGCTATGGCGCCTGACAATATGGTGGAGGCTGTAGCGGCAAAGACCAATTGATAAAAGAAAAAGGTATATGATAGACTACCAGTATGTGTCGCCACCCCACAGGCAAAGAAGTGGTTTGTACCAATCCAACCCATATGACTTGCGCCAAACATCAACCCAAATCCTACGACATAAAACGCTAGAGAGGATACAAGGAATTCCACCAGGTTTCTGATAGAAATGCTAATGGCATTCTTGGATTGCGAGAAGCCCGCTTCGTAGGAGGTAAACCCCAGTTGCATGAAGAATACCATACAGGCTGCTACCATAACCCAGACATGATTGATGTTTATCTGTAGGTTTTCCATATCGAAAATTCGCTATAGGTAATATTATTACGATACCTGGGAAGAAGCTGTTAATACACCGTCAATTTGATTCGGTTCATTGTATCTCTCTCCTTCTGGAACTGCCTGTAATCCGATAATAGGTAGTGATCCATTCGCTATCTGCCTGATCATGAACCTCTTTTTTTCCAGGAAATGATCTACTATGAAATTGGCTACCAGTGGTTCCTTCGGAGACGTACCTTGTAAAGTAACGATCTGTCCCTCGTTCAGTGGAAGATCAGTAGCCTCTAATTTTAAAGAGATGCCTTCACGGGAACAATTGCAAATGGTGGCTCTTATTATAGTTTTACGATCCTGCAAACAAACATTCAGCGGCGGTTGGTTCCATTCCCAGGTTTGACGCGGGAATTTGCGTCGGTCAATTGTAAATGGCATATTGCCATTAGGCGCATGAAGTACCTCGAAAACATGTTTAAATCATGAAGACTGGGAATCGAATATATCTTTAATAATGCGATTGCGGTCTGCTATTCGAGCCTCTATGTGAAATAAGTCCACGTTGGACGTCAGCCACAACTTCAAGAAATGGTCTTCGAGTATCTCAAAGGGTCTTCCGTTTGGTTGCATCTGAAATTTGAACACCGGCATATTAGCGCCTATGCACAAATTCGATGAATGTTGGCTTACGCTTCGTCCAAAAGTATATGGTTGAAAATGAGCCGTGTTATCTACAATCATCATCCAGCAGGTTGGAGTAGGGGAGTAAAACCTGACTGCGACTCCGACATTTGGATAGCTTTCAAGTCTGTCACAAACGTGGGTAAAGTCGCTGTATAATCGCTGATGGAATAAGGGATCAGTTGGCTGCGATTTTGATCTATCGGCATGAATAATCTTCGCAGCCTCAGGAGCAACGCTTTCAAGGAATGTTCGAAAGACCGCTGTATCCCGAAACACGTCAAGGAGAAGTATCTTGACGTCAAGCCCCTTGGCTATTTTTTCGCTCAGTGTGGAAAGCAATTCATCGAGGTGGATGTTCTCCGAGAATGTGATACCGAGAAGCCAAACCCGTTTCTCAGCGTTTTCTATAGCATCATATATGTCGCCCTTCACATCCTTGCGAGAGCAATAGATATTCGTTAGTCCACAGGTTGCTGCAGACCCGACGAGCCGGTTGGTGGTTTGTAAAGATTTTTCTATGGAGTTTCTATTGTCATCAATGAGTTGGTGTGTAGCCTGAAGAGTTTCTTGTAAGATACTTCTTATATGCCCAAAGATTTCCCACCAGAGGTATGCATATTCCATAATATGAACACACATTATGGCGCTGAAGACGAGAAGCAGATGCTTTATTATTTCGGGTATATTATGCCAATAACGTGGCAGTAAAATGTTGAGGGTAACTGCGATAAGAAAAAAGATACACGCGATTACCATTCGAACAAAAGGTCTTGACCTGTCATTCATGATCGTTACCTCGAAAGGTAATATAATTTCGGCTTAACTAAGGCAACTTCGAATGTACATGTTTTACATTTTTAACTGTGAATCTTTTAAATCAGGATTCAAGCTACAATAGGCTTGGCCAAGAAAGAGCAATAACAAACCCAAGGATAGGGATATGAAAACATGCATCCTTTAAAGAGTCGTACATCTATACTGTTTTTGACTAGGCTAAAATGGAAAGGTTTGCTTATATTATACTATCATTTATCTAGTTTTCAAATTCGTAATAGAGATTTCAAAGTAATCAAATTTGGTTTTATTAAAACCTTTTCTCTGTGTCTGCTGTGGTTTGTCTCCCTTGGGTTTGTTTTTCTTTGTGTGTTAAATTGTCCTTGAGGTTTTGAGATGGAAGAAGTTTTGTGGGTTCCGGGACAGGCCGCAGGCTGAGATTATCATACCATCCAGCCACATTCCCATGTGTCCAATCCTGCCTGGTTTCAGTGAAGACAGTAATCACATCTTTTGAGGGAATAATCATAAGAGAAAATTCCATCCAGGATGAGACAGTGTTACCACCAATATATTTTTTATTTATAGTAGTGAATGCAAGCGCCGGATTCCATGAACCATCCAGAATCCCAACAATGGTTACGTCCCCAATATCATCTCCGTAAAAAGCCATGTAACCTGTGAAAATATAAGGAGTGTTCACAATAACCTTAACTTCCTGATAGAGTCCTCCTCTGGCTGTTCCGTTGTGGCCTATTTGCTGTGTCAGGGCAAAAAAGCCGCTCGTTGCAGGTGGTACAGGAGTGCCAATCGTGCCCGGCATTGCAATGGTTACGTGAGTAGGAGATTCTACAGGAGCGCCGTCGCCATCCCATGGGTAGGTTTCCCAGTACTTCCAGCCTGCGACGTCCCCCGTTTCAAAATCCCCATTTTTGAGTAATTCTGCGGCTGGCAGAGTCCGTAGTACGAATAGGCTGAATATTAGGATCAGTAAAATATGCCTCATACCATTAAAAACGCTGATTAAAAAAAGTTTTGTGATCTTTCGTGTATTTCGCGGGCAGTAGATGAAGTTGCCGAAGGCCTAATTTATTTTCGTTTTGGTTTTAGTTTTTTATATATTGTGTATTCCTCATCCGCCTCGTCTTTCATTCCCTTTTTGTCATAAACTATGCTGAGGTTAAAATGAGCTATGGCGCAATAAGGGTCTGCTTCTATGGCCTTTTTGTACTCTTCCATTGCTTCATCATACATTCCCTTTCGCAGATAAAGGTCGCCGACTTCATTGTGCACATCGGCAGAATTCGAACTGAGTTTCTTTGGAGAAGATTCTTTCTTTTCGATCGGGGGTTTATTTTCTTTTGCATAGGACTTGGATATGGTTGACGCAACGCGGCTACGTACGGGCGCAGGTACAGACACGGTTATCATCCTGATTTCACCAGCACGCAGTATGCTGAGTTTGGCCTCTTTGCCTGCGGTTGTTTCCATCAGTTGTTTCAGGTGTCTCTTGTTTTCGATTTTCTCACCGTTCCACTCTGTAATGAGGTCTTCTACTTTAATATCCGCATTTGCCGCAATGCTTCCAGACATGACGTTGACAACAATCACACCGTTATGTGATTTTTTTAATCTAAACCACTCTCTATTTTCTCTGGTAAGGTTGCATAAGAGAAGTCCCAGAGTGTCATGTGATTCCATAAATACGACCGCAATACCCTTGCACCACGATGTATGATTTATGCCGTAATCTGTCCCTCCTAACTCGCCGTATCCTTGCCATGATTTCGAAGCCCCCGTGTCATATTGGACATTAATTACCGCCTGAGCGCCCACGGCGCCTGCCTTTTCTTTTATTTTATAAGCCAGGATGTCATGCCCTGAGAAACCAAATTCTCCCAGACTAACCTCGCCCAACTTTTTGTAAGTAACGTCGATGTCGCCAGCGCATACGAATATTCCATCGCTTTTTTGAGCTTGCGAAGACTGTGCACCCTTTTTTGGTTCAAGGGTTGCGTCCTCTTTTTTGAAGGGGGACATTTTTTTTAAATACGGGGAGGAACCACAGCCTGTGACAAAAATGACGAGAACGATAGAGAGCAGCTTTTTTGTATTCATCCTTTTATTTATTCTTTCTTTTAAACTTTGACTTTATTTTTGACTCAATATTGATTACATATCGATTGTAAAACTTTGTCTTCTTCAACTTTGCAACAAGAAAGGGCTTTCCCGGAAAACTTGTGATATATAAACCTGCCAGGATTGTAAATAGTCCAGGGCCAGGGGTAAAAATCATCATACAACCAATGATTATAAGACAAACCCCACCGGTGTTCTTCGCAACGTTTTTTACCACTTTCTTCATCCGCATTTCCTGAGCATAAAATATTTATATACGGGATGCGACACTTTAACGAGCACCTTTTGACCCGCATGGGCTGCTTCAATCGGCTCGTTGTATTCATTTCTAAGGTCTAAAAGTACCTGGCTGAAATCTTCACTCAAATGCCTTCCTATTATTTCTACAGGAGTGTTACTCAGGATTCTGTTTTTTGCCAAGACCTCTGCCACTCCATCTGAAAGAACGTTACTAATCATGCCTAGATAATCATATTCTTTTATGTAGAAATTCCCAGGATGCGTTGTCTGGCTATTATACCCTTGATTCCCAAAAAAGAAGCCTGTTCCGTACTCCCTGTGGCTAACCTTTTCAAGCTCAGATAACCATCTTTGATCGTATACGTATCCGCAGGGATCGGCAAAATAACGATCCAATGCCTCTCGATATACCCTTGTTACAGCGGCAACATAATACGGGCTTTTCATACGTCCTTCGATTTTCCATGCCGAAACGCCTGCATGTACCAGTTCCGGAATATGTTGAATCATACAAAGGTCTTTGGAACTCAAGATAAAAGTACCGCTCTCGTCTTCCACAATAGGATATGTCTCGTCTGGTCGTTTTTCCTCTTTAAGTATGTATTGCCATCGGCATGAATTCGAGCAGTCCCCCAGGTTTGCATGCCGGTTGGCCATAAAACTACTCAGGAGACAACGTCCTGAATACGACATGCACATAGCGCCATGCACGAATACTTCAGTTTCTATTGGGGCATTGTTGGTAATCTCTTTAATTTCACCAAGAGTCAATTCTCTGGCAAGGACTGCCCTCTTCATGCCCTGTTGATGCCAGAACTCAACAGATTTTGCATTGGTAGTGTTTGCCTGTGTACTCAGATGAATGGGAATATGAGGTGCAATTTCTCTTACCGTCAGAAAAATCCCAGGGTCTGAGACAATTACAGCATTTACAGGGATTTCAGCAAGTTTCTTTACGTAAGAACGTATACCCTTAACATGATAATTACGTGCAAAGATATTTAAGGCAACATAAATTTTCTTGCCTCGCTCGTGAACCCAGGAGGTGGCCTCTTTTATTTCCTCTATGGTCAGGTTGGTTGCGCCCATCCGTAAATTAAAACCCTCTCCGCCAACGTACACAGCGTCGGCGCCGTATTCAATCGCAGTTTTGAGTTTTTCAATATCACCTGCCGGCGCAACCAGTTCCGGTCTTTTGTATGATGTATTGTTTAGGCGTATCATTTCTTAATCCTATCTAAATAGTTCTGCAATATGAGCTGGGCGGCAATCATGTCAACTCTATCCTTGCGCTTCTTTCTGGAAAGGTTTCCTTCCAACATAGCCCTATGCGCCCTCACGGTACTGAGTCTTTCGTCGATCGTGTTCACAGGTATATTAACATGTTTTTTTATAAGATCGACAAAGGCCAGGACGGCCTGCGCCTTTTCACCCAGCATGTTATTCATGTGTTTTGGTAAGCCAACGACAATCTCGTTCACCTCTTTTTCACGAATTATATTCAATATCTTTTGAATGTCTTCCTGAATATTTGTGCGTTCTATCGTGGGCAAGCCCTGAGCCGTAATTCCAAGTGGATCACTGATTGCTACTCCGATTCGTTTTTCACCGTAATCAATTCCCATAATACGCATAATGGAAACGTACTCCATTTATATCTATGAGTACCCAAGACACATTAATAAGATGCCAGTGCTAATGGGTATGAGTAAATTATCCAGTGACTTCAGTGGTAGTGATTCAATTATACTAGAAAACGATGCGGCGAGCAAAGCATAGGAAATGGGTAAATAGATCAATCCGCAAAGGAAAGCCACAATCCAGGCAGCTATCGTGCCTTCCCAACTCTTTTTTTTGTTATAAAATATACGATGGTTACCCATGCTTCGTCCCACTATTGTAGCAGCCGTATCGGCAAAGGCCACAATCAGGATGACGGTACTTGCGATGACTGGTGGAAAGAACAGCAAGGAAAGGATTGCTCCAAAAATCAGAGTTACTGGACCAAATGCAATACCCCGTTCTTCCATCCTGCGAATGCTGGATTTTGTTACACGCCCTAACAGGGGAAATGAATATCCATTGATTCTTAGACATTCAGAGATCATATAAACAATTGATAAGGAGAAAAGGACTGTTAGTGTTGCATGATAAACCAAACTTGAAAATACAGGCACACTTGCGGTGAGTATATGTAAGAGTTTTCTGCGGATTTCCTGATACCAGGAGTGTGTATATTGCTTACGCATGCCAGCAAATAGGGTCTTGTAAGTATCGGCATCTTCTATATCTAAAATGTCCAGCGCCTCCGCAAGATTCCCGCTATCAATCAGGTACTGCGCCTGCTGTCGGACAGAATAATGGGCGTTAACGCCGATGTTAATACTGGCTTTATGCATGATATCGAGATTGTTCCGGTCGTCTACAAGGACGATTGTATCTTTCCATGTGAGGTTGCTTTCTTGTAACAAATCTTCGATGATTTCTTTCTTCCCGGTCGATTGGGAAAGACGTCCAAACACCTCACCCGTTAATGTGCTGTTATTTGTGCCAATCTCCACGCCGTAACCGTTATTTGCGGATAATCTGGCCGCAAGGTCTTCTACAAAGAAATCAGGCACCCCGCTGCTGATGAATACTACGTGATAGCCGTGATTACGCAGCGTTTGAATCGTTTCCCTTGCATGCTTTATTATGGTAATATCCTGATAAACTTTTTTGGCCTGTTCAAGCGTAATGCCTTTAAAACGTGCATAAACCCTCGTTAGTAACTCCTGGATAGATATCTTGTTTATGTTAAATAGAAAGCATAACAGGGCTGTTCGTATATAAATCAATCTCCCGGCGTGTTGTGCCAGGTGCAAAATGAAGTGTCCTTTAAACAGGACACCATCTACGTCCATTACCACAAGTTTTTTAATGGAGCTATTTATCATTAATTGAGTGTGTTCAATGAAACACTACACATTTGTATTCCTGAGTATATTCAGTACTCGCAGTATATGACTAAAACATTCCCCCTACCATCCGTTTTACAATACCTAAACCAATAAATACAATTATAGGAGAGAAGTCTATACCTTTGATGGGTGGGACGAGTTTTCGTACAGGATTTAGTACAGGGTCTGTAATCTTATAGAGGAATCGTATGGCCTGATTATAAGGATTGTGCGGCACCCAAGAGATCACTATTCTAACAAGCAGTGCGATTTCATAAAGTCCAATGAGTTTACCTAAAAGGTCTCCCATGTAAAAGCTCCTTTTCCAATGAGTAGAAGGATAAATGTTTTATATGCTTGTGATAGATAAGACTGAAAAATTTTATCATAGGTCAATACATAGAGCAACAAAAATAAATGTGAGGAGATACGGTCTGTTAAAGGATATGATTACTTGAAATATAAGATATAGCATGGTAAAATTTCCTTGTAATTAGTATAGGAATTTTCTTTTGGACGCAGATGAACGCGGACTTCGTCGTGATGGTTCGACAAGCTCACCATGCACGACACTACATCCTGAGTCTATCGAAGGGTCAGTCGAACGATTGTCAGGATTAAAATAAGGAAGCAAATGAAGATCGGTGGCAACTCTATAGGTATCAAAAATACCACACAAATTATCCTTGATGAAATACACTCCGTGCTTGAAAAGATTGACGAGAGGGTTTATGAGGAGTTTCTTGCGTCTATTCTTAATGCAAAAAATATCTTTGTTACTGGCCAGGGAAGATCAGGTCTGGTATCCCGCACCTTTGCCATGAGGCTTACCCATATCAGTTTAAATGCTTATTGTGTTGGAGATGCCACAACACCAAATATCGACAAGGGTGATTTATTGGTAGCGTGCAGCAGTTCCGGCAGTACGCATATAACCCGTTATATTGCAGGGCTGGCTAAAAAATCGCAGGCTGCCATAGTAGCTGTAACCTCTCACAAAGACTCGCCGCTTGCGGGACAGGCAGATATTATTATTGAACTGCCTGTGCAGGAGGTCAGTACCAACTATAAGCATAGCGGGTCCATTCAGTTCCGGAGCACGCTTTTTGAGCAGGCGTGTCTCGTGTATCTGGACGGAGTCATCCTTTCGCTTGTGAATAAACTGAACAGTTCTGAAAAGGACATGCACAAGCGGCATTCCAACCTAGAATAAGACCCACCGCAAACAAGGGGATTCAAACCAGCCACAAAGTCACGAAGTTAGTAGGGGCACGGCGCTCCGTGTCCTTATTATTGGGCACACATCAGCATGCCCCTACGAGGTGACCTCAAGGCTGGTTCAATTTTGAAGATTGAACCACATATTTTGAAGGTGCTCCAGGTTTTAAACCCGTGCTATGAAATGTAATCATACCAAATGTCCTGGTTCAATCGAAGACGATTGAACTAGCGAAAAAGCAGGGTTTTTACGACATCTGATGTGGCATTGCCAGGTTTGGTTAATCTGCTTGCTCCCCTCCAGGAAGCAATGTCATTGAATTAAGGGAGAGAGCTTTTCTCTTTGAGGTAAAGCCCGAAGGGCTGACAGAGTATAGCCCAGGGCGATAGCCCTGGGATAAGGGTTTAATAATATTTTTAGCCCTGAAAGGGCGATACATTATCTTAATTCAATGACATTGCCTCTAGGAAGTGGGGTTGGGTGTGTGTTAGGGCGCACGCAACTATGTCTTCCTTACAATTTACGTTTTACAAATTACGATTTAAATCCCAAATCGTAAATCTCAGATTTGTTGGACGATGGGTTCGCTTCGCAATCCACCCTACAAAACTGATGTTCCTTCGGTTAGCTTGCGCCGCTGGTTAGACCGCCGTCAGTGGACTTCTCCCTCCAAGTCTGCGCAAGTACCCATTCATCTGAGCTGAGCAGTTGAAATTCCCAATCTCTCCATCCGTTTCGACTAGTATCTGTAATAAGCGATGAAGCTCGGCTCAGAGATGGGAATGAGCCGTAGTTATCAACTACGAGTTGGTTATTCTCGATTCGACCGTAATATGTTTGACCACTATACTTGAACCGGCATTTCGTACCGTTTTGGGGCAAGTCACGACTTCCCCTTCTAGCTCTGGATTGTTGCCGTGGAGGAAAGGTTGGGTGTTGACTTGGAACTGTGTGTTCAGGCAAATGGTCAATTCTTGGTTGGCGTTGTAATGCCTCGGACAAGAACGATTCGGCTCCTGTAGGCTGACATGGATGCCAGATTGCTGAACAATAGTAATAAGAGCTTCCGGCAACCTTGGGTATGGAGGCTCTTGCGAAAGACGCCGTGCCTTTGGGAATGCATCCTCCATTGCCTGCTGACGCTGATTGAGGTCGAGGTAGTGAGTCGCATCCTTCTTTGCGTTCCCGTTTAGGATTTCGGACTTGGCTAAGAATGCCTGAAACAAAAGCGCAACATCATCCAGATCGTCTTTCACGATGTCAATGTGTTTGAAACATTTCTTCCCGAACTCGCCACTGGCTAGAGAGTAATAGAATCTCCACTTCTGGCCATCAGTGATTATGGAAAACTCAGCTGTGTTGTTTCTATTATAGTCTCGAAGCTGTTGCTCAATCCGACCAAGGTCGCCGTCCATTTTGCCAACAGCCTTTATCTCAATGAAAACCGAAGGTGAGTATTGATTGGCAAAGAGGGCAACGTCAACCCTTGTGGCGTCTTCATTTGGCACAGTCTTGAACTCCGTATTTACTTCTGTCGGGTTCCAGATGTCCCAACCCAGTTGTTGAAGGATGCGGAGCACAATGCAGACCCGTACATGTTCCTCGATGTAGTAGAAGCCTTCCTGTAATTTGTCTTGGATGTCTTCCAGAATCTCCCGCATATCAATCACCGTGAACTGTGATAGAATTGTATTGAGGCGGCAGCCTAACAAGTATTATACTGCCTACATGCAGTCTTTGTTGCGACTATCATGAAAATTTATGTCGTAAATGTATAATAAAATAGACTATTCCGTCAACATGAACTTAATATTGAAAGACAAACCCGGTTCGCGTCATACCTAATAGTAAGCGATGCGGTTGTTAGATGCCTTCTGTTCGCTTCGCATCATACGTAGTCTTTGCTTGCTCGAAGAAGTGCAGGTTTTCTTTATAACGAGCTACGAGCCCATCGACAAACGCTTTGCTGTACCAGGATGACGCGTAATTCTGCGTATAGCAGAAGTTGATATTTGGGATTGTTTTCAATGTTCTGTGTCGTTCCTTATTAGTGTTTCATTATAAAAAACATAAAACTATATAAAAGCAAAAAATAATGAAATTACTTTGAAAGCCTTTAAATTACTGTTAAAATGATTACGTATGAAAAACATACATAATATTTAAACACATTATAAAGGCATTGTGAATTTTATGCAAATATCACAGAAGCCGTCCAACAGTTCCTCCCCTACGAGAAAGCAACTTATTATTATCTTTTTTTTGGCTACAACGTTGTTTGTTGGTACTATAATAAAAGTAGGTATGGATCACCATTGGTGGCTGCCCGAAACGGAGATCGTGAGTACCCTTAAACCTGAAGATATAAAAATAAAACTGGACGTAAACAATGCCCCGTGGTATGAACTGGTATTGCTGCCAAAATTAGGAGAAGTAAAGGCAAAGGCGATTGTGGCATACCGCGAAAAACACGGCAGTTTCAGGAACATTGATGAGCTGTCCAGGGTAAAAGGTATAAGCACATCAGTCCTGAAGTCTATAAGAGACCACGTAAACATTGGGGGTAATAGTTCACCGGAGGAAAAAGATTTGACAAGATAACAGGATAGACATGATATAAATAAATTAATTTCTGACAGGATAATCAGGATGAAATAAGGTAGCTTTTATCTTGTTAATCCTGTCCATCCGGTCTAAGATAGCTGAACTATTACGATTGGGGCAGGTACGGACGATATCGATCTGAATGATCAAGAGTAACAAGAATAAAATTACTCGTTATCGAGCAAAACTTTCTGATTTTAAACCATCCCTTTTCCCCTCCTTCGTAAAGAGGGGATTGAGGGGAAGTCTACACTTGATATAGAAGATTCAAATTTATGGAAAAAGATCGACAAAAAATATTGGAAAACTTGTGGGTGCGTGTATTACTCATTGGTTTTTCAATTATTATCTTTATTGTGTTATGTTATTTCCTGAGAGGAACGATCATCTCCCTTTTACTTGCCTTTATTGTTGCTTATATTTTTGACCCTGTAGTTGATTTCTTCGAACGTAGATGCTGGCCATTTACTCGTAAGCACATACACCGAGGGTTTGGAATTGTTTTTATAATTATTGCCGTTCTTATAACTACGGCTGGATTTCTGACGTATGCAATTCCCAAGACTACCAAAGGAATTTATCAAGTGGGCAGCACGATTAAGAAGCAATATCCAAAATATGAAACCACTATCGAGGCGTGGGTAGAAAAATATGGGCATATAGAACTTGCTAAATCCGTTGAGTCGCTCATGAAAGAGCGCATGGAACCAATCTTCAAACAAGATCGTGAAAAGATTAAACCTACAGATTCTGAGAAAGAGGCAGGTATAAAAGAACACAATAAACAGGAACTTTCCTCTGTCCAGGGGTCTGATGCAGAAAAAGAAACCCGTTTGCAAAAAATACGTTTAGCTGAAATATTAGGAGGATTTAAAAAATATATTCCACAGGTTATCAGTTTTTTCATGAATATTATCAAGAACATTTTTTACAGCACCTTTGGATTCCTTGGAATTCTCGTGAATTTCATTATTTTTGGCGTCGTGTCTGTTTACCTGCTCATGGACTTCAATATCATCGCCCAGCATATAAAAACTATTTTCCCTTTATCGAAAAGAGATCAGGCAACAGGTCTCTTATCTAAAGTAAATAATAATCTTCGCTATTTCCTTAGAGGCCAACTTGTTATCTGCCTTATCCTTTCTCTTATTTACAGTATTGGCCTGACAATCGCAGGTGTTCCCTTATCGTTTCTTATTGGTTTTATAGGCGGCTTTGGTAATCTGATCCCATACGTTGGCACTGGAACAGGAATTGTCCTGGCTTCCGCACTTGCGCTCTTCCAATTTCATGATTTTAAACATATAATATATATTTTAATAACCTTCGGTGTTGGTCAAATACTTGAAGGAACTGTTATAACGCCGCGGATTATGGGAAAAGGGTTAGGATTAAGCCCGGTCATGGTAATCCTCTCCATCCTGATTTGCAGTCAACTGCTGGGATTTTTGGGATTACTGCTGGCGGTCCCCATTGCCTCTACGGTGAAAGTCTTTATTGACGAATTCTTCTTGAAATATAAGTCCTCGCAGTATTATAAAGAGTGAGTAATTACCACGGAATGATGCAGAATAGCATGGAAAAGAATGTAAATAAATCACAAATCAAAAATCGCAAATCATAAATAGTAATGTCTGTTTTTAAGTTAGTTTCATCATTCACACCGCAAGGCGACCAGCCACGCGCAATACTACAATTGGTCGAAAGCTACAAAAATAATATCAACTATCAAACCTTGTTAGGTGTTACGGGTTCAGGCAAGACCTTTACCATGGCAAACGTAATTGCAGCCCTGGGAAAGCCCACGCTGGTTATGACCCACAATAAAACCCTGGCGGCCCAGCTTTACAGCGAGTTTAAGAGCTTCTTTCCGGAAAATGCCGTGGGATATTTTGTGAGCTATTACGACTATTATCAACCCGAGGCGTATATTCCGCAACGGGACATCTACATCGAGAAAGAGGCTACCATCAATCAGGAAATCGACCGACTGCGCCTTGCAGCTACCAGTAATCTTATGTCACGGAGAGACGTCATCTTGGTTGCCAGCGTTTCTTGTATCTACGGCTTAGGATCCCCCGAAGAATATCAGGAGATGTATGTGCATCTCTGCAAGGGTGATTTTATAGAACGGAACAAGCTTTTGAGAAAGCTCGTCAGTATCCAATATGAGCGGAATGATATCAGCTTCGTTCGTGGCTCATTGCGAGTACGCGGGGATGTCGTAGAGGTATTCCCCGCCTATGAAGAGGTTGCATACCGCATAGAACTCTTTGGAGACGAAGTCGACAGGATTTCCATAATCAATCCCACAACTGGTAACTCTTTGCAAGAAGTGAAAGAGGTATCCATTTATCCGGCTAAACACTTTGTCATGCCGGAGGGAAAGATCGATGGGGTTGTCAAATCCATCGAATATGAATTGAACAACCGCCTTAAGGAGCTTCGTTCTCAGGAAAAACTCCTGGAGGCGCAGCGACTCGAGGCACGGACGCGCTACGATATGGAGATGCTCCTGGAGGTTGGCTATTGTCATGGTATCGAAAACTACTCAAGACATCTCAGTGGCCGTGCACCAGGGGAGGCACCATACACCCTTTTCGATTATTTCCCCAAAGACTTGTTCCTGATTGTGGATGAGTCCCATGTCTCTGTCCCACAAATTTCAGGTATGTACCACGGAGATCGGGCACGCAAGGAGACCCTGGTCGAATACGGTTTCCGCTTACCCTCTGCGCTGGATAATCGTCCTCTACGATTTGACGAGTGGGAATCGAGGATTCATCAAATCATGTTCGTTTCAGCAACACCCGCTCCTTATGAGTTGAAAAAATGCCAGGGCAAAGTGGTCGAGCAAATTATACGGCCAACCGGTCTTGTCGACCCGATAATCTACGTGAAACCTGCAAAGACTCAAGTAGATGACCTTTTGAAACAAATCAAGAAACGGGCGCAGAAAAAGGAGAGGGTGCTGGTAACCACTTTGACGAAACGGCTCGCTGAAGATTTAAGTGAGTATATCAAGGAAGAGGGGCTTAAAGGCATGTACCTCCATTCTGAGATAAATACCATAGAAAGGGTGACGATATTAAGGGATTTGCGGCTGGGAAAATTCGACGTCCTGGTAGGTGTCAACTTACTCAGGGAGGGACTGGATTTGCCAGAGGTCTCTCTAGTAGCAATACTGGATGCAGACAAGGAGGGATTTCTGCGTTCAGAAACCTCATTAATACAGACGATTGGCCGAACGGCAAGGAATGTGAATGCCGAGGTAATCTTATATGCAGATCAAATAACAAACTCGATGAAACGGGCGATAGACGAAACCAGCCGACGACGAGAGCTACAAATAGCATACAACAGAAAGCACAATATCACTCCAACGACAATACGAAAAGAAATCAAGAAGGGCATCGAAGACGAGGTCTCGTCACACAAGATCGTTTATGAGTCCGTTGCCGAGAGTGAGGAAGAATATGTTACACAGGAATTTGTTAATGAATTGGAAGAGGAAATGCTCAAGGCTGCAGAGTCGCTGGAATTTGAACGCGCAGCGGAGTTAAGGGACAAAATTCAAGCTATACGATCAAAGAATGATATGGAAAGTCCCGAAAGTAGCTCAATTTTGTAGGAAGCTAGTGCCACCTTCTATTTAATTAGAATG